>Ga0180437_10004435_pt1 | contig 19982 bp, 23 predicted proteins | sample SS_ome_4_FD_132410 | JGI IMG/M metagenome (GOLD analysis project Ga0180437, IMG submission 132410) | Hypersaline lake sediment archaeal communities from the Salton Sea, California, USA - SS_3_D_1 metaG | ecosystem: Environmental > Aquatic > Non-marine Saline and Alkaline > Hypersaline >... | reverse complement strand
TGGCGACTTCACGGGCAGCATCCAGGAAAAGTCCGTCGGAGAATTTGAGTATGTTCGCCTTGTGAACCGCGGTAACCTTTTTTCTGCCGTTCTGCCTGGCATATTCAAAAGCAAATTTGACGATTCGCCTGCTAGCTGTTTGAGATATCACCTTCAAGCTCACAGCAGAATCTTTACTTATCTCCTCTCCAGTAGCATCAAAGACGAAGTCCAGCAACTGCTTTGTTCCCGATTCACCACTGGCAAATTCGATGCCAGCGTAGAGGTCTTCGGTATTCTCCCTGACTACCACTATGTCCACGTCCTGGAACGGCGTATTCATGCCAGTGTAAACCTTATAGGGGCGAAGGCAGGCATAAAGGTCTAATGTCTGCCTCAAAGCTACGTTGACGCTTCGGAACCCGCTGCCTACAGGTGTGGTCACTGGGCCCTTAAGGGCAACTTTGTTCTTCCTGATGGACTGGAGGGCGTGGTCAGGAAGAGGTGTGCCAAACTTATCTTGGGCCTGGCTGCCTATGATGACAGTATCCCATTGGAACTCGACCCCTGTAGCTTCCAGTACACGCCGTGTCGCTTCAGCCACTTCAGGCCCTATGCCATCGCCGGGGATAAAGGTTACTCTTCGTTTCATAATAGTTACCACCCTCACCTTTATCCTCTCCCGTCAAGGGAGAGGAAAGTTAGCTTGTAATGACAAAGTCCCTGTGCTTCTGTATGTAAGGAATAAGCCCACCCTCCTCAAGGATGGCGGACATTATCGGTGGCATTTTACTACAGTTCAATGTAATACCAGAAGTCAAATTAGCAATCATGCCACTGGTCGAATCTATCTCCAGCTCATCGCCATCGCCAATTTTATCGGTATCGCAGAGCAGGACAGGCAGTCCCCGGTTTATGGCGTTCCGGAAAAAGATACGAGCTACTGACTCAGCCAGAATAGCGCTTACTCCCGACATTTTGATTACCACCGAGGCATGTTCCCGGCTGGAACCCAGACCGAAGTTTTTGCCCGCCACCAAGATTACTTCGCCTTCAGCTTGCAATGACAATGTTTTCACCCTCGAGGCAAATTCAGGCATAGCATCCTCCAGGACATGCCTGGCAAGCTCAGGCAAATTGCTCCTCAGATGGGCAAATCTGCCGGGAATAATATCATCCGTGGATATATTATCGCCCAGTTTAATGGCTTTACCCTTGAGCACCAAATCAGGCATCACAAATACTCCCTTGGGTCAGTAATCTCGCCCCTTATGGCTGAGGCAGCGGCAGTAGCCGGGCTGGCCAGGTATATCATAGCTTCTGGGTTGCCCATCCTTCCCTTAAAATTACGATTGGCGGTGGAAAGGCAAAGCTCGCCATCTCCCAACACTCCCTGGTGGAGACCAAGGCAGGCAGCGCAACCCGGTGGTAGAATAGTCGCCCCAGCCTTAATTAAGCTTTGGACATAACCTTTCTCCATAGCTTGGATAAGCACCTGCCGTGAGGCTGGAGCTATGAGCAATCTGGTATCGGGGTGTCTCTTCTTGCCCCGGAGAATCTCAGCAGCTATAGCCAGGTCTTCCAGACGTCCGTTAGTGCAGGTGCCAATAAACGCCTGCTGGATTTTGACCCCTTTTACCTTACTCGCTGGAAGGACATTATCCACAGAGTGAGGAAGAGAGAGCATTGGCTCAAGCTGGCCGAGATTCACGGATATGACCCGTTCATAATTTGCCTCGGCATCGGGGCATAATGGCTTATAGCCATCGCCCCGTCCATGCTCTATGAGGAATTCCTGGGTGATTTTATCACTGGGAAATAAGCCAACCTTGGCCCCAGCTTCCACAGCCATATTGGCTATGGTTAGCCGCTGCGACATAGTCACCTGTGCCAGAGCTTCACCTCCAAATTCCAAAGCCTTGTAATTAGCACCATCAGCGCCAATCTGGCCAATGAGATATAGGATTAAGTCTTTGGCATAAACTCCTTGAGGAAAGTTGCCATTGAGATTAATGAGAAAACTTTCCGGCACGCGAAACCAGGTCTTACCCAGGGCTAAGGCCACGGCGACATCGCTGGAACCCATGCCGGTGGCAAAAGCTCCCAAAGCGCCGGCAGTAACAGTATGAGAGTCTGAGCCGAGGATAACGTCTCCCGGTTTAGCAAATTGCTCCGCTACCAGCTGATGGCATATTCCTTCGCCCATATCATAGATACGGCAACCAGTTTCCTTAGCGAAGCGACGCAAAAGTATATGGTCGTTAGAAAGCTGCGCATTGGGACTGGGGGCAGCATGGTCCAGAAATATCACTGTTTGTTGCGGCTTAGCCAGGACCTGGAAACCGCTTTCCTTGAACTGCCTTATGGTCAGGGGGCCGGTAGTATCCTGGACAAATGCTAAGTCCACGTCAGCAATAACGATGTCCCCAGCTCTGGCCTCGCTGTGCGATTTAAGTCCTAGAATCTTTTCGGCTAACGTCTTACCCATTTAAAATCAAGCGATGATTGCTATTACGCTTTTACTGCCTATTTACCTTACTATTTTAATGTTCTCCTCTGCTATAATCAATAACATGCCTGATTACAAATCAAGCAAGCTAGGTTCTACTCAATGTGGCAGGAGCATCTTCTACTGGGGCAAGCGAACATATGTGATGGGCGTGATAAATGTTTCCCCAGATTCCTTTTCCGGCGATGGGCTGGCAGACGTTGAAGGAGCTATAGCCAGGGCAAAACGATTAGCCTCTGAAGGAGCAGACATAATTGACATCGGCGGAGAGTCCACTCGTCCTGGCTCAACTGCGATTTCAACCGACGAAGAATTACGGCGGGTGATTCCTGTCGTGGAAAAACTGGCCCAAGAGTTATCAGTGCCACTGAGTGTGGACACCTATAAGCTGGAAGTGGCCCGTCAAGCTTTGAACGCCGGAGCCAGTATGATAAATGACATCTGGGGATTGCAGAAGGAGCCGAAGCTGGCCGAGTTAGCAGCTCGAAAGGGAGTGCCGGTTGCCTTAATGAGCAATCAGCGTGGTTCAGCTCCTTGCCACGATATCGTCCCTGCAGTCATTTCCGACTTAAAAAGAGCTATAGAACAGGCGTTGTGTGCAGGAGTGCCCCGGGAGAATATCATCATCGACCCCGGCATAGGCTTTGGTAAGACACAGGAGCAAAACCTGGAAATTTTACGGCGTTTGGAAGAACTTAAGGCGCTGGGCAGGCCTCTCCTTCTGGGCAGCTCACGCAAGTCATTTATAGGCTGGGTGCTTGATTTAACTCCTGAACAAAGGACCAGGGGAGTGGCATTCGTTCCACCAAGCGACCAGCGATTAGAGGGGACGGCAGCCACCATAGCTATCGGCATTGCCAAAGGAGCCCATATCGTTCGGGTACACGACGTTGAAGAAATGGTACGAGTATGCAAGATGAGCGACGCCATTATCAGGGGCGTGTGAGCGAATTGGCTATTGTTTATCTTGGTCTTGGCTCGAACCTGGGGGAGCGGGAAGAAAACCTGTGCCAGGCCTTAACACTGCTTTCTCAAAAAGTAAGTCTTGAGGAGGTCTCATCTGTTTATGAAACTGAGCCGGTAGGCTACAAGGAACAGCCCTTATTCCTCAACCTGGTTTGCCGAATTACAACGAGCCTGCGTCCTGAAGAGCTTCTTCATCTGGCCAAAGAAATTGAAACCAAAATGGGCAGGGTTCCCAGCTTCCCTAATGCCCCCCGCCTTATCGATATAGATATACTTTTTTATGACAACAAGATTATTAAGACCCATAATTTAACTATTCCACACCCTCGCCTGAAAGAACGGGCTTTTGTTCTTGTACCACTGGCTGAAATCGCCCCGGACTTAGTTCATCCTGAGATGGACAAGTGCATTGCCGAATTGGCTAAAAATGTTAAAGGACAAAATGGAGTGCGAAAATTGACAGGAGGATTAGATGTATCAGCTATTTGTGGAAGAGCACTTTGATGCTGCGCACTATCTGCCGAACTATCATGGTAAGTGTGAAAATCTACATGGCCACCGCTTCAAGGTAGTTGCTCGTTTAGAGGCAGCCAAGGTGGATGAGTCTGGCATGGCTTATGATTTCGCCAAGCTAAAGCAGCACCTGAGGGAAATTATAGCCCGATTCGACCATACTTGCCTGAATGATGTGTCCCCCCTTGATAGGATTGGGCCCTCCAGCGAGAATATCGCTACTACTATATATGATGCGCTCCAGCCCTGTTTTTCCGGCTCTCCGGTAAAATTAGTGAGTATAGAGGTCTGGGAATCGCCCACAACCGGGGTGACTTACAGTACTTAAGTTAAGTTCGCTTCCTCTGGCGGCAGTAAATTGGGGATTGTGTCCACAATGGGGTAAGAATAGTCGCAGGCGGAGCAATAAAGGGAGCCGGTAATTATTTCTTCCCCCTCTTCCTTATCCACTTTAAGCTGCAAATCCCCTTTACATACAGGACAGGCTAAGATTCTCATCAGTTCTTTCTTCATTTCAGATTCCAATTATATCATGTCAGCGTTGAAATTAAGAAAGAAGGAAAAATGCTATAATATTCTAGAGGAGGAGAGATGGCAATCCAGATTAAGAAGACTTACAGAGGCTTAAATCCTGAGATGCTCTGCGACGAGGTCCGAGACTTGCTGGAGAAACAAGGGATCGTAGTTGTCGAGACTGAATCACAAACATACGGCCTTCCCAGTGGCGCGACGCAATCGCGTACCACGTTGGCATTAAAAACGCCGGCCAAACAAGAGAAAGACCAGAAAGAATGCGGCAGCGTGCATATCATAGGCTCACCCCAGGACGAAGCAAAAATGCTCCTTGACGCAGATGAAACTCTTCTCTCTCAGGAAAAAGTCTCCGCTTTTCAAGAGGACCTCGATTTTATCCTCGGCTCATACGAAATTAAGTGGTAGACGAGCAGCTTTCACATCAGAACCAACCCGCCGATAAAACCAAGCAAGAACGAAGAGAAAGACGGCGAGCAAAGGAAAAGGCTAAGATGCTCCAGCATGGCAAGAGCCTGTCAAGGGTATATAAGGACGCTGTATCCAAGAGAGCCAGGACCACGGAGGGCCACAAGCAGTCAAGTTAAAGCTAGGTGCTTGCTATGACAAAGAAATTCCTTCTCAGGGGTCCGATTATAGTCTTGATTTGTCTTGCCATTGGCTTCGCCATAGTCTACGGTGGGGAGTGGCTGTTCCAGCAATTGGTGGGCTTAGGGCCTTGACTTCCGGCTCTGCCTGGATTTGAAGTAACCAAAAAGACTATTTATCCTGGCTGGTCCGGCGTCTTGAGCAGATTACGGAGCATTGCTCACATTCATCGTTGCATGGCTCAGCATGAATGGTCACACTGACCTCGCGGAGCGAGCTCTGTATTTCGACCTCAACCTTGTCACATATTTGATGAGCCTGCTCCAAACTAATGTCTCTAGCCATTACCAAATGAAGGTCTATATAGCTCTGGCTTCCAGCCCGGCGTGTCCGTAGCGAGTGGAAGCCGGACACCTCATGGCTGTGTTTCCTTAAACAGTCTTCAATAACTGTCTGTTGGGAGGGAGGTAGCCTTTCATCAAGCAGTCCTGATATCGGCTTACGGATGGTATCAAGCGCTATTTTCAGGATGTAGACCGCAACTCCAATAGCAATCACAGAGTCAATAACATTGAGATTGGTGAATCGTACTACCGCCAGTCCCACCAACACGGCTGAGGCGGAGTAGACATCAGTGGCGATATTACGTGCGTTAGCCTCCAATGCTACCGAGCCAGTGGTCTGGGAAACCCTTAGTAAATGGCGAGATAGGAAGATACTGACCACTATGGAAACCACCATCACAGCTATCCCACCTTCGACTAGTTCAATGCTAGAGCCTTTTATTATCCGACCTATTGCCGAATAGATTATCAGTCCGCCAGCGATAAAGATGAGAATTCCCTGCACAGCGGCGGCAGCATCTTCTACCTTACCATGGCCATATGGATGTTCTGCATCGGCTGGCCTGGCGGCAATGCGAATAGCCGAGAAGGTAATTATTCCAGCAAACAAATCCAGTAAGCTGTCAGCTGCCTGAGCCAGTATGCTGATACTGCCGGTTAGCCAGCTAACGACTACCTTAATTATTATTAGACCAAGGACTACAGCAATTAGTAGCTTGGTCACCCCTGACTTTGTCGAAAACATTTTATCGGTTTCCTGTGTTCTCTGATGCCAAATTACAGGGACTAGAAGTTTACAGCGATATCTCCACTAAGGCAATTATTACCTAATATTTTCCGACTTTATCACCATAAAGCGACCACTTTTGTAATGCAATAGGGCTGTAAAGCAAAAGCTAGCTGCTCCAAGAATACCAACGAGAACTAGAATGGTTATCCTTTAATAAGTTAGAATGGCTGATTATGGATGAACCAGCGGGCAATGGTACTGGCAAGGGAGTAGTACTTCTCGTCGCCACGATGGCTTCCTTTCTCTTTCCCTTCATGGGCTCCGCTGTGAATGTTGCCCTTCCTTCACTTGGGAGAGAACTATCATTGGATGCAGTCACGTTAGGCTGGATTGCCACCGCTTACCTTCTGTCCTCGGCAGCTCTTCTTGTTCCCTTTGGCAGGATAGCAGACATATATGGCAGGAAGAAGATTTTTACCTGCGGCATAGTTATCTTCACGTTCGCATCCTTTCTTTCAGGGATAGCAAGCTCCGCCACCATGCTCATCTCCTTTCGTGTTTTGCAGGGAATCGGCGCTGCCATGCTCGCCGGGACCGCGGTAGCATTGCTGACTACGGTATTCCCTGCCGAAGAGAGGGGAAAAGTCCTGGGAATAAATGTCGCGGCAACTTACACCGGCCTTTCCTTAGGCCCGGTTTTGGGTGGGATTCTCACGCAGCATCTCGGCTGGAGGAGCATCTTTTTCATAAATGTGCCCCTGGGATTGATAGTCATTGGCGTCGTTTTATGGAAGTTGAAAGGAGAATTCACTGGGGCAAAGGGAGAGAAGTTCGATTATGCCGGCTCCGTAATCTACAGCCTTGCGCTTGTAGCGCTGGTCTATGGTTTTACTCTCCTGCCAGGGATGCTGGGGGTGTGGTTGATTGTCGGAGGAGTTATGGGGCTTTCGGCATTCATCAGATGGGAACTGAAAATCAAAAGCCCGGTGTTGGATATAAGCCTCTTCAGAAACAGCAGAGCCTTCACCTTTTCCAACTTGGCAGCGTTGATTAACTACAGTGCCACATTTGCCGTGTCTTTCCTTATAAGTCTCTATTTGCAGTATGTGAAGGGATTTAATCCTGAGACTGCTGGCTTGATTCTGGTAGCCATGCCCGCTATACAGGCTATTTTTTCACCGCTTGCCGGCAGGCTCTCGGATAGGATTGAACCGAGGATAATTGCCTCAGCAGGAATGGCGCTGACCACCGTAGGACTTGCTATTTTTATCTTCTTAAATGAAAAAACTCCCCTGGAATTGATCATCGGCAATTTGACCCTGATGGGTTTTGGTTTTGCTCTTTTCTCGTCTCCCAATACCAACGCGGTTATGAGTTCTGCCCCAAAGACGGCTTACGGGGTAGCCTCGGCAGCGCTGGCGACGATGCGGCAGGTTGGCATGGTCTTCAGCATGGGCCTCGCTATGTTGATGTTTGCCCTATACATCGGGAGGGTTCAAATTACGCCCGAATACTATCCCCTTTTCCAGGAAAGCATGAAGACGTCGTTCATCATTTTTGCCATTCTCTGTTTCGGCGGCATCTTCGCCTCGCTTGCCAGGGGAAAGGTGCGGTAGGAACTTTCCACAGCGCCCGCCATACAGACTGCACTATTTGGCTAATGATTCAGCCAAGGATAGTCCACTGGTACAACTCTCCCCTCCTCGTTAAGTTTCGCCCAATTACCTCTAAAACCGGAAAATGAGGCACAGATTCAGGGTGCGTATGTTCCATTAGCGGGTCATGCTTAGTTCAGAAGTTATCCCCTTGGCAGCATTGTATTCCAATGGCGAACGCACTTTCAGGCAGATTTCGTGAGGCTAGGGCGAAATCTGGATGGGTTGCCTGCCAATTCCACACTGGGGTAGAATTAAACAAGCCGTTAGGCCTTATATGGTCTGTACCTGGACTCAGGTTAGACTAAGTATTTTGATAGCATGGGCTCCGCGGCTACAGTTGGAATTTAATTCGCACTTAGCTTAAATAAGGTCAAATCAAGAACAGGAGGGTCAAGATGGCAGAACTGAAAGACTACGGCGGAGACTTCATTCCCAACGTAAAATACGAGGATTTTTCCAAGGAATTCCTAGCCCGGTTGCTGGTGGAATACGCGAGATGCTACATAATGGCAGATGGGCTTTGGTACAGCGCCGTGAAGGAAAAATTTGGCCCTGAGGCAGCCTACGATATTGATTATGATATGTGGGTAAACAAATTTCCCCCGTTTGAAACAGCGAGAATACTGAGTGTCCTGAATCTGAAGGGGAATGACGTTGCCGATGTAATGAAGTTTTATCAACTGACTGCAATGGTTCCCCACGGCATGTTCGACTACGAGATAGACCTTAAGAACAGGAATCATGCGCTGCTGACAATCAAGCGTTGCCCGGCGCTACTTCGCTTCGAGGCTAAGGAGCCAGAAATGATAGTGCCCATATGTCAGGTAATGGAACCAGCATCGGCAAACGCATATGCCAAGCAAATCAATCCTGACATAGTTGTAACTATGCCCAAGATGCCTCCCCGGAAAAGCCCGGACGAAATCTGCTGCCAGTTTGAGTTCAAGCTGGAACGGAAGACATAGGGAGAAGGTGCCGATGGTGTGCAAGATAAGTCATTAGGAAATGCGTAACATGGATTTGGCTTTGAGCGTAATAACACAAAGGCAAGGCGGGCCGACGCTGAGACTGCTTCAGTCATATATTTTCTTCGCTAGACACAGGAAAGGTATGACAGGAACCTCCCACACTTCCCGCCGCACAAACTATACAATTGTAGTCCATCCCAGGCTTGAGTTTATACTCAAGCAGGGGTGACTGGTTCGTTATTAAGCGCATGCAGATTGCTTTGCTAAGACCCTATTTGGAGGTTGGCTATGTCAAATAATGAAGAGCAACTGATGGAACTGGCTGAAATCGCTGTAGGGACCCAGAATCTTGATGAATTTGCCCAACTTGTGCTCCCGATTATTGCCGATATGATGCATTCGGATTCTGTTTTTCTCTACATAGTCGATTCACGTCTGCCTTTCAGGCACTTCTTTCAACGCGGATTCCAACCGGAGGCAGCTTCCGAGATAGAGAAGCTATGCGCCGGGCAATTCGATCAGGTCTCGAGCCAGGATTCCCCGTCGCCAGTTTCAGTATCTGCTCTAGAGGCTTTGGGAATGGCCGCCGACCTTGTGTTGTACCCCTTGCCAGCCGGGGAGACTTGCGTCGGTTTGATAGGACTGACAATGCAGGAGGGCGCAGCCTGGACCCCGCCAGCTCTATCGGAGAGACTTCTCAGTTTAATGGCTAATACAGTCAGCCGTCTGGCAGAGCACATGAAATCAGATCAGGAACTCATACACCTGAACACATACCTGACAGTGAGTTCCATGCTGGCTCAGTCACTCAGCCTTCATGAATTGCTAGAAGCAGCTTTGTACTGCTCTATGGAGGCAGTTTCCGCCGAGGCGGCGTCTGTCCTTCTCCTTGATGATGAGAAAAAGAACTTTCTCTTCTACCAAGTCGAAGGACCGGCGAAACCAGTATTAATGACCACAACTTTACCCGCTGATAAGGGCATAGCCGGTTCTGTCCTACAAGCGCAGCAATCAGAGGTCATCAATGACGTCCCGAACGATCCCAGGTATTATGGGAAGATTGATTCGGAGTCCGGCTTCCAGACAAGAAATATGATTGTCATTCCTCTCGTCGCAGGTGAAGAGCAGGTTGGCGTGCTGGAGGTCTTGAACAAAGTTGACGGAGACTCGTTCAAAGAAGATGAGCATTCCATACTGCTTTCCATTGCCGAGGAAATCGCATTCGCAATCCGAAACGCGAAGGTGTTCGAGTACCTTGCCAACACCTACTGCAGACAACGTCAGGGACTGGGTTCATGCAAAGGATGCAGCAGGCCGCTTGGGTCATGGACCCCCTGTGTCAAATACCGAGAGGCCAGCATATAACATCAGTACCGTGCATGAGGAAATGCGAGAGGGAATAATGTCTCAGGGCAGGTGGGTTATCCTTTGAGATGGTTTTTCGTGTGGCTCAAACTTCATACTGGCTTCTTGAAACATTTCTATGAAGGAATCATCAGCGTATCTGACAAAGGTTACTAAGCTCATTGTAGTGCTGCATCATCTGTTCTATAATCTATAAAAACATAGCTGAACCATTGCCTCACTCGGAGCGCCGCAAAAGGCAGTGATGCGGGCTAGATAGTCACCAACATCACAGAGAAGAAGAAATGGGCGAGTATCCGTTATCCGACATGAAAATAATTGACCTGTCCCACTACATTGCGGGACCGTATTGCACCAAGCTGCTTTGCGGATTAGGAGCCGACGTTATCAAGGTGGAGAGACCTGATGGAGGCGATGGTGCTAGAAAGCTTGGCCCTTTCCCGGGCGATAAGCCCGACTCTGAAAGAAGCGGAATGTTCAGCTTCCTTAATACTGGTAAGAAAGGCATCACCCTGAACTTAAAAACGCAGCAGGGGGTAGAGATCTTCAGGAAGCTTATTAAGGATGCCGATGTGCTTGTGGAGAATTTTGAACCGCGGGTAATGCCGGGTTTGGGCTTGAGCTACGATTCTTTAGCCAAAATCAATCCCAAACTGGCTATGGTTTCCATATCCAATTTTGGCCAATACGGGCCATACAGGGACTATAAAGCAACCGAGATCATAGCTGAGGCGCTGGGAGGCTATATGTATCTGGTTGGCAGCTATGGCCGCGAGCCTGTCAGGTCTGGCATTCACCTAGCTCAATATTATGCTGGGGCTGCTGGAGCGGCGGCAGCCCTGTTGATTACCTATGGGACAGATGATGGGCAACACCTGGACATCTCGTTGATGGAGAGCGTGGCTTTCAGTTTGTTTTACCCTCTGGGCTCCTATAGCTACTATGGCGCCATACCCAGACGAAGTCCGAAAATAGAATCAGCGGAGCTTGCTTACAGCTTCTTGCCTGCACAGAATGGCTTCGTTTATCCTCTAACTTATGGCTATGTCGATTGGGGAACATTAGCCAGGGTCGTGTTGGAAGCTCCTGAGTTAGACAACTCGAAATTCAATGACTTTGATGCTCGAACTGAGCATATTGAAGAGTTGAAGGCCATCATGCTCTCAATCTTCAATGACAAAAGCGCCCAGGAAATTTTTCATAAGGCTCAATCGGTAGGATTTCCCTGGGGCTTCGTTCGCCAGGTGGACGAAGTAGCTAATTGCCCGCAGCTTCTCGATCGAGGGTTTTATCAGGTGGTCAGCGATTCAGCAGGACAGGAAATGCAATGGCCCGAGAAGCCCTTCAGCATGGCTACCCCGTGGCAAGACGGCAAGCCGCCGTTGCTGGGGGAACACAATGAAGAGATTTACCGCGGCTGTCTAGGCTATAGCAAGAAGGAGGTGGCAGAATTAAGAAAGTCGAACATAATTTGAGGTTGTGATGTTGCCATTTACTGGACTGAGGATAATCGATCTAGGCACGGTGTGGAGCATACCTCTGGCGACTAAGTTGTTTGCACAGCTCGGTGCTGAGGTTATTAAAGTGGATGCCCCTCACCGATTAGATGTAACTCGCTACGGGGAGCATGCCGATAATCAGCTCACTGAAAGATTCTGGGAAACTGGGGGACGCTATCATTCGCTCAACCTAAACAAGAAAAACATAACCTTGGACCTGACGCAGCCCGGAGGGCGGGAGGTCTTTGAAAGACTGGTGAAGGTCAGCGATGTAGTCGCTGAACAGTTCAGTCCCCGCGTAATGGCAAACCTGGGGTACGATTACCCAAAGCTGCAGAGCTTGAAGGCCGATATAATCATGCTCTCCGTGAACGCATTTGGCCATGATGGTCCGTGGCGAAATTATAAAGGCTTTGGCCCTACCATCGATGTCCTGTCAGGGCTGGTTAGTATGACAGGCTATCCTGAGGGGACACCGGTGACGACGCCAGCGACTTTTACCGATATCATGGCGGGACTCAACGCATTCATAGCTTGTTCAGCGGCGTTACACTTTCGAAAAAGAACCGGTAAGGGGCAGTGGATTAGATTGTCTCAATTGGAAAGCACCACATTTTGCCTGGCAGAACCCATCATTGACTTCAGTATTAACAAAAGGGTGAAAACTTGTAAGGGCAACCAGCATCATTTCTATGCTCCACATGGTTGCTATAGGTGCTCGGGCAATGACTATTGGCTGGCTATAGCTGTCACCTGTGATGAACAATGGCATGGCTTTTGCCAAGCAATAGGCAAGCCAGATTGGGTAAAAGACAAGAGGTTTAGGGACAGTTCCAGCCGGTGGGAGAACAGGGATGAACTAGATAGACTGGTCGAGGCCTGGACGATAACCAGGGAACATCGTGAGGCTATGCATTTACTTCAGAAGCGGGGGGTACCTGCTGGGGCGGTCTTAAATGCCAAGGAGGTCTTGCTTGACGGCCACTTAAGGGCAAGGGAGCATTTCAAGTTGGTCCAGTTCCCTCAAATGCCCGGCATGGAGCACGTGGGTAAAAGGCCCCATATGGGGCTACCCTGGAAGACGACGGGAATACCACCAACGCCGCTCAAGGCTTCACCGTTGCTGGGCGAGCATAACCACCAGGTATTGACCGAACTCTTAGGCATGTCACCGGAGGATGTGTCCCAACTTTACGAAGCGGGAGCAATGGCTGAAGAACCTGCGGGCATTGAGAAGTCGACATCGCTCTTGCGCCCTTATCCTCTGGACTTGCTTAAGGAAAGAGGACGTCTCGAAGACTATGATACGGATTATAAGGAAATCTTAGGTATATGACTCGATGGAAAGTCGGTTTCGCTCATCACATCCTTGCAGATTGAATATCTCTGTTTATCCTCCTCCGAAACTGCTAGGCGCCAGAAGGTGGCTGTTTACTTGAAGCTGCCAGGTTCTCAGTAGGCTTGTCCAATCCTAAATCTGCCAATGTCCTCCGATAAGGCTTGCCCGTCTTCAGATTCCAGCCCCCATGCTTGTGCCGGAAGGGGCACGACTTCACGTCGAGGCAGTGAACGAGGACAGATGTTGACCTTTGAGGAACAATGCTTTACACTCTCCTTTTGATAATCGAGGTCTTGTGTAAGTAGCTTACTATGAAATTGGCTACAAATCCAGTCTTGAGAGGTCGTTCTTAATTTATTCAAATTGTAGGCTACGTCTTTTGTCAAAATAAGTTTGTAAAGGAGGGAAAGATGGACCTAGGTTTGGCAGGTAAAGCAGTCATCGTCACGGGTGGGGGATCAAATATCGGACGTGCAACTTCCTTGACCTTTGCTAAGGAAGGGGCCAATGTGGTAATCGCCGAGCTAAAGGCAGCTTTCGGTGAGAAGGTGGCTAGCGAAGCTAACGCCCTGAAAGCAGGTGGTCGGACTATAGTGATTGAGACAGATATAACGAAGATGGATACGGTGGAGGCCATGGTTAATAAGACCATAGAGGAATTTGGCAAGGTAGATATAATGGTTAACAATGCGGGCTGGGGTACTGAGATTCTGTTTGTGGATACTACTCCCGATATCTGGGATAAGACAATCAACATAAATTACAAGGGCGTGCTTAATTGCACTAAAGCGGCGCTTCCGCACATGATAGAGCAGAAGAGTGGGGCGATTGTAAATCTGGGGTCGGATGCAGGACGTATGGGTGAATTTAGAGAGTCCGTTTATGGAGGATGTAAGGGTGCTGTAATTGCTTTCACCAAGGCGGTGGCCAGAGAAGTAGGTCGCTATGGGATAAGGCTGAATGTTGTCTGTCCTGGACTTACCGTACCTACTGGGGAGGAGTTGGGAGCAGGGAGTATGTTTAAGGGAACGGAGAGCTACTTGACTCCTGAAAACCTAGCACAGGCGGCCAAGAATTACCCTTTGCGCCGCTTGGGAAGGGCCCAGGACGTAGCCAACGCGGTAGTATTTCTGGCTTCGGATAGTGCCAGCTTCATAACCGGACAAACCCTGAGTGCTAGTGGCGGCTATACCATGATGTAGCGATTATCAGTGCAATCTATTGGACAGGTGCCTGCTAACAGCACCAGAAGGGTTGCCTGGCCAAATTTGATATCAGAGCCAGACGCATATTGCTAAGACCTGTATTGGTATGCTTCTATTGCTATGGGGTTGTGTGGTCTTGTCTTTGATGTCTTCTATTTGGGATTTGCTGATGGTATAATTGATTTTGGGGGAGGGAAGATGAATAGAGGGCACTAGAATCGCAATTTAGCAACGGTTTGGGGTGCCCTTTTTGAGTATGTGGAGCTGTTGCGGGGGGTGATGCTATTGAGGCATCCTAGAAAGGGTTGAGATGGATCGCCAGATGTCGGTTGCGAGGAAGGCTAATAAAGCATATCTGGAGGCAAGAGATGAGCAAAACGAAATGGTGTCCTAGACTTTTTTGGATAATTGTAGGCTTGGCATTGCTGTTGCTCATTCCTATTACCGTGGTGGCGGATGAAGGTTGGGGGCAACTGTCAGAGCCAGCAGACCTCTCGGCTTCTCACCTCCACATCTCCCCCCAGCAGGTTCTGCCTAACCAGCAGGTTGAGATTTCCATCAACGTAGGCAATCACGGTGGGGAGACAGGCAGCCGCACAATTGCTTTATACATCAATGGCTACCTGGAACAGAGCCAGACGGTCGGCGTTTTCCCAGGTTCTTGCCAGAACGTCGTGTTCAGAGCGGCCAAGGCAACCCCTGGCACCTATCTAGCTTCGCTGGAAGGACAAGATGGCTGGTTTACTGTTGTGGGCGAGGCCACAACGGCAATGACCTGCTTCTCTGGTGGCCTGGGTGCAGGTGGCATAGCAGTTATTGCAGTTTTTGTTGTGGCACTTGTATTGGCGATAGTGTTTGTATTCTCAAGAAGCGGAGCAAAGTGAATAGTTAGGACTGAGGCAGCCTGGGGTCATAAGATAGAGCAAGGGCACTGCAATCGCTATTTGATTGCGGTTGTTGGTGCTCTTTTTGAGTTTGTGAAGCGATTAACGGAGGTGGAAGAATGAAGAACAGAATGACAGAGCAAAAACATCTTGGGGTCACCGTCTTGGCAGTAGTATTGACAGCCATTTTGCTGGTCAATGGTTGCGTGATTCCCTGGCCTGGTAGTGCCAAATCAATCTACTTTGATGCTGCGAGCGAGGGCTCAGGAGGCGTCTTCGTGGTCGGGGAAGATAAAAACGTAGCCTACGGACAGCGGATAGATTCTGAAGGCAAGCTTAGATGGGGAGACGGGGTGAGGCTGAGCACTCCTCACTGCCGGTATCCACCTCGCGTGACTGGAGACGGCTACGGCGGCGCCATCATTGTTTGGAGCGAGTCAGAGAAGACGGACGGGGTCTACTCTACGCCAGTCACTTACGCTCAGAAAGTTAATCCTGAGGGCCAAGTCCTCTGGGGGCAGGGAGGCAAGCCGTTGCCTGAGCTAAGCGGACTCCCTCGTGTTGTGCCGGATGGGTTGGGGGGAGCCATTATAATCCAGAAAGGGAAACAAATCCGATTGCAAAGAATAGACAGCGAAGGCAACCTTATGTGGTCAGGGAACGTAGTCACAGTATGCAACACATTGAGCCATACCGATGGCGGCCCAGGTGTATTAGGTGACAGTGCGACAGGTGTATTAGCTGACGGTGCGGGTGGCGTCATCGTAGCCTGGGTAGATAAGCGTGCAGGTGGACCGCGAAACGATGTCTATGCCCAGAGGGTAAGCCCTGAGGGCGAGATTATGTGGCAGGAGGGCGGGGTTCCAGTGAGCGTTCCCTGCTATGGGCAGACTATTCTTTGGATTGTGAGCGATGGCTCGGACGGCGCCATCGTGGCCTGGTTGTATAGAAGAGTCTCAGGCAGCACGAGCCAGGATACCCCGATGCTGGACTGGTTTCAGGTCCATGCCCAGAGGCTGAGTCCTGATGGTGAGCCGTTGTGGCAGGAGGGTGGAGTGCAGGTCAACATCCTGCCTGTAACAACGCCTTACCCCCTGGGGATGGCATCAGACGGTGCTGGAGGCGCAATCATAGCCTGGCACCCGAGTCTTTGTTGGGTCGAGCTTACCACGAAAAAGGGGTCTCTCCAAGGATTGAGGTCACAGAGCGTGGATTCGCAGGGGAAGCTTCAGTGGCCAGAGGAAGCGAAACTTTTTGTCGATGTTAATGTTAGCGGCAGGACAGGCTCATGGGGAGGGATGCTCGGGGCTCAGGTTGTCTCGGATGGTTCGGGTGGAGCCATCGTCATTGGAGTCTTCCAAGGTTCAGGTCCGCTGCCCCGTGCTCAAAAGCTTAGTCCCGAGGGTGAGCTGCTCTGGAAGGAAGGGGGAGTGCAGTTGTTTCCTGAACCGCGAGCCAAGTCTTATGAGAACCTTAAGGTTATGAGCGACGGCTCGGGCGGTATTATTATTGTCGCAGAAGCGGGGAGGAGGTTTAGATATTCGGAGAGAATCTACGCCCAGAGGATGGATTCTGAGGGCAAGCCCTTATGGACAGATGGTGGGGTGCGGGTTGACCAGTGAGCAAGATTTCTGTCTTAACCTCCCTAGATTGTTGTGGCATTAGTTTTAGCGGGCGGCACGGGCTGGTACGTCCTGAGGCGCCGCGAGGCTCAAAGCTAAGGCTTAAGCTGGACTAAATTAGAGGGCAGGTTTCCAGTGGGCTTTCCCTCTTGGTCCAGATAAAGCCTCCGGTAAACCCTTAACCTATCCTCAAACTTCATGTGAGCCTTGACAGCCAGGAGCAATGATATAATATCGGTGCCGGGAATGATATAGATTGCTCCATTAGTGGCTGAAATCTCGGATAAAAGGACAAAAACGCACTCATGCCGGAGCAGGATAAATATGTGCCCTTGAGCAAAATCTTCGCGCTCAGTGGCCAAGGGGATGTGGTCACTGGAGGTGCCCGGGGAGTGGGATGGGGCATCGCCCGCAGGCTGGCAGAGGCTAGGGTGGGTGTGCTTATTGCGCGATGTCAATACTTAAGCAGTGAAATGCGCGGTGGAACGGCTGGCCTCTCAGGGCTTCAAAGCCGCCTGGGTGCAGTTTGATATGGCGAAGAGTTCAGTGTTTGAGGGTGTCATAGAGACTGTCGTGTCCATCCTGGGCGATGTGAGCATTCTGGTGAATAATGCTGTCATATACCCGTTCCAGCAAATATTTGATACGACCGAGGCTGATTGGGATGAGGTGATTGATGCAAATCTGAAGTGGGCTTATCTGTGCCCCCAGGAAGCTACCCGTCACTTGGTTGAGCAAAGACGAGGCGGATGTTCGTGAGACAACATGTTGAGCTAGCTAGGCTTTGTTGCTATACTTTATTCGCAAAATGATTGATTGGAATGATTGCCAAAGGGACTTAGGAATATCTTTCCGACAAGTATCTTTACTGGAGCAAGCCTTCGTGCACAGATCTTATCTTAACGAAAATCCCGACTTTGACCTGCCTGACAACGAGCGGCTGGAATTTTTGGGCGATGCCATACTTAACTTCATAGTGGCTGAAGGGCTGTATAAAGAGTTTCCTAATCTCCTCGAGGGAGACCTGACTGAGATTCGTGCTTCGCTGGTTTGCCGTGATACCTTGGCTGAAGTAGCTTCCGCCCTCAGGCTCGGTGCCTGGCTCATGTTGGGCCAGGGCGAGGAGACAAGTGGAGGAAGGACGAAGCAGAGCAACCTGGCCAACGCTACGGAAGCATTAATCGGAGCCGTATATTTAGACCAGGGACTAGCCACAGCCAGGAAATTTATTTTCAGGCAACTGAAACCGGAACTGAGAAAAATAAAGGCTGGGAAAATGACCCCAAACTACAAAGCCTTGGTGCAGGAGCTTATCCAGGGACAGAAGAAGCCAGCACCAGTTTACCGCTTGGTGGAAACTACTGGTCCTGACCACAATAAGGAATTCACGGCTGAAATCCTGGTAGACGGAGAAGTACTGGGTAGGGGCTCAGGAAAGAGTAAGAAGGCTGCTGAGAGCCAAGCAGCAAGAGCAGCCTGGGAAGGATTGAGGTGCAGCCATGGGTAGACGAGATTATAGACACAGGGAGTCAAAGAAACCTAAGAAGGGGGGGCAGAAGCCAAAGCCGATTTCGGAATTTGTGCCGCATTCAGAGACAGAGGTAATCAAGAAAAAGAAGAAGCCCGCTGAAGAATACGAGGAATAGACAGTTTGGCAGCTTACCTAGAACTTTATCGCAGTGGCAAGCTAAGGGAGCGGATAGAAGCGGCTGTATTTTTGCTTGAGAGTTGCTCCCTTTGCCCTCACAGTTGTGGCGTGAATCGCCTTACTGGTGATGTGGGTAAGTGTCGTACACCACGCGAAGCAATAGTGTCCAGCTACGGGCCTCACTTTGGTGAAGAGGCGCCACTAGTGGGTGGACATGGCTCGGGTACTATATTTTTCACTAACTGCAACCTTAGATGCCAGTTCTGCCAGAATTATTCCATTAGCCAGCTAGGCGAGGGCGAGAAGGTGAACAGGGAAGAGCTGGCTGATATGATGCTCTCCCTCCAAGCTAAAGGATGCAACAACATAAACTTGGTGTCACCAACCCACGTAGTTCCGCAAATCTTGGAGGCGCTGGAGATAGCAGTGGAGTCTGGATTGCAGCTCCCCTTGGTATACAACAGCGGTGGCTATGACTCGGTGGAGACTTTGAGGATACTTGACGGTATTGTCGATATTTATATGCCGGACATGAAATATGACGATGAGGAGACTGCCAAAGAATTATCGGGCATTGAAAGCTACCCCTCGACAAACAAGGCGGCAATCAAGGAAATGCATCAGCAGGTAGGCGACTTAAAGATAAACGAACAGGGGGTGGCTGAAAGAGGGCTCCTGGTCCGCCACCTGGTACTACCCAACGGTTTGGCAGGGACAAAAGGGATAGTGAATTTTCTCAGCGGGGAAATTTCTCCGAACACCTATGTCAATATTATGGATCAATACCATCCCTGCTATAGGGCTTTTCAAATTGAAAGTTTGGTGCGGCGAATATCGCCCGTGGAGTTCCATGAGGCGTTGTCCTTGGCCCAGGAAGCAGGATTGAGCCGTCTGGACAGGGCCTGCCCCGTAGAGATTCTTCGCATTCGCTCAGAATGACGGGAATGGCTCGGAACGACAAAATAATTGATGCAGCACATCTTTCCGCAACGGTCTATGGTCGCGTGCAGGGCGTTTACTTTCGCTACTTCGTCCGAAATGTAGCCAGGAAATTAGGCTTAAGAGGTTATGTCCGTAACCTAGCCAGCGGCGATGCTGTAGAGGTTCAAGCCGAGGGGGAGAAGCTGCAGCTGGACAGACTGCTGGAGCAGCTTAAGGTAGGCCCGCCGGGAGCTTGGGTTAAGAGTGTCGAAATAAATTGGACAGACTATTCAGGCCAGTTCACCGACTTTAGCGTAAGATATTAGAGCAGCCTAGTCTTCAAGTTGAACCCTGCCCTCATTAATCAGTCTCAGATGCTCCGAGTCAACTCCGGCTATTTGAGAAGCGGCAAAATCGATTTCACGAGGTTCGCCAATTAAGGTTTTTCCGTAATCCTCCACCTCCCCTCTTGTGGGGTCGTTAATGTAAAAGAACTTCTGATGGGCTTCGATAATGCCTAAATCAAAAGGCAAGGTGAAGTAGAGGTCAGCAAGCACATTCTCAATCCCTAATTCATACAGGGTCTCCCAACCACCTGATTTACCTCTTTGGTATTTAATCACCGGCAATAGACTCAAAAGGTTCGCTACACTGAAGCGGCCGGAGCTACCACAAACCTTAAAGGGGGTAATGCTAATCAGGAAGTCGCTGCG
>Ga0180437_10004433_pt1 | contig 19988 bp, 18 predicted proteins | sample SS_ome_4_FD_132410 | JGI IMG/M metagenome (GOLD analysis project Ga0180437, IMG submission 132410) | Hypersaline lake sediment archaeal communities from the Salton Sea, California, USA - SS_3_D_1 metaG | ecosystem: Environmental > Aquatic > Non-marine Saline and Alkaline > Hypersaline >... | reverse complement strand
TACCACTCCTGGGTGCCGGTCGCGCTGCCGAGGCCTTTGATCACGATACCCATCAGGACACCTCCTCCAGCCGGCAGCCTCCGTATCGCCGTTTGACGATCCGCAGCGCGGCCTCCTTGGTCTCATGGAACGCCCGGCTCCGGAGCGGGACCGCCCGCCCGATGAACTGCCACCCGTCGGGGTAGCGGATCACCGAACCGATGTAGTGCTCGGAGCCGAGGTAGTCGATGAAGACCCGATTCTTGGGATTTCTCATCTCACCTCTCCTTTCCGAGTTTATTGTCTCAGTCGGGAGCCGGTTGTCAACCGTGAAGTTTACGTCCCCGTAAGGGTCTCCTGGATGGGCTCGACCTGCTCGTCGCGGACGGGCTGGATGCCACGTTTGACGTACCGCTCCAACTCCTCCTCCGTCTCATCGCCGGTCACGACGTATTCGAACCCGTGTGGCCGGCAGGCGAAGAAGACGCCGGGCAGCACCTCGCCAGACTCCATGTCGGCCCAGCAGTGCCGGTGGGCGAAGAAGACGACGGTCTTGTCAGGAACGAAACCCTTAGGCATGTGAGGAAGGCGCCGGCTCACCCCCTGCTCGAAGGCCTCGCGCATGAAGTCTCCGGGGCGCCGGTAGTAGGAGTCGCCGACCCACAGCAGTCCGACGCGCTCGACGGACAGGAGGGGGCAGCCGCCCTGCCGGCACGGTCGCTGGCAGTTCTTGATCTTGTCGTCGGCTCCGGCGGCGATCGCCAGTTCGGGGCCGTCGACCCAGGTCCACGCGCGGCTGGGCTTGATCCCATAGCCGCAGGTCGGACACCTGACCAACTTGAACGGCAGTGCCGGGCAGTTGACGAGGTCGTCGGTTCGACAGACGAGATAGAGGCCGCCGGGCTTGCGCCAGCCGCATCCTCGCTGCTTGGTCTTTCGGGTCTGTATCATGCTTCCTCCAGGTTGATGGTGTTGTCGTGAATGGTGAGGACGACCCGCGCCTTGACGTCGTAGCCGCTGATCATCCACGCTGCGTCGATCAGACGGTCGACGGTGTCGATGAGGATCGGTCGTCTGTGCTTTAAGATCTTGCGGACGTAGTTGCGATCCATGCCGGCCGCGACCGACCAACGGTTCATTGTGATGCCGCGCTTATCGAGTTCTCGACGGACCCTCTCCAGCATCTGGTAAATCTGGTTCTCCAACGGGCCCTTAATCCTTGGATCGCTCATCTTTCGCCTCCTCGAAGATCTGTTTGTCGATACCGCGTTTGGCAAAGTACTGATCGCGACACTCTCGCGAGCAGAGGGGTGTGCAGAGAAAGCGACCGAGCATCGGCTTACCGCAGTTCCCACACGGAACCGTTGGACTACGCGGTCTTGGTGATCTTTGCATTCAACCTTGTCCTATGGTTGAGATCGATGATCCACTCCGAGTCCCACTTGGAAGGTTCCCACGACGGATCCTCTTCGGACCGATCGATCAGCCATCGGATGAACATCCGATCAGTCATGTCCGCCATCGGACTATTGAGCAGTCGAGGCATCACCTCAACCGCATCTTCGCGTGTCATTCTCATTTGGTCAGTACCGCCAGTGCGTTGATGTATTTGGCCCTCTGCTTCGCCGTCGGCTGATCGCAGAGGTTGTCGGTGATGTCGCAGATCTTCACTAGGACTAGGTTGTGATGCCATGCCTTCAACCGCTGCAGGTAGTCGACGTAGTCCTCGCCGCGGATCTTCGCCATCGCGAACGCAAGTTCGGTGATCTGCCGAGGAATCTCGAACGCCATGACCACCTCGGTGGCGAAGGCCGGGTGATCCTCGAAGGCGTCGTGGAGGAGGGCGACACATCGCTGCGTCGTCGATCCTCCCAACGAGTCGACGAGGCTCATCGTCCGATAGAGGTGGCCGAAGTAGGGGCTGCCGTCACGACGCTTGTCGCCGTCGTGGATCAGCCTTGCTGCCGTCATGCAGTTCATCAGGTCGGATGGTTGGATCATTCTTCAACTCCTGGGAGGTTGTATCCAAGTTCCTTCATCGTCGCGTCGATGTCGCAGACGATGTCGGAACCGAAGAGGCCGGCATAGACCGCGGACTCGCGCACTCGAAGAACGAGACGACGAAGAACCCGCGCCTTCTCCGACGCCGGCTGGTACTGGGTCGCAGCCAGCCGCTCCCCGTACTCGGACCTCGTCGCCGGCCGGAGGACGCGACGGTTGTGGTTCGTCCCACCGTGCTTCCGCTTCCCCGACTCGACGACGTATCCGGTATCGATCAGGCGACGGATCAGGCCGGTCACGTTGTTGATCTGCCAGTGCTCGCAGCTGGCCACGTTCTGCCGACACCAGTTCAGCACCTCCTCGTCCATCGGCTGGTAGCCGCTGGCCGCGAACGACTTGATCGCGTCGAGGATGACCGTCTGGTACTCGGTCAGTCGATCCACCACGTCCGCCCAGGCGTCGATCGAGTTCTCATGCATGCGGTGATCGTCGGTCATGATCCGCTCCTCTGCTCGTTGGCGATTGATTCGATGGTGGGGACGAGGTCGGAGAGGCAGACCCGCATCGACGCCCCGTTGCGCTTCCTGCGCCGCCGGCAGATGAAGATCGCATCCCGGACCCAGTCGTTCCTGACCGTCTCGAGGATGCGGCGCATCGCCCCCTCCTCGCCGGGGTCCAGGCGGACGTAGATCCGCACCCAGTCCATGCTGAGCCGATCCCCATCCTGTTCGTTCACTGGAGGCGGGTGGCGGGGCGGTGGTGGGGGCGGTTGGTCGATGCTCCCAGGTAGACGTTGATCTGACACCCCACCCCCCGGCTGGAACTCTTCCTCTGGGATCTGGGATCTGGGATCTACGGGCAGGAGTGGCTCCGGAGTTCTTGCCTTCTTCCGACTCCATTCGTCCCGTAGTGACAGTAACTTAGGTATCCTGATCAATAGCGACTTATCAGACTTTTCGACGTGGAAGTTCAACTCCTGCTGAACTACCGCCAGGAATCTATCGAGTTTCTTCGTCCTAACTCCCAGCTTCCTGCACCACGTTTTGATCGAGTAGCTTGCCTCGCATCGATCCGTCCCGTCCATCTGCTTGCCGACGATCTCGACCACCCGCCAGAAGATCCCGTATCCCTCGAGACCGCCGAACTCGTCGGCCAAGACGTCGAATCCCTCGTCGTCGAAGGCGTCGGTGTAGTGTTTGAACCACCGCATGCGCGGCTCCCTCCAGGTGCAGTATTGTAGGACTGCGGGTGTCCGCAATCAACCTATTTGTCGCGGACGAGCAGTCCCCGTCTCTTCTTCTTGGCGGCCGCCCGTTCGCGTCGGCGCCGAACCGCCTTGTAGGTCGGGTGCTCGTCGTAGAACCTCTGGGCCCTCTCGGCCGCCCTGCGCTGCGCCTCAGACCAGATCTCCTCGCCGACGTCCCAGACCTCCACCTCCGCGTGGGGCGCGGCGTGGCCGGCTGGCTGCCGCTCGTAGGAGACGCGGATCCACGTCGGGTCGGCCGCCCAGGCGAGGCCGGTGATCTCGAGCAGGTCGGCGAAGCATCGCCACATGTGCATCATCCGATCGTAGGACCAGGGACGGCGGGTGAAGAAAACCACTCTGGCCGTCCTCGGAACCGGCGGACGGTTGCGGAGCCCGCGCCCCACCTGGGCCACCACCTGAGCCCGTAGGGTTGATAGGATGCGCTCCCTGATGTGCCAGTGGGACCGGTGCCACGATCCCTGGAAGACGGGAAGACTGACGGTGAAGCGGGCGTATCCATGCCTGACGTGGTCATCGGCCTCGGCGGCCGTCACCGGCTCCGTCTCGCTGCCAGGGTGACGGCCGATCAGCGACCTGAGTTCGCCGATCGGACGATGCATCCCCTCCACGTCTCCGCCATCCTGGGCGACGGCGATCTCACCGACCAGACGATCCACCTCTGACATCAGGTCGGCGAGATCTACCTTCTTCCACCGTCTGTACTTACGGGCCATCAGAGATCGGCGAAGAAGTTGATCACCGCCTCGGGGACGACGAGCGGACGGCCGCTCGGGTAGTCCTCCCCGCGGAGCAGGCGGCAGCAGTAGGTGCGACTGATCCCCGTCTCGGAGGCCAGACGGCCACCGGTGACCGCATGTCTGCGCGCCTGCTCGATGATGTGGTCTCTGATGCTGCGTTGGATGTCGTCCAGTTCGCCCTGGATGCGCCGTGCCCGTCGGTCGAGAATGGTGATGCGCTTCATGCCGTCTCACCCTCCTGAGCGATCCGCTCCTCGACGCTGCCCGGTTCGTAGGTGGGCTCCGGATCCTCGCCGACCTCGTCGGGATCGACGTACTCCGCCTCGGCGTCGATGGTGTCGAAGCTGACCTTCTCCGGGATGTCGCGGACCACCGTCCCGTCGGTGCCGACCCGCTGCTGAACCTCGACCGACATCGGCGCGAGCTTCAACGCCTTGATGAGGACCGTCTTCTTCGCCATCGCGTCGAAGTTGTCCTGCCAGGGGTTGAAGCCGCCCTTGCCGTGCGACTTGGAGAACCGGTCGCGGTGGAACTCCACCTCGCCGACCGTCATCCACTCGAAGAACTTCCCGCCGTTCGTCGTGGTCACGACGGCGTAGTAGATGAGCGGCTCACCGCGGTCACCGTCCAGCTTCGGCCGGTGGAGCAGCGCGCCGTCGGTGCCTTCGTGGATCTCGTAGGTGTCGTTGGCGAAGATGATGGAGGTGCGGACTGAGGCGATGCTGTCGCTCCGGTAGGCGAGGGCGACCATGCCCTGGTAGCCCAGCTGGAACTGCGCCTCGTAGCGGCTGTTCTTCGTGTTGTAGTATGGGATGATGTAGCACTGGCCCAGGTGGCCGCCCGGTTCCATGCCCATCAGCGCGCACTGGAAGGCCGCCCCGGCGATGGTGATCGGCGCGCACTCGGCCAGCCGGCGGTTCTTGGTGATCTGGGTGGTCAGGATCTGGTAGAGGCGCGACGGATCCATGTTCTGCGGAAGCACCCGCAGCAACCGATCCTCGTATTGCTTGAGCATCGCGACCGCGGGCAGATCCTTCTTCGCCTTCCGGTTGTCGGCTCCGTCGACCGCGCGGTCGATCTTGTTAGCCAGCTGAGTCTTCTTCGCCATGTTGGCACTCCTCACTTTCCTTTGGTTTTCTTGGGTTTTCCGACTCTCAGCGTCCGCGTCACCTTTCGCTCGGTGAACGCCGACGCCACCTTGGGGTAGCGTTCGCGGAGCGTCTCCTCGTCGAGCGAGGTGACCTCCTTCGTCTCGGTGATCAGTAACTTCTTCGCCGCCTCGGGGAAGCGGGACAGGAACGACTTCGCGTCGAACTCTATCTTCTCCTTGCCGGCCTTCCAGGTAATCTTCGACCCGTCGTCGCAGAGTATCACCTCTGCGGTTTGCATGTGGTGGCGGATCTGGTTGGCCGCCTCCCTCTTCTGCTCCTCCCAGCCCTTGATCGCCTCGTTGGCCTCCAGGTACTTCTCCCGCCACTCGGCCACCTTGGTCGTGTAGTCGGCCTGACGGTCGGGATCGTGCTCGGGCCAGAGACGCTTCGTCAACGCCTCGTCGGGCTCCGACGGTCCGGGGGGCGGCGGGCAGCCCTTCTCGACGTGGTCGTGCCAGAATCGCTCCACCACCTCGACGATGCGCCCGATCGCCTCATCGTCGCGCTCGATCACCCAGGTGCGCAGGTCGTTGCCGCCGAACAGGCCGCTGAAGACCCACAGATCCCAGCCGGTGACGTAGAGGCACCACTGGACCTGACACTGGTAGTTCCATGGGATGTTGTCGTTCACCCACTCGTCGAGCAACCAGCCGCTGGCCTGCTTGCACTCGAGCCCCATGCGGCGGCGGCCGTCACGGTAGTCCTCCCAGCGGTGGCCGTCGGGCAGGAAGGGCTGAACCGCCGGCCCGATCGACGTCCCAACGATCCGTCGGTCGATGTTGGCCCGCTTCCAGGGCTCGCCGTCGACGCAGATCGGGTCGTTGACACGATGAACCTCGACCTCCAGGCGGCGCGCGCACTCGCGGGCGATCAGGTCTTCGGTGACCGTCCCCCAGTACATGCGCTCGTTGTCCTTGTTGGGCACCTCGGCCTCGCTGGTCTTCTCCCAGTAGACCTCGAGGGCCGACTTCCAGGGGCTGATGCCGAGGATGGCAGCGATGTCCGAACTGCCAACCCCCCTCGCCCGCTCTTCGAGGAAGCGGCGCCGCTCCTCATCTAACGGGCGTGGGACGTAGTCGAGTTCGAGCAGGTGTGGTTCGGGCATGATGGTTCCTCCAGGTAGAATGCGTCGATGATGAGCAGCAGGATCAGCAGGCATGCCGCGGCCGTGACCAACGCCCAGGCGGCCGCCCGCTCATGGATGTAGCGGCGATTGTCCGCCGCCTCCTCGGCGAGTCGGCACCTGTAGACGTCGTAAACGGTAATCCTTCGCTCCACGCCGACAGTGTACACCATGCACTGTACGGTTCAACCATTAAAAACGCCCGCCTTCTGGCGGGCGCCGCCGCGAACCTGGAGGGAATCGCGGCAGGAGCGGAAAGGAAGGTGCTCCGATGAGGGGCTGATTATACCGTCAATCAGTCGGTTTTCAATACCTGCGAGCGGGCCCAGCGGCGAGCGGACCTGATCCTCTTCTCCAGGATCTTGATCTCCACGTCCTCCCGCGGGTTCATCATGTCGAGGTTGTTCCAGATGTCCTTTTGGGTCATCAGTTCCAAAGTCCTTTCACCACTCAACTTACAGTAGTCGTGGTACTGCTTCCTGGTCATCTTCTTCGACTCGCCGGCCACGGTGTAGCGCGGGCTCGGGCTGCCGGGGAACCACCCCTTGGTCGTCGCCTTGTTGTTGTAGCGCATGAGCATCAGGTCCAACTCGGTCGCCCGATCGTCGGGCACTCTTCTGATCCTCATCGGGATCAGGGTCCGCCACGCGATCCGACCAACGTCCGACATCCACGACGCCTCCCTGCGGACCTCGCGTCCCCACAGGTCGACCTTGGGGGCGAAGTCCGAGTGCTCGACGGGGAACCAGTTGGCCACCAACTGATCGGCGTGGATGCCCATCGTCGTCTGGCCCTCGTACTCGGGCAGCCCCTTGATCTCCTGGAAGTGCTCCTGGGTGGCGCGAGCCGGTTGCTTGATCAGGTTGGGCACCCAGCTGCCGGCGAAGTTGCTCAGATAGCGGGAGCCGAAGTTCTCCGGGCTCTCCCAGGCGTTGATGATGTCGCTGATCCCGCGGAGGAATGTCTTGTCCTTCACCTGAGCGGCAATCTTCTGCAACGCCGCTCCTCCGATCTCGCCCGCGTCCTTCTTCGACCGATAGAGGTTGAGCGCGTCGACCATCAGGCCGAGGCTGGTGCTCAGCGGCTCAAGGCGCCCGTAGTCGACGTAGGTGTCGCCGAAGAGGAAGGACATCGACGGCGCGGCCCGGTACTCGAACTGGCGCCGACCGTACTCGGTGTAGGGGGAGGGGGTTCCGGTGATCTTCGGCCGATCGTTCTCCCAGTCCTCCTGGTCGATCGCCTTAGCGAGGAGCATGAAGATCCCCCAGGCGAGGATCTGCTCGGCAAAGTTGCGCTGAAACTTGGCCAGCGAGTAGTCGGAGGCGAGCCCGCGGCCGCGCCGCCATGCGTGACGCAGGACGCTGCCGATCATCGACGCGGTCCCGAGCGGCGTCTTCCGCATGCCGACGGCGAAGATGTTGTAGGGGGTGCGAACGAAGGGCAGGACGAAGGCCAGCGGCTTGATCCCGCCTGGGACCGTCCAGTTGCGCAGTTCCATCACCTTCTCGCCGACCTTGCCGCGGAGTTCCTGCTGGAAGGTGAGTTCGGTCGCCTTCTCCATCGCCTTCTGCCAGAGCGGATGCTCGTAGTCGGTCAGGACGCCGACCATGTAGTTCTCGATCTCCTTCTTCGAGAACTTCCGCCCACGCTTCCGCCCAGCCTCGACGCAGCGGCGGTAGGCCAGACCGGCCACCTCCGCCCTGGCGATCACCGTCTTGAAGAAACTGTCGGCGGCCACCAACGCGCGGCCCGGTGTGCGGATGATGCCGCCCGCCACGCCGGGGATCGCGTTGAACCGTTGATCGATGTCCAGCTTCGACGTCTCCTTGCCGGTCACCTCGTACTGGAAGACGTCCATCTCTGCCGACCAACTGCGGGCCGCATTCGTGAAGCCTGCCGGCAGCGCGCGGAAGAGGGCCCGGTAGACCGACGCCAGTTCGCCGAACGTCGCCGCCTCGGCCGAGCCCTTGCCGGCCAGCTTCATCACCGAGTTGACCGCAGCCTCGGCCCACCGCTGGACGGTGAAGTCCCACGCGGCCGACAGGGCGTTGCCGGTGATGTTGACGATGTGAGTCTTCGGTCCGCTGAGGATCGCGTTGATCCAGTACTCGCTGATGATGTCACCGGGGGTGAAGTCTCCGCGGACGCCGCGGGCCGAGGTCAACGCCTTGGCCATCTTCACGTCGTCGGTGAGCCGATGCCCCAGGGTCAGGTCGGCGAAGTCGTAGCCCTTGCCCTTCATCATGTCGAGCATCTTCATCGTCCGATCGGCCCACCGGTCCTGCAGCTTTTCCGCTCCGGCGACGTCGCCATCGTCGATCATCCGATCAATCGACATGCGGATGTCGGTCGGCGGGGTCATCAGGTACTGCATCAGGGCGGCGACCCGCTGCTGTGGTCCGCGGACCCGGTCACGACGGGCGCGGAACGCCTGGGCGGCCTTCGTTCCGCTGCGACGGTAGGCGTAGACGAGTTTCACCAGTTCGCGCATGTCAGACTTATTGCCGCGCTCAAGGGTGCGCAGCCCGTACTCGTTCACCATAAAGCCGGCCATCACCGTCTCGGTGTCGTCGAGGAGGACGCCGCGCGTCACCTTCGAGAGGATGTTCCGCTTCGCCTTCTTCGGATCCTCCAGATAACGCTCCCGCGCCTCCTTCTCGACCAACTCGTCTGGACGGACGACCGCCGGATCCGCCTCCTCGATGACCTGATCGATGTCATCGACGACGTCGCGCACCGGATCGGGGAAACCGGGGTTGGCAAGGTCGGGGCGACCGATGGAGAACCGGACGTTCCTCTCCGCCTCCTCCTCTAGGTACTGGACGGCGAGGTTCTCGTCGCCGGTCCGACCCTCGATGCGAGCCACCACCTCTTCGACGATCTCCTGGTTGACGTCCGCCTGCCGGCCTCCCTCGGCGACGAACTGCTCGGTCAGTTCGCGGGCCACCTTCCAGTTGAAGTTCGGCTCGAGCGGAACGAACGGAGTGTCGGTGCGGGCGAAGTCCTTCTTCAGCTTGATGTAGTTCGGGTGGTCGATCACACTCTTGCCGTTGGCGAGCTTCACCCCTTTGAATACCGGGCGAACGCCCATGTCGCGGCAGATCTTCAGATACCGCTTCCTCGCTATCTGCGGATCGGTTCCCTTGTTGAGGTCGAGGTAGTCCTGGCTGCGGATCGTAGGAGCATACTGCTCCTTCCCCTTCACCTTCCAGGTCTTTACCATGTTGGGATACCGCTCGGCCATCTTCTTGGGATCGATCATCCACACACGACGCTTGACCTCACTGTTGTAGAGGAGGTCCACCGAGTTCTTGTAGCGTTTGGGCACACTCTTCTCGTCCTCCCACCACAACCACTTCTCGCGCTCCTCGCTGGAGTAGTCCTCCCAGTTGAGCACCTGACGGTAGTCGGCCTTCATTCCGCTATGGTGGAGCGGGATGATGAAGTCGACCCAGTCTGAATCGAGTGCCCATTCGATCTGGGCATCGTCGGTGGCGACCAGGATGGGGCCGCAGTCGTCGTACTGCTTACGGAATCGTTTCGCGTCATCCCACGGCATCCCCATCCACTCATCTTCGACGATCGTCCCATCGGGATTCGTCTTGGCGAAGATGGAGGTATTCACCTTCATCCTGGTTCCGCCGAAGACCTCGACGAACCCTGGCACCTTAGTGTAGATGTGTCCAGGAACCTGCAGAATGTGAGCGTCGGCGATCACCTGCATGTAATCGACGCAATGCTCGATCTGGAAGTCGGAGGTCGACTGGAAGCGCAGACCCGCGCGGGCGGCGAGGTAGTCCAGCTTGCTCTGAGGGATCTCGAACAGCTGGCCACCGTACTCCTCGTAGCCCTTCACCTGATTGACCTGCGGGGTCACCTTGGTGGCGATGAAGTCCTGGAACCCAACCTCCTTGCCGTTGATGGTGATCGTCGGGTTCGGCGCCTTTCCGCGATTCTTCGGATCGAGGAAGCGATCGAAGTCGATGTCCTTGCCGGTAAGGCCGGCGCGACGGATCGCCCTCACCGCAGACAGGTGACGTTTCGGCGGAGCGATGGTTCCGTTGAGGTAGCCCTCCCAGTTGGTCAGTCCCTGCGCCATCTTCCGACGAGGAGACTCGACGTAGCAGTAGAGGCAGGGCGCGACCTCGCCGCGACGGCGGAAGGCGAGGACGGTCAGCATCAACTCGTCTTCGCTGAGACCGCGACGAACTCTCCGCATCACCTCGAGCGCGGTCGCCCTCTGGTTGTGCCGGCGGACGCATTCGCTCGAACTGTCCATCGAGTAGATGTAGAGGTCGTCGGAGTTGTCGCGCAGCGGGCCACGCTTCGCATCGCCGACGCCGTCGGGGAAGAGGTCCATCTTCCGGCCGACCAAGGCCTGCATGAGCGCGACCTCGCCGTCGATCGCCTTCAACTTCTTGGCGATCTCGTCGCTGCGCAGCCCCCTCTTCTTCATCTGCTCGGCGCGGACCTCCTTCCACTGCTCGTAGGACTCCGGCTTGATGCTGAACTTGGGCGTCGGGATCGTCACCTCGCCGTTGGGGTAGCTGCGCACCGGGTTGGCCACCTCGTTCTGCTGAACGATCTCCCGGAACTCCGCCGCCCCCTCGGAGCCGTCCTGCATCATGGCCACCATCTCCCTGGTGTCCCTTGCAGTTCCGCCGTCCTGCTGTACCGTGGGGTTCGAGGAGAGTCCGATGCCCTCGTCCATCGTCCCCGGCACTGACGTCTTTCGAGTCAAGGACGACCTCTGGGTCGCCTTCAAGGGAAGCAACGCCTTCGCCCTCGACGCCTCCGGCAAGCCGGTCGCCATCTCGGCCTCGACCGCCGAGTCGGTGATGAGCGAAGCCGACCGTGCGATCTCGGCCAGCGAGTTTGACAAGGAGGCGGAGAGGCGTTCGGCCGAGCGGCGCAGCTGATCCTTCCACGCCCTCGCGTACAGGGCCTCCATTCGCCGAATCAACTGCTTGCCCTTTGCGGTCTCGAACCCGACCGCCCGCGCCTCCTCGTAGAGGGTGTGTCCTTCGCCGCCCTTCGTGTCCCACATCTCGGGAACGACGACCTGGATCTCCCCCTGGAACCCAGGGGCGATGGCGACGTTGACCAACGTGTCGCGATAGCCGCCTGTGGCCGGCTCGTTGTACCGGTCCTTCACCCTGCCCTTGATGACCTCGAAGACGTCGCCGATCGCCTCGACGGCGGACGGGACTTCGGCGATGGTGTCGACCAGGATGGTGGCCCGAACCGTGTCTCTGATCATCGGCGGGTCGAGCGCCTTGTTGACCGCCATCTCCTCCGACATCTTTTCGATGATGCGGCCGATGCCCTTGAGTCCTGGGATCTTCGCCTCCGCGCGGGGGATGCGGGTGGCCAGTTTCTGCACCATCGAGTCGAACTCCGGCTTGACGATGCGACCAACCTGACGGAGCGTTCGCGCGACCGGGGCGGCGATGCGTACCCGCTCCTCGGAAATGTAGTCACCCTCGGTGACCGCCCGGCGGAGCGTCTCCCAGTCGGTATCGTTCATTTCGCGACGGAGATCGTGCTGATCGATCGCGTCCTCGACGTAGCCCATGCTGAACCGGACGTCGTTCGTCGACGGATCGAACTGACCGTTGTTGTAGATGCTCTTGATCTGGTTTGCGCGCAGTGCGATGTAGGACTCGCCGCCGCCCTCGTACTCGTTGGCGTAGACGATGCCGTCGTATCCCTTGCCCATGATCCTATCGGCGAATCGTTTCATCTGCGCAGGGTCGGACGCCCAGTCGGTCTTCGGAGCGACCGCACGCACGTCGGCATCGGTGAAGACTCCGGCCTGCTGGAGTCGGTCGGCCAGTTCGCGCGGGACATTCCACCGGTCCATGTCGTCGAGCCGGATCGGATTCTCGATCGAAAGGTAGACGGGTAGGATCCTCCCATCCTTGGCCGGTCCATAGGCCCTTATTCCGCGCACCCATTCGGGTAGCGTCTCGATCTTGACCGTCCGTCCGGACACCATTCCCTCTCCGGGCCTCGCGTACTCGACCCGCTGAGCCTCCCTCGCTCCGGCCTCGTAGACGCGAGACAGAATCGCTCGAGCGGCCTGCTCGGAGGTGCCGAAGTGGAACCCAACATCGGTCAGGCCCATCGACTGCTGCCTGACGAACTCGGTGAAGGTTGCCGGGGTTCCGTGGTAGACGACGAGCGGGCGGCCGTTCTCGTCGACCACCTTGCTGTCTCCAAACCAACGCCAGAAGGCGCGGACGTTGGCATCACCCTCGGTGATACGATTGCCCGTCGAGTCGGCGACCGGTCGCTGCTCACCGTCGACGTCGATCTCCTTGCCGACCGAGAACTTGAGCAACTTGTTGGCAGTGTCGATCGCATTCAAAACCGCGGTCTTCATCTTGTCGCCGACGCGGGCCCACCGCTCTCTCGGTTCAAAGACGCGCTCCGGCACGCGATCCAACTCCTCCTCCCACTCGGCGATACGGTCCACCGGCAGTTCGCCGGGCAGCACCTCATCGGAGATCGAGTAGCGGGTCAGATCCTGCTGAACCATGGGCTGCGCGCCGACCTGCCGGCCAATCGGCCGGCCACGCACCACGTTCCTCACCGCCTTGCGCGCGCTCGGCCCCATGCCGAAGACGCCGCCGAGCAGATCCTGGATGAAGGCGAGGATGCGGTCGATGATTCCCTGCTGCGGCTCGGCGAACGTCCCCTCGGCCACTCCCTCGACGTACTGGGCGACCAACTCCTCGACCATGTCTTCGGCCTTCCAGCCCTTGGTCTCCATGCGGACGGAATCAATGAGACGGCGGCCGTTGGGGAGTTCAGCGTCCTTCGCCTGATCGACCAGATGGTTGTACTCCACCTGACTGATCAGGCCGGCGGCGCGGAAGAAGTGGACCATCTCATGGTTGTAGGTGAACTGGCTCGCGTTTTCAGGGAAGATGACCATCGTGTTCGATGTGCCGTCGTAGAAACCGCGAACCACTCCCCTCCTCTTCTTCGCCTCACGTTCGCCCAGCGCGCGATCCTCGGCGGTGGGAAGGCGCACCCTCAGTTCCACCCCCTTGGCGCCGCGGACGACGACCGTGTTGGGCTCGCCCTCGACCTCGTTCACCTCAGCGTCGGGGACGGCCTTGTAGATGTTTTCGATCATGCGGGCCCGCTCGGGAGCCTGCTCGCGCACCACCTCCGGCGCGGTCACCACCTCCGGCGCGGCCTCGACCTCGGGAGCGGCCGCGGTCTCCGGCGCGGCCTCGGCGGCCGCCTCCGTTCTCCGGCCCGGCAGCATCTCGGCCACCTCCGCCTTCGTGTAGCCCATCTGCTCGAGGCGTTTCGTCCGCTCCTCCGGACTGACCTTGATCGCCTCCGGCTCGGCCACGCGGGCGGCTACGCCTTCCGGCGCCGCTTCGCGATCTTGCGCTTCCCTCCCTTCACGCGGACCTTCCCTGAGTTGATCTCGCTGGCCAACCTGTTCTTCTGCTGCTGGCTCAGCGGCGACCCCTTGCTGAACAGGTAGCGCACCTGCTTGGGCGACTTGTTCTTCACGGCCTATCTCGCCTTCTTGCGCGCCTTCTTGCGCGCCCTCTTGGGCCCGACGTTCTCCCAGACCCTGTTCATCCGCGCCTGCTTCACCGGTACGAGTTTCTCCTCGACCGACATCCCCAGGGGCAACGGCGGGGCGTCCGTATCTTTGTACTTCTCCCGGTGCGCCTTCCGTTTCGCCTCGGCCCGCCTCTTGGCGGCCTTCTTTTTCTTCTCTTGCTCTGCCTGCTTCTTCGACAGGTACTTGTACTTCGCCATTGGTTCTTCCTTTCGTCGGTGCGGGAACGTCAAACATCAGGATTGCGTCCCGCTCCAGGGTTTCCATGAGTTCGATCTGACGGTCGTTCCAGCCGAGTTCTTTGAGCACCTGATCGCCCTGCTCGAGACTCATCGCCTCGATGTCGTCCGCGCTCCGGCGGACCTTCCGTCGGCGGGCCGCCCGCTTCATCCCCTTGTCGATGCTCTGCTCGGCCTCCTGGTTGCGGCGATCCACCTCCTCGCCGATCTGCTCGGTGGTTGGGGGCGGCGAGAGGTCTTCCGGAGCCGTCTGCTCGGCCGCCGCCTCCCCGAAGGTAGTCGTTCCTTCGGCGGCGGCCGGCGCGGCCTCCTCTCCCGCCGCCCCCGTCTCTTCGGCGCCGACCCCCTCGGCCTCGGTGGCCGCCCTGGCGACCTCGAGCGCGGCTTCGATGTCGGCGACCAGTCGGTCGTTGAACTCCTGCGCGGCCCTGCCGCGGGCCTCGCGGCGGCCGCGGATCTGCGCCGCCTCGCCGACGCCGGCACCGATGGCGGCGATCAGCGTCGTGTCGGGGATCTGGCGCGCCCACTCGAGCATGACGTCGCCGACCGTCCGATCCTCGTTGCCTGGGAGCATCAGGTAGTCGATGAACCCGCTGGACATGTTCTGCAGGTTCTCCTCGGAGATCTCGCCGAAGATGCCCTTCAGGATCGTCCTGACCGCGCTGGACGTCGTCCGCCGGGCCAGAGGGCTCACCAACGCCTCCGCGCCGGTGAACCCGAAGGCGGCGGTGATCCCGCCCTCGCTCAGCCCCTGCAGGAGCGCGTACTTGTTCGCGGCCGCGAGGCTCAGCCCCTGGTCGCGGGCCTGTTTGTAAGCGACCGTGTACTGGGTGGCCGCCGGTTCGAGGAAGAGGGGGGTGTAGCGGGCGATGGTCTCGATGACCGGCTTGACCTTCCGCAGTCGTTCGAACTGTGCCAGGGCGGCGATCGGCTTCGACAGGCCGGCGGTGAGCACCATTGCTCCCACGTCGGCGATGACGCCGCCCGTGCCCTGCGCCACGTTGGCCAGATCGGTTCCTGGGATGCCGAGGGCGGTCAGGCCGCGGAGACGCTGGCGGCCCTCTGCGCGGCCCTGCTGCGCCTCCTCGAGCAGGATGTCCGCCTGCTCTCTGGCGCCTGGAATGCCCAGCTTGGCGCCAGCCTCTGGCACGACGGCGCCGATCTCCTTCGCCCTGGACTCGAAGCCGACGCCGACGTTCTCCGCCGTCGACAGGATGGTCATCAGGTCGTCCTTGGCCGGCTGGTCGGGGATGCGTGCCAGGAGGCCCCAGCCGCCCTGTAGGCCGCCCTCACGACGCGCTCGGGCCAGACGGTCCTCCCAGGCGGCCACCCGCATCTCGGACTCGCTGGCGGGCCGCATTCGGCCTGAGACGGCCGCCTGCTCCTCGACCCTCCGCAGTTCGGCCGCGTACTCCTGAGGGGTCGGCACCGGACGGGGGCCCGGCTCGGCCGCCTCGGCGATGGCGGTGATCAGATCCTCCTCCGGACCGACCTCGGGGCGTGGGCCGATGGGGGTCGGTTCCGGCTCATCGACGAGCGGCAGACCGGCCTCCTGCCGGCGAATGATCTCCCTCCAGTACTCGCGATCCTCGTCGGTCATCGGACCAACGAGATCAGGCAGTTCGCCTCCGGTCTTCTGCTTGGCCATTACCGCTCGTACCTCCAGCCCTGCCCCTTCGGCTTCGCAGCGATCTCGGCCAGCACCTTCTTGTCCTCCTCGGTCGGTTTGATCGGCGGGTAGCCCATCATGATCAGCGCGTTGGCGACCGCACGGACGTCGCGCCGGTCCATGCGGGCCAGCATCATCAGTCCCTTCCTCCGCTCCTCGTCGTCATCGCCGAGCAGCATGTCTGAGAGGTCGATCTCCTTCTCGCCGTTCCAGATCAGCATGGGGCCGTTCCTCGGCGTGGTCGGGAGCGCGTACTTGTTCTTCACCGGTTCGGAGTTGAGGATGCCGTTGAAGGCGGCCAACCGATCGTCCATCGGTCGGGCGAGGGTGTTCAGTCTGCCCTCTCGGTTGGTGATGTGGTCGAACGGGTTCTTCTGCGGCTCCCGGATCCAGCCGGGATGCTGTCTTGAGCCAAAACCCCGCCCGAACTGACCGCCGGAAGAGATGTTTGGGACGCCCTGCGCCGACGCCTCAACCACCTCGCGAGTGACGGCCGGCATCATTTCGTCGGCGCGGTTCCGCCCTTCGATCCGGTTCTTCTCGGTTTCGTAGTTACGCACGAACGCCTTCGCCCGCTCCTCTTCGGTCGCCGCAGGGCCGTGTCGATACTCCTCGAGGCTGATCGGTGGCCCGCTTCCGCCCACCACGTCAACCACCTCGCCCTTCTCGTCGCGGATCGCCGTCCACGGCATGTTCGATGCTCCGCGTCCGCCGAGTTCCTTACGCTGCTTGAACCAGTCCTCAACCAACGTCTCCGCCTCGTCGGCCATGCGCTTATTGCGCTCGGCTTCGCCGACGAGATCCGGCAGATCCGACACATCGATGCGGCGGCGCTCGGCTTCATGCATCTCCGCATCGGCATCCGACTGGGCGCCCGCCTGCTCGGCCGTCACCCCACCAACCCCTCCCTCGGGGAGGACAACGGTCCCCGGCTCGGACTCCATGATCTGTTTGAACATGTCGTCGTCGGGCATCCGTCCGGTACGCATCGCGTAGGTGGCCACGTCGGCCAGCCGGTTCTGGTACTTCTTCGTCTCGTCGGTGAACTCGCTGGGCGGCGGCTGGTACTTGAGCCGCTTCGCCCGCGCGGCGGCGGCATTCAACGCCTGGGAGTCGGTGAATGTGCGGCCACTCTTCTCCTCGGTGGGCGTCGTCTTCCCCGCCTCGCCCATGATCTCTGCGATCTTGCTGGGGTGCGGATTCATCTGAACTCGGTGGACGAGGGCGGCCAGCTTGCCCAGCCGACGGTCGTAGTCCTGCTGCTGCTTGAGGAACTTCGCCGGTGGCCTGATGTGGCCGGCCATCTTCGCCAGACGCTCGGCCCTGCTCTCCGCCTGGGTGAGGCTCACCTTCTCGCCTCGGGGGGTCGACGCGGTCGGCCGCTTTCCGGTGTGGATCTGCTCAGCACCGGCAAGGTCGCCGGCCTCGAGATTGGTCCGCATCTGCTTCGTCCGCTCCCTCTCCTTCCCCCAGGTGGCGACCGCCTCCGCGGCGCGCAACGACTGCTCGCGCGCTACGTCGAACCGGCTCGGCAGCGCGAACTGGAACCGGTACGGATCGGTGATCGTCCTGATGTCGAGTTGTGGCATCTCACTCCTCCGTTCAGCCCGGCACGGTCCATCCCATGAGGATCTTCCGCCAGTCGTTGTTGAGTGCCGCGCGGGCCGCCGTCTCCCTGGCGGCCGTTCCCTGCATGGCGCGGAATCCACTCATGATCAGGTCGGCCTCGCGCTCGCGGGCGTCGAAGTCGCGCTGCTGACGCATCCACCGCTCGCCCCGCTGGGCAACCTCGAGCGATTGGAGATCTCCGGCCCGGCGAAGACCGGCCGATCTGGCCGCGCCGGAACCCTGGCGGATCGCCCTCGCGGTGGCCAGCGTGTCACCTCCGGCCGCCCTCGATGCGGCGAAGGCGCGCTCCGCCGAACTGCCGTAGGTGCGCTGGCCGGCCGCGCGCTCGCGCAACTTCTCCGGGCTCACCATGCCGATGACGTCGCTCATGTAGGCTTCGCGAGCCTTCATCTGGTCCATGAACCTGCGCTGCTTCGCCACCTTGGCCATCGCCTCGGCGATCATCGCCTCCTTGGACATGTTGGCGATCGATCCAGCGACGTCCCGCTGATACCAGACGTCGCCCATCTGGTGCGCCTGCCCGCCGATCGACGCCGCACCCTCGATGATCGTCTGGCCGATCGCGCTCGCCTCGGCCTGGGTTCCCGGACGCTTATCTCCGTCGCCGGAGGTGAGGCGGACGCTTTCGCGGCCGGCGCGGGTCTTCTCCAGGTGGGACTGTGAGGTTGGTCCTTCGTACATCGTGGTCTCCTCAGACCCATCCGCCTTCGCGGAGGATGGCATCACGTTCGCGTTCGAGTCGTTCGCGCTCCTTCTTCTTCTCCCAGGCAAGGTCGGCCTCTCGTTTGGCCGATTCGTATTGGGCGCCACCCCGCCCGACCGAGGTGATGACGTCCTTCGCGGCCGTGCCGGCGCCCGCCCATCCCTGCTCGAGTTGCTGCCACGGGAGTTGGCCGGCCGCCTCGTTGACGCGCATGTAGCGATCCAACGCGGGGCTGCCGGTGATCATCGGCACCCTGACCGGCGACATGGCCATGCGCCGCTGCTCCATCCGCTGGGACTCGAAGCCCATCTGGGCTCGGTGCTCGGCCCCGGCGCGCTGCTCGGACTCGCCCGCGGTCATGGCGGCCAGCCCGGTCCCGATCGCCTCCTCGCGGCCCTTCTGCACCGACCCTCCACGCCGTCCAGCGCGGACATCAGACTCCCGGCCGGATCTGCCGGCCGACTCGACCATCTGCCGGCCGGCCATCACCTGATTGGCCATCTCGTCCTCGGCCATCTGGTCGATCATCGATCGAACGGCGGCGCGACCCTGGCGACCACGCGGGGTGTCGACCTTGCCGTAGGCTTCGTCGATCTCGCGCAGGCGGTTGTTCATGGCGGTGCGGACCGCGGCCTGCCGCTCCTGCTCCATCTTCAGTTCCATGATGGACATCATGGTCTGCATCGCGTTGGCCGCTCGGGCAGACGAGAGTTGGTCCTTGTGGGCCTCGCGCATGATCTGCGCGCCGACACCCTTCTGGATGTGGCCGCTGATCTGTTGTGCCAGTGCGGTGAACATCAGTCATCCCTCCGCTCGAGCTTGCGGCGGTCGACGATCAGCTTCCCCGCGGGAATGACTCGCTCCGCCCTGAGCATCTTCTTCGTCTCCGGATCGGGGATCCAGACGGTGGCACTCACCGGCTCGGCCAGCTGGACGATGACCGTCGGGTCTTCCAGGACTTCAATCTCCCGGAAGCACCCCGTAAGCATCACGATAATCAGCAGGAAGATCGTATTCTTGAAGAATCGTGTCCCACTCATCGTTCACCTCCTTGGTCTCTTCCTTCTGTTCCGCGGTTGCCCGGATCCTGATCCCGTCGTCTGGCTGCCTCCAGTAATCGAGGAGGATCCGGAAGATCTCCTTGATGGAGGGCCCCAGGATCTCCCCGATCAGCTTGCCGATTTCAGCCAGACTCACCGGTCTGGCCCTTCTTCGATGCCTCGATGGCGGCCCGCTGCGCGTTCACCAACGCGGCCTGCGACTGAGACTTCGCCGCCTCGGCGAGCGGAACCTTGAGGTCGTTCCGGCCCTTGATGTAGCCGAGGGTGGTCAGCGTCTTCGTCACCAGCCCGCCGATGGCGAGGACGATGCCGCAGATCGCGTAGGCCTTCCCGTCCTTGGCCATGCCGTCCATCAGGCCCGGCAGGTAGGCGGTCAGCAGACCGACGATCATCGCGATGATGCCGACCCAGCCGGCCCCCTTGGCCTGCTTGTACTCGGACGTCTCGTTGCCGGGACGCATCGGGGTGTAGGGTTTCTCCGTCGTCATCTCTCTCTCCTTCGGGGTTAGAACAGGCCAAATGCCTGCAGGATTGCGGCGGTTCCTCCGCCGCCGACAGCAAGATAGACGACCACCTTCAGCAGGCCAACAATAACCTTCGTCTTGGCATTGCTGACCGACTGCTTGTGGGCCTCGATCTCGTTGGTGATGTGGCGGGTGACGTTCTCGACGGCACCGAGTCGTTGTTCGTGCGACTTGAACTCAGCGTCACCCTTGATGAGTTGCTTTTCGGTTTCGTGGTAGGCCTTCAGATTCTCTTCATGCTGGTCGCGGAGATCGTTGCGTAGGCCGGAGATCGCGGCCGTCGTCTCCTCCTTGTGAGACTGTAGCGCATCGGC
>Ga0180437_10004432_pt1 | contig 19994 bp, 16 predicted proteins | sample SS_ome_4_FD_132410 | JGI IMG/M metagenome (GOLD analysis project Ga0180437, IMG submission 132410) | Hypersaline lake sediment archaeal communities from the Salton Sea, California, USA - SS_3_D_1 metaG | ecosystem: Environmental > Aquatic > Non-marine Saline and Alkaline > Hypersaline >... | reverse complement strand
CGCGATCCACGGCCAGTTGCGACAGATCCACATCGGTCTTCACGGCTTCGCTGCTTTTTGTTCGGGAATCATGGTTTCGTAAAGACGCCGCCGGCGAGCACGGTCAGGTTTCCCGCTTCGTCACGCTTCGCTTTGCCCTCGACGACGACGGTTTGCAGCTCTCTCGCCTGGAGGAGTGCGCGGGCGTCGCTTGCGACGAGGCTTCCGGAACCGTCGACGATCTTGACGAGGACGGTGGCTTTGGGCAGCAGGTCGGTTTCGCAACAGTAGTCCCAGGGCGTCCGGCACTCGTCGCCTTCCTTGTCGCTGCACGCCTGCAAGGACAAATCGACAATCGAGAAGGCGGCCATTCCCTCCACCCAAGGGTTCTCGCTGCCGCCGATCCGCCCCACGACGACCACGGCCTGCTCGTCCCGGGCGTTCTCGCGGACGTGGATCACGCCTTGAGCGCCCTGCGGTTCAGAGGCAAGCACATATTTGCCGTCGACCGCCGCGTCAGCCGGCGAGGTCGACGGCCCGCGTTGCCCCTGGCCGCAACCAGGCATGAGCACCGCCGCCGCCAGCGGCATGAACAATCCGAGGCACTTGCTCATTTCGTTTTCCTTTCATTCTCGACGTTCAAAAAGTTCTCAGCGCGTCGACGATGGGCATGCGCAGCGCCCGTATCGCCGGAGGCACCGCCCCCAGCAGTCCGAGCAACAATCCCGTGCCGCAGCCGATGAGCACGGCCGTGCCGTCGATGCTTAGCGAAGGCTCCCATCGTGAACCGGACGGTGGCGCCGTTGACAAAAAGGATTGCCGCGGCGGAGGCCGGCAGGCTGGCGGCGGCGGCGAGAAAGACCCCCTCCTCGACGAGGCTCAAAAGGATGGCACGTCGTGCGAATCCGATGGTCTGCAACACGGCAAGTTCCGCCGTGCGGCCCACCACCGCCCCGTGCATCGTGTTCAGGCCTGCGAAAACGCCGGCGCCGGCAACCAGCAGCACAAGCAGCCAGGCCAGCATCCGCACCGGCCGGTAGTCTTCTTGCAGCGCGGCGTAGTACTCCGGCTCGCGGATCGCCTGGAGCTCCAAGTCAAGTCGCTCCTTGCAGAAGAGGTCGAGGTCGCTGAAGCCCCCGCCGGGGGCGAAAGTCAGCGCGACGAGACTGAGATCCTGGCGGCGGAGGGCTTGCTGAAGCTCATCCAGCCGGCACCAGACCTCCGACTCGAGGGCCGATCCTCCCGCCGAGAAGACGCCGGCGATGCGCCAGACCCTTCCCTCGAACGCCAGCGATTCGCCTGCGGCGATCCGCGTGTTCGATGCCCCCATCTTCGTCGCCGCCATTCGCCCGACGATCACCTCGCCCGACCGGGGCCATGCCCCTTCCTCGATTTCTACCTGGCGGCGGACCAGGAGCACGCTGGGCGTAACCCCGCGGACGAGCCCCATCGCCGCTTCCCCACTTTGCCCCAGCCCAATGTCCGCTGCCAGGTACAACTCCGGCGAGACGTACTTTTTCCCGTGGCGCCGCCGGACCCCGCCTGTGCTGGCCGCCACAAGATCGCCGGTTCGCATCGGGATCGACGAGTATTCCAGGTTCTTGCCCATGCCCAGTGAATAGACGATAGCGACCTCGGGATCGCCGCTGGCGGCGAGGGTCTCTTCCAGACCGCGAATGAATCCGACGACGACGAGGACGAGCAGCACGACGACCGCCAGCCCCGTAAACGTCAGCATCGTTCGCAGAGGGCGGCGAAACAGATTGCGGATCGCGTATTCCCAGGGGATCAAACGAAAGCGAAGCACGGGCGAGCCTTTCCACGAGCCAACCGGAAAGCCGGAAACAACGGCAAGCGAAAAGCCGTAAGTCCCCGGCGTCGATCAGAATTCGGCGCATCCACCGAGGCGTGAGACGAGCCGAGCCGCGGAAGGCATCAGCAAAGAAACGACATGCACAGACAGCGCACGACCCGGCCCGGGTTCGCTTTGCCCCGCGCGAAGCGCTGGCGAAAACGGTCCGGAGCCGAACGGAGAGCAGGTCGGGCGAGGATCCCGGCCGCCGTGACCCGATCGAAGGCAAGCCTGTCCTGGGAATCGTCCAGCGCGGGCGCTTCTTTGATCACGGCCCCCGCGCAAAGGCACTGGCAGTACGAGTCGTCAGGGCAACTGCAAGGCTTGACCGGAGCTTGCCGGTTTTCGCAAGGGTCGGCGCAGTGCTCGCAGCACTTGCGGCAGTCGGCGCGTGCCTCGCACGCACGCGAGGCCCGGCACTCGCCCAAGACGCCTGACGGCGAACCTCTCCAGCACCCAAGCATCTGGCAGATGATGGGATTGGTGAGGGTCAGGGCGATGAGCAGGCAAGAAAGATTACACGCGAACATCCATACCACCTCTGGAGAAGTGTATCCAGGGAGGATGTCACGGTCAACGGAAAGACCCCCGCCCGAGGGGGCACCGGGCTCGGTCGGCGACGCCAATGCCGGCGCGGTCCGGAAGGCGAGCGCGCACACCACCTGCCGCCCGGCGGCGGTCAGTTTTCGCCGGTGCGGTCCGATCGATGCTCGAGCGGGATTTCCGGCTCGCTGTTTTCGTTTTCGTTGTTGCCGGAACGCGGCGTATCGCCGACCGGTTCGTAGAATTCCGCTTCGTGGTCCGACAGGGCGCGCCGCTCAAGCAGGCGCTCGAGCTTCGCCATGTCGACCTCGCGCGACTGGCCTGCGACGCCGAGAGTGGCCGAACCGGACGACGTCCCGCCCAAGAGCAAGGGGACGGACTGCGTGATGGTTCGCGCGGCGAACAGCCCCGCGCAGCCCAGAACGCAAAACAGAAAAATCACGTCAATCTTGCCCATGCCTGCAACGATCACAAAAAAGGCAGTCCAGCTCTCCGGCTGTGCGCACTCCCAGGTCGCAACGCGCGGGGCCCGGGTGCGGCATCAGCCGCTTCAAGATTCCCACTCCTCCCAAGAGCGCCAGAAACGCGCCTGCCGGGCAAAGGCTACGGCACCAGAAGCGGCGAAAGAAGAACGACAAAACGACCAGGCCCGACGCGAGCCATAGGGCCCAGCGGTCCCAAAGCGAGCTGAAGACGGTCACCAGCGGATCGGCCGACAGCACGCGGTAATCACGCGTCAGGCCGAAGAGCACGACCACCAGGGCGAGCAACACGTACTTGGCCGCCCGGCCGTACCGCCAGGTGTCTTTCTTCGGCGCCATGTCCAGCTTTCGTGGCCGCAGATCGCCGACCAGCTCCTGCAACGCCCCGAAGGGACACACGTAGCCGCAATACACGTTGCCCACCAGCATGACCGCGATCGGGACGACCAGGATGAGAAAGAAGGAGCCGCTGAGCCAGTTGCCGGGAAGGTTCAAGCTCAAGATCCCCATCACCTGCTGGGAACTGTATTGCAGGTTCCAGAGAAACCCGGTGATCATGAGCGTGGCCAGGAGCATGCCGCGGCGCACCCAGACCTGCGGAACGTAGCGCAGAGCCACCGCCACGCCGAGCAGCACGGCCAGGCAGACAAACTGGCGGTCGAGCCGGTGGGAGGTGGGCGCCCGAAGGGTCGGGGCCGCTGCTTCCACGTCGATCCCGAGAGCGGCCAATGCGAAGTTCGGGCCCGCCTGCTGAAGCGACCCGAGAATGGCTTCCGACGTCATGGTCGCGCCGGTCACGGCGTCGACGCCTTCCATGTCCGCCGGCCGGAACACGTTGCGTCCCGGCAGCTCCTTGAGCCAGTCGCGGAGGCTCTCGACGTATGCCGGCGTCTCGCGCGACCGCACGATCCGCAGGTCGCGCAGCGTGCCGTCACGGCTCACGTAGACCGCCATCACGATCGGTCCGCCGTAGCCGGAGACGCCGCCGGCCAACGACTCGGTGCTGAAGACGTAGCCGCCGTCCGCGTCGGTCGAGTCCGGAACGATCCAGTAGCGCAGCGTCCCGCCACCCTCCTGCGCGGCAGCGGCCGGCTCCAGGCTGTCGCTGCCTGTCATGATCAAAGCCGCCTCGTAGACGCGCTGCCCCTCTTGTTCGGCCTGTGCGGCCGCGACCATGTGGGAAGCGGCCAATACCGAAGCCGCCGCGCCCAGCAGCGTGTAACCGGCCGGGCGGACCAATCGATCAAACCAGTCCGCCTCAGGAGGCAGTTGTGCCGCCCGCGCAAGGACGGCAAGTGGGACCAGATTCACGCCCACCAACAGCGCCAGCACGCACAGCGTCAGCGACGTGCCCAACAGCGGCAGTAGCAGCCATCCGGAAAGCAAGGCCCCCGCCGCCCCGCCCCAGTGGTCCAGCATCTCCAGGCTGGCGCCGGCGGGGGCCGCAGACTGTCCGGCGGCGCGCAACCGCTCCGCGGCGATCGGAAAATACAGGCCGACAAACATGCCGCTTCCCGCGAAGAGAATCGCATAGGCCGCCCGCGGCCCGTCTTCGGGCACTACCGTCACCAGCGCGAGCAGCGCCAGGTTGAGCAGCAAGCAGGCGGGCAAGAGCAGCGGCCGCCGGCCGTGCCGGCGACTGACCAGCCGCTCGCTCAGCAGGCTACCGGCAAAAGATCCGAACATGAACAGCGAGGAAATCAGCCCGATGTCCAGGAACAGGGACCCAAACCGCGCCTGGTACCGGAACATGAGAACGATGCTCAGCGCCATGCCGGCCAGCCCGGTCGCAAAGACCAGGGCCCGCCCGTCAAAGGCTTTCGCGGCGGTGATCGATTCCGGCGTCGCTCGACCGCCGCGAGGCGCCAGCATATAGACCAATCGCAGCAGCCCATAGACCACGACGGGGCACGCGGCAATCCAAATCCCGGCGCTCCAGAGGATCGGCACGTGACGGGCAAGCGACAGAAGCGTGGTGCGACGCAGGGCCAGAAGCAGGCTGAAGAAAAGCGAGACGGGCCGCTCATCGCGGTTGACGAGCAGTGACGAGGGTACGCTCGCTGCCGCCTCGCCGTACTTGTCGAGCTGGAACTGAATGCGTTCCGGCACGTAGAGCGACATCAAACCTGCGGGCGGGTAGAGCCGTGCCGCGCCTTCAATCCCGGCGAAGCGGTCGCGCAGCTCGGCCGGCGCCGTGGTGAGCGACGCGCCGTCGGAAGCGATCAGCCAGCTCTCTTCGCCCGGCTTCAGCACGACGTCGTGAAAGGCGGACTCGAGGGTCGCAAGCGCCGAACTGCCCAAGAACGCCCGCTCGTCGCCCATGAAATTGGCCGCCCCCGTTACCCGCGTGCAGACAACTCCGCCGTCGGCCAGCGCCTGCTTGACGATGCCGAAGAACTCGCCTGTCCAGTAGCGGTTCAGAACCAGCGTGGTCGGGTCGGGCAGATTGAGCAGAATCAGGTCGAAGCGGCGGCGATGGGATCGCAGGTACTTCCGCACTTCTTCGCCGGGCACCTGCAATCGCTCGGCAGCCGCTCTTGTCGTCGACGGCAGCACCCGGAGCAATGCCGGCGGGTACTCCGGATCGGGGTGCAGCCAGACCACGTCGCGGACCTGCGGCAACTCGCCCAGACGCAAACAAATGCCCAAGGAATCGGTGCCGACCACGAGCACGTTTTGTGCGGTCGGGTGCTGGGAGAGCCCCAAGGCAATCACTTCGGAGGCGTGTTCGGTGTTCGGCAGGGTCTCCGAGACGCCGCCCCAGGACATGACCACGAACTGGCCGCCTCGCTGGCCGTAAAGGTATTTCGCCTGTGCGGTGGTGAAGCTGCCGCGAAACTCCTCCGGCTGAAGCAGGCGGCCCCACCGCGAGCGGTCGTTGCGGCGGCTCCACCAGTCGGAAAAGCCGCTCGGCCCGATCATCGACAGTGCCGCCAACAACAGCAGCAGCACGCCCCCCGACGCGCGGGATCGCTCGGATTTGTCCGCGGCGAGCCAGCCGATCGTTGACGCGGCGACCAGCACGAGCGCCGCATAACAGGCGACGCTTTCCGCCGTCACCGCGCTGGCCAACAGCAGCGTCACGACGATGCCGCCCAGAAAGCTGCCCAAGGCCTCCACCATGTAAACCCGCGCGGGCGGCAGGGCCTGCTCGCGCTCCCACCATCGGCAGGCGAGCGTGAAGAGCAGCCCCGTGACCAGGCTGACCGGCGCGTTGGCGATCATGCTCACCGCCGCCATGCGGCCGAACGGATAGACCTCGTAGGCGGAGACGCCGCCCAGACCGCGAGCCTGCGTGATAAGGTAGTGCTGGAGGAGAAACGCGGGGATGTAAAGCAGCACGGTCAGCTCGAATCGCCTCGTCATGCCCGCCAGCCGGCGCGCGGCGACGCGGCCCACCACGGCCCCCAGACCGACCCATAGCAGCCACGAGCCGAAGAAGCTGCCCACGCCCAGCTCGCTGCCCTCGAAGGCGGTCAAGAAGTCGCGAAACAAGAGCGTCTGGGCCACCAGGGCGAAGAACCCCAAGCCCAGAACCAGAGCGGAGCGAAGCGGCTTCATGGGCGACCCTGCACGCTCGGCGAGGCTATCCATCGGCCGCGCCCTGCTTCCCGGCAGGTTCTGCCGACTTCTCTTCGGTCTCTTTCTCGCCGAAGACGACCGCTTCAAAGACGTCGAACGAGGCCCCTTCGCGCCAGGCATCCCCACCAAGCCCGGCCTTCTGGGAAAGGTAAGTCAGCATCGTTTCCAGATCCCAGCCCTGCTCGGTGGCCACCTGCGGCAGAAACAAGGCGGTGCGCCCGGCCTTCTTCAAAACGACGCCGTGCGTGCCGACCACGATCTCGGCAGCGGACGCGACGTCGCGGGGGGGCGTCAGCACGGAAACCTCGAAGTCGATGGCGTCCAGCTCGGACGACTCAACCCGCGGGAAACGGGGGTCATTCAACCCCGCGGCCACGGCCTGCGCCATGACGCACTTGTACAAGGGGCGGCAGGGAAAGACCTCGCCGATGCAGCCCCGCAACTGGCCGTTCTTGTGCAGCGTCACAAACGCTCCGCAAATCCGACTCATTGCCGGCGTGATCTCGACGTCCAGCTCGTCGGCAGCCGGCATCTCCCAGTTCTCCAGCACGTGGGTCAACGAGGCCCGGGCCAGTCGCAGCAGCCGCTCGCGGTCCGCCGCGCCGAGCTCCGCCGCTTCCGCCGCGGGCGCCACGGGCTCGGCCTCCGGCCACGTCCCGCTGACCGCCAGGGCACAATAGCTCACCGAGCTCGAGAAATCGCCGAGCATCCGCCCCGACGTGTCATAGTGCAACCGCTGCACTTCCGCATCGGCCGGCAACATCGACAACAGGACCCCGATCGCATAGCGGCCGCAGACGGTGGTGCCCGTTTCTTCGATGTAGTCGAACAGGCCATCCAAGTCCTTCTTGCACAACCGGTCGATCGCCCCCTCGTCGAGCTTCTTGAGCCTGTCCGGCACGTCGTCCGAGAAGGGGACGTAGCCGAAGTTCGCCCCGTAATGGGTGAAATCGCTGCTGGCGACGACGAGGGTCTGCGAGTCGATCAATCCGCCGAGGATGCGGCCCATCCTCTGCAACGTAGGCCGGTCCAATTCTCCCACGACGATCGGCACGAATTGGAAGTCATCCAGGACACGCTGCAACATCGGCAACTCGATCTGCACGCTGTGTTCGGCCTCGTGCGCCAACGGGATGTTCTGAAATTCGGGGTGTTTCCGCAATTCGGCGATAAACCGTCGATCCAGCGGCACCTCGCCGAGCGGGGTGGCATAATGCGTGAAGTCCGGCACGCTGGCCACGTTTTCCATCGGGACCCGGTGGCTGGGACCGATGGTTACCACGCGTCGGTACGACCGCTCGCGGAGCTGGTGCACGGCGTGGGCGGCCGTGGGGCCGGACCAGCGGTAGCCGGCATGCGGCAGGATCACGGCACACACTTCTTCCAGCCGCTCGTCAGAGACCTTCGACAGGTACCCGTCGATCTCGTCGGCCAGCTCCTGCTTGTCGGCCGTGTACCAGCTGCCCGCCAACGGAGAAGGGAAGACGCGGCGGGATTCTTCCGGCTCCTGCGCGGCCGCGTTCTCCTGCGCGGCGTCCGGCTGTTGCGGGCCGGCGCTCTCGATCGGCTCGCTCCGATTGCACGAAGCAAACAGGATGGCCGCGCACGACCAGCCAATCCACCAGATCGCTCGCCTCGCGTGCGGCGTTTGCAGTCGCGTCATGATCCTATCCCTTCCAGCGTCCGGGTTTGCTGATCTCGCTTGGGCGAAGCGGTTTGAAAGGGACGCGATCGAAGCGTCCGCGGATCGCCTCGACGTATCGAGCCGGAGCGGCCAGGCTCGCGACAGGCACGACCAGCACGGCAGCGATGCGGGCGAGAAGCCCCACGAATCGGCGACGCGCTACTGCCATATCCCGTACACCTCCGTATCGCAATCGGGGCATCGGCCGGACTGGATCCTGTTCTCCAGCACTTGAAATCCGTAACGCTGCACCAGCCGCTTCCCGCAGGCGGAGCAAAACGTATCCTCCGCGCCCGGGCGGATGATGTTGCCGATATACACGTAGTGCAACCCTTCGCTCTGGGCGATCTCCTTGGCCCGGTCGAGCGTCTCCGCGGGAGTGGGCGGAAGGTTCTTCATTTGAAACTGGGGAGAAAATCGCGAGAAATGCAGGGGCGTCTCGCGTCCCAGATGCTGCACCAACCAGCGGCAGAGGTCGCAAAGCATCTTGTCGCTGTCGTTCAGGGTGGGAATCACCAGGTTCGTCACCTCGACCTCGACGCCCAGCGACTTGGCGACCACCAGCGTGTTCAGGACCGGCTTGAGCGTGCCGCGGCAGATGTCGCGGTAGAAAGGATCGGACAAGGCCTTGAGATCGATGTTGGCCGCATCGACGTATTCGCAGAGCCGCCGCAACGGCTCCTCATTGATGTAGCCGGCGGTGACCAGGGCGTTGCGCAGCCCCGCCTCCTTGACGCAGCGGCAGCTATCGAGCGTGTACTCGTAGAAAACGAGCGGCTCGGTGTACGTGTAGGCGACGGAGCGGCAGTCGTATTCCACCGCCAGACGCGCAACCTGCTGGGGGAGCAACTCGGCGGCGGGCGTCTCTTCGGGGTTCGCCTGCGAAATCTCCCAGTTCTGGCAGTTCTTGCAGTGCAGGTTGCAGCCCACCGTGGCGATCGAAAGAATGCCCGTGCCCGGCAGGAAATGAAACAGCGGCTTCTTCTCGACGGGATCGACGTGCACGGCGCAGGGACGGCCGTAGGTGACGGCGAGCAGCTTGCCGTCGACGTTCACCCGCACGCGACATTCGCCGCTCTCTCCCGGATTGATGACGCAGCCCTTCGGGCAGAGCTTGCATTGCACGCTCATCGCTTTCGCCTCCCGGCGGCGATTCTCCTGCCGCACGTCCCGCCGCCAAGCATTGTAGGCGGCCGGCCCGCCGTCACCAATTTTACCAATCGCGGCAGCACCCGATTCCCGGAAATCCCGAGAAACTACGGCGGCCGGGCCGCGCGACGGCGATCGACGGATGCCCCCAATGGGGTAGCCCGGCTGCCGGGTGCCAAGTGCGGCTTGTCGCTCGTTGCACCCCTCGACTTCGTGCGACGACTGAAGCATTACGCCGGTGCTATTTGCTCGTTGCGGCGGTATACGGGTGATCTTTGACGACCGACCAGATCGTGTCGTTGACGACGGCGGCCCGGTCCGGCGTGATGTCCAGGTGCACGGCGAGGTCCGGCTGGTGGACGTAGAACCCGAACTTGCCGCTCTCGTAGTTGGACCGCTCCTGGAAGATCTTCCAGTCGACTTTGCCGGGGTGCTCGCGGAAGAGCACCGCGTAATAGGTGGCGGCGAGCGTGTAACGCGGCAGCCCGCTCCGCAGATGGCCGCCGTCGGCCGAGTACTCGCCGATGTTGATGATGCCCGGCACCTCGCCGGCTTTCATCTTCTTGTCCAGCTCGAGGAAGACGTCGCCCACGGGAATCATGCCCAGGCGACCCTCATGCCACAGCTCGGGGAAGCTCTTTTTGAGGCCCTCCATCACGGCGACCATGTGCGCCTGCGTGTGCGTGTTGCCCCGGGGGGGCGGCGGGGTCGTAGTCTTTCAGCCATTCGGCGGGGTAGTCGAACGATTTGCGCAAGGGCTCCATCTCTTCGTGATTGGGCTTGCGCGTTTCGATTCTCTCCATCACCTCGCGGCGTCTTTCGCCGGGCCGCATGGCCGAACGGATCGCTTCCTCCTGGATCCGCGCGCGAAGCTCCTTGACTCCCGGAATGGTCGGCCAGGCCGTGTAGACGTAGGCGCGGCCTTGCGGATTGAGTTCCAGGAACCGGCGGATCAGATACCCGCAGGCGGCGACGTCGCCGACGTCGGTCGGCTCGTCGAACTTGACCTTCCCTTGCCACTTCTCCGTCACAACGGAGGACAAGCCGTCGCCGCCGAAAACCAGCATCACGATGACGTCGGTTTCAGCCCCCGCCCGCTGGAATTTTTCATAGTCCGGCCCTTTATCCATCTGCTTTTTCATGTGGGACCAGATGGGCACGCCGGGGGCGATGTTTGCATCGACGGCCCAATCCTTCTCAGCGCTTGTGCCCAATAGCGGATGCAGCCCCGGCATCGTGTTCCCGGTGAAGCTGTTGCCGAAGTAAAAGGTCCGCAGCCGCTGGATCTCCTCCGCGTCCGCGCTCGCACCGAAGAGCAGCACGGCGATACAGACTGCAACCAGATCGCGTGGTGTCTTGAGACCGTCCATTTTTGGTTCTCCCTTGCGGCCGGCAAGCCCTCCTGATTCAGAGCTTCTTCGCTTCCGCGGCCAGTTGCAGGAGCCGCTCGACGAGCTCCGGCTGTTCGGCCGCGAGGTTCTGTTTCTCGCCGATGTCGCGGCCGAGGTGATAGAGTTCGACCTCCTGGCTGCCGTGGTCGTCGAGGAACGCGCGTTTCACCGCAAGCCCCGGCAGGCGCAGCTTCCAGGGCCCCTCGCGCACCGCCCACAATTCGCCGGAGTCCCAGTAACAGAACCCGCTCCGCGCGCCCTGCTCGCTCCGGCCGCTGAGCAGATCCCGCTGATCGACGCCATCGATCACGCGATCGGCGGGAATCTCGCATCCCGCCAGCGCGGCGAACGTAGGCAGAACGTCCAGGGTCGAGAAGATCGCATCGCTCGTCCTGCCTGCCGGCACTCTTCCAGGCCACCGCGCCAGGCAGGGCACGCGAATGCCGCCTTCGTAGGTCGATCCCTTCGCCCCGCGGAGCGGCCCGGGAGATCCCCAGGCCACGGCCCCGTCGTGCTTTTTCCTCAGGTTCTCAGCATGATTGCTCCAGGGGCCGTTGTCCGACGTGAAGATCACGAGCGTCTTCTCGCGGAGCCCCAGTTCGTCGAGCGCGTCGAGCAGGCGGCCGGTTTCGTAGTCAAGCTCCTCGACGCAATCGCCATAGAGCCCGCCTTCTGATTTTCCCTTGAACCGGCCGCTGGCATCGATCACCGAGTGGACCATCGTGTGCGCGAGGTAGAGAAAAAAGGGCTTCTCGCCATGCGTTTGCAGAAATTCGATGCTCTTGTCGGTGTAGAGCCTTGTCAGGGAGGCCATGTCGCCGGTCGTTTCGAGCTGCTCACGGTCGCGATAGAACGTGACCTTGGCGTTGTCGTTCGCTCCCAGCGTTCCGAAATAGTGGTCGAATCCCTGGGCGTTGGGGACGAGCGCTTCCTGGTAGCGGCGCGCGGACATGTCCCATTTGCCGATGCAGCAAGTGGTGTAGCCGGCGCCGTTGAGCAATTCCGCGACGGTGACTTCATCGGCATTCGTGGTCCAGCCGCCGCCGATGCGGACCGGATAGCGCCCCGTCATCAAGGCCCCCCGCGACGGACCGCACACCGTCTGCACGTAGAAGCTGGTGAACTTCGTCCCCTCGATCGCCAGCCGGTCGATCCGGGGCGTCTTGATCGTCGTCGAGCCGAAACAGCCGAGGTCGCCGTAGCCCATGTCGTCGACGAAGACGATCAGAAAGTTGGGCTGGTTTTCCTCTTCAGCCGGCAAGGCAAAAGAAGCGAGAAGGTGACTGAGCACGATGATGGAAAAAACGGCTCTCATGTCGATGAACTCCTTAGAGAATGACTCGGGGACTGTCCCGATTTTCCCGCAGGGAAAATGGGACTTTCCCCCTCCGAACCGCCCGCGGTTCTGGACGGCGGAGAGACATGATATCCGGGAGCCGTTGCCATTTCAACATTTGCGGCGCAAAATGGAGCGGGAAAAAGAGCGCTTCATCGCGGCTGCGACGGAAGGAGATTCGCCGCAAGACGGCTGCAAGGGGATGGACGATTCCAGGAATCGCGCAAGCCCGTTCAGCGGCGGGCGATTTCGGAATCCGAAGGGTCGGGGCCGAGGGCAAAGCCGACCCAGCCGTCGTCGAGCGCCAACTGCGTGATCGCCGTGCCGGAGAAGCGGGCGTCGGTTTCCAGCGATTCGGGCGTGATCACCCAGTGGCGGTCCTTGTGGAACGTCTTGCTGAAGATGCCCCGCAGCGCGATTTGCGACCGCAGATTGAGCTGGCCGATCAGGTGGATCACTTCGTCGCGGACCAGCCGCACCGTGCGGCCTTCGACCTCCGGGCGGTAGAAGACGCGGACCTGGAAGTCCGACCAGCGCCGCGCGGAGGCGGTCAGCTCGGCCACCGCGAGGGTGATGCGGACCTGGCCCTCGTCGAGCCGCACGTTCACGGCGTCCCGATCGGCGAAGGTGATCGTGACGTCGTCCTGCTCGCCGTCCGCGTCGCCGGCGTTCTCGGCCATCTCCGGGCGGTTGAGTCTTTCGGCGAGGTGCCGTCGGAGCTCGGCGAGCGTGAACGTGTTGCCGTCGAGATCCAACTGCTCGAACACGTTGTTGATCGCCGATTGGTGCGCCTGCACGCTCAGAAGGCTGTCGGTGGGGGCCTCCGGCCGGGGAGTGGAGCTGCCGAGCTGGTCGTCGGTGGCCAACCGCAGCCGCGTGACGATCCGCTCTTCGGTCGTCTCGGAGCTGACGGTGACCGGCTCGAGCGACATTCGCTCCAGCGGCGCAAACAACCGTTGTTCGAGCAGGTCGCTGAGCTTCTCCAGCCGTTCCTGCGATTCCTCGTCGAATTGCCGCTTCACGCGGGAAGCGACCTTCCACTCCACTTCCCGTTCCGCCTCCGGCCGATTGCGCTCGTGCTGGTTCCTCGCCACGGAGTGGGCGAGTGCCCCCACCAGCGGCACGCCGTCGAAGTTCGTCTCCCAGGAGCGGAGCCACGTGTTGTTGTTCACGGCGACCCTGGTCGGCCAGATGTGAATGCCCCACGTGCCCAACTCCATCTCCCTCCACGCGCGGTAGGCGGCCTTGCTGTTGCTGTAGAAAGTGGCGGGCCCGGCAAGCGAAGTCGTCTGCGAGGAGAACAGCCCTTCGACCTCCAGCTCCATCCGCAGCCGCTCGGGATCGGGGATCAGGCGGAGCAAGACTTCCGACTGGTTGGTGCTGCGGCCATAGACGGGCCGTCCCAGCACGGTATCGCTTACGCGCATCCGCTCCGGCTCTCGCTCGGGGATCAGCTCGTTCAGGAGTATGCCGGTCGCGGCGATTCGCAGGTTGGCGTTGCGGTAGTGGGTTTGCAGCCTGCGGTTGAAGGTTTGGTTCGCCTTGCCGGCAGAGCCGTCGAGCAGGCGGCAGATCTCGGCCAGCGGTTGGGCGTCGCGATTGAGCCCCGTCGATTCGTACTTCTCCAGCCGCTCGAGCAGGTCGACGGCGGTCAGCCGCTGGTCCGACGTTCGGCCGGCCAGCGTCCAGCCGCCGGAAAGCGGCTTGCCCGGTCGGACCGCCCGCTGCCAAAGGTCCAGCCGCCGGCCGAAGGCGTGCTGGGCGCGGAGCAAGCGCGTGGCGAGGGCGCGGTCGGTGAGCCGGACGGCAAGCTTGTCGGCCGAGTTGCCCAGCTCATTCAGATCGGCAAGGATCGTCTCGAATTGTGGCGACCGGCCGTCAACGGCGCGGCCCAGGGCGCGAACAAGCCGAGCCACTTCGCGGGCCCAGGGCCCCGTCTGGCAATCCCACGCCAGCTCGTCGAGCATCCGATAAAACGACTCCGGCTCCGGCCACGTGCCTGAAGGCTCGCGGCCGTCGCTTTCCGGGGGGTCAGCTTTCGGACGCCGCACCGGCAGCACCGCCGGATCGAACGCCGCGCCCGCGGCCATCGCCATCGGGCCGACCAGCGCCGGCAGCGGCAGCCACTCTGACTCGGGCGCGTGCTGGTCAGGCTTTGGGACCGCCCCACCCCGTGACGGCAGCACCGGCCCGGGCGGCTCCGGCTCTGCCGCCGGCAATTCGACCACGCGGCTGGCCAGCTTGGGGGCCGGCTCGACGAACTCGAACCGCCCGATCGGCTCCACGGCGACTTCCAACGGCGTCTTTTCAGCCACCGTCCATTCCGCTTCGGCGGCAGGCAGCGGGGACGACGCCAGCAGCGTCACATCGAGACCTTCGTCCGGCAGCGGGTCGGGCTCTTCCTCTTCAGGGGAAAGCATGGCGGCCGTGGCCAAGGTCGGCCCCGTCGGCCGATCTTCCATCGCACGCTGCCACGCCCGCGGCGACAGGGCGCTGAGAACAAACAAACCGATCAGCACGCACAGAAAAGGCCATGTGGGCTCGAATCGCGCTCGTTCCATCCGTGGACTCCCGAATCTCCTCGACCGGCGGAGCAATCCCTTCCGTATCAGATAGATTCGGTTCGGCCGACGCTTTGAGTAGAACGCGATTTGGGCCGATGTCGGGTTGTCCGGATTATTCGGAAGAGGCAGACTGTTCCGATTGCGGAGGGCGATGAAACTGCGTCGTCCGTTCCGCCGGAGACGACACGCCCACCCCCCCTCGCGCCGGCCGGCTCACTCGGCCAGGATCGTGTCATCGTGCTCGTAAGCGGGGGCGCAGCAGCAGAGGAACTTGAGCACGCCGGGGCCGCTGTTGGTGATCTGGTGCAGCATGCCGGGGGGGATGGCCACCGCGTCGCCGGCGGACAGCTCGCAAAGCTCGTCGCCCACCCGCATCCGTCCCCGCCCTTCGAGCACGTAGTAGATCTCCTCGGTCCGGACGTGGTGGTGGGGCGTGGTGGCGGCCCCGGGCGGGAGCCGCGCCTCGGCCAGGCTCTGGTTGCGGATCGACGCGTTGCGATACGCCAACAGCTCGCGAATCTCCGAGCCGTCTTTGGTCGTAAATGCCGGAACTTCGTCGATGTTGCGAACGTCCATGGGCTCACTCCGCCTCGGCCGGCTTCCGCCAAATGCCCAGCACCGCCGGCCGATAGCGCCGCACCCGCCACGCCTCGGCGTCGGGCAGGAGGCCGAAGTCAAATCGTTCGTCCGACTCGACGACAAATACGCTCTCGGTCGGCGAGGCCGCCATCAAGCGGCCGATCAGTCCGACCATCGCGTCGGTCCGCTCGACGTAAAAATCGTAAGGGGGCGACGAGAACACGATCCACGCCTCTTCCTGCGGCAGCGTCTGCCGCTCGGCCCAATCGAAGACGTCGGCGGCCACTAGGTCGCAAAGCGGCTCGACGCCGAGGCCGGCGACGTTCCGACGCACCAACGCCACGGTGGGCAGGTGGCGCTCGATGAGCGTCGCCCCCGCCGCGCCGCGGCTGATCGCCTCGAGGGCCAAGGCGCCGGTGCCGGCAAACAGATCCACGGCGTGCTTCTGGCGGACAGACGGCCCGACGAGATTGAAGAGGCTTTCGCGGAGGCGGTCTTTCATCGGCCGCACGCGGGGGTCGCCGTGGTAGAGGAGCTTCCGCCGGCGAAACTCTCCCCCCACGATCCGCAGCCCCACCGGCTCCCTGCCGCCAGCCCGCGGCGGGCCGGCCCTCTGCCTCGATCTCCGTACTCCCTTGCGTCCACCCATGATCCGCTCGACTTCACCCGCCGCAGAAGGGCGCACCCAGCGAGAAACTCCTTTCCGTATGATACCCGATCAAGATGCTGATCCGCGCCACGCTGGGCCGCAGAATCGCGAGCAAGCGCCCCACACAAACCTGGAGCGCAAGTTCTGATGTTGCGCTTTGCCCGCAATCCAATCAGTACCTACCGCGAAGCGGTTATAGCCCAAAGCCCAGGGTCGCGGCGCAGCCGCGCACCCTGGGTACCCGATCCGCACAAAGCGTTTACGCCGAAGGCGTTACACACCATGAGCGATCCGCCCCCTTCTCTTGTCGAACGTCTTCGGCGCAGCAAACCTGCCGCATACGCCGAATTCAGCGCAATATCAAGAATCGCAAGCGAGGGCAACTCCTTACGCCGGCCTCACTTGCGCTTCGGGTTGGTATGCCGCTTGCGCCACGGGCAGGCCCGGGGCCGTGGATAATACGGGTTGTGTCGCTCTGCGGCTCCGATTCAGCGCGTTGGCGGTTGATCCAACCGGCAAACTGGGATAGGACGATACCTCGATCGGGCTGGAATTCCCAGAAAAACTAGAGAATTTTGCCAATTTCAGCGAATTTTTTCAGCTTGGGCTGTCAGGAATGGGTGTCGAGCGGCGGATATAGGGTGGACGGAGGAGTGAGTCTCCTGTGGCTCGCTTGCGGTAGGGGTCGCTGCTACCACAGCAACCAGATCGCCAGAGGCTGACAAGCGCTGGAATTCAAGATCCCTTGAACGATACCGGCAACGAGGTGGCCGTCATCTCCCTCGGAGGGAAGACGTTGGGCCGCTTCGCCGCCCGCAATTGTGCGGTCTGAGTTTGCAGGTGAGCAGTTTCTTGACGTTGGACCGGAGGATGTCATCATGAAGACCCTACGAGAGTTTCCGATCGGATTCGCCGCCTGCATGGTGGTTTGTGTTTCTCTGTGTCTGTGCGCGGGCAACGCGTCAGCGATCAACGTGACCCCGACGCTTGATGCGAACACCCTTCAAACAGCCCTCTTCTCCGGCGGCGGAGCTGGGATCGACTTGAGCACCGTAACGACAACGGTGAGTGGCAACTCCGTGCCAGTGTATGGCGATGGCGTCGGCGGTCCGTCCGCGGGGACCTTCACCAACGCCAGCGGGACGTATGGCATTCTGCCCGGCATAGTCATCAGCAGCGGCGCGGCTGGTGATTACGGCGACGGTCTGAACAGCTCCTCCGGTTTTACGACAGACTACGGTACCCCCGCCACGGCTGCACAGGAGGCATTGCTGGACCCCATCACGGGCGGCGGATTGGACCATAACGACGTCACTCAAATCGACATCGCGTTCGACATGCTACCAGGCTTCAACATGGTATACTTCAACGTCGCTTATGGCAGCGACGAATACGACGAATTCATAGGCAGCACTTATATTGACCCCTTTGGGATGTACGTTAACGGCATCAACGTAGCCTTTGTTGCTGGGCTGCCGATCAACGTTGACCATCCCAATATGGGCACAGTTGGAGGGACGGAGTTAGACGGTCTCTTGGGGAGTGCAGTAAGCGGTGCCGGCAACGGTAACCCGCAGCCCGTGATAGGGCCGCTTGTCCACACGTTCAGCTCCCCCGTCAATCCAACTGGCAACCTGTTGACCTTCATTGTCGCCGATTCCAGCGACTTCGTTCTTGATACGACGGCCTACATTGCACAACTCGGTGGAACGCCGCCACCTCAAGTCCCGGAGCCTTCGACCTTCCTCGTGTGGTCTATGCTGGCGACCTGCGCCGCTGGAGCCGGTTGGTACCGCCGGCGGAAGGCCCGCTAGAAGGCTTTTCAAGTCGATCACTTCAAAGCCGTCGCATCCGTCGACGGCTTTTTTGTTGCCCCTGGAGTCCGCCGGCGGCTGATCGACAACGCCCGCAGGGTAGCCAAGTTGGCGCCGCATCAAGGCTGCTCTGAGGGCCGCGGCGTGCCGCGGACTCTTCACACTGGCATAGGGCTCGGAGAAGACCTTTTGGGCCCGTTCTCGCCATGCCGGCGAAGCGGCTGTGATGCCTGAAAACAGGGCATCTCTAGCGCTCTGCTACCCGGCCGGGCCGAAAAATGGTAACGTTATGGAATGCGTGGCCGATAGCGTGCAGGAGGTTCCGCTTCGGCCTTGATGACTCCCGGGAAAGCCAGGAAAGCAGGTAGCCGATGAGATTTCTTTGTCCGCGCGTGGCGTTGGCTGCGGTGGCGGCGGTGGCACTCTGGAGCGGCGTGTCGCGGCAGACGGCGGGGGCCGAGCCGGGCCCGGCCGCGGCCGAGTTCGACCGTGTCTTTCACGAGTGGCAGGCGTTGTTGACGGACCTTCGCAAGTTGAAGGACGAGTACAAGACGGCCCGATCCGGCCGCCAGTCGGAAATCAAGCCGCAGTTCGACGAACTCAGCGAGAAGGCGGTCGCGATGCAGGCCGAGCTGATCCGGGCGGCGGCGGCCGCCTATCGCGAGGCGCCCGGGGCAAGCAAGGACGTGAGCGATTTCCTTCGGGAGGTCGTCCCCTTCCTGGTCTACAGCGACGACTACGAGACCGCCCTGCCGGCGGCCGAGTCGCTGGCCGAGTCCGACGAAGCTGGCGCGCCGATGTACGCCTTCGCCGGAGTGGCGGCGCTGGCGACGATGGAACTGGAGAAGGCCCAAAAATACCTCGACCTGGCGAAGGAGAAAGACGTGCTCGGCGTTTTGTCGGGCTTGGGCGAGGAGCACCATCTGGGCATGATGACGGCGGCGGCTTACCCGCCGCTGCTGCCGTATTACAGGGAGAACTGGCCGAAGGAGCAGGCGATCCGCCGGGCCGAGGCGAAGGCCGACGACCTGCCCCGCGTGCTCCTGAAGACCAACCGCGGCGACCTCGTGGTGGAGCTGTTCGAGAACGAGGCGCCCAACACGGTGGCCAATTTCGTCTCGCTGGTGGAGGAGGGTTTTTACGACGGGCTGGTGTTCCACCGCGTGCTGCCCGGTTTCATGGCCCAGGGCGGTTGCCCCGAGGGGACGGGGACGGGCGGGCCGGGCTACCACATCCCCTGCGAATGCGAGGCGGAGAACCACCGCCTCCATTTCCGCGGCTCGCTGAGCATGGCCCACGCCGGCCGCGACACGGGCGGGTCGCAGTTCTTCATCACCTTCGCGCCCACCCCGCACCTCGACGGCAAGCACACTGTCTTCGGCCGCGTGGTGGAAGGGATGGACGTACTGGCGAAGATCCAGCGCCGCGACCCCGAGGGCCCCCGCCAGACCCCGCCCGACAAAATCCTCGAAGCCAAGGTCCTCCGCAAGCGCCCGCACGAATACGTGCCGCAGAAGGTGGGGGAGTAGGGCTCCGGCAGTTTAGTTCTCCAGCACTTCCTTCTCGCGGTGCTTGGCCAGGTCGGTGGCCTGGCCCTCGAACTTCTTGGTGAGCTCCTGGATCTCGTCCTTGGTGTCGTCGCGATCGTCTTCGGAGATGGTTTTTTCTTTCTCCGCCTGGTCGGCGGCTTTGTTGCCGTCGCGGCGGACGTTGCGGATGGCGACCTTGGCCTCTTCGCACAGGTCGCGGACGCGGGCGACCATCCGCTGGCGGACCTCCATCGACAGCGGCGGCACGACCAGGCGGACCACGCGGCCGTCGCTCTGCGGATTGAAGCCGAGGTCGCTGGCCTGGATCGCCTTCTCGATGTCCTTAAGCGTGCCGGGGTCGTAGGGGCGGATGACGATCTGGTTGGGCTCGGGCGCGCCCACGGCGGCCACCTGCTTCAAGGGCACCTGCGAGCCGTAAACCTCCACCCGCAGCGAGTCGACCAGCCCCGGGCTGGCGCGGCCGGTGCGGATTCCGGCCAGGGCGTCCTTGAGCACGCCGATGGCCTTCTCCATCCGCTCTTCGACGTCCAGGAGGATTTCGTCGGGGTCCATGGCGGGAGTCCTTTCTGTCGGAACTCGCGGGGCAGGGCGGATTTGGATTTGCGGTTTGCCGCGGCGGGTGGAAAACTTGCCCCGCCGGGAGGCTTGCTTCAGTTTGCTTTGGACACGTGCCGCGTGATCAGCGTGCCCACCCGCTCGCCGCGGACGGCGCGCTCGACGTTCCCTTGCGTCTTGAAGTTGAAGACCATGATCGGCATGTTGTATTCCATGCACTTGGTGATCGCCTCATGGTCCATGACGCGGAGGTTCTGGCGGCGGACGTCCTCGTAGGTCAGCTCG
>Ga0180437_10004431_pt1 | contig 19994 bp, 22 predicted proteins | sample SS_ome_4_FD_132410 | JGI IMG/M metagenome (GOLD analysis project Ga0180437, IMG submission 132410) | Hypersaline lake sediment archaeal communities from the Salton Sea, California, USA - SS_3_D_1 metaG | ecosystem: Environmental > Aquatic > Non-marine Saline and Alkaline > Hypersaline >... | reverse complement strand
TGACCCCCGCGGCTTTCTCGAAGGCCAGGACGATCATGTGGGTGCCGCCTCCGGCCCCTGCATTCCCGACGTTTACCTGCCCCGGCCTTCTACGCGCATCATCGAGAAGCTGTTTCAGGTTCGCATAGGGTGAATCGGCCGGTACGAGCAGCCAGCAGGGAGCGCTCACCAGGTTGATCACCGGTTCGAAGGTGTAGGCGTCATAGGGGGTCTTGCTCATATGCGTCTTGGTGATCGAGGGCGTCGCCCAGGCCACGTAGTAGTATCCGTCCGGTTTTTTTGCCCATCCCCTCGGTGTAGCCGGGCACAGCACCCCCTCCGGGCCTGTTGACGATGATTACCGGAGCTTTCAGATACTTGGGAAGCACCATCAGAAAGGTGCGGAACACGATATCCGTGGACCCGCCCACGCTCCAGGGGACCATGAGCTCGATCTCCCGGGACGGGTACACCTCCTCCGTCTGTCCCTCGGCGAAGAGGATGCCCCCCGTCAGGGTCAGAACGAGCACGAGCAGCGAGACTACAAAACGTTTCATATGCTGCCCTCCTTATATATGGATTTTTTTGAACCCAAATTAAAGCTCGAGTATGTCCGGTCTGGAAAACTCGACTCCTTCCACCTTCATCTTGAGCTCAGGGAAAAGCACCGGTTTGGACAGCAGGATCGGGCCGTCCGAAGTGGCGATCATCGTATCCTCGCTCTTCGAACCCGTGATGGAAGGATTCCAGGCAAAGGCCTGGTTTTCCTGCACGACCTCCTCCGAGCGGAAGTCCACTTTATAGTCCCGGCCTACGTAGCCGATCGCCCCGCCCTGGTGGTGCAGCTTGTACTCCTCCGGGTAACCGGTTCGTTCGTAGGCCCTGATTCCTTCCCGGAATGCCTCCGCCACCGGTCTGCCGGGGACGGTATTAGCCATGAAGGTGCAGTCGATGAGTACGTTGGCGTTGTACTTGCGCCGGATCTCCTCCGGCACCGGCCCGAACTGAACGAAGCGGGTCAGGGAGACGATCAGCCCCTGCCTGCGGGAATTGACGCAAAGCATGGCCCGCCGGTGGATTTTTTTCTCCGTTGCGATGGGGTGGCGGTAATCGGAAATCCTCTCATCCGCGGCGCAGAAGGTGGTGATGTAGTCCAGCCGGTTTTCCCACAATCCTTCGGCCAGACGCCCGATTACGCTGCACTCCTTGTCCCCGGGCTTGATTTTCCGAGCCGTTTGCTCGATGGCTTCAGAGGTGAACCTCCCGATCTCTTTATAGCGGTCCGTCTCCCAGGGTGTGAGGGAATAGCGCAGAGGATCGATTTTCGAAGAGATGTCCTCGATCCCGGGAAGGCGGTGATCCGCACCGACCCTCTTCCCCCGGGCAAGCCTGCGAATGATCTCCGGCTCCCGATCCTCGTACCAGGGAAAGCTGTGTATCTGGAAACCCCGTTCTTCGAGCTGCTCCTCCTTCTCCATGCGGGGTGCTTCGATGTTGTTGCAGACCGCGAACTGCCCGGCCGCGGTAACCAGAAGGCCCGTGACGCCGAGTTCCATCGTGATCCCGACCACGTTCAGGGCTCCCCCGGTCAACCACGAAAAGTTGGACTGTTTCTTGAGATAGACGGCGTCGAGATTGAGCTCTTGCAGAACAACGCGGATTCGTTTCTTCTTCTCTTCTATTTCTTCCGGCACAAACAATTCGCGCTTCCTTTGCATATCGATGGATTCAGGTTCCGTTATCATTATATGACGTAAGACGTCTGCTGTCAATACGATGCGAATACCTGTAGGAAGCAGCTTTGTTGCCAATGAAGCGGATGAAATCGCACCCGGGCGTTTCGCAGCCTGCCTTGACATTTCGATCGAGATAAGGACTATACTACAACCCTCATAACAGGCATGAACAAGGAGAACTCAAATGAAAATGTACTACGAGCAGGAGATCAACCAGGAGTGGATCCAGAGCAAGAAAGTGGCGGTGATCGGCTACGGCAGCCAGGGATTCGCCCATTCCAACAACCTGCGGGACTCCGGCGTGGAAGTTTGCGTGGGACTGCGCAAAGACAGCGCCTCTGTAAAAAAGGCTAAAGAGGCGGGCTTGAAGGTCATGACCGGGGCCGAAGCCTCCGGTTGGGCGGATGTCATCATGGTGCTGGTACCGGATCACCTGCAGGGGGAGGTGTACGAGACCGATATCGCCCCCTCGCTGGGAGCGGGAAAAACCCTGATGTTTGCCCACGGATTCAATATTCATTTTGAACAGATAAAACCGCCGGCGGAGGTGGACGTTTCCATGGTAGCCCCCAAGGGACCGGGACACACCGTGCGCCGTCAGTACGAGCTTGGCTATGGTGTGCCCTGCCTGATCGCCATCGGAAATGATTCAAGCGGCAAAGCCCGGGAGACCGCCCTGGGATACGCGGCGGCAATCGGCGGTGCCAAGGCCGGCGTGATCGAGACCACCTTCAAGGAAGAAACGGAAACCGATCTGTTCGGTGAGCAGGCGGTGCTTTGCGGCGGCGTTACGCACCTGATGCAGGCGGGATTCGAGACTCTGGTGGAGGCCGGTTATGCCCCCGAGATGGCCTACTTCGAGTGTATCCACGAGATGAAACTGATCGTAGATCTGATCTACGAGGGCGGAATGTCGCTGATGCGCTACAGCGTTTCCGATACCGCAGAGTATGGGGACTATGTCTCCGGTCCCCGGATCATCACCCCGGCGGTTAAGAAAGAGATGAAGAAGCTGCTCACCGCGATCCAGGACGGCAGTTTCGCCAAGAACTGGATCGGAGAGAACAAGAGCGGCAGGGGAAAGTTCCTGAACATGCGCAAGGAGCATGCGGCCCATCAGATGGAGGAAGTGGGAGAGAAGCTACGCTCCATGATGCCCTGGATCGCCAAGAACCGTCTGGTGGATCGAGACAAGAACTAGGTCAGTTCTCCAGAATCGTGATCTCCACCCGCCGGTTCTGACGGCGGCCCTGCTCGGTGTTGTTGTCCGACAGGGGCTCCCGGTGACCCATGCCCCGGGTGGTGACCTGGATCGACCTCAAGCTCCCCAGGGACAGGAGGTAATCGGCTACGGCCAGGGCTCTCTGCTCGGAGAGGCGCTGGTGGTCTTTTTCCGTGTAGCCGGGCACCCGGGCGGTGTGCCCGGTGATGAGAATGTCCCTTTCCGGATAATCTTTCAGTATTTCGCCGATCTGCCGCAGCTTGGCCTTCTCCGACTCCCGCAGAAGGGCGGAGTTGGCCTCGAACTGGATGTTCTGCAAGGCTAGGGTGACCCCCTCTTCTCCGGCAACAACAGTCGTGTCCTCTACCCCTCGCTCTTCCAATTGCTTGGCGATGTCCTCGGCAACCTGCTCCCTGTCCAGCTCCGCCGATTCGAGCAGCAGCCCTTCGGCGCTGCCGATGTATTCGACGGTCTGACCGTCTGAGAGGTAAAAAACGAAGTCGAACTCTTCGGTATAGGAATGGGGCTTGCCTTTCGCATTGTCCCAGTAGTAGACCTGATCCGAGATACCCTCGATCAAGACCGGCACCTGGGCACGACGGCTAACCAAGCCCTCCAGCTTGTGCTGAACTTCGTATTGGATCGAGATCACTTCCAGCTTTCTCCCCTCCCGCATCTCGGATCCGACATAGGTGTAACGCACATCCATCGGGAAACGAACAGGTCTTTCGATGGCGAAGCTGCGGCGCAGGTCATGGGCCTCCTCCCCGGGGGCGTCCCAAGTGGTTCCGGGGGTGATATCTTCCCCGGGGAAAGTCGGAACATGCCTCACCACGGGCATGAAGTATGCCTCGCCGATGTCGTAGCGGCCGACCTCATCCCGCCAGAACAGGGATTCGTACTCCTCGGTCAACGAAAAAGAAGTCTGTACACCGTAGGATCTCTCGGAGGTCAAAAAGGTAGCGGAAAGCAGTCCCGTTTCCTTTCGAACCGCCAGGGTGTCCACCGCCACTTTGTTGAGGATGTTTGCCTGGTGAGACCGCACCCCGTTTACGTATACCTCCTCGTTCACCTCGGTGATCAACCTGTATTTTTCGTCCTTTGTATATTTGAAACGCAGGGTTTCCGCCGAGAGCGAACCCAGGGGCAGAATGAGTATTAAAACCAGGATTATTCCTTTTCGCATAGACTACTCCCTTGACAATCGGTCTCTCTTATCATCGGCAGTTCCTCTTGTTTCTCCGCTCATTGACACAGCCGCGGTTTGTGCGCTATCATGATGCCGATCTAAATTCTACTATCGTTCTTTGGAAAAAACATTATGGCACCAACGAAAGGAAAAAAAACTTTCGGAAGTGCGGAGGCGTGGACGCTGTTTCGGGAAGCCGGGTACGCCAAACCAACCCATCTGCAGCAGCGGCTGATTCCAATAATACTAAAAGGAAAAGATGTCGCAGTAGAGGCAGAGGGAGATTCCGGTAAGACTGCCGCTTTCATCCTGCCCCTTTCTGTCAAGCTCAAACGGGGGAAAGCCGGGATAAAGGCGATAGTCCTTACCTCTTCCACCGAAAACTCGCATAAAGTATTTCGCGAGTTCGGGAGATTTATCCGATCCGGGAAAAGACCGTCGGTTTTTGCCTTTGGTTTCCAAGGTCAGGAGAAGAAGGAGCATCGAATCCTCTCTCGGAACCCGGATGTGGTAATCGGCACCCCCAACAAAGTGATTGATCATATCAGGAGGGGGAATCTCGTTTTCTCCAGTCTGCAATCGGTGGTAATCGACAGGACCGAGAATCCTGAACATCCGGGCTTCGTGGAAGATATCCTGTTCATATTCTCCAAGCTTCCGCAGAAAAAACAAACAATACTGATCTCCCACGATCTCCAGCAAGACTCCGCAAGGCTGGTCCCTCTGCTGAGACGTCCCACCGTTGTACCGGTATCCACGTGGAGGCAATTGGGCGTACCGACACGGGACGTATTCATTCAAACCGGAGAGCAGCAGAAGCTATCGGTAGCCGTCAATCTAGTTGTGGCTGAACCCATGGAGAGTCTTCTCATTCAAAGTGACGACCCGGGGCAGGCGTCCCGGCTGAGCAAGCTCATGCGGGCCGCCCATCTAGACTCTGCGCTGCTGCTGGATAGAATGTCTCCCCAGCAACAAAACAAGGTCTGTCAGAACTTCAGCGTGGGGAAAGTGCCGATATTGATCAGCACCTTCGAAACCGCCTGCAGCAAAAACCTTCGGTGGGTAACCCATGTCATCAATTTGACAGTACCCCCGCGAGCGGAGAGCTACAAACCGCGCTCATTTGTTCTGGAAAAGATCTTTACGCTTGCCGACGACTATGAGCGATTCAAGGAGAGGATCAAAGTGGATGCAGAAAAAAGCACACCCCCTTCAGAAGATCAGGTGTTTCGAGGAATGATTCGGCAGATCCTGAAACGGATCAAAGAGGAGGAAGACCCGGAGGTCCTCAATCACTATCGAAACATCGTTCGCAAGAACGTACCCCTAACGCTACGCTCCTACTTCAGCGCCTATCTGTTCAAACAGTCCCTGGCCGGAGAAAAGAAGAAAAAACAAAGCTCCAAGATAACGAAGCTGTTTTTGAGTATGGGGAAAAACCGCAGAGTGTTTCCCCGCGATCTGATCCAACTGTTCATGGATCGGCTAAAAGCCGAGCGATCTCAGATCCACGAGATCAAGGTATTGGACAACTATTCGTTCGTGGAAGTCGATTCTTCGCTCGGCGAACGAGCTATCAAAGAATTGTCCGGTATCGAGTTCAAAGGCCGAAAATTGGCAGTGAACTATGCCCGCAAACGGGAGTACAAACGCGAAAGCGCCAAATAATCCGACGGCGCAGCAGAGGGAGCTGCTGCAGCCTGTAGACCTGCCCCGCCTACTGCACAATCAACTGGAGAAACTCGAAGTGGAGATCGGCTGTGGAAACGGTCACTTCATGGTCGAGTACTGCGAAATGAACCCCACGAGCCTGTTCATCGGGGTGGAGATAAAGAAAAAACGATGCCTGAAAGCTCAGAGAAAAATTGACAAGCGGCAGCTGGCCAACGCCCGTGTTGTCCACGGATCAGCCGAGGCGGTCCTCAGGGTGCTGCCCGACGGCTCGGTTGACAGTTTCCACCTGTATTTTCCGGATCCTTGGCCCAAGACGAGACACCGGCGCCGCCGGTTTCTCCGCCGGGAGAATATCGACACGCTACTGCGGAAACTGAAGATCGGAGGCTCCATCTTCTTTGTAACCGACTATTTCGACTACTATTTCCACACAAAGATCCTCTTCCTTCTACACGAGGGAATCAAGCTTTCCCGGCAACCGCCCAGCACATCCGTCTATCGCTCCGTATTTGCCCGGAGATTCGCAGATAGAGGCAAACAGGTACGAAGCCTCACCGCACGGAAGACCGTGCAAGTGGCGCGGAAGAGCGCGAAAGATCTGGAATCAGCGAATGATCAAGTGCCAGATCAAAAGCAGGATAAACAGATTCAGCGTCAATGCTGAAAAGACTCCGACAGCAGAGAGCAGAGCGAACATACGGGCCCGACGATTGCAGCTCTGAGCGAGAACGGCTGGATCACCCATCACCAACACGAGTTCCGCCATCGGGTCTAGGGGTGTTTGCATTCTCCCCTGCCCATCTGTCTCGTTGTACGTTCCGAAGAGAAAAACCTCCTCGCCTCTTCCTTCCCTCACCGAGGGGAGGCTCGCACTCCGGATGATCAGTTCCCCCTCGATCAACAGATTGGCATCCTGACTGCACAGGTAGGATTCGCCGGTCGGGAGGGTTGCGCTCGACTCCGGCTGCAGCGCTTCAGATTCCGGGTAGTAGCGCAGGGGCAGGCGCAGAAGATCCCTTTCCGCCCTGAGCATTCTGGCCCGCTTCCAGAAAAATCGGTACAGGTAGTAGAGAATAAAGCCCGGCGGCAGCAGCCCGGAAATCGGGAAAAAGGCAAGAGTCAGGGCAAACAGCACCGGCAGACTCGACGGCATAGAGCGCATGAAAATATAGGCCAGAAGCACCATACAAAATGCACCGGTCAACAGGGAGGCGAGGGTAAATTGATTCCAATATTCGTTTTTCTGCCGCCCGCCCCAAACGGCCCGCTGTACAATCGTATTCCTCTCTCCGTCGTAGAGCACAACCAGAAGCGGATCTTTGCCCTGGGAGCGGAATACCGCCCGGCCTTCCTCCGCATGCAGCTGCCCGGCGATAAACATCTGAGTACCCGCCGGCAGGGAGAAGATCTGATTCCACGAAACCAGCGCCGGCTGTTCATCGGGCACTTCGTCCTGCAAACGTTCCACGGGCAGAGTCCTGGTGCCGGCGGAGAAGGAGGGCAGGAAGTACAGCTTTGCCTGGTTCAGGTCCGCTTCGACGGTGAAGCTGCCGTTGTTTATCCAGATGCTGTTTTCCCCCTGGATCGCTTCCAGGTGTCCGAACACTCGGTATCGGCCCAAGAAATCTCCTCTACGGGACAAATCGGAATATTTCAGGAAGGGATACAGAGAGCTTTCTGCAATACGCCGGCGAAACAATCTCCATCGGGATCGAACGAAGAACGCCCCGATCCCCGGGATGAGTCCAAAGAAAAGAAATGCTACTGCGAACACCAGGAAGATTGAACCAAGCTCACCAATCATGCTTCATCCTCAGTTCGCCAGATACGCTTCAGGTTGTCAAAGCCCGACATATACGCTACGCTGTAGCTTACCATGATAGAAAGATTAATAGTAGGTCCGATGGAGACCAACTGCTACCTCTACTCGAACGGGAAAAAGGAGTGTATAGTAATCGATCCGGGTGGCAGTGAGCTGCACATAGTATCCAGCATCAACATGCTGAAAATGATTCCTGCCGGCATCGTTCTCACCCATGGACACTTTGATCACACCGCTTCGGCGGGAAAACTAAAAAATTTTTACAGCAAGGAAGGCATCGATATACCGATAGCCATCCATAAAGCCGACAAGAACTTCCTCGGTAAAAAATCAGCAAAAACAAACCGTGAGACTCTGAAGGACCTTGGCCTGCCGGACCCGGATGAGTTTGCGGATTTTTTTTCCGACCTTCCTGAACCGGATGTGATTCTTAAAGAGGGAGATACCGTGTTCAACACGGATCTCGTTGTTCTGGAGACACCGGGGCATACTAAAGGCTCGATCTGCCTGTACAGCGAAAAAGATTCTCTGGTGTTTTCCGGAGACAGCCTTTTTTTCATGAGCATCGGCAGAACGGACCTTCCCGGGGGGGATGAAAAAACCCTCCTAGATGCGATTCGCAGCAAGATCCTGACTCTACCGCCGGAGACCCGGGTGTTTCCCGGTCACGGATTGGACACAACGATCGAAAGAGAAATCAAGGGAAATCCCTTTTTCCGCCTCCCTCACTAACGCCGATTACACCCCGATCGGCGGCTCTTCTCCCCCCTCCCCCTCCCGTAGAAGCTCCTTGAGGTGGGGATGCCGTTCCAGCTCCTGGGCAACACTTCGTTCGAGGTTCTTCTTCACCAATATCAAGTCAGCCTGCACCTTGCCCTGCCAATCGTATCCACAGGACAGACATTTGGAGAAGGTTTTTGCCGCTTCGGCGTGGCGATGATGGAAAACCATCTCCGATCCGCATTGAGGACAGGGTTCCTCCATATACACCGTATCAACTATTATTTCGTGCAGATCGTCCAGCTCACCGGGTTTCAGCAGATAGAAGCTCTGGTGCACACCGGCGATATTGGAAAACAGAAGTATATTTCCTCCCTCGAGAATCAATCGGCTGACCGAACCACCTGCGACTCGGATGCCGGGAAGGGTCAGGCTTCTCATGCTGCCCTCGGATAGAGGCTCGAAAAACTCCACCTCATCTCCATTTTGAATCCATTCGGGCAGGACCGAGTGATAGCTGCCTTTAACAGCCGAAAAGAAAAACCATCCTTCTCTGCCGTCCGAACACCGCCTCCCCCATATCTTGATAGCCGGAAGCTCATCAATACGCATGTCTTCGGAAATGAGCTGCTTGTTCGCTGGATAGATATAGGGTTTTTTCACGAATAGAACCAGTATGTACCGGCTCAGGCTATCAGGTCAATCAACATCCCTGTTTCCGGAAAGGTGCCGCCGAAAGTGGAGGGGAACTGCAGGAGATGACTGCGGAGTTGATTTTGCAGACGGCTGATCAACGGATCGATGGCTTCGGCGTCGAGGTCCCGCAGTTGTTCTACCGAAGGAACCTGCTCGGAATAGCGGAGAAGACGGTCGATCAGATTATCGAGAACGCGAAGCCTGAACAGAGGGGCGCCTCCATCCTGGGACGGTACCCCCCGGACATGCTTGAAACGGGCATAAACGGCGTGAGCCGGATTCACGGGAACGGCGATCCGGCCAGCCTGCATGTTTTGAATGCGGATAACGTTGAGAAAAAAACCGGGTTCTACCGAAGAGACGTTTTGTATCATAGCCGATACCGTAATCCTTCAATTTCTAGTATCGGAAAATCGGATCGGCTCGATTAGATGCTTCTCGTGGTCGGAGCTAGCGGTTGCGGCGTTCCTCGGACGACTTGCAATCGATGCAAAGAATGGCATAGGGTATTGCCTTCAAACGCTCCTGCGGGATTTTTTTACCGCAGCTCATGCATACCCCGTAGTGACCGTTTTCCATCCTCCCCAGCGCTGAATCGATCAGCTGTAGTCTCTTGATCTCCTGTGAACCCAGGACCTCCAAGATCCGTCTGTCAATATCATCAGCGGCGATGTCGGCAAGATCCTTCGGTTCCATGTCATCGACGATCTCCTGGAACTCGTCGCTTTCAGAAACGAGCTGTCTCAGGATCTGTTCCTTCAGATCCAACAGCTTCTGCTTCATCGCCTCTTTGAATGTTGTACTCATTCTCAACCTCTACAGTTGCTAGGGTCTGTTGCCGGTGGAAGAATATGAACCAAAACCACGAGTTTGTCAACCTTCTTAGGTTGACCTTTTTCGTATTAAGAAGGGAAACAGGGGAGCGGATGCGCTCCAACCGACGGCATAATACGGGATTTTGAAAAAAAATACGACAACTTGACAAAGGAACATGTCCCGTCCTACACTCCGGAGGCAAGGAGCGAGGGCTTGGCAAAAGAAGAAGCGATAGAAGTAGAAGGTGTGGTGAAAGAATCGTTGCCCAACACGATGTTTCGGGTGGAGATCAAAAACGGGCACGTGATCCTGGCACATCTTTCCGGAAAAATGAGAAAACACTACATCCGCATCGTTCCGGGAGACAAGGTGAAAGTCGCCCTATCCCCTTACGATCTCACCCGAGGACGTATCATCTACAGAGAACGGTGAGGCTTTTTCTATCGTTGCTTTATGCCTGCCGCACGACAACCCAGGTAGCACCGCGGCCTCCGTGCTTGCGGTCCGCCGGTGCGAACGCTCCGGTATAGGGCGATTTCTCCAGATACCTTGTAACCACTCCCTTTAGCACCGGTTCACCCTCAGAGTGATGTCCCTTGCCGTGGACAACCAGAACCTTTCGCAGTCCTCTGCGCCGACATAGGAGCACGAAGTTTTCCAGAGCCTGCTCCGCCTCGCGGCTGTTCATCCCGTGCAGATCCAGCGTCGCCTGAGGCTCCTGCGTCTTGTGATTCCGCTGCTTCCGATTCGACTGTTCGTGATTCCGCCGCCCCGATTCAGCCTCAGAACGTTTCCCCCCCTCCGGCAGGCGGTCGGCCTCCTTCGGCTCTTTGGGCGGATAGCGGGATATCAGCTCCTCCATGTCCTGCCGCCCCGCCGAGGGTGTTCCCGCCCGCTTTTTCTCCCAGGCATCCAATATTTCCTTGAAGTCCATGATGATCTCTACGCTCTTTCAATCGACGAGTATCGTGTCACTGCGTACCCACCCTTCTATCTGTGACGGCGTTTCCACCAGACAGTACCTCCCCGTCCGGCCTTTTATCCACAGGCTGGTCCCCGCGGGAAGCTCGAACCAGGATTTTGAATCTTCCTCCGGAACCCGGAACAGCTCACCTTCCTCGGAAACCACCACCCCCACCGATCGCGACTCAAGGGAGATACGCCCTAGAAAAAAGGCCAAGCACCCCAACGCCGCTATGGCCACAAGAACCAACGAAATAAGAAATTGAACCTTCTTCGTGCGTACGACAAACGCCCCCATGACAAAGGCCATGTTGGCAAAGATCAGAGCCAGCAGATAGGCGACGTCCGGATGAACCGGAAAGGGCGGGGCTACCTGCCCGGGCAGCTCATAACGCTGTTCCACAGCCTCCAAAGCGGCCCGCACCTGTCTATCCGCAGGCGCCAGCCGAAGGCTCCGGCGAAGATAATGAACCGCATGTCCCGGCTGTTCCAGATAGGAGTAAACCACCCCAAGATTGTAAAGAACGGCAGAATTACAGGGCAGCTCTTTTTCCGCCTCTCGGTAGGTTTCCATGGCCTCGACATAGTGCCCGGAAGCGAAGCTCTCCTCGGCCCGATGGATGAGATCAGACCGGTGCGGTTCAGTGGAACCCAGAAGAAACAGAAGAGCGAAAAAGAAAAACACCTTCCGGTAGTTTCGGGTGACCAGGGCAAATAGAAAAAACAACAATCCCGGCATCAGGAACAGCAGGTTTAGAGGGTTGCTGTAATGTTGCTTGCAGTCGGATCTCTCTACTTCCGCCAGCTCTTTAAGGGACAGATCCACCCCTTGCGAAGCGGATGAGACAGTCTCACTGCGCGGGGAGCTCTCGAGGTCTTGAGAAAACCCGGATAAGCAGGCAAACACGAGCAGGAACCCTACCAGTCCTGTTCGAAGCGCTCTTGCGAGGGTGCCGATACCCATGCTGGCTGTTCCTCCCTGTGAATTGATTCAAGCAGCTCGTCTCTGTCCGGATCTTCGGGCTCCTCCCCTCCCTCGGGAAGTCTTGCCGGCTGTACACGGGTGCTGGCTTGCGCCTTCATCATCGCCTGCAGACTCAGTTCGAGGTTGATTTTCGCATCCCAGCTGTCCGGCTTGAGTCGCAGAGCCTGGACAAAACCGGCCGCAGCCTCCCGGTAGTTGCCGATTTCATAACGCGCCACCCCCAGATTGAAATAGCTGCGGAAAAACAACTCCCGGTCCCTGCGGCCCGGCTCGGCCGGCAGTTCCCCAAAACCCTCCAGCGTCCGGTTCAACACTCGTATTCCCGGATTGATCTCTCCCAGAGATACGTACAAGGTTCCCAGATCATAATCGATCCAATCTTCCCAATCCCTTCCCTTCTGCTTTGCCTGCAAATACCTGTAGGTGGCCAGAGCGTCTTCCCCGCCTCGAAACAGCAGGTTGCCCCTCAAAACAGCAAAGCTTGCACCCGTTCCCGAACAGGAAGTCAGGAGCAGCAGTATCGGAAACAGCAGAATTGCGGCTTTTCTGTGGATCATAGAATGCTCTTCCATCGCACCGCTTTGACAGCCAACGACAGGGTAAGAAACACAAGGGAAAGAAAAACAAGAAAGCGAAAGCGGTCCTTCTTTTCACGTCTCATTCCGAGCACCATGTTCCCCTCCGCCTGAGCCTTCATCGCTCCCAGGACCTTCTCAGGCATTTCCCGATCCTCCTCCAACAAACGAAACAGCCTGCCCCCGCTGATCTCCGCAATCTTATCCAAATCCTCCAGTCGGGGTCGGCTTACTACGGGATTGCCGGCGCTGTCCAAGAGCACCTTGCCCCCGGGAAGCTTGACCGCAGCACCTTCATCCCTTCCTAACGCCACCACGTATACGGGGATCTTGGCGGATCGGGCTGCCTCCGCCGCGGCCATCGGATCGCCCGAATGATACTCCCCATCGCTGAATAGCAAAATACTGCGGTAGGTTTGAGCCGACGGAGGAAAGCTCTCCAGGGATTGTAGGATCCCATCCTCCAGCCCGCTGCCCGGATCCGTCATCACGGAGGGTCCGATATAGCGCAGGGCCGTCTCCAGGACGTAGCGGTCCTCGGTCAGGGGAAACAACTGAAGCGCCTGACCCTTGAACACGACCAGCGCGATGCGCACACCATCCAGTTCCTCGACGGTCCGTCGGATTGTGCGAATCGAATGCTCAAGCCGCGAAGCACCCCCCTCCTCGGCCAGCATGCTGTTGGAAACGTCCAAACAGATCACCAGTTCCTGCCCTGAGCGCCGCTCTTCGACCAGATGTTCCCCCCAACGGAATCCCGCCAGGGCCAGCACGGAGGTCACGAAGAACAGAGCAAAGAACAGAAAGGAGAAGAAACTCTTGAAGACGTAGACATCGAGTAGTATCGCCGAACGCCATCTCCCGCCCAAAGCCCGCAGGGTTGCCCGACCTCGGGTGAAATCGATCCTCCAGGCCAGAGCGATCAGCGGGAAGAGAAGAAGCAGGAACAGCAAAGCGGGTCTGTCGAACATGGTCTTTACAGCAGCTCTCCTATCACGAGTTTGCTGAGTAGCACGCAGAGCACAATGATGCCGAGGCCCAAGAGAATAAATATCCTGTGCCGGGGCTGGCGGTCTATGAAAACCGCCACCTCCTGCACCCTGCTTTCCAGACTGTCGATCTCCTGAAAGATCGTGTTGAGGATTCCCAGCGTACCGGAATGAAAATAACGACCCCCCGTTACAGTGGCCATGCGTTTCAACAGATCCTCATTCAGCTTTCCCTCGTACACGCCCCGCACCTCTTTTCCGCTTTCCGGATCAATAAACTGAATCGTCGTCTCCCCTTCGGAACCGATTCCAATCGTGTAGATGCGGACTCCCATGGCCGCAGCCACTTCGGCCGCTCGATCCGGCTCGATGTCGCCCGCATTGTTATCCCCATCGGTAATGAGAATAATGACTTTTTCATCGGCGCTGGAGCCTTTCAAATGCACGGCGGCCACGGCGATCCCCATGCCGATCGCGGTCCCGTCCCCCAGGGCCATGACCTGTGCAGAATCCAGGGCTTGTCCCAGAAACGGATAGTCAAACGTCGGGGGAACCCGCAAAGCAGCCTCGGCCCCGAAAATCACCAATCCGATGGCGTCATTCTCCCTTCCGGATATGAAATCCCGCACCACTTCCCGGGCTGCATCGAAACGAGTGATAGTGCCGACATCCTGGGCGGACATGCTGGGGGACACATCCAGAACAACCATCAGATCCAATCCCCGACTGAGATACTTACGTTGCTTCTCAATGACCACCGGACCTGCAATTGCCACAACGAGAATGGAAAATCCGATCCAGAAAAGCGTGCGGGTTATGATCAGGAGTACTCGCCTGGGGGTAGCAGCACCGGCAAAGCGGCCGCCGTTCCAGATGCCGAAGTTGAACCATATCTTCCCGCCCCGGGCTCTGCGATAGTACAGCAGGTAGATGAGCAGGGGAACGATCAGCAGGAGCAGCAGAACCTGCGGGTGATCAAGCCTCCACATGGGTTGTCCGCTCCTCCACCTGTTCGACAATTCCGCCTACACTCTTCAGGCTTTTCTCCATCTCACCCCGATTCGCCCTCTTCCCTGAAAACTTGATCAGATCCGCCGCCTTGAGAACCTCGTGAATGCGCTCGGAAACGGATTCTTCCAATCCTGCCGCCTTCAGGCTCCCTGCGATCTCCCCGGTAGTCGCACTCATCAGGGGCATGGATAATCTCTCGCTGAGGTAGCGCCGAATCGTGAGGGAAAGGAGAATGAAGAAGGACTTCCCCTCCATGGTTGTTCTCCCGGTGGCGAGCTGATTCAAGCTTTTTCGTACGTGCAAATACGGCAGTCTGCGTATCCTGGCTTCTCGAATCCTCCTAAATCCCTGAATCCCGTAGCGCAGCAGGAATAACAGAAACAGGGGCGCGCCGATTCCGACAAGCACGAGAGCGAGCAATCTGAGCCAGGTCAGAGGCAGACTGAGCTGCCGACGCGGTCCCCGCAAGGAGTCATCTTGCTCCAGCTGTAGGGCGGACTGGGTGGTCACCAGAAGTTCCCCGGTATCCAGATCCCCCAGCCGAAGGGGGGGAAGCACGGTTTCCCCGGTAAAAAAGGGGATGAAGAATACCCGCACCAGGACCTTTCCTGAGCCGCCGGGGGCTCGTCGATCTTGAACCTCGATATTCTGAAACTCGATCCAGGCGTGTGCAGGCAGCTGAGCCGGAGACTCCACGGCCACGCCGGCGGGAAGATCGTAGGTCAGCCGCAGCTCCACCCGGTCTCCTACGAAGAAACGGGGAGGCAGAAAAATCGATTCCGTCAGCGATATCTGAGAAAAAACCGGACAAGCTGCGAGAACGAGCAGGAAAACGGCCAGGGCAATGGCTCTCATGAGGCACGCCTCCGGCGCCTGAAGAAACGAAGGATCTCAACTCCCGGGTCATCCGAGGTGCTCAAGGTAAGGGTCTCCACGCCCCGCCGGGCGCAGCCCGCCTCCCAGGCCGCATGCTTCTCCTGCCAGTAGCGTTCATAGGACTGTCGGAAAGACTGGGATCTCCCATCGGCCAACAGCACCTCCCCGCTTTCAGGATCTTCGAGCTCCATAATCCCGACCCGAGGAAAGACCGTATCCACGGGATCGACAATTTTTACCGCCACACAGTCGTGCCTGCGCGCCAGCAAAGAAAGAGAATCCCAGTACCCTTCCGTTCGGAAATCCGAAATGATAAAGCAGATTCCGCGGCGTTTCAGATTTCGATAGACACCTTTGAGGGCAAGATCCAGATCGGAACCGGTTCCCCGCGGTTTTGTTTTCAGCAGTTCATGGATCAAACTGAGGATATGCTTACGTCCCTTGCCCGGCGGAATCCACTTCTCGATTCTATCGCTGAAAAACGCCGCCCCGACGCGGTCATTATTCTTCACGGCCGCCAGGCTCAAAATCGCAAAAACATGGGCCACGTACTCGTTCTTACCGATCTCCCCGGATCCGGCATACAGAGATGCCGATATATCCACGACGTTGAAGAGAATGATCTCCCGCTCTTCCCGGAAAATCTTCGTGTGGGGCAAGCCCATACGGGAGGTTACGTTCCAGTCGATGGCCCGCACATCATCTCCGGCTACGTATTCCCGTACCTCGTCGAACTCGATTCCCTGACCCCGGAAGATCGAACGGTAGCGGCCGCCCAGCAGCTGGTCCACCAGCTTGGCAGCGACCAGCTCGATCTGCCGAACCCGGCGAAAAAAAGATAGATCCTCCATCGGCGCTTACGGTACGTCTACGCTTCTGAGGATGTCGGCGATGATCTGGTCCGTGGATAGATCTTCCGCTTCGGCTTCATAGGTCAGGATGATCCGATGCCTCAGCACCGGCGGAGCCAGTGCCTTGACATCCTCAGGGATAACAAAGGTTCTGCCCTCCAGAAGCGCCTTTGCTTTGGCACAGCGGAACAGATAGATCGAGGCGCGGGGAGAGCCGCCGTACTCGATGAAGCGAACGAAGTCCCCCTTCTCCCGATCCTTCTCACGGCTCGCTTGAACCAGGGCAACGATATACTCCTCGATTCTCGGATCCACGTGGATCTTACGGACCACGGATCTCAAGCGTTCGATCTTCTCTTTGTCCAGCACCTTGCGAATCCGAATGTCCGACCTCACTCCCACCCGCTTGAGGATATCCTTCTCCTCCGAGAAGCTGGGATAGGGCACGTACAGTTTGACGATGAAACGATCCAGCTGTGCTTCGGGAAGCGGGTAGGTACCCTCATGTTCGATCGGATTCTGGGTGGCCAAGACCAGAAACGGTTCGGCCAGCTGGTAGCTTTCGGTACCCAGGGTTACCTGCCGTTCTTCCATGGCCTCCAACAACGCCGATTGTACCTTTGCCGGAGAACGGTTGATCTCGTCGGCAAGGATGATGTTCGTGAAGATCGGTCCTTTCCTGGGAACAAAATCCCCGGTTTGAGGACGGTAGATCATCGTTCCGATCAGGTCCGCAGGCAGCAGATCCGGGGTAAACTGAATCCGCTTGAATCCCGACTCCATAACCTCCGACAGGGTCTTGACGGCCAGGGTCTTGGCCAAGCCGGGAACCCCCTCCAGCAGGACATGCCCTTCGGTCAGCAGCCCCGTCATCATCCCTTCCAGCATCTCCTTCTGCCCGACGATCCGTTTGGATACCTCCTGGAAGGTCTGCTGCAGCAGCTCTCCGGCCTGCTCTACCGACGCTTCGAGGGTATTTTTCTTTTCATCCATCGTTGTTCTACCTTCAGCTTCTGTAATCGGCGTTTTCTTTCACGTACTGGTACGAGAGATCGGCTCCCAGCACCTCGGCCCGCGCTCCACCAGCTCCAAGTTCGATATCCAGCAGGACCTGCCGGTCATGAGCGGGAAATCCCCCGGCGGCCGGATCGAGAGCGCATTCTTTGAGATACCCGTTCAGACGCGACTCTTTTTCGGTGTCGATACGAAAACAACCGTCCGCGAATATCTCCACACCCCCCATGCTCACCCGCAGTCTTTTCAGGTCCAGGGCAAAGCGGGTCGCATCGGCACAATCCCCCAGGGCGGAAACGATTCGTCCCACGTTCGGATCGTTTCCGAACACCGCCGTTTTGACCAGGGGAGAGTTCACCACGGCCTTGCCGGCGGTCGCGGCAAGGTTCTCATCCGCGGCACCGGTCACGCGAACCCGGATGACGTGTCCCACCCCCTCTCCGTTTCGAACAACATCTTCGGCCAGGCGGGCGCAGACCTTTTCCAGGGCAGCCCGAAACTCCTCTTCCGCCACCCCCGGCTTTGCCGCCGAGCTGATCAGGACAGCCATGTCGCTGGTGCTCTGATCACCGTCCACGGAGATCCTGTTGAACGTTTTTTCCACACAGCCGGTCAGGCAACGGCTCAGCTGCTCTCGATCCATACTGACATCGGTCAGCAGAAAGACGAGCATCGTACCCATATTGGGTTCGATCATGCCGGCCCCCTTGGCAACACCCAGGATACGGCCCCGACCCACTTCCTCCCGGTGGAGCTTGGGGTAGGAATCCGTGGTCATGATGGCCCGGGCCAGGGGCAGGGCGCTGTCCGAGTGCAGCTCTGCAACCAACCGCGGCAGGGCGGCTTTCATCTCCTCCACCGGAAGCTTCCAGCCGACGATTCCCGTGGAGGCGGGAATGATCCGCTCCCCCGGCTCCTCGATCAGCTCCCCCAAAGCATCACACAGCGCTTCGGCGTCCTCCACACCTCCTAGCGCTCCGACATTGGCAATCCTGTTGTTGATAAGCACTGCCCTCAAGCTTTCCTCCCCGACCCGCCGGCGGCCGATCAGAATCGGCGCCCCGCAAAAACGATTGTTCGTGAAAACCCCGGCAAAGCCGGAAGCAGGCTCATCGAGCACAATCGATGCCAGATTCATGGAGAGCTTCTGCCCTCGCTCAAGGGATGTGAAGTCTAAAGAGGTTGTGGCGACGGAGAATCCTTCCGGGAGCCGGGATCGACGCTCGAGCTCCCGCAGATATTGTTCCTCGGATTGAAAGCGGATCATAGTGCCCCAGTGTACAGATATGCCTCGATCGGCTCAAGAGAGAGGATCAGCGCCCGCGGATCGCAAGGAGAACGGGCAGATGATCCGAGGTCCCGTGATCAACTGCTCCCTCCCCTTGGCGCCAGCGCCGGGGGAAACCGTTCTTCCGATCGATGAGGAACCCTGCCCGCACCACCTGGAAACTCCCCGGGGAATAGACGAATCCCTCCCGGTCGAGCAGACCGGGGGACAGCAGGATGCGGTCCGGCGTCTGCCAGCGGCCCTGGTACACCGAGCTTCCCCGCTGCTCCGGCTGAAGCTCGTACCAGGGATCGTACAGTACGACCCTGTCCTCCCGAAGACCAGCACGCTCAGGCTTCGGGGTGATGAACAGGGCGTTCGTTTCGGCGGACCCGACCCGGGTCTCGAGGACGGAATCGGGTGCGGTGGCGGTGCGGTAGCGTCCCTGCGCCTGATCGTACTCGTCGAGGTTCTCGTTCAAATCCCCCAAAACGAGCAGGTCCGCTTCCGGGGTAGCCCGGAGGATCTCCCGGAGTCTTGCGGTCAGAACCTCGGCCGCCTGTCTGCGGGCGGCGGCGGTCTGCTCCACCCCGCCGGTTTTTGACTTCCAGTGATTGTTGAACAGGTACAGGATCGATCCTTCGTACTCGATCTCCAGCTCCAAAATATGGCGCAGCGGCACACCGGCGAAGCTTCCGACTGCGTGAACCCGGGTACGCGTGATGGGAATCCTGCTCAGGCAGGCCACGGTGGTGGCCACCTGCTCCTGAGGCACGAACACGAGGTATCGGTACCCGAAGCCTTTGAGATGGCGATCCCGCAGCTCCCCCAGAGCAAGCTCACTCTCTATCTCCTGGAAGCAGAGGATGTCCGGACCACGGGGGGAGGCCGCCTTGAGGGCCCGGGCAATCGCGGAGAGTTTCCGGTGGTACTGCTCCCGGGACCACTGCTCGCCGCTGTACTCGGGATACTCCCGCCCCTCGTAGCGGTCATCGAAGAGATTCTCTACGTTGTAGCTGGCTACGACGATCCGCCCCCCGCAGGAGAAGAGGGACAGGATTGAAATGAGAAGAAAGACAGCAGCTGCCTTTCTGGACATCAAGGATTTTACGGTGCGGGGTGCCGAGCTTCCGGCCGCCGAGCCGCATCGCGGTGCAGAATCGACTACAGCTCGTCCCTGTTGCTGATGATCTTCGAAATCAGCCCGTATTCCAGAGCCTCATCCGCGTTCATCCAGTAGTCCCGGTCCGTATCCTTCTCCACCTTTTCGAGCTTCTGGCCGGTTTCCTCGGAGATGAGTTTGTTGATCTTCCGCCGCAGCTTGTCCAGCTCTTTGGCATGGATTTCGATCTCCGTTGCCACACCCCGCATTCCGCTCAAGGGCTGGTGGATCAGATAGTGGGAGTTGGGCAGGGCTATTCGCCTTTCCTTGGGTGCGGCCAGCAGGATGATCGCCGCGGCACTGGCCACCAGCCCCATACCGATTATGATGACTTCGGGTTTTACGAAGCGCATCATATCGAATATCGCGAATCCCGCATCCGCATCCCCTCCGGGGGAGTCGATGAAGACCTTTATCGGGTCATCCCCCTGATCTTCCAGCAGGATC
>Ga0180437_10004429_pt1 | contig 19996 bp, 20 predicted proteins | sample SS_ome_4_FD_132410 | JGI IMG/M metagenome (GOLD analysis project Ga0180437, IMG submission 132410) | Hypersaline lake sediment archaeal communities from the Salton Sea, California, USA - SS_3_D_1 metaG | ecosystem: Environmental > Aquatic > Non-marine Saline and Alkaline > Hypersaline >... | reverse complement strand
CGTAGTCTGTCGGGTCGCTGCTGGCCGCCGACAGCCCGAGCAGTGTGGTAGTTGTGGCGACGTGGCCGGATCCTGTCCAGGATGCAGCAACGTCCTCGAACAGGCCCGTCTCGCGCGCCGTCACGCGCACGACCAACCCGTCAAGGCTGTCCGCGGTGTAGCCGAGGAACGAGTCGATCGCGACCTGCACACCAGTGCCTGCAGCCGCAGAGCTGTCCGGCGACAGCCGGCGGAAGTGGCCGTCGTAATACTCGAACAGGCTCGCAAACGTGATGTCCGTGGCGCCGCCAGGATAGCCCCACAGCAAGCCCTCAAACTGCAGGACAGGGTGCCCCACGTAGAGCGCGGCCCCTGGCACTGGCACCGCTCCGATCGGGTTGCCGGCGACGGTCGCGATCGCCGGCGCGGTGTAGCTGGCGCCGTCATAGCCAACGAGTGTGAATTCGAGGTTGCCCACAGCGATGTCGCCGCCGACGTGCTCGAATGGGATCGGGGAGTTGTCGACGTCTCCTCCGGTCCGGAACACAGACAGGTCTGGCAGCACGACGTCGAGTGGCCCCGGTGTCACGCCGTCCACAAGGTCGAGCAGAACGTCAGCAACTGCCGGGCTGTCGGCGCCCAGGCGCTGCCCCATCAGCGCCGCTAGCGTCACCGCAGAGCTGCGCCGCTGCAGGTCGAGCCACGAGAGCTCCGACGCGATCAGGTCCATGACTGCCGCGTCGCGGTGGCCGACAACGGCCACCCAGCGCAGGAACGCACGCAGCGGATCGCGCAGGCTGGTCTCGCGCCAGTCCGGCAGCAGCTGCCGCAGGTAGGCCACTCCCTCGTCGTCGAGGTCGTCGAAGTAGAAGCGGGCAAACGCTCGGCCTGTGACTGTCACCCCGCACCCCCTGTGGCCGACGGCAGCACGGTGCTATCGGTCGCGCCCGTCTCCAGGTCGAGCCAGTCGATCGTGAACTGCACCTTCCCGTCACCGGTTCCGCGTAGCCGCTCGACGCTGCGCAGGCTAGCGCGCCCGTCGCGCTCGAACGCCACGAACTCGCCGCGGACGGAAGCGTTCACCGCCGCCTCTACGCGTGGCCCGTCGCCCTCCCACACGTGGTCTGGCACGACAAGCTGGTCGCGTTCGTCCCATGGTGAGTTGCGCCCGGTTGGCATGACCGCGAGCGCGATCAGAGAGCCGACGTTGCGCCCTTCCGTAGCGGTGCCGCCGCGCGGGTTGATGCGGACCGGGTAGGCGATCGTCTTGCTCATTGCCTCGGCGCCTCCCTCGCGGTGAACGCAAACAGGCTGTACGCCTCGTCGAGCTGCTCGCGCAAGCCGCCGCCGCTGTCGATCGCGTTGATCACACCCTGCGCTGCGGTCGCGACTGCTGTCATCTCAGCGCTCGGTGGAGTCGCCGCAGACGAGCCAGTGCAAGGGCCGCCGCCGCTGTCGAGGATCCCAGTAGCAGGAACCGACCAACTCGCGTCTCGGATCGCTTCCGCAGCATCCTTCAGCGCCTGCGCGGTGTCCACCATTTCGTCCAAGATCAGCCGCATTTTCGCGCGCCATACGCCGCCCAGAACAAGCGGCTCTGTAGCGTCCTCGCGGCCGATACGGACGATGCTTGTGGCAGAGTCCGCGCCGTCCGGGAGCTCTACCGCGTCGGCGTCGTCTTCGAGCGAGACGACGGTCACCCCGTCCTCGCCGATGATGTGCACACGGCCCGGCTCCAGGTACCCTGGCACCAGCTCGTCGTCCTCTATGTCTGGCGCCAGTCCCACGTAGGTAAACGCGACGGCAGGCCGCAGCGGCCCCACGCGCTCGTAGACCACGACGCGATCGCCTTCTTTCGGGCGCCAGCGGACCGGGCCGATCGCCTCAGGTCGAACATCCGGAAGCGGTTCGTCGTTCACCGTGTCCACCTGCACAGCGATCGTCATGTCGTGGCCGGCTTCGACCACGACACCTTCGTGCCTGCGGATGTCGCGATCGTTCACGTCTGCGTCCTCCGGGTCTGACCACGGACGCGGCTCGGCAAGTCCGCGACGCGCTCCCACAGCATGCTGCACTCGTGGCCGTCGTCGGTCCACCGGTGCGTCGATTTCATGATCATCCAGAGCCCGTCGTACTCCGGCGACACGTCCTCCAGCTCGTGCACCTGTTGCGGGTAGACCAGCTCTAGCCCGGGGATGTTGGACGAGTCAGCGGTGGCCGATTGGTGTAGCTGTAGCCGCGTGAGCAGCCAAGCGCGCGCCATCTTCTCCAGGTCGTCGGTCGTGCGGACCACGAACGTGCGGCGGATAGTCTCGCGCCGCATCGTCTGCACCTTGCGTCGCCGGCGCGGGTCGTTCGCCGACCAGTCGAGCTCTCGGCCGGCCTTGCGCTCGTTCTCGAGCACCTCGATCAGCGCGGTCTCCGCGTTGACATACGCCTTGCGGTCTTTCTTAGTGGCGCGGCTGCGACGCACGCGAGTGATGGACACCTCGCCCTTGAGCCCCCGTGCCTCTGCCTCCAGCTCGCGCCGCTTGGCCGGGTCCTTTGCGCGGGCTGCCTGCCGGAGGAGCGCCGACCTGCGGCGATACTGCTCAGGCCCGACGAGCTCTGCCTCGACGGTGACGACCTCTCGCCGCTTGCCCTCTCCGACGATGCCGCTGATACGGACCGCCACTGGCACCTCGTCTGTGTCCCACGTTGGCGCGAACTCGCTCAGCGTAGCTGGCGCACCACTCTTCCGGCGGTAGCGGAACTTGAGGCTCCCGACCTCCCTCAGCTGGCGCTGTATGTTCGCCGCCCGAAAGAACAGCACGTCTCTGTTGTCTAGCGCTTCCGCGATCGCATGGTCGCGGGCAAGTTGCTTGGCCAGCTCCGACGTGCCCTCGATGTAGCGCACCTTCGGGTGCATGAAACCGGCAAAGCCGGCGATGTGCTTGATCATCGAGGCGTCAGTCTCGCCGGCGTTTTTGATGATCACGTCGCGAACCTTGCGGCGCCGGCGCCCTTTCTTCTTGCCCTTGCGCGTCCGGCGGTAGCGTGTCTTCTCCGGGATGCGTGGTCCCACGTCCGCCACGAAACCAAAGCCGAACTTGCGCGCGAGCACCTTCGCGGCGTCCGTCCACGTGCTCGCTCGCTGCGCCTTGCCTGTCGTCCCGGACCGCTTCAGGCCGGACAGCACCGACGGCCACGTGTCGTCCATCATGCGGCGGAAGCCGTCGGTGGCGATGACTGTCACCGCTGGCCCGTCCTCGGTGAAGGCTGCCTCGTGCGACCCGACGGTGAATTGCCCCATGGCGTGAAGGCTGCGGCCGTAGCCGGCGCGAAGAACAAGCGACGTTCCAGGCTCCAGAACGCGTTCGCCGATCACGCGCAGGTTGCGATCGTCGTCCATGCCGGCGAACTCGAGCCGCAGTTCGTCGGCGCCGTCCCACACCTGGTCGAGCTCGACGTCTTGCAGCAGCGACGCGTAGCCGCTCGGAAGAGGAGACAGGGTGCCGCCGTCCTGCACTTCGATGGAGAAGCGCGCCGAGTCGTAGGCGCCAGCTGTAGTGCGGCGCGCAGGCGAGCGCGCTGTCACAGTCCTAGCTCCTCCCACAGCGCCTCGACACCTACGGCGCCTGACAGCGCTAGCCGCTCTTCCGCGAACGACTGCAGCAACTCTTCGACGTCGCCCAGGAGTGCTGGACTGGCGGGCTCAACCGATTCGCGCATCCGCGGGTGCGTCTCGTCCAGCATCCGCACGACGTCTCCGGGTCGCAGGCCGAACTGAGAGATCTCCGGGTTGGTGCGTCGCAGCATGATCCCGAGGTACGGGTCGCCGTACTGTCGCCACGCCAGGTGCTCGAAGTCCTCGCCGGAGCCGACGCGGCGTTGCGTCGTCTCGCGCTGAAAGCGCGTGCCTGCCTCGAACTGCCGTCGTTGCTGCCGCTCGATCGTCAAGTCGGCCATGAACGCACGCGGAAGGTACGGCGGTGTCGGGAACACCCCGTCCGTCCACTCGATCTGCAACGAGGTGATCAGGCCTTCGAGCGTTTCGATGCCTGCCCACTCGAACAGGACGCGCGGAACGCGCCCGAGCCCCGGATCGTGCTCGAACAGCCGCTCAATCGAGCGCCTGTGCGGCCTGATGTCGTCGGCGCTGTGCTCCGCGCGCCAGGTCGCCGCGAAGCTGACGGAACGAGGCTCACTTGCGCGGCGTTGCGCAGAACGCTCAGCGTCGAGCGAGCTACCGATGGAGGTCGCGTTCGCTCCGTAGTCGACGCTCAGCTCGCGGACGTGATACGGAGACTGCACGGTGACGCCGTTTTCAGACGAGCTGAGGATCCAGCGACCAACGCGGCTGTAGCTCGAACCTGTGATCACCGACGCGACCACGCTACACCTCCCTCGTTGCCAGCAGGTGAGTAAAGATGAACTCATCTGAGACAGGCACGATGCGGTCTTCGGCGATCAGGTAGCGCTGACGAAGGGTCGACTCGATCGTGGCACTCCCGCGGCCGCGCGCTCCGAAGCGTCGCTTCTTCTTCTTCTTCTTCCCCTTCACCTCTGTCTGGTTGTTGACGGTGACCTCCACGTTGACCGGCTGGCCTGTGAGTCGCGCGCGTGTGCGCTCCTGGAATCCTGCCGCAGCAATGCCCCCCTCCTGGAGAGCGATGGCTCCTGCGTTCGCTCCGGGGTCGCCAGCGCCCGCGAACTCACGAACCGCCTTTGCCTGCACGCGCTGGTTGATTTTCTCCTGCCGCGACTCGATCTTGGCGCGCTCCTGCTCGTTGATCAGGTTGGCGGCCGCCTGCTTGACCCTCAGCAGGCGCAGCTTCGCCTCGGAAGCACCACCGCCGGTGCCGCTGCTGTAGTTTTCGATCGCGCGCTTCATGACGTTGGCCGCAGCCGCTCCGCGCTTTCCCTCGGAGATGCCGCGAATCGTCTCGAGCGTGATAGTTTCTACGCCCACGTCGGCATAGCCTCCGGCTGCTCTAGCGCGCTCAGCCAGCGGGTCTCCAGCGAGCCCTAGAATCTCGCGAGCAACACCTACGACGTGCCCAAGGCCACGCGCAATCGAGCTGATGCCGGACACCACAGCAGGGATTGCGCGCAGCGCCTGCATGAACGTGTTTGCGAGAGACGCCACCGCCTTGCCGATGTTCTTGGCTGCACCCTCGAGGTTGAGCGCACCGAACGCCTTCGCCGGCGCAAAGGCCTCCTTGAACGAGGTGGCGAAGCTACGTGCAGCTCGCTTGAGCGTCTTGCTCGCGTTCGCCACAGCGTCCGGGATGTTCTTGATCTCGTGGATGCCGAAGCCTTCCGCGAGCCCCTGCCCGATGTCACGCACGAATCGGCCGAAGCCCTGCTTGATCTGCTTGAGCTTGTGGCCCGTCGTGTTGGCCACCCTGGTGTAGGCCTGCTCGGTGGCACCGGCGCTGTTCTTGAGCTGGTCGAGCGCGGTCTTGAAGTCGCGCGCGCCCTCTTGTGACGCCAGTCGAGCCACCGCGTTGAACGCCTCGATCGATCCGAACAGCTTCGCCTGTGCGACCGTGTTGCCCTTCGTCGTGCGGACGAGATCTCCAAGGAACTTGTCCAGCCCCTTCGCCCGCAGCGCCTCGAGGGAGAACTCCAAGCCGAGGTCCTGTGCCGTCTTCTTTGCCTCGTCGCTTGCGTTCTTGATGCTTGAGAACGTGGCCTTGAGGCCGCTCATTACCTCGCTGGTCTTGATGCCGCCCTTCGTCAGCGAGACGGTGGTGGCCAGCACTTCGTCGAAGCTGACGCCGAGAGCTTTCGCTGTCGGCGCAACGCGACCGATGCTGTTGCTCAGCTCCTCGAACGTGGTCTTGCCGAGCTTGTTCGCCACGAAGAACCGATCAGAGACCTCCATCGCGGTCCCTGCCTCTTCGCCGAACGCGTTCAAGACGGTGGTCAGGCCGTCCACCACCGTCGCGGCTTGCGTGAAACCTCCGACGGCGGCCCTGCCTACGACGTCGGAAAACTGCTCGACGGATTCCGTGCTCGCGTCGACGCCAGCTGAGATCGCCTGGAACACCGCATCGGCCATCACGCCGGCGTCCTGCCCGAACTGGACGGAGCGGCGGTTTACCAGATCGCCAAACTCATCCATGGCCTTGCGGCCGGGCTCGAGCAGGGTGCCAACGCGCGCCATCTGCAGCTCGAACTCGCCGAACTTCGCGAGGCTCGCTCCGATGCCGGCGCCGAGGCCGAGGGTGAGGCCGCCGACGATCTTTCCCAGACCAGCGAGCGCTCGACCGGTCGCGCGTGCTCCGCGCCCGACACGCCTGATCCCTTTGCTGGCGCTGTCGAATGACATCGCCTTGCGTGTCTTGCCGCTCTCGCCCTGCACCTTTTTCAGGCCGGTGAGGAACTGCGACAGGCCGCGCAGCTCTAGCTCAGTGCCTAGGTTGATTTCGCCCACCGTCAGCCCTCACCGGGAAAGGTCACGACAGAGGTACGGTAGTCGCGGCCCTTCGACAGCGCCACCGCTCGCTCTTCCGCCCACCCCTCTAGCTGCTCGACGTCCATCGCGGTTAGCAGCGCGTCGACGCTCCACCCCTTCTTGTTCGCGAACTCGTCGACCAGCTCTGCCCAGACGCGAGGCGTTACCCCCGCGAACGCCCGAAAAAACTCTCAGTCCAGTCGAGCTCCAGCAGCAGCTTTTCGCCGCAGTCGTGGCCCCACCTAATGCCGGGCTCGACGTTGCCGTAAGCGGCGTTGAACGCGGCGCGGAGGCCGCGCCAGTCACGCTCGCTCATGCCGCGTCCCGTCTCCTGGTCGGCCGCTCCCAGCTGCTCGACGGTGACGGTGCGCGGTTCGCCGTTGATGTGTGTGATCGCGGCAGACACCCACGCGGCGTTCCGCAGATCGTCCACCGTCAGGTCCGCAGCCGTCAGCCGCTCGAACGCTCGTGACACCCTGGGAGGCCCAAGGGTGATCATTTCGACTGGCTGAGTGAGGTGCGTCCACTCGTCTTGCATCCGGTAGCGGACAGACGGCGGCTCTGGGAACACGGTGATCTTGGTGTCGTCGAGCTGCACTGGAACGCGCTTCGGCAGCTGCCGCCGGCAGCGCGGGCACTCGTCGTCGACCGGAAGCAGATAGCGGCCGGCGTCCTCCGACGCTAGGTGCAAGAGGCTGGTGTAGTGCATGTCGACCACAGCAAGCTGCCCGGCCGCCGCTACGCGCTCAGCTAGCGGTAGCCTGGTCAGGTCCTTATCTCCGATCGACCGCAGCACAAGCGCGAGTGTGCGCACGAACCGGAGTCCGAGTCGCTTGCGGCACTGCGGGTCCGACTGCACCTCGCGTCCGACCCGCAGGCGCAGCGGCAGACCTGGCGGCTCGATGTCGATCGGCTCTCCGCCGATCGTCAGCCTCCGTCCGTAGTCGCCGAGCGTTGTCTCTCTGCCCTCATGCGACGCGACATGCTCCCCCGGGCTGGGGATCTGCTCGCCCATGGTTCCCTCCCCTCAGGCTGCAGTCTGCGCGCTACGACCCCGGCAGCAGGCGCGCGTTGAACACGTTGACCACGAACGACAGTAGCGCGCCGTCACCGGTGGCGTTCGTGTCGGTGGCCGGGTAGGTCGTCGTGTGCACGAAGGCCTCCTCAATGGAGACGGTCGCGCCTGGCGAGCCGTCCACCTTCTCGAGGATGACGCTGGAGCCCTTCTGGAGGTAGCCGGGCGCGCCCGCGTCGGTAAGCGCCTTCATGGCTTCCACCTTCGCGACGTCCTCGCGGTGCTCGAGCGGGATCTGAAACGTGACGTCCGTCGCCTGCAGCTGACCGGACGGCCGCTGCTGACCGGTGATCATCGGCGCGAGCGAGACGCTGTTCGCCATCTCGCCGGCCGACGACAGCCGCAGATCGCCGAATCCCGGGGTGACCCACGTCGCGTGGCGCGTGAGCTCCTGGTTCTCTCCGAGTCTGCTGATGCCCACGGGCTACCTCCTAGATAGCGCCGACGGCCACGCCGCCGGTGCCGATCACGAACACGACGTTCTTGATGGTGTCGACGATTCCGCTGATGGTTACCACGACGCGGCATTCTCCGAGCGTGGTCACGCTCGGCGGGTTTTGCGCGCTCGACGCGTCGATCTTCACGACGTCGAAAAACGTCTGTCCGTCCTCGACGCGGAACCAGCCAGCGGTGAACAGCTCTTGGAGCGGCTGCACGGTGGCCGCAGCGATGGCCGCCCGCGTCCTCGGCGAGTTGTCCTCCCACGTGAACAGATCGCCCACCTCGAGGAGCAGGTGCATCAGGTGAAGGACGCATTCCACCTTGTGTTTCCAGACAGTGCCGCGCCAGTAGTCGGCTGCGTTTTCGTCGCCGTTGGGGTAGAGCAGCGCGCCGCGCTTCAGCACCGGTTGGATTCCGGCGGCGTTGAGGATGTCCTCGTCCACGCGCAGCCCCGGTTCCGTCTCGCCGGGCGTCGTCTCGAGCAGGTCGCGGAAGATGGCGCCGACGTCCATCTTGGCGCCGGCGGCAGCGATGTGGTAGCCGCCGCGGTCAAATGCCAGTCGCGCCTCTGCACCTAGCACAGCGCCCGTCAGCGGGTACGCCACAGGCTCTCCACGGAACGGCATCACGCGCGGGTACGCGTAGCCCTGGAACGCCACAGACACGTTCTCGGAGCCGCTCATGCCGTTGCGCCAGTCGTCGGCAGCGCCGTCGTAGCCGGCCAGCAGAGTGGGGTCGATCTCGCCGCGGAACGTGTGACCGTTGGCGTCGCACCACTCCTGGGCAGCGAGCTGTTCCGTGTAGCCGTAGACGCCAGGTATTGCCACCTTGAACAGCCCAAGCCGCTCGATCGCGAGGTCGTTGAGCAGCGACGTGTTGAGGTCGACCGCGTCCACGTAGTCCGCGGTCTGCAGGTCGTGGTGGCCGTCGCGACCGAACTCCAGCAGGTCGTGGTAGGCGAGCGCCACGACGGTCCCGTCGCTGCCGTCGATCTGCGTGTCGGAGCCGTAGCCGAGCAGGGCTCCCATGCCGGACGTCAAAACGGTGATCGAGGAGCCAGCACCCCAGCTCCACAGCAGGTTGAACGCGAGGTTGGCATCGGCGGTGCCGCCGGTCCCGAACGCGATCTGCAGCGGCGGGTTAGCCGCGAAGTATGCGGCCGCGACGGTCGTCAGGTCTCCGGCAAGCGCGGTCGCTGTTTCCGCCGGTCCGGTCAGGGTGCTCGTGAGCGTGATGGTCGCGCCGCCGTTGATCTTAAACTTGAAGTCACGATTGGCCGGAGCGCTCATATCGTAGGTGCCGGCCGTCGGAACTGCCGCGACGGTCGGTGCGCCAGCTGGCGTCATGCCGGACAGGTCGCCGCTGGTGCTGATGGTCGCAGAGCTGACGGTCGTGCCAGTCAGCCGGTAGCGAGCCCGCGGGTAGCTGAGCGCGTCAGGTAGCAGCCATCCGTCCGGGCTGACGTCCTCCTGAACCGGGTTGAAGTAGACCGTGACGGTGTCGCCTGGGCTCATGGCGACGGCGCCGGCGCGCAACGTGAAGCCGGGGAACGGGCCGTTGCTCGCGAACGCTGCGCCCACTGTGCCGCCGACGCCGTTGGCGTTGGTCAGCCCGTCGCTCAGCACGATGCCGCCTTCCCAGTCCTCGTACTGCACGTCGAACGTGGTGGCGGTATCGAAGGTGCACACCGCGCGACATCGCAGGCTGCGGCCGGGGTAGGTGATCGTCGACGGGTCCAGGAACGCGGTGCCGCCGCCGGGGCTGACGCGGCTCCAGAACCAGGTCTGGAGCGTGGCCGTCTGCGCCTGCCCGCTGGTCGGGACCGCGAACCCAGCCCACGAGGCGGGCTGCGACTCGACCGACGGAGACCCAGGCGGGTAGACGTCCACCCTCAGGTAGTGCTGCCGGCCGCGGTTGCCATCCTCCGTCACCTTGTCGGCGTAGGAGTCGAGCGACGCGTTGAGGCCGAGAGAGCTGTATCGCGCGTCGACGATGCGATCCTCGGCGGCGTCGACGATTCCGAGCGAGAACTCCGTCGTGGGGTTGCGGTCGCTGGGCAGCGTGTGCATGCCGAGCCCGAGCAGGTCGTCGACCGGATCCTGCGCCGCGCGCAGCACCCACCACATTCCGGCGCCAGTCGGGCCGGTCTCGCCGAGTGGCACCTCGATCGACAGGACGCCGGCGGCGGTGTTGCCGGCGATCGTGAACGAGCGCGAGAAGCCCTGGAAGTGCAGGACGCCCTTCTCCCACTCGTTGATCTTCAGCGCCTGCCCGGTGTCGAAGGTGCCGGCGGCCGCGTCGAACGCCGCCGCCCTGTCGGAGCTGTAGCCCTGGAACTGCTGCAGGCGTCCGCCTCGGTTGCCCTCGTAGAGCCCCTCGACGCGCATCATCCGCGTCGGTGGCGCGTAGGGAGTGCCGATCAAGTGATCGGCACTCATGTCCTTTGCGTAGAGATCCTTGAACGCTCGCCGCTGGTTGCCGTCGACGAGCCTCAGAGTGGCGAGGCGTCCGGCGCCTGCTGCACGCTCGTAGAAGTGCTCGCACTGCACGTTGACGGGATCGCCCTCTACCGGCAGGTGCCTCTGTTCGAGGTAGTCGCCCTGTCCGCTGTGCACTGGCACCTTGTCCGTCGGCCCCCAGGGGAAGCCGCCCACGATGACGGTCGACCCGAACGGTGTCTCCACTCTGGCTGGCGCCGGCGTCCGGCGTTCCACGCGGGTGCCCGCGTAACCGGCTTTCGCCCCGATCTGCAGCGTTGCCATTACTCCTCCTGCTACGACGCCCGCGGCGCCCTTACGGTCGGGACCACCCCGCCGTCCTGGATCAGCGGCCCGACCTCGGCCGCTCCGTGATACTCAACGACGTCCGCTGTGAGGTCGACCCGCGCCGCGGCCGCCATCCCCATGCCGGTGCGTGCCGGCCGTAGTTGTCGCGTGATCCGCAGCTGCACAGGCATCCCGGTGCCCTCGCTGATCAGAACGATCCCGCCGCGCGAATTCATGGCCCGCTCCAGCGCGGCGTGGATCTCCAGCGCCGATACCTGGCCGTCGCTCTGCAGGAGCAGCACCATCGGGTAGCTGCGCGGTCGGCCGGCAGGGATGCGGAACGCTTCTGCGGAGGCAATGTCCCGCACGATGTCGTCGCCCTGGTAGCCGGGGCCGTCTGTCACGACGCCGATTGACTCGATCACGACCTGCGGAATGCCGGCGAGGAACAGGTCGCGATCTCCACCGAACACAACAGTGGGGACGCCGATCAGCCTGACAGCATAGCGGTGCCCGGCGGGTACCGCAGGCGTGAACGTTAGCTCCTTGGTGGCTGCGTTCCATGACGTGCTTAGCGGCGCCTGCATCTCCGGATCGTCGGTCAGGTCGTAGGCCACTGTCGCTTCGCGGACGATCCAGCCAGACCCTTGACCGGGGCCGCCGCTGTAGTCGCGGATCGACAGGTAGGTGGACGTCACCCCTTCGTCGGTTCGCTCCGGATCGAGCGACCTGAGCCACGGCACGAGAACACGGTGGATCAGGTCGTCGGCCCAGCTGTCGGAAAGAGTCTCTTCGGCGGTCGCACCGGTGCGAGCCCCGAACCACAGGCCGGCAGCGGCCATCCCGCCGTAGACGTACGGCGTAGCCTCTGCGTCTTGCGTGCTCAGTCTCCATTCGAGCCCGACCTTGGGTAGCAGCTCAGCGTCGATCGTCGACGCGTTCGCAGCGACAAGCTCAGGGGTCGTCCAGTCGCTTGCTCCGGCGACTTGCCACGCGGCGCCGTTCCAGTAGTAGCTCGTGCCGTCGCCGTCGTGGATGCGGCACTCGGTCAGCGTGTCGGCCGGCTGCGAGTACATGGGTTCGATCGCGGCCCACTCGCGAACCAGGTAGCCTCCGCGAGCAGCCTGCGTCACGATCGCCGTTGTGGACACCGGGTAGCGCCCGGTGCTGTCTGGGCTCAGACGGTAGCGCCAGCGACGTGCGAGCCCGAGGTGGATTGATACAGGCTGGAACAGCGGCTCCAGCTCGATGTTTGCGTCGAGCTGGATCGCAGCACCAGAGAAGAGCTCCTCGCGCGCCGGCTCAGGTGACAGGTCGTAGGGGACATAGGTAAGGCGGCGTGCCACGTCAGCGCTCCAGCGTCAGCGAGGCGTCAAGCGCCTCCAGCATCCAGTCTGCAGACCGCTTCACGAAGTCAGGATCCGCAAACGTCCTCGTCAGGAACGGGCGCGGCGGAATGACCCACACGCTCTTCGCAGCACCGAATCCCTGCGCCAGGGCACGAAAGCGCTTGTCGCCAGCCTTCTCTCTGAGCTTCGCCATGACGGCAGCACGGATGCGCGGTGTCACGCGGATCGTCGCCCCTTCGTGGAGCACCTCAGCTAGCAACCGGCCGCTGGAGAGACGCCGGCTGTTCACTCCCATGCGGAGTTTCTTCCAGCTCACGACGTCGTATGTCAGCGAACCAACGAGGTCGCCGTCGTCGACGAGTGGGGTGCTTGAGCCCTTCAGCGCCACGGTAAGGGGCGCATTTGATGCGAATGGCTTCTCGTCGAGGATGACGTCGCGGGCAGTCGACACGAAGAGCTGCCCCATCCGCTCCATCGCTTCACCGAAGTGCTGTGCCATAGCCTTGCGCACGCGGTCCGGGTCGACCAAACGCTCCAACTCTTCCCAGCCAAAGGTGCCGTCAGGTTGCACCTTTGGCCTGCCCTTGACGCCGGCCACTGCTAGACCTCTGCTGCCCGTTCCGGGAACCTGTCAACCAGGTCGATCACCAGCGTCGTCGGCCTTCCACCGAACCAGTACGCGCGGCGGATGGAGCGCTTGACGTAGAACACGACCGGGTCAGTGTCGCCGTCCTCGTCGGTCGCCTCGCTCACCCGGTCGCCTTCGCGCGGCTGCCAGCCTGCATCCTTGGCGATGTAGCGGTCGACCGTCAGAGTGGCCCTGTGCATGCGGTCGGCTCCACCGATGAACTCGCCCTCCGCTGTCGACCGATCGCCGTAGTCGAGTTGCCCGCGCAGAGTGAACGCTGTGCCCCATGACTTGCGCAGGGTGCCCTCGCGAGCGAGGTCGTCCGTTGCCTGGCTTCGCTCGATCGGCTCGACCTTCACCGTGACTGGCGCAAGCAGCAGCAGCGACACGGTATTACCCCCGGATGGCCTCGATCAGCTCCGCTTTGCGGGTGTCCTTCGGCGCCTTCGGAAGACCGCGCTCATCCATCAGCTCGCGCAGCTGCGCGACCGTCATGGACTCGAGATCCAGCTCAGGCGGCGTGGCCTGGGCGGCCGGGGTGGACACCTCGGGCTCCGCCGTCTGGCCGCGCAGGGGGATGACGGAGAAGCGCAGCTGGCGCAGCTTCTCGACGTCAGCGCTCTCGAGATCGAGCACGCAAGGGAACGTGCGGACGTATCTGCCGGCGGCGTGGACGGCGGTGGGAGCCCGGCGCCCGACGCGCTTTACGACGTAGGTCTTGCTCATGCTACGGCTACTCCTATCTGGCTCCTGTACTTGGCCAGGATTCGGTCAGCCTCCTTGAGTCCGGTAGCGGAGCCAGCGGAGGTCGAGCCGCCCCACGATGCGCTGCGGCCCTGGACTTGATGTGAGCGCAGGTCGCCGGTGCGCAGGCTGTATGCCAGGTCATTGCCTGACAGTTGGTCCCACTTCGGTGTGGCGTTGTGCAGCACCAGCAGGATGCACGCCTCGGTGATCTCGCTCGGAGTCTGGTAGCCGCCGGCGCCGTCGTCCTCGAGGAAACCGAAGGTGCCGTCTACCTCGTAATTGAGGGCGCCCTTGACCCACGTCTCTGTCGCCATGCCGGCGGCCAGCACAAGCGCGTTGTCGGCCGAGGAGATCAGCCTGAGATGCGGGTTGAAGCGGTGCCCAGGCAGATCGTAGGAATAGACGACGTAGTCGTCGGAATCGATCACGTAGGTCGTGTCCGGGTCGGTCCCGCGCCAGACGCGGCGGACCTCGGTGACCTCAATGGCCGGAGCCGCCAGGTGAAGGAACGGGGTGTCCCTGCCGTCGAGCTTCATCGTCAGTGCGCGCGGCTCGAACCACCACCCCGTCACCCGGTCGATCACGGCCGACTGCTTTTCGATGAGGTCGAGCACGCGAGCGTTGTCCGCCACGGAGACCGGCAGGCCTTCCGCGCGGACGTCCGCTAGCGTGCAGTAGCCCATCGTGGGTGCCTACCCGGTGACGGCATAGTCGCCGTAGACCACCAGCACTCCGGCCGTCAGGTTCTGGACTGCAACGGTCGCAACGAGCTTGCCCACCGCGGCCGTCGCGTCGGTCACGTTCGCTGCGGCTCAGTCCGGGATCGCGTCGTGCACACCTGCGTCCCACGGGTTCGTCCCGTCGCTGATAGCGATCGCCACCACGATCCCGTCGTCGTCGCTGGCCGGTCCGAGCTTGATCGTCCCGGCGTCTGCTCCCGCAGACTCGAAGGTGGTGAGCACCTCGTAGCCGGCGAACAGGATCCGTGCGTTGTCCGGCAGGTCCGCCCCGATCTCGTGCGCGCCGATGGCGAGGCCGCCAGTCGCGTCGAGCGTCGCGCGGAACTTGCCACCGGACGCGTAGTCAGACGCAGCGCCGCCGTCGCTTCCGGCGTTCACGGCGTCGATCAGCTCGTCGATCTTGTCTTTCCCGTCCGGCCGCTGCGCCCCGTCGAACGCGGTGCCCCGGACCTCGGCGTTGGTCCACTTCTCGATCGGCATGTCAGCCTCCTCGCTGCGCCCGCCGCCGGGCGCCGTTCGTCGGGTGAGCTACGCGTTGCGCAGCGCTGCGATGATATCGGCCTTGCGGCGCGCGTCGCCGAGTTCCACCCCGCGATCGCGCGCTAGCGCCTTCAGCTGTGCCACCGTCATGTCCGCGAGATCCTCGTCGGCCTCGTCGTCCAGCGCGGTAGCGCCCTGCGTTCGTGGCACGTCGTTGGTCACGACCACCCTGTCGCCGGGCTCGTCCTTGTTCGCCGCAGCCTTCGCGGCCGCGACTGCCTCCCCCTCCGCCACCTTCATGAAGCGCTCCAGCCGATCCATGAAGTCCGGACCGGCTGAGGCCATCCTGGCGACCAGCTCCTCCGCCCGCTCCTTTGCCTCCGCGAGAGGGTCAGGAGCGGGCAGCGTGGCGAGACGAAACCGACCTGTTCCGAGCAGCCGAGCACCGAGCTTGTCGTCGACCTCGTAGGTCTCGCCTCGCATGAAGTGCTTGCCAAACTCGTGCAGGCTGCGGTTTCCAGTTGCGACCTCGATCCGCATGGTCAGATCCCGCAGGTGCCGTAGACGATCGTGACGGTGACGGCGCCCTGGGTGGCGTCGTCGTTCTGTCCCGCGTACTCGGCGGTGATCGTGGTCTCGGCCGAGACCACTTGCGGCATCGCCTCGTCGCCGGTGAACGACGTGGTGAGACCCGTCGAGGTGAGGTCTACGTCGACCGTCTTCGCGTAGGCATCGCCGTCACCGGTGCGACCGACAACCAGAGTGTCGGTGCCGGAGTCGTCGAACGTCTCCTCGACGTACGCGTACAGCGCCATCAGCAGAGAGCCTGCCGGGAGCACTCCCAGCGTGACCGCTCCGCCGTCGTCGCTGTAGCGCAGCCTGGTGCGCAGAACGCGCATCCGGCCCTGCTGGTTCGTGTTCGCCTGCTGGAGATTCTCAGACATAGTGCGTCCTCCTACGGGCCGCCGGGCTGGCGGCCCTGCCTATCAGGTGGCGTTGAGCGACTGGACGAGCGCGATGCCCTCGACCTCTCGCAGGATGTAGTCCGCGTGGTAGAAGCCGACCCACGCCGTGATGTCGGCCGCCTTCACCTCCAGCCCCTCGGTGATCTTCTCGAGGCGGAACGTACGCGGGTGGATCACCGCGGTCGTGTTGCGCGGATGCGTCAGCACGAGGTCGGTGGTCAGGCTGGGAACCTGGATCGCCTCTATACCGAGGATCACGATGTTCCCGTTGGGGCCGCGCATGAGGATCTCATCGCCGAAGCCGGTGGCACGGCCGCTGAGGTACTCCTCAAGGATCGCGCAGTGGGTGACGCCCATCGCCCACTTCAGCTCGTTGCGCCGCTGCTGCCACGCGATCGGCAGGCTGCGAAGCGCCGCGTAGAAGTGATCGGCCGCCAGGTTGCCACCGTTGAACGTCGCGCCGTTCACGAGGTTGGCGCCTGCCACCATCTGCTTGAGCCAGCCGTCGTCGATCTTGAGCATCGGATCGGCGCTGAGGGTGTCGCCGAGCCACGCGATCTTCTGGAAGCTACGCCCGAACGCACGAGTGAAGCCCTCTACCAGCGTCCGCTGGTGGTCTGCCTCGGCCGCCTGATCCGATGCCTCGTAGCTGTCGCTGAAGGACACGCGGCCCTTCTCCATCGAGTAGCCCACGTGGCTGTAGGCCGGCTCGGTGAAGTTGCCGGTGTCGACCGCCTCGCTCGCGGGCTGGATCACGTCGCCGGTGAAGTCGATCCGGTTGAGCGTGCCGGTGAAGGCATGTCGCCGCTCGGTCGACTGAAGCTGCGCCCACGGGTGCATCTCTTCGGCGAGCACCCAGAACGCGTCGAATTGCTCCGGGCTGAGCAGCCCAGCCCCCGGGGTGCCCACGTCGCCGGACGTGATCACGCCGCGGAGGATCTCCTGATTGGTTCGCGACACTGCTTGTCCTCCTCCCGGCCGGGCCGGGCAATCTGCTCGGGTAGGGCGCTAGAACATCGCGCCCCGAACTAGGTCCACCGGAGACGACGCCGCCGCCGGCTCTGCCACCCCATCCGCATCCAGGCTCGGTGCCGGGCGCCGGTTGCGAACGATCTGCTCTACGCGCTCAGCGAGCTCATCGAGCTTCCGTTCCACCTGCGATGCCGGCGGGGTGTCTTCTTCCTCTTTGCTGCGCTGCTCGTTGCCGCCGCCCTCGGCAAGCTCTTCGAGGAGCGCCATCAGCTCTTGAACTGCACCGCGCAGCCTCTTGAGACGCTTGCCGGCCATCTTCCTGCCGGCCCGCTCGACCAGCTCCGCGCGCGTCATCGCGAGCGGGCTGTCGTCGGTCGTGAACGCCGCCGTGCCGTAGAGCGCCACCTGGTTGAGCGCCCACTGCGCGAAGTCGTTGATCGCGCCCTGCAGCGCAGCCATCTTGTCGGCCGGCTCCAGCTCCGCGCGGAGGATGCCCATCGCCGCGGAGTGGAGTGCATGCGCGCCGTGATACAGCGCCTCGGCGAACTCGCCTTCTCCGACCGCCTCGCCGAACGACATCGCTCGCCCGACAGCTGGCGCCGCGCGCTGCTCTTCCTCGTCGACCGAGCCCTCGTCCGAGACCGTGGCCTCGGCGTCCGCCGCCGGCTCGCCGGCGCCGTCGGGCTCGCTTGCTTCCGCGTCGGGTGTGTCGGCCGCGTCCTCGGCGGCCGGCTCCGTGGCGTTGGGGTTGGCGTAGGGCACGAAGCCGCCTTGCGCGTCGAACGCGAACACCGGCCCGGTCCAGTCGTCGGGTGCAACGACTGGCTCGCCGTCGATCACCGCGTAGAGCTGAGGCGGCTGGTCGACACCTTCGTCGCTCTGTTCGTCCACGGCCTCGGCCTCGTCGTCCGTCGAATCGGTCGCGTCCTCCGGCGCGAGGTCGTGGGCGTCCTCCTCGACGTCGCTCTGCTCATCCTCGACGGCCGGGGCCTCTGCTTCCTCCGTCGGAGTCTCTTCGACGACCGGCTCTTCGGCGTCCGGCTCGGCGCCCTTGTCCTCCTCGTCGACCTGCTCAACGGCCGCGTCGGCCGCGTCGTCGAGCTCTTCGGTGCCGGCGTCGTCGAACTGCTCGGCGGTCGCGTCGCGCTCTACGTCCTCGGTCTGCTGGTCGGTCCGCTCGGTCATATCGCGCTCCTCCTCGTCCCACGGTGGGGTTCGCTCCATCTTTTCGTAGTAGCGCCCGAGGTGGGCGCGGATGCGGGGAAGGTCGCCAGCTGGCACGTCGGTCTGATCGAGCCGGCCGGCCGCCGCGAAGATTCCTCGAGGTATCGCCGTCAGCTCGCCGTCCACCACGTCGCCGATGCCGAGCTTGTAACTGCCCAGCAGGTCGGGCCGCTCGCTGTCGTACCAGAGGAACGCCCGGCGCAGCTTCTCCGGATCCCAATCGTCACTGCCGCCTGCCCAGGCCACGACGCGGTTCTGCGCCGCTTGCGCGTCCCATGCTCGCGTGTCCTCTGCAAGAGGCAAATCCTGGAACGGCACCACCGTCCGCAGCACGAGCTGCGTCTGCTGTCCCCTCAGGCGGTCGGCCTGCCCGAGCAGCCAACTGGCGAGCCGGCCGGTCTCCTCCGCGTCGAGCTCCGCCTGCGCGAGGTCGTCTGCCTGCAGCCTCGAACGGACAACGACCAGAGCCCCGTCGTGGACGTCCGCCACCTGCACGCCGCCGCCGTCCGCGTCGTAGACCGCGAAAGCGTCCGCGAGCTCTCTGCCGTCCTCCTCGCGCGCCCACTGCTCGACTCTGCGCCTTGCGGCGTCTGCGTCCCACGCCCGGTCGACGATCGGGCCGGCCAGCGGGCGCACGGCGCGCTGCTTGATCTTCCAGGTGGCGCCAGTCGCCGGCTGCTTGACCAGCGACAGAAACTGCGGCTGAGCGTTTGTGAACTCCCGCAGCCCGATCTCGCGCATGCTGCCGTCGGGCTCGACGAGCTGCACCATGAACGACCGGACAGCCACCACGAACTGAATGGAAAACGCGCGCAGGTCGCCGCGCTCGACTTGCTCCCACACGTCGTCGTCGTGGATCTGGAGGCCGACGATCCAAGCGCCGAGCGTCCACACGCTTGACGGCTCGCGCTGGATCCAGCTCTCCACGACGGTCGCACCGCGCGGCTTCCCGTCATGCTCCACGTCGATCGCGCAGCGCCTGCGCATGAACGCGTCACAGAGAGAGACGATCTCCTCCGCGACCATGTGGCCGCCGTCGTAGTGGATGCGCCCCGCGAGGTCGGCAGCCGCCACAGTCTGCCCGTCGCGCAGCTTGGGCGCTGGCAACATCACCTCGCCGTAGACGACACGACGCCCGCTATCAGTGCGGGCGATCGTGATTCCGCTTCGCTCTACGATCTGCCGTGCCACGTCGGCAGACGTACACGAGCTAGGCCCGCGATGTCAAAGACGAACGGCGCGCTTCCGAAGACGTCTCCGCTCGTTGTTGATGCAGCGGGCGAGATTGCGGGCGAGGTAGGCACGCGTCAGCTTCGCAAAAAGGTCGCCGTCTACGGCTCTCCCTGCACCCCATCCACGGGCACAGCCGACCACCGCACGACGCATGGCAGTGAACGCCTCCCACGAGGCGTAACTCGCGTTCGCGCCGGCGTGCTGGTATCGCCGTTTCTTCTGCCCGCACCACTTCGCGAACTTGTCCAGCGCGCTGGTCGCGTCCAAGCTCCACAGCACGTTGCCGTTGTTGTCCAGCCGATAGGCGGTGTTGCCTGGCGGGAGACGCTGCAGCGCCTCGAACGCGCAGCGGTGGATCTTCAGCTCATTCGGTTCGCCGTCGGTGAAACACCAACGGCTGCCGATCGGGCCCCTCTTCTTGCGCTTGATTTTCGGTAGCATGTCTGCCCTCCCCGTTGCTAGCGGCCGTTGTGCCTGTGTGATGGCCGGCGCTGGCTAGCCGTCCAGGTAGACGATGCGGAGCGCGACGTCGCGGACGAGCTCGACTGCGGCCATCTTGTCGACGCCGAAGTGGATCAGCTTCGCGCGCTCTGTGCCGTAGGCGCGGAAGCTGACGATCTGGCCGTCCGGCGTCTCGAGCTTCGCGTTGCCGTCCGCCAGGTCGACAATGCGACCGACTGCGTGGGTGCGCTTGGGTGCCATGGTGATCCTCCGTTGGTTGCTAGTAGCTGCGCAGCAGACGAGCGCGCCGCAGGCGGCAGCAGGCGCACTGCTGCTTGTCGTTCGACAGGACGGCGCCGCAGCAGGAGCAGACGCCGATCCGGTGGTGCGGGTAGGCCCGGCCGTCGTAGACGGGCGCCGCGAGGTAGAGCTTCTCGTTGGTCTTGCTGGTGCTGGTGGTCTTGGTGCCGAACATCGTTCCCTCCGTGGGTTGCGGTTCCACCGCCTCAGCCCCG
>Ga0180437_10004426_pt1 | contig 20001 bp, 19 predicted proteins | sample SS_ome_4_FD_132410 | JGI IMG/M metagenome (GOLD analysis project Ga0180437, IMG submission 132410) | Hypersaline lake sediment archaeal communities from the Salton Sea, California, USA - SS_3_D_1 metaG | ecosystem: Environmental > Aquatic > Non-marine Saline and Alkaline > Hypersaline >... | reverse complement strand
GGAGGTCATGGGCGCGAAAAAATTGAAGGCGATCACGGTCCGGGGGCACGGCGGCATCAAGCCCCACGACTATGATGCGTTTATCGACGCCTACAGGGGATTCCGGCGGTTGCTGAACCTGCGTACCTCCCGAGACATGTGGACCCCCGTCTGGTCCACCTACGGCGCGCCGGTGCTCTCCCGTCTGTTTCCGGATCTCGGCAACCTGATGACCAACAACGCTCAGATGATGTCGTGGGACAGTGAAAAAGCCGCGGCAATTTCATCGGAACACTTCATGAATGACTACGTGACCCGTGCCCAATCCTGCTTCAACTGTCCGTGGCCGGCATGCAAGAAGAACTTCCGGATCGAGAAAGGGGAGCACGCGGGCTTCACGGGCGCTAACTACTGGGCGGGCCAACCGGTTGCCCTTGGCTCGGCGATCGACAACGGCGACCTGGATTTAATGCTCATACTCTCCGGATTGTGCAATCAGTATGGTCTGGACATCTTCCACGTAGGATTCACCCTCTCCTGGGCTATGGAATGCTTTGAAAGAGGGATACTCACCACGGCGGACACCGACGGACTGGAACTGCGTTTCGGGATGACGGATCACCAGGCCCTGATTGATCTGCTGGACAAGATTGTTCGTAAGGAAGGCTTCGGAGAGCTGCTGGCATTGGGTTGTTGGGAAGCGTCCAAACGGATCGGGAAGGATTCCTACAAGTACTGTCTGACCGTCAAAGGCCAGGAGCTTGAGGCCATAGCGGAGCGCAATCTGTTGATGGTGGGACTGGGGATCGCGGTCAGTGAAGTGGGACCCGATCACACCCGCTGGTATCCACCGTACCCGCCTAATCCATCGATTATCAGCAAAGAGGAACTACACTCACTCGGCATCGATCTGGATCTGAAGCTGGCCTTCGATACCCGCAATCCGAAACAGAAAGGCGAGCTGTTACGCTGGTTTACCGTAAGCAGGGCGATCGTGGAAGCCCTGCCGAGCTGCGTATTTCTGGTCCGGGACACCCTGGGACTGGATCTGCGCCCGTGGTGGAAACTCTTCGAGGCGGCAACCGGAGTCGAGCTCGAGTACCAGGAATTCGTGAAGGCGGGGGAACGCCTGATGAACATGGACCGGCTGTTTAACGTGCGGGAAGGCTTTTCCCGCAAGGACGACCACGTGCCGTACCGCATGGCCAATGAAGACGTACCCCACTTCGGCTACAAGAAGATCGATCAGGTTACACTGGACGGCATGCTCGACGAATACTATACGGCGAACGGTTGGGATCTACAGAGCAGCGTTCCCAATCGCCCCAAGCTCGAAGAGCTCGGGCTGACCGACACGATTGCCGACCTGCAAGCGAATGGAATCGAGGTGAAGGGATGAAAAAGCTGGAATTGCGTTATGTAGCAGCAGTTTATCCGATTACGAGCAAGCTGAGTGAAATATTCGAGACGGACGCGGGAACCCTTCGTGAATTGATCCAGGAACTGGACGATATTTACGGCGGTTTCGCCGAGATGTTTCTCGATTCCCAAACGGGAAAGCTCACCCTCAATACGATGATCTACTACGGTGCCAAAGGATCCGTACCCAAGGGTGTGCTGGATGCCGATCAGCCGATCGCCGATCAGGCAACCATCACCTTTTGGTAGAAGTAAATGCTCATCGTTGAATGAGCAAAATTCCACAAACAGAGGAGCTGAATATGCGAGGAAAAAACGGGCATAGGCGAGCAGGATTGGTAATTGCGATCTTAGTCGTTCTGGGGCTGCTGACCTGCCATGCCCTCTGGGCGGGCGGCAAGGATGAGGAGAGCACGGGCCGCAAGGTCATCATATTGCGGTTTACAGCCGGTCATCCTTATGCTGCCGCCTCATGGGTCAAAGCAATCGAGGATTTCTACATTCCGGAGATCACAAGGCGGGTCCTGGAAGAAACAACTGAGTACGAGCTGGAATGCACCGGCTACTACGGTGGTTCCCTGGCCAAGCTGGGGGAGGTCCTGGAAGCCGTTGAGAGCGGAACCGCCGATGTCGGCCTGACCAACAACGTCTTCGAGCAGGCCAAACTGGAGATTTTCAACTTCGATTGGTGGCCCCCCTTCACCAGCCCCAACCTGCAGGATGTGGTGGCAGCCTACGAAGCGATCATGGACAAGTTCCCGGTCTTTGACGAGGTGTTAGCCCGCTATAACCAGAGGCATCTGGGTCGGGCGTTCAACATGGCCACGAGTTTCGAGCTGGTCACGAACTTCCCGATCGAAACCCTGGAGGACCTTCAGGGCCGGAAAATCGCCCACGGCGGATCCATGATTCCCTGGCTGCAAGCGCTCGGGGCGGTGGGTGTGCAATCCACCTTCTCGGATGCCTACACCTCGATAGACACGGGCGTTTACGAGGGCTGGGCCATCCCGGCGGACGTGGCCACCACTTTTAAGGTGTACGAAGTTGCGCCTTACGTGACCAAGGTTGGCTTCGGTTCCTTCGTCAACGGCTATCTCACAATAAATCTGGACACCTGGAACTCGTTGCCGGCGGAGGTTCAGAAGATCATGGACGAAGTCGGCTACGAGTATACCCAGGACCTGTACCGGCGGGAGATGGAGGACCTGGACAAGGTGTACGGGATCATGCGGGAAGCCGGATGCACCATAACCGAACTCTCTCCGCAGGAACGGCAGCGCTGGGCCCGCATCCTCTATGATGCGAAGGTCGGCGAGGCGGCCGCCCGCAAGGCCGATGCAAACGGTTATCCGGGAAGCGAAATCCTGGCGGCCTATCTCAAAGCTCTGGAAGAGGCGGGGTACGAGTTCCCGTACAGTTCACCGTAATTGACAGTCGGTAATGTCAGAGGTATAAAGGTATCCTGAGGGACGGCTTCGGCCGTCCCTCAGGCTTTAGGAGAGAGGATGAAGCGAACACTTACGTTTTTAGGTTCCCTGTACGACGGCCTCCTCGTTGTCCTGAACTATATTTCGGTGGTTTTGATCTTCCTTACGGCGATCTGGATCTTCGGCGATGTGGTCGGGCGTTTTGTATTCAACCAGCCGATCCCGGGTACCACCGAGCTGGTAAAAACGGCAATCCTGCCCATCGTATTCCTGGGAGTGACCTACACGCTGCGCAAGGACGGCCACATTCGAACAACGGTGCTTGTCCGGCGCCTGCCCAAGCGGGTAGCGGCGCTGTTTACCACCATAGGTAGTCTGTTGGGAATCATACTCTTCGTCCTCATGGCTTATTACGGCTGGGAGGAAGCTGTTAAATCCTGGGCCGTAAAAGAATTCGAGGGCATCCAGCTCCGCGTTCCCACCTATCCCTCCCGCTTTGTCATGGTACTCGGGAGCGCTCTGCTGGTGATCCAGTTCACTATCCTGCTGGTACAATCCATTCTGCGGATGGTTGACAGTGGAAGCGAGCTTTCGCAGGGGAGCAATTCATGACACCGATCGTTGTTGCCCTCCTAATGCTTGTTCTCACCGTGATCTTGGTTCTCATGGGCCTGCACATCAGTGTCGCTCTGTTGTCTACGGGCATACTCGGCCTGATGTTGATACTCGGTGACTTTGGCCGGGCGGTGCGGGTATTGGGCACCGGTCCTTTCTACTCGGTGTTCAACTACGAGTTTTCGGTAATTCCGCTTTTCGTGCTCATGGGGCTCTTTGCAAATGCATCCGGGGCCAGCAAGGATCTCTACGATGCCGGATTCAAGCTGTTCGGGCGGGTGAAGGGAGGTTTGGGAATCGTAACGGTTGCTTCCAACGCCGTGTTCGCAGCCGTTACGGGGGTGAGTATCGCCTCCGCCGCCGTGTTCGGAAAGATTGCCGTGCCGGAGATGCGGCGCTACGGCTACAGCATGAGATTTTCAACGGGCTGCGTGGCCGGTAGTTCGGCCCTGGGCATGCTCATCCCGCCGAGTCTGCTGTTTATCGTATACGGTTTGCTGTCGGGCGAATCGATAGGCACGATGTTCATCGCAGGGATCATTCCCGGTCTCATTCTGGCCGCGACCTACTCCATCGCGATTCTGGCGATCGCCCGCCTTCGTCCCAGGATGCTCGGCAACCCATCCGTCCCGGAGAAGATCCTCTGGCGCGAGAAGCTTCGCTCCCTGGGCAAGGCATCGTCGATCGGAGGCCTGATTCTGGTGGTGCTGGGCGGGATCTATGCCGGGGTGTTTACACCCACCGAAGCCGGAGCTGTGGGCTGCATCGGCGCCCTGGTGGTGATGATCCTGAAGGGCAAGTTCAGTTTCCGCAATCTTCAGTACGCTCTCAGAGAGACCGGCCTGACCACCGCCGCGGTATTTCTTCTGATCATCGGTGCGCAGATCTTCAGCCGTATGCTTACCGTCAGCGGGCTGGTCGACGTGCTGTCCCGCTGGGTGGTGGCCCTGCCCCTGCACCCGAAGCTGATAATGGCCATGATGATGGTCATCCTCATGCTGTTGGGAACGTTCCTGGACGTCACCTCCATCCTGCTCATCTCCATGCCGATCATGCTTCCGGTCGCCCAAACCCTGGGCTTCAACCTGATCTGGTTCGGAGTGATGGCCACGATCTCCATCGAGACCGGGCTGATCACACCGCCCTTCGGCATGTCCGTGTTTGTAGTAAAAGGTGCGGTTGGTCAGGAGGTGACGGTGGAGGAGGTCTTCGCTGGGTCCATGCCCTTCCTGCTGATCTTACTGGCAACGATCGCCATCCTGCTGGCCTTTCCCGTTCTGTCGACCTGGTTGCCGAGCATGATGTGAGTTTCAACAGCCCACTCCCCATTGCGGGGCTTCCTGCTGTCTCCTATACTTCGATAGAGGATTTTTCAAATGGGCAAGACGGCGGCTCAACTCACGAGCAAGGAAATAAGGAAATACCGCGAATCGGCCCGTCAACGGGATGAATCGGAGATGCGGGAGATGCTGGCGAGACACGATCGGGCTCTGTCTGTTGCTCGGGAAGCTGCCCGGGTTCTCAAGGAGAAATTCGGTGTTACCCGCGTAATTCTTTTCGGATCCCTGGCAACCGAATCTTGGTTTCATATCCGCTCGGATGTAGATCTGGCGGCAGAGGGTTTGAAGCGCGAGGAATTCTGGCGAGCGGACTGCCTGCTTGAAACTATTGGTGATGGTTTCGAGATAGACCTTGTGAATCTGAATACGGCTCCTCCTGGATTGAAAGAGGCGATCCACCGAGATGGAATAGAATTATGAAGTTCATGAGGAAGGCGCTTGCCCAGCGGATACGAAGCGAAATCCCCGAGCTCGATCGAGCCGTCGACGCGGTGCTCCGACACTGGGAGCGCGCGGAAGTCGTACCGGAAGACAGAGATGCAGTTTTAAACTCCGTTGCTCTCAATCTCCACGGTTTTTATAACGGTGTAGAACGTGTTCTATAGTTGATCGCTGTGGACCTTGACGGTGTCGCTCTGGGCGGAGAGCCCTGGCACGCCGAATTGCTCAGCCAGGTCGAGCTGGAGGTCCCTTCATTACGACCGGCCGTTATAACCTCCGAGTCTCGTCAGCGTCTGGATGAGTACCGCCGGTTTCGCCACCGTCTCCGAAATATTTATGCCGCGAATTTAAACGCATCCCAGCTCGAAGGGCTGGTTTCCCAGCTGATGTCCACATGGAAGATACTGAAAGCGGAGCTTTCAGTCTTTGCCGACTACCTGGATTCACTAACGGATGACGGATAGAAGTTTGTGTTCTACTTCGCCTTGAGCTTGTCGTAGAGAGCCGAGGCGTTGTGCTCGATTACGTGTTCGAGCATGTACTCCTGGCCGATATCCACGGCAAAACGCTTGGCGAACTCGCAGTCCTTGATGTGCTTGACACACTCCTCCTGGCTCATGCCTCGGCCGATGGCCGACTGCACCGCTGCGATCCACTCCAGAAGGAAGGCTTTCTGCACATCCAACTCGTGCTTCGTGCAGACAGGACCGTGGCCCGGGACGATGTGGTCCACGTCCAAATCTTTAAGCCGGTCCAGGGATTCGATCCACTGGTCGACATCTGAAGCGTACAGCCAGGTCTGCACTCCGTTGAAGATCGTGTCGCCCAGCACGGCCAGGCGTTCCTCCGGGATGTGTACGGCCAGCTGGCCCGGGGTGTGTCCCGGGGTGTGGATCAGCTCGAAGGTGTGATCGCCCACGTAGATAGTAAGATCGTGATCGAATACGATGGTGGGCCTGTTGGGATCCGCGAAGTATGATTTTTCATCCGGCCAGAGCTTCTCCCCCTCCGGATCGTCGGTGGGGATCGCCTCGTGAGCGTACTCGTAGGGATTGATTTCAGGGGTGACCGTCATGAAGTTGGCGGCGGTTTCGGTGTGGGCTACCACGATGCCGGCGCCCCTGAAGTAGTAGTTGCCGAAGATATGATCCACATGGTACTCGGTGTTGATCAGATACTTGATCTCCCCGTGGCTCTCCGCCTCTTTGCGCATCCGCACCGCGTGGGTGGGCAGCTGGGGGGTATCGATGACCACCACTCCCTTGGATGTAACCACGTAGGCCGGATTGCATCCTCGAATTTTGGTTTCGGCGTAGACGTTCTTCGTTACTTGTTCCATCTGTGTTTCTCCCTAACCGAGCTTAAGCATTTTTGTTTTAATGAGTTATCTATCCTACAACATCGTCGCGAAAAATCCTACCCTGGGATGAACGGTTGCCTCCGGGATCAATTGCTGGCATACTGCACTGATGTTCCCCCACAACAGACTCGGTCTGATATTATCGTGACAACGGTAAGAAAGGAGTTGTAGATGAAGATCGAAATGCGTAAGAACTGCAAATACGCCCTGGTGATCCCCACCAGCATGGGCGTACGCATCACGCCTGTCGGCGGACAGCCGGTACACTCCAGCGATACCTACATCATGCAGGTAACCAGCGCCGAAACCAACGTGGGCAGCGTATCCTCCTATCTCGGACTGCCGGTCAAGATCCTCACGACCTTCGTGAAGGGCAGTCCGATCGCCCGCTTCATCAAGGACAACCTTGCCGGCCGTCACATGGACTACGAGGGAGTGGAAGTCGACCAGGGCGGTCCCTGGGGCTATCGCCACCAGATGAACATCGCCGACAGCGGCTACGGATCCCGCGGTCCCCGCGTGCACAACGATCGTGCCGGGGAGGTCGGTCGGACCCTCAATGTAAAGGATTTCGACCTGGATCGGATCTTCGGCAAGGAAGGTGCTCAGATCATCCACATGTCCGGGCTGGTGGCCGCGCTTTCTCCGGAAACCGGCACCTTCTGTCTGGAGCTTTCCAGAGCGGCCAAGAAGAACGGTACCCGGATTTCCTTCGATCTCAACCATCGCGCCTCGTTCTGGAAGGGCCGGGAGGAGGAGCTGAGCAAGATCTTCGCGGAGATCGCCGGGTTGGCGGACATACTGGTGGGAAACGAGGAGGATTTTCAGCTCTGTTTGGGCGTCGAAGGTCCGGAGGCCGGGGGCGAAGGCCTGGCGAAGAAGATCGACGGCTTCAAGGGCATGATCAACAGGGCCAAGAAGGCCTTCCCCAAGACGTCAGTTTTTGCCACAACCCTGCGGGAAGTGCTCAGCGCCAACAGCCATCTCTGGGGCGCGATCATGGCCGAAGGAGACAACTGGCATGTGGTGGAGCCGCGTCCGATCACCGTCCTGGACCGCATCGGCGGCGGGGATGGTTTTGTCGGCGGCATGCTCTACGCCATCCTGAGGGGCTGGGAGGCGGAAAAGTGGGTGCAGTTCGGCTGGGCCAGCGGTGCCATGGTCACGACCCTTCTGACCGATTACGGCCAACCGGCGGATGAGGAACAGATCTGGAGCATCTGGAGGGGCAACGCGCGGGTTAGACGGTAGGAGCCTCCCGCCGGTAATCCCTCAATCCCGCTGGTGAAGCAGCGGGGCGGCCAGCACCGGGATCCCCTCCTTCAGCAGAGCGGTGGCGGTGCGTTGAATCGCGGCGTGCTTGTCCAGGTAGTTCTGTTCCAGCGCCGACATTAATCCCTGCTTCTCGATCTCATCTTTGGGCAGGAAGTATTCCAGAATGTCGGAGGGGTGCTTGCGGCTCTCCTCGGTTTCGAGAACGCCCCCCTCGTGCTTGGCCGAGATGTTCCTGACCTTCTTTGCCACATCCAGCAGCTCTTCCAGCCTGTCGTAAGGTTGTCGCACGATGTGCTTGTAACTCTCCAGGATGTGATGTTCGATGCGCACGTTCTGCTCGAATCCAAGTTCCCGCCGGATAACACCTGTCAGCTCCAGGGTCCAGCTGTCTACAGCATTGGAGAGGTTGAAGCCGATCAGGGGGGTGGTACCGTCCTCCCGGGCGAAGAGCTTGGCGGTGAGCAGGGTCCAGAGCACATTGAGGGGATTGTCGTTTCCCATGAACACGGAGATCTTGAACTCGATGTCAACGCCCAGTTTGTACAGCAGGTAGCCGGCCAGAACCGTGCCCCCGTTGATGTTCAGCACCTGTTTCACCCCGTAGTTGGTGTAGTAGTACAGATACTCGTCTGTCCACCGGTAAGGGTAGCGATTCGGCTGCCCGATGCCGCCGAAGTAGCCGGTAATCGTATCGGGTCCGCCCAGATGAACATTGGAGCCGTCGGTTCCCTTGGTATCCAGGCTCTCCACCCGGGACGCTCCCAGGATCTTCATGGCCGCGGACACGGCCAGCAGGTCTCCGTCGGCCTCCTGCTCCTTCATGGCCCGCACCCGGATGAAGCGCCCCGGCATCAGCTCCTGTTTCTCGATAGCCTGGCGGGCCTGGCTGATCACCCAGGGGAAGTACTGTAAGGCGGAGATCTCCAGGGTTACCTGATAACTGGAATCTAAGGTCCTGGCCCGGCTGTCACGGATGTCGGCGGCGTACTCCGCCATGGAAACGAAGCGGCGGGCATCCCGCTGCTCGGTAAGCCAGTCCAGCTGATCGGCGTAGGCGCCGTTCTTCGCCCTCAACCGCTCCAGCAGAGAGGGGAGCGCCCCGTTTTCCCGGGCCAGTCTGTTGACCCGATCGACCCCTCCGTACTTTTCAATCACCTCGAGCAGCGGATCGAGCACGGGGTTGGGACTCTTGGCGAGAAGGTTATTAATGGCTTCCAAACGGTCCGCCTCGATCCGAAACGACTGCTTCATGGTTTTTTCCGGGAGCTCTTGTAGCGCTCTACGACCTTGTTGAACGCCTCCACCTCCTCCTTCAACACGCTGTAGGAGTGCTCCGGAGCGGGAAAGCGTCCCTGGTGCACGTCATCCACGTAGTCCTTCAAGGCTCCGGTGATGACCTCGGCCAGGTTGGCATATTTCTTTACGAACTTGGGGGTGAAGGCCTCGAAGTAGCCCAGCATGTCCCCGTTGATCAGAAGCTGCCCGTCCGTGTACTGGCCGGCTCCGATGCCGTACACGGGAATACTCAACAGCTCCGTGATGGCCTTTCCCAATTCGGGAGGAACCGCCTCCAGCAGCAGGGCAAAGGCTCCCGCCTCCTGGATGGCCAGGGCGTCCTTGATCAGATCCTCGGCGCTCTCCGCGGTTCGCCCCTGGGCCTTGAATCCCCCCAGCTGTCCGCTGGACTGGGGAGTCAGCCCGATGTGTCCGATAACCAGGATTCCCGCATCCACGATTCCCCGGATCTGATCGATCACCCGCCGGCCGCCTTCCAGCTTGACCGCGTCCATGCCCGCCTCCTTGAGGAAGCGTCCCGCATTTCGTACAGCTTCGGGAATCGAGACCTGGTAGGAGAGGAAGGGCATGTCCCCGATTACGAAGGTGTTCGGTGCCCCCCGGCGCACGGCCCGGCAGTGGATCAGACACTCCTCCATGGTCACGGGGATGGTGCCGTCGTACCCGTAGACCACCATGCCCAGGGAATCCCCAACCAGGAGCATGTCCATGCCCACCTTTTCGGCGAAATGGGCGATCGGATAGTCGTAGGCTGTAATCCAGGTCAGCTTCTCACCGGAGCGCTTCATTTTCATGAAATCTAGTCTTCCTTTTTTTGCCATAGTATCCTCCTGATTGTTGTTTGGGGTGCGGATCCCCTCTGTCGGTACCGTCACGCGACCGGCATTCAGTGTACAAACGGCTCGTTAAAGGGTCAATCCGGCCTTCAACCGCCATTTTACCATAAAAATACCGGTATATTCATGATAATAGCAAATAAATATACTATAAATCGGTAAAAAAGCGAGGATTATTTGCCCAATCTTGACTGGAGGGTAATTTTGCTGTAGAGTAGGACTATAGCAGAGACGCTTGAATGGGTATCCACCGAACCGAGGCCGGCGCGGGCGTGCCGGCGGATCTCAAGCCCCACCTGGTATGGCAGCTGTTCGAGGCAATCAGCCGCATTCCCCGCTGCTCAAAGAAAGAACAGAAGATCTGCGCCTGGAGCAGGTCCCGGTTCTGGTTCTGCAGGCGCATCTGGATATGGTCTGCGGGCCTCTGGAGGTGCTTCTCACTGTGGATGAGGAGGAGGGTGCGACCGGAGCCCTGGGATCGAAGGCCGGTTTCTCCGCGGTGTCTTTGGGAATCCGCGGGCTGGCGGAAGGCCACTCAGGGATGGATATCCACGCAGGCCACACACCCCAAGAACACGCGGATATCCCCAGCGTCGCCCTTCTGTGGGGCGTGCTCCGGCGGATTATCGCAGGAATGTCGGAGCTGGAGGAGATCAGGAGGCAGGGATGAGTGAGAAAAACCCGCCGTGGATGAGAGCGGTGGAGACGATTCTTGAGAAGGCCGCGGCGGAGGGGCGGGCTCAGCTGTACGAGTACGAGGTATACGAAATCCTGACGGAGCTGCGGATTCCCACACCGACCTACATCATCGCCCGGGATGAGCGGGACATCACCCACAGCACCCTGGCCGTGTTCTCCTCGGAAAGAATCGTGCTCAAGGTCATCTCCGGCCAGGTCGCTCACAAGCAGAAAGCAGGCGGCATCAAGATGGTCTACAAAGACCTGGATTTCGTGAAGTATTCGGTGCGGGAGATGTGCCGGAGCTTCACCGAAAGAGAGTTCGATGTGCAGGGGGTCCTGCTGGTCGAATACGTGGATTACTCCAAGGATCTGGGCAATGAGATCCTGCTGGGGTTCCGGGAGAGTATGGCCTTCGGTCCGGTGATCTCCTTCAGCAAGGGCGGCAGCGACGCCGAGCACTTTGCCAAACATTTTTCCTCACCCAATCTGATTCTTCCTCCTCTGGACAGGCAGTGGGCGGATGCGCTGATGGCCTCCACCCATATCAGCAGGAAGTACCTGGAGGAAGGTCAGGGGGATTACATCACCAAGATCGTCGATGCGGAGGTGAAGTTCAGCGAATTGTCGACCTGCTTCTCCAACTTCTTCTCATCTCCGACCCGCTTTGTGCTGACCGAGTTCGAAATCAATCCTCTTGTATTCGACGACAAGGGCGACCTGATCGCCATCGACGGGTATGCCACCTTTGCCGGGAAGGCGAGCGCGGCCCCGGATCTCCGGCTGAAGGCCAAGGAAACCCTGCAGCCACTGTTCGAGCCGACCGGAGTCGCCGTGGTGGGCATCAGCACCTCGGACAACAGCAAAGCGGGGAACATCATCATCAAGAATCTAATCGATTTGCATCGCAGGGATGTGTACGGAGTAAACATCAAGGGCGGGGAGGTGACGATTTCCGGACAGCCTCTGACTCTGTACAAGTCGGTGACCGACATCCCCGATCCCGTGGATCTGGCCATAGTCACCGTTCCGGCGGAAGCCTCCCTCGCCGTGGTGGAGGAGTGCGCCGAAAAAGGGGTGAAGGGGATTCTGCTGATCCCCGGGGGGTTCAGCGAGACCAGGGATAACCGCGATTTGGAGGAACGAATCCTAACGGTGGCCCGCACAAGCGGGATTCGCATCATGGGTCCCAACTGCCTGGGGGTGGTGTATGCGGGCGACAAGGAGCATCCCGGACTGAATACCTTTTTCATCCCGGAGGAGAAGTTCAAGGTCAACCTGGAGCAGGATAAAAACGTGGCCATCCTCAGCCAGAGCGGAGCGGTGGGGATCATGGAGATCTACAACCTGAGAAGCTCAATCAGCCCCAAGGTGATCGTCAGCTACGGCAACCAGCTGGACGTCGATCCTTCGGATCTGGTCCAGTACTTCGAAGAGGATCCCATGGTGGATGTGATTGGCCTTTATATAGAAGGTTTTAATCCGGCGGGGGGGCGCAAGTTCTTCAACATCACCTCACACTGCCGAAAACCCATCGTCGTCTACAAGGCCGGGAGGACAGAAGCGGGGCAGATGGCCACCCGCTCCCATACGGCCAGCATCGCCGGGGAGTACGAGGTGGCCAAGGCGGCGATGAAGCAGGCCGGGCTGGTGGTGGCGGATTCCATGATCGACCACGGCGATTTCGTGAAGACCTTCGCCCTGCTTCACGAGTTCAAAGTCGAGGGAAACCGCGTTGCGGTTATCGCCAACGCCGGCTATGAGAAGACCTACGCGGCGGACAATCTGGGGGAACTGGTGCTGGCGGAGCTGGATCGGCAGACAATCGAAACCTTGAGGAGCATCATCCCGCCCTACGTCAACGCCGAGCCGCTTCTGGATCTGACGGCCATGGTCAGCGATGAGCAGTTCGAGCGCTGCATCGATATCATGCTTAGCTCCCCGGCGGTGGACGCCCTCTGCATCTCCATCGTGCCCCAGGCCCAGCTGCTGCACACCACCGACTCGGAGATCGAGCACTATGAGAAGAATATCGCCGCCAGGATCGTCGAGACCGTACATAAGCACAACAAGCCGACCGTGGTTTCGGTCAACGTGGTCAGCGGGGCGGACGCCGTGTACAATCGCTTCGGGCAGGTGATGGACTCGGGGGGAGTTCCCACCTATCTGACAGCGGAGAGAGCCATGACCTGCCTTAACGCCTTCATCCGCTACCATCTGGTCAAGGAGCGGGGTATCATCAGCGAGTGGCTGCGCTAGTTTCGGGGCTGTGCCGGCCCGAAGCAGGAGGTTTGCAGAGACTATGCATACGGACGTAAAGCATCGCTATTCGATTTCAGCCCGCAGGATGAGCCGGTCGATCATCCGGGAGCTGCTCAAGCTGGCCAACAGGCCGGGTATCATCTCCTTCGCCGGAGGGCTTCCCAGTCCCCAGACTTTTCCCTCGGCGGATTTGAAGGAGATCTGCGAAACCGTATTCGAGGATGACCCTCACATTACCCTGCAGTACAGCGCCACCGAGGGATTGTCCTCCCTGCGGGACCTGCTGGCGGATTTCGTAGCCCGCTATGGCCTCGCTATCAGCCGGGAGGAGCTGATCGTCACCACGGCCAGCCAGCAGTCCCTCGACCTGGTGGGAAAGATCTTCATCGATCGGGGGGACTTGGTGGTCGTGGAGCAGCCCAGTTACCTGGGAGCTGTCAGCGCCTTCAAATCCTACGGCGTACGCTTTCTGCCCATCGAGATGGATGAGCAGGGATTGCGCACCGACGTTCTTCACAGCCGGCTGCGGGAATTGAAGAACGAGGCGGGCAGCGGTATCGAGTACTACCAGAACATGCCCAAGTTCATCTATACGATCCCGGATTTTCAGAACCCCAGCGGCATAACCATGAGCCTGCAGAGACGGGAGGAGCTGCTCAGACTGGCCGAGGAGTTCGACCTGATCATCGTGGAGGATGTGGCCTACAAGTGGCTGCGCTACTCCGGTGCCGATCTGCCTCTGATCGGGGCGCTGGAGGTGCAGAGGAGGGCCGACCGCACTCCCGGGACTGGTCCTCTTCCCCCCACCCGCCGCGTCGTTAACCTGTTCACCTTTTCCAAGATCCTCTCTCCCGGGTTCCGGCTGGGCTGGATCTGCGCAGATGCCGCCGTAATCGACAAACTGGTCCAGGCCAAGCAGGCCACCGACCTCTGCACCTCCGCCCTTACCCAGAGGATCGCCGAGGAGTTCCTCCGCCGCGGGCTGCTGGAAGGACGGATCCAGACCAACATCGACCTGTACCGAGGAAAGCTTCGCTGCATGCTCGACTCCCTGGAGGAGTTCATGCCCCCGATGACGGACCTGAGCTGGGTGGTTCCTGAAGGAGGCATGTTCCTCTGGATCACCCTTCCCGAAGGAATGGATGCAGACGAGATGTTCAAAGATGCTATTGAGCGGAAGGTAGCCTACGTGGTCGGCTCGGCCTTCCATCCCGCCGGGGGCGGTCACAACACCATGCGGCTGAACTTCTCCTACAGCAGCGAAGAGGAGATCCGGGAGGGGGTCCGGCGCCTGGCCGGCCTGGTGCGTTCCCGGCAGAAGGGAGCCGCCTGAGGCGGCCGAACCCTTTTCTATCCCGGATCCCCTTTCGTTTTTTCAGGCAAAGGTCAGCGGGCCCATCAGGTAATACTCGATGGCTTTGGGCATCTGAGACTGCCGGAAGCGGCGTAGCAGAGAGCGCCTTAAGGCCTTTCGCAGTTCGGGCACAAGCCGTCTGTGCTGCAGGAGAGGAGATCGACGAGCCGCTGACGGTCCAGGCGACCGTAGTTCTCCTCCACGGCATCCCGAAGCAGCCGGAACCTGCCGATCGTGTATTCCCGCTCCAGGGGAAACCCGCCGCAGAAGCCTGCCATGAGCCAATCCTCTCTGGTAGGCGGTTCCGCCCAGATGAGCGACCAAGAGGCTTTTACGCTTCTCTACACTGGACCCCGTATTCGGATCGATCCGGGTTTCGTTGCGGGGATCTTCGGCATTCAATCCCCAATCCCGAATAACGACCTGCACTCGAGAAACAGTGTATCTTTTTTCATGTCCCCCATGAATGTTGTTTTATAGTACTGGATATCGTTGTCCGTCAGCTCGGTCCGCTGAACCAGCTCTACCAGGAGCTGCTCGCTTTCCGTATACAACGAGCCGACTCTGATCAGCTCTGCCACCAGATCCGCTGTGGATACCATGAAGATCAGGGCTTTGTGCGGGGAGGTGATATTGAGGCTCTGATGCTCCCGGGCGCTGTCCACGTACAAATCCGGAAAGCTCCAATACGAAAGCAGGGATGCACCGATCTCACGATGGTCGACCCCGTAGATCTGATCTTCGACGGGTTCTACCGGCATTTTTCCTTCATCCAACACCGCAACCGCGGGCTGGTAGCGCTCCTTGCCGGCGTTGTAGAAGGCGACCTGGCCGATGTCGTGGAGCAGGCCCGCGATAAAGCAGTCTTCCGAGGCATCCTTCCGGTTGCTGCGGATAGCCATGTGTCTGGCCAGAAACGCGCTCAGAATCGAGTGTTTCCAGAAGTACTGGAAGAAGGGATCGTTCCGGTCGCGGGCGAAGGTGCCCGATGCGGTGACCAGAAGAACGAGGCTCTTCAGGTTTTTGAATCCGAGCAGGGTGATGGCCGTCTGCAGGCTCTTGATCTCCCGCTGCCGTGCGTACATCGCCGAGTTGGCTATCTTCAACACCTTGGCGGTCAGGCTGGGATCCACCCGGATGATGTCCTCCAATTCCTTGAAGGAGATGTCCAGCTTGTCTTCGGCAATGGATAGGATCTTGGCGGCCACATCGGGGATGATGGGCATCGACTTCACGTACTGTTCGAATCCCTTACTCATGGCATCTTCTCCCGTTCCTTGTTCTCCCCTCTTATATATACCCCGATCATCGGCTCGAATCCAGCATTTTCCATTCTACAGGCTGTAGCGCAGGGATCCGCGTTTTTCGTGGCGTTCCAGGGCCAGATCAACCAGGCGGTCGAGAAGCTCGGGATAGGGTAGGCCGGAGGCTTCGCACATCTTGGGGTACATGCTGATGTTCGTGAATCCGGGAATCGTGTTGATCTCGTTGAGGAGGACGCGCCCGCTTTCCTTTTCCAGGAAAAAATCGACCCGGGCCATGCCGGAGCATTCCACCGCCCGGAAGGCGGCCACGGCGAGCTCTCGGATCTCACGGCTGAGGGGACCGGGCAGATCGGCGGGCAGTCTCAAGTCCGCTCCTTCCGGATCGATGTACTTGGCCTCGTAGCTGTAAAACTCATGGGTCGGCAGGATCTCCCCGGGATCGAAGGCCTGGGCCGACTCGTTTCCCAGCACGGCGCACTCGATCTCCCGCCCCTCGACGGCAGGCTCCACCATGACCTTGGCATCGTATAGCAGTGCTCCGGCAATCGCCTCTTGAAGCTCATCCCGGCCGTGCACCTTGCTCACCCCCACCGATGAGCCGGCGGTAGCCGGTTTAACGAACAGGGGCAACGGCAGCCGGTCCAGCACCGCGGCGGTACTCTCGGCCGAATCATCCCGTACCACGACAAAATCGACCACGGGCAGTCCGGATTGCCGCCAAACTTCTTTAGTCTTCTGTTTGTCCATGGCCAGGGAGCTTCCCAGCACGCCGGCGCCGACGTAGGCAAGATTCGCCATCTCCAGCAATCCCTGAACGGTTCCGTCTTCGCCGAAGGTGCCGTGAAGGACCGGAAACACGACGTCCACATCGATAACCCCGGAAGCCGCGCTGAGTCCCTGTCCCGGAACGACAGCCACCGGCTCGCCCTCCGGCATCACCTCAAGCCTCTCTCCGTACTCCTCGATCCGAAAGCGCGGTTTCAGCTGAAGGTGCCATCGGCCGGCCTTGTCGATCCCGATCAGCACCTGCCGGTATTTTTTCGGATCGAGATTTCTGGAAACCGAGGCGGCGGAGCGGCAGGAGACTTCATGCTCTCCGGATCGACCGCCGTAGAGGATGCATACACTACGTAGTCCCATGGCAGTACTATAGGGCATTCCCCCTGGCTTGGCGAGGGGTCGGGCGGAAGCTGATGACTATCGGGCTGCCGGCAGCCGCAGCGTACCGGCTGGAAATACCAGGGGAAGGCGGAAGTGCTCGGCCGCTTTTGTGCGATCGTGCACGTACCTGACCAGGAGGTTGCAGGGGATTGCCAGATCTTCACTGTTCGCAGAAGCTCTGCTGTCCGAGAGAGCGATTGTCAGGAACACCTTTTCACCGGAGCGGATCGTTCCCAGAGACGCCTGCCAGCGGGATACGGTATAGCCGCTGAAACGAGCCAGTACCTCCACCTGCTCCACGGTGCTGCCGGATGTGTTGGTAAGGACGACGCCCAGCTCCTGCTTCCCTCCCCCGGCGGTCAATCCGTCCTCTACGATGCGGGCTGTCAGCAGGTTCTCGGCTACGCGAATCTGCCTCAAGGCGTTGCGCTTCCCACTCAGTTCTCTGATCGCTTCAGGATAGCGTGGATCTACCGGATCGAGGTTGCGCAGTTCCCGATACAGGCTCAAGCCGCGGTTGAAGGCCGCCTCCGCCTCGGCATAGCGGAGCTCGTTTTCCAACTGCTCGGCCAGCTCGGCCAGCAGTCCGGCCTGCTTTGCCCGCATACGCTCAGCCAGGTCGGTGACCACCGGTTCGTTGCTGTCGCTGCGGCGGAAGAAAGCGGCCTGGAGGTACAGCTCTCTCTCCAGACAGAGACGAACGATATCGTTCTGGCGGGAGGGCCGGGATTCGAAGCTGTGGAAGGCCGCGGCCAGTTTACCGTCGATCGTTGCATCCTCGACAAACTTCAGAATTCGATTTCCGAGAGGATCGAGGATGTAGAAGGATCGGCCGCCGTCGTTGCCTCCGTCCATGGCCAGACGGTAGAAGGCGGGAAGAGCCTGGCGAAATCCGGCGCTGAACTGGGTAAGACGCCAGCGCACCGAGCCGTCGGCATTGAAACACCAAAGCTCGCCTGCGGTTCCCAGAAAAAACCCCCCATCGGCCCTGGCCTGGAACACCTGGGGGAAGAGCAGGGTTCCCCCGGAGATATCCGGTGTGACGGCAAACAGCTCCTCGCCGCTTTGATCGAACACCCTCACCTGCCGGGCGGCCAGATCGTAGACCCACAGACGGTCCTTGCCGTCGACGCTCAAGCCTGTGGTAAAAGCTGCACGAAGGGTGATCTCACGGCGGGTGAGGTCGTTTACCTTTCGGGTGAACAGGGTCAGGCTCTTCCCGTCGGAGAGCACGACCCCTCCGCGATGCAGACTTTCCGCCTCCAGAGCCCGGGGGAACTCCGTTTCGAAACGTTCGGTATCGCTGCCGTCGCGATGCAGCAGGTGAAGCGATCCGGTATCGCTTTCGTAGACGATCGGCTCGGATAGCGGATTGAGCAGCAGGCGGGACGGCACGACTCCCGGGGACAGCCGCGGCAGGGCTGTCAGATCCTGGACGGTCCGCGTGGTCATCTCCAGATCTGTGCCTAAAGAGAGAATCCGATCGGAAAACAGCAGGACCGGCCCGCCCCGTGTGGCGGTGATGTCCAGCGGCTCCGGCACGGAAGAGGTATCACCCCACAGCAGGGAAAGGGATCCGAGATCCACGATTCCCGCCAGGCGGGGTGTGGAGTGCGCCTCCGCGTTGCCTGCGGTTTCCTGGGCTCCCAGGGGGAAGGTTGAGAGGATCAAGGGGATGATGAGAATCAGGGGCCGCCGCAGGAACGCCTCGTTCATTACCGAAAACCCATTTGTTCGAGAATATCCCGGGCTACTTTAGCCTCAAGCCAGGGGATCGGCCCGTCGGCGTAGATTATGTTCTTCTCGTGCCCTTTGCCCAGAAGCAGCACGGTGTCCCCCCTCTCCGCCAGGGTGAAAGCCCGGCTGATGGCCTCCCGCCGGTTGGGGATGAGTATCAACTGCACTTCCTTCCGGCAGCCGGCGGCGATCTGCTCGAGAATAGCGGTGGGTTCCTCGCCCCTGGGATCCTCGTCGGCCAGGATCACGATGTCGCAGAAGCGCGCGGCCAGCTCGCCCTGCAGGGGGCGTTTGGCCAGGTCCCGTTCTCCGGCGGATCCGAACACGACGACCAGGCGCCCCCCGGTATGTTCACGGACCAGGGGCAGCAGTTTGGCAAAGGATTGGGGTGTGTGGGCGTAGTCAACGATCACCCTGAAGGGCTGGCCCCTGTCGATCGATTCCATCCTCCCCGGCACCCCCTGGAGCTTCGGGATCGCTACAGCCAGATCCTGCAAACAGAGCGAGTTGAGACGCAGCACGGTCAGGGCGGCGGCCAGCAGGTTCTCTATGTTGTAGCTGCCCGGCAGGTTGAGCTGCGTTGTAAGCTCCCGGCCTCCGTGATGGAGGGTGAACAGGGAGCCGGACAGATCGGATTGAGTGACCTCGGCCCACAGATCGGCTTGGGGATTTTTCAATCCGTATCTCAGGACCGGAGCACCCGACTGATCGGCCAGGTACTGATTGCTCGGATCGTTGAGGTTGACCACCCCGAAGCCGTTTTCAGGAAGTGCACGGAAAAGATTGGCCTTGTCCGATCGATACCGTTCGAAGCTCCCGTGGAACTCGAGGTGTTCGTGGCTGATGTTCGTACACACCCCGGCTGTGAATTGAACTGCTGAGAGGCGGCCCGTTTCGGCGGCCAGCCCATGGGAGGTGGCCTCGATCACGGCGTACCGGTTTCCGGCATCGGCCATCCGGCGCAGAAGGCGCAGGATATCCGGGGCTTCCGGGGTCGACTGGCGCAGGGGATTCTCGATGACCCTGTTTTCGGTCTGCATCTGCACCGTGGAAATGAAGCCGTTGGATTTGCCCAGGGCGTCCAGCAGCTGGTGGATCAGCCACACCGTCGTGCTTTTGCCGTCGGTGCCCGTGACTCCGATAACGGACAGCTCCCTGGAAGGATAATCGTAGAAGGCGGCTGCCAGGACGGACATGCTCCGCCTGGAGTCGGGTACTCGAAGATAAGCGATCCCCGCTTCGTAGCTGGCGAGCTCCTCTTGGTGCAGAACCGCCGCCGCACCATTGCGTATCGCCTGTTCGATGAAGCGGTGGCCGTCGGTGTGAAGGCCCGGAAGCGCCGCAAACAGATCCCCCGCTTCAACGCGCCGGGAGTCGTAGGTCAGGCCTTGGATGTTGGTATCCGGGCTGCCGTGCAGGCGCAGCTTCTTCCCCAGGGCGGGCAACATTGGGGCCAGGGGTTTTCCTTGGGACTTCGGCATGCTGTTCTCGACTATAACCCTGGAAGCCCTCCGTGGTATAGTGGGTTGCCAAATGAGCCCGACCTACGAAGGATT
>Ga0180437_10004424_pt1 | contig 20005 bp, 15 predicted proteins | sample SS_ome_4_FD_132410 | JGI IMG/M metagenome (GOLD analysis project Ga0180437, IMG submission 132410) | Hypersaline lake sediment archaeal communities from the Salton Sea, California, USA - SS_3_D_1 metaG | ecosystem: Environmental > Aquatic > Non-marine Saline and Alkaline > Hypersaline >... | reverse complement strand
TCACCCCGAAGTTGCCTACGGAGCCTAGGTTGCTCTGCACATCCCCCTCCTCGATGGCGCCGGCACCGATAAAACTGGCGTTGCAGTCCACCTGGCCTGCTGCCACCGGGATACCGGCTACAAGTCCGGTTTGTTCAGCGGCTTCCTTGGTCACCTTACCGATGATGTCGGCGCAATGGGCCAGCTCCGGAAGGATCGAAGCGGGGATACCGATCTCCTTTAGCAGCTGTTCATCGAAGCGCCGTTTACGCAGATTGTAGGCCACGCCGTAGAAAGAAGCACCCGAGTAGTGTAGCACCGCTTTACCGGTGAGCTTGAGGGTGATATATCCGTCAATAGTAAGGGCTTTGACCACTCGGCGAAAGGAATCCGGCCGGTTGCGTTTCTCCCACAGCAGGTTGACAAGGGAAGGGTGATCCTCCAGGCGGTAGCCCGAGATCTGGTAGAGCTTCTCCTCACTGAATGTTTCCACCAGCCATTCGACTTCCTTGATGGCTCGCCGGTCCATCAGGTTGTAGGCCCGTTCCACAGGCCGGTGATCCTTGTCCACCATCACCAGGGAGGGCAGGGCGGAGGAGACGGCAAGGGCCCGGATCTCCTTCGGTTGGACCCGGGACTGTTCGATGCAGCTGCGGATCAGCCTGCAGGCGATTTGCCAGTATAGCACCGGGTCATGCTCGGACCAGCCCGGCTTCTCGTGGATGAAAGGGTACTCCTCGAAAGCGAATCCCAGAACCTCACCCCGAGTGTTGATGATGCAGGCCTTGGCTCCGCCGGTTCCGTAATCCATCCCTAGTAGGTAGTCCGCCATGGTCTCTCCTTGGATCGGTTTCTCTCACACACATTATGATCCCTCGGCAAGGATTGTGCAAGCTTTTTTTGTACAATTGTTCGACGTTTGTATAAAAGTGTAGTGATTAGATTTCAATGAGACGCATCGCCTTCTCATTGAAGCGATCGCCGGAAACACGGTCTGCAAGCCGGGCCAATTTTTCCAGTTCTTCTTTGGACAGCTCGACCTTCAGCGAATCGATGTTCTCGATCAGGTGCTGAGCTTTTCTCGTGCCCGGAATCGGCACGATGTCCTGCCCCCGGCTCAACACCCAGGCCAGGGCGACCTGGGCGACGGTAAAGCCTTTGTATCCCGCGATCTCCTCCAGCAAACGCAGAAGGTCTAGATTCTTGCTCAGGTTTTTCTCAGAGAAGCGGGGAAAGGTGCGGCGGTGGTCTTTTACCGCAAGGTCTTTGTCCCCCTTGATCGCGCCGGTCAGAAAACCCCTCCCCAAAGGCGAGTAGGCAACGAATCCGATTTCCAACTCCCGGGCGGCGGGCAGGATCCCCGATTCGATGTGACGGGACCAGAGGGAGTACTCGCTCTGTAGAACCGTGATGTCGTGCACTTTTTGAGCTCTCCTCAGGGTTTCTGCTGAAACCTCGCAGATCCCTAGAAAGCGGATCTTCCCCTCTTTCTTCAGTTCCGCCATTGTGGCAACTGTTTCTTCAATCGGCGTATTTGTATCCAAACGGTGGCGCAGGTAAAAGTCCAGATGGTCGGTCTGAAGACGCTTTAAACTGGCCTCGCAGGCTTCCCGAACGTGCTGCGGGCTTGAATCGACCCCCGTCAATTCTCCCCGGTCATTCCAAATCAGGCCAAACTTGCTCATAATCAGCACCCGATCCCGTTTACCCTTCAGCGCCTTTGCCAGCAACTGTTCGTTGTGTCCCAGTCCGTACACATCAGCCGTGTCGAAGAGGGTGATCCCCTTCTCCAGGGCTTTGTGGATCGTGCAGATAGACTCCTTCTCGTCAGCCGGGCCATAGCTCGATGACAGGACCATACAGCCCAATCCCAGCGCCGAAACTTTGATTTGTTGCTTACCCAGAAATCGATTTTCCATAACTCGCTATTCTATCACAGATGTACATTTGTACGAAGGATGATAAATATCGCGTATACTTCTTGACTTCTGAACAAAAGTACAATATACTGAACAATCATTCTAATCCCAATCAGTTAAGGAGGTTGAGAAATGCGAATGAGAAAATGGATCCTGGTTGTCCTTGCGCTCATGATAGCGTGCAGCTTTCTGTGGGCGGGAGGACAAGGAGCTGAAGAAATACCGACGATTCGCATCGCCCACCAGTATAAAGGGGGAATCGGTGGTGACTTCGGCAAGTGGTTTCCGGATGCGTTGGATGCCTGGGCTGCTGAGCACAGCGATCTGGCGACCTACGTGCAGGAAGCCGAGCAGGGCGACAACCTGCGCAACAAGATCAAACTTGACCTGGCGGCGAACAATCTTCCGGACATTGTCATCTACTGGTCGCTTCAGTCGTTGATGCCCATGATCGAGGAAGACTTGCTGGCGGATGTCAAAGAGTACTTCGCGGAAAGCACTGCCACGGATTGGGACGACTACTACGAAAGCGCGCTGGACGCGTACAAGTATCAGGGTAAATACTACGCAATTCCCGCCGGGGGATTCAAGGACTATTTTCTTTGCAATCGGGAGCTGTTTCAAAAGTATGGCCTGGAGTATCCCAAGACCTATGAAGATCTGCTGGCCGTTTCCAAGAAGTTCGAAGCCAACGGCATTATCCCTCTGGCCGTGGGCTCCAAGGGAGGAAACCCGGCCCACTTCCTCTTCGGTGAGATGTACTACCAAGTGGGTTCCCTGGAATATATGGACAAGATCAAGACCGGGGAAACGAGCTTCAACCATCCCCTCGTCGTCCAGACAGCCGAAAGGGTACTGGAAATGGCCCGGGGCGGGGTATTCCCCAAGGACACGATCGGCAGCGGTGACTTCCAGCCGGCTGTAGCACTCTACAACGACGAGAAAGCCGCCATGATCCTTGCCCAGACCTGGGCGGTCTGGTGGTTCAAGGAAGACATTGTCAAGAAGAGCGATCTCATCTTCTTCCCGAAGATCAAAGGCGCCAAGAACGATCCCTCCACATTCTGCATTGGCAATGTAAACTCCGGTTGGATCATCAACAAGGAATCGTGGGAGAATCCGGCAAAGAGGGAGGCGATCATCGCAGTTCTGGACTGGATCATTTCAGACGAAGTCCTGCGAAAAGGTGCCGAAAGTGGTGGAGGCCCCCTCTACAAGAAGGTGGACCTTTCGGGGACCAAGGTCCCGCTTCTGGCCTCCATGGTCAACGAATTCACCGGTGGCCAGACCCCGTGGACAAACCTATGGTCCCAGATGCCTGATCCGGTGTCGCAGGAGGTGTTCAGCGTGACCCTTGATGAGCTATGGGCTCAGAACATCAGCGCCCAAGAGTTTGTGGACAAGGTTACCGCCTCGATCGAAAAAGCCCTGAAGTAGTTCAGGTGGATAGATAAGAAAGACAGCAATTGGACACTGTGGGGCATCGGGTGTATAAATATCCCGATGCCCCCGAACATTTCCTGAAAATAGTCGGATGAAGCGCAGGCGCGATATCGTATTCAGTATCGGTTTCCTTTCTCCCACACTGATCTTGTACTGTACCTTTGTGATCTACGCGATCTGCCTGGCTTTTTACTACACCCTGACAGATTGGTCGGGGATCGGCGACAAGTCCTTCATCTGGTTTGCCAATTACAAACAACTGGTTCTGGATCCTGAGTACTGGCAGGTCACGAAGAACTCCTTCACCCTGGTGCTGCTGGCCATCTTGATCCAGAACCCGGTGGGTCTGCTACTGGCCTTTTTTATCTCCCGGATCACGAAGGGCTATCGCTTTTTCCGTTCAGCCATATTTCTGCCCGTCGTGATCCCCGCGGCTACTACCGGACTGATGTTCTCCCTCCTGCTGAACAACGATCTCGGGATAATGAACGGTTTTCTAAAAGCGATCGGCCTGGGTTTCCTGCAGCAGAACTGGCTGACCGATCCCAAGATCGTGATCTATTCGGTAGCCTTGCCGCAGGTGTGGCAGTACCTGGGTATTCACTTCGTGATCTACTTGGCCGCCATCCAGTCGATTCCCAAAGAGGTAATAGAGAGCGCTTTTATCGACGGCGCCAACTCATTCCAAACTTTCTGGAAGGTGGTGATTCCGCTGGTGTGGGACGTGATACAGATCGGGATCATTTTAAATGTCACAGGGGCGTTAAAGGCTTTCGATATCGCTTGGATCATGACCTGGGGCGGGCCCGGGATCTCCTCATCCTACATCTCGATTCTGATGTTTCGCTACGCTGTCAAGAGCTTCAACTTCAGCTATGGCATCACAATCGCCATGACCATCCTGATCTATTCGGTTACCTTCACCGTCGTGTTCAGGAAGATCTTCGGCAAAAGTCCGATCGATTAGCGGTATAACTGTGGGATATAGTAGCGAAATGGAACAAATACGCATTCCGCGCTGTAGTAGAATGGGCAGGGGTATTCTGATATGAGAATGAGCACACTCACCGCCGCAGCCGCTAAGCGGAAAATCGCCCGCATCCTCATGTATTCGATCCTTATAGCGTACTCCGCTCTCTGCTTGTTTCCCTTCTTCTGGAGCCTTTTAAGCTCGGTAAAGGATAATACCGAAATCCTGGTGCGCTCACTCAGCCTGCCCGAAGTATGGAGATTCGATAATTATCCAAAAGCCTGGACCGACGCCCATATGGGGAAGTATTTCATTAATACGGGCTTGTATGCAGCCATATCCACAACCACGCTCCTAATCATTACCCCGATGGCTGCCTACGTGATTGCTCGCGTGGTTAAACGAAATCTGCTCCTGTACACCTTTTACACTCTTGGCATCATGATTCCCATTCACGCAACGTTGCTCCCGTCATTCATTCTGATGCGGGGGTTGGGAATTATTAACACTAGGCCCAGCCTCATGCTGGCCTACATCGCCTTCAACATCTCGATGAGTGTGTTTATACTGGTGGGATTCATGAGAACCATCCCGAAGGAGTTGGAAGAGGCGGCCTTTGTCGACGGGGCAACTAGGACCTACACCTTCTTCCGGATCATCTACCCGATTGCCAAACCTGGATTGGCTACGATCGGGATCCTTGCTTTTCTCAATCACTGGAACGATTTTCTGGTTCCCCTGATTCTGATCACCAATGACAACCTGAAGGTGATCACTCAGGGTCTGCAGGAGCTAAGGGGACAATACGGTCAGGATTACGGACTGATGACAGCTGGAATCGTTTTGTCTTTTATTCCTGTTGTCATCCTCTATATCGTATTTCAGGAACAGATGATCCGGGGACTGACTGCAGGAGCTCTGAAGGGTTGACTCGATTGCTTAACGGAGGTAATTCTACAGTTTGGATTTCGAATACCTAGTCGTTGAGAATTTGATATTGAGGATTCAATGAAAGCAGCGAACCTTCAGACCGGTACAAAAAGGATTTCAGAAGAAATAAAGCACAATCTACTGGTTCGAATTGCCAGGTTGTACTATCTGTGCAACATGACCCACCAGGAAATCGCAGATCAGGAGGGGGTTTCGCGGATCAAGATCACGCGGCTTCTCAAGGAGGCTGTTGACCGGAAGATCGTGGAGTTTAACATCAAGGATCCGTTGGTTCAGAGTCTCGAGCTGGAAGAGGAAATCCAGAGGACCTTCGATCTCAAAACTGTTGTCGTAACACCGACGCCGCGCTCCCAGAAAGAGCTTTTCGATATTCTGGGCCGTTTTGCCGCGGATTTTCTAACCAGGAAACTCAGGTCAAACCTAAACATTGGAATCGGTTGGGGAAGAACCCTCAATAGCATGCTGCCGTATCTCGATCGTGCTTCTACCAGAGGTATCCGAGTTATCAGCCTGACCGGGGGCCTGGCCGCGAATGAGCTGCAGCCCAATCCCTACGACGTGGCTTCCGCTCTGGCCGGTAAGCTCGGTGCAACACCCCACTATCCCCTGGCACCTGCTATCGTGGAAAGCGACCAGGTCAAGAAGCTGCTGCTGAGCGAACGGAAGGTGCGGGATATTGTGGAACTCTGGAAAGAAATCGACATCGCCCTTATGAGCATTGGGATCATCGCCTGCGACACCGGGCTGTACTACAGCTTCCCTGATCCGTTGAAGGAGTGTGAGAGAGTACGGAAACTCGGTGCGGTGGGTGATCTTTTAGCCATACCGTATAGTATCGACGGACAGTTTGTGGAAACCGGTTTTCGTCACCGTATGATTACAATCGATTTCGAGGATCTTAAAAAGGTACCGATCGTTGCCGGAATCGCCGGGGGGCGGCACAAGGTGCAGGCCATTCTCGGGGCTTTGCGTACAGGTTGCCTCAACACCCTGATCACGGATGAAGACACGGCCCGGCGGATCGTAAAGACCGATGCTGCCTGATTCCGGCGAGGAATGCAGTCCGCGGAGACCGACGAAACAATACACTTTGATCTGTTCCCAACCCTTTGCAGGTCCGCAGCAGTTCGAGGCGGATCTGGGTCGGGTCAGTCTTGATCAGCGGGAGGGCGATCCGGACGGTGTAAACCGCATCCAAGTGCGGTGGGGAGACATTGACGCAGAGATCCTCCCGTCTAAAGGTTTCTCGGTCGGTCAGGTTGCATACAGGGGAGTACCGATCTTCTGGGAATCTCCGCTCGACCTTCTGCCGGTTCCGGCGCTCGTCGATCCGGAGGCCCCGCTTCTGGTCAATGGATCGCCCCTGGAAGGATTCGGATGGATCCGGGGGTTCACCGGCGGGGTGGAGATGCTGGGCCTACTGAACTGGGGATTGCCGCTGCGCACTTCTGATGACCGCTTTTTAGGTCTTCACGGAGCGGCAGCAAACATTCCCGTTCGGGAAACCACGGTGCAGGTCCGGGAGGAGGAGCTGCGAATTACGGCGAGTTTCGAGGTGAGGGATCGAACGGCGCGGGCAGCTGCTAAAGAACAACCCTGGTATGAAGTCGGAGATCCTGTATACCGGGTCAAGAAGAACCTGATCTTCCGTCAACAGTTATCGGGATTCTTGCTGCACGATGAGATCGCCAACCTGACCGCCGTGAGGCAGAACCCAGACTGGGGCTACCACGTCCAGCTCAAGCCGCAGCCCGGTAGCCGGTATCTGGTGCCCAGCCGCGAACGGCATCTGCGCGGCGGTGAAGAGACCGGACCGAACGATGAAGTGTGGACTCCCGTAGAGCCCGAAAGAGAGCGGGTCGAGCGGGGTGTGGTTCATAGGCAACTGACGCGGAAGCCCCGTATATTAGATGGAGAGCCCGGCGTGCTGACCCTCCTGAGCCATCCTGACGGTTCCGGAGTAGAGGTGATCCTGCCGCCTGCGGCGTATGTGATGTCCTGGTTCAGCGCAGGCGGCGCTGGGAGTGACGAATTTATGATCCCGCCTTCTTCCGCCTCTGGCGGGCGTCCCCTGCGGATTCTGAACAAGGACTGGAACGGAGCCGGACCGGAAATTGGGGCTAGTGATCTGGATCATGGCAGCTACATCGACCCTGAGGTCCCAGGGGAATCCCTTGCGCCGGGGGAGTCAATGAGCATCAGAATGCGGTTTTGCTGTCTGACAGCCGAAGAGACGGAAGAGCGGGAACGGGAGATACGGGCAACCAGCAACTCCGGATAAAGCATAAAACCATTAAGGTCAATTGTTTATGGAAGACAACTGGCATCAACAGTTCTACCGGAGGATCCTCCTCGATTTCCACATTCCGGAATGGCACGATGAGTTCCTGTCCAAGTTCGATCCCGAGGAGTTCGCCGATTGCGTGGCCGCCGCCAATGCCCGGGTAGCCACCGTGTTCGCCAATACACACACGGGGCTGTGTAACTACCCGACAAAGGTGGGGCGGATGCACAGGGCCTGGAAAGGCAGGGACGGCCTGGGGGAGATGATCGAAGCCTGCCACAAGCGGGATATCCACGTAGTCGTGTACTACTGCACGATCTACACTGACTGGTACTGGGATGAGCACCCCGAAGCCCGCATCCGCGATGCCGATGGGCGCGGTGAACGAATCGTGATGCACTCCAAGGGTAAACCACGGCGCTTTAGAACGTTGTGTCCAAACAACGAGGCGTACCGTCGCTTCGTCGTAGCCCAGTTGGAAGAGATCTGCGATGGCTACGAATTCGAAGGGATGTGGCCGGGCATGACATTCTGGCCATCGGTCTGCTATTGCTCCTCCTGCCGAGAGCGGTACCGCAGAGAGGTAGGCGGGGAGATGCCTCGAACAATCTACTGGCAGGATCCGGTATGGGTCGGTTTTCAACGCAGGCGACAGGAGTGGTTGCGGGATTTCATTCACCTGGTCACGTCAACTATCAAATCCAAGAAACCCGGAGCTACCGTGGCCCATCAGTCGGGGACCTTCGCCAGGGACTGGCAGAGAGCCGGCTCAGTCGAAGCCAGTCGTGAGATGGATTGGCTTTCGGCGGATCTGTACGGAAACCGCTACTTCCTCTCCTTCTTCGCCAAGCTCTTTCTCGGGCTCAGCGAAAAACTTCCCTTCGAGCTCATCAACACCTGGTGCTGGCCGAATGTCTTCGAACACACCATTACCAGCAGCGAGGAGGAGCTTCGGCTCAATACCTTCGGTGCTTTCGCCAATGGCGGCGCCATGGTATTCATAGATGCGGTGGATCCTGTGGGCACCACGCACCGCCGGAACTACGAACGGGTTGCCCCGGTATACGTGGCGTTGAAAGACCTGGAACCCTACGCAGGAGGACAAGCCTGCCAGGATGTTGGAATCTACTACAGCTTTGAAAACAACATCGACATAGCCGATAACGGCCGGGACGTTGTCGAGGCGGGATTTGCATTTCACATGGACCGTCCCGAACAACGCCCAACCAGTCACCGTAGTGCCGCAATGAACCTGGCCACGACGCTCTCGGAATACCACATTCCCTTTGGGGTAGTTACGAAGAAGAACCTGTCCGATCTTTCTTCGTACCAGGTGGTTGTACTTTCCGAAGTGATGCTGATGGATCCGGAGGAGGGCGAGGCGTTTCGGGAGTATGTGAAAGCGGGGGGGTGCATTCTGGCCAGCGGTCGGACATCCCTGATCAGCGCGGATGGTTCCAAGCACGATGACTTTCAGCTCTCAGATCTGTTAGGTGTCTCCTTCGCCGGTGAGACCGAGGAGATCGTGACCTACCTGCGGCCGGGACCTGGGCATAAAAGGCTGTTTCCCGGATTCTCGAGCAGCTACCCGATCACACTCTACGATTCTCAAGTTTTGGTACAGCCCCGCAGCGGGACGGTGGTGCTGGCCCGGATCACGCTTCCCTACACCGATCCCCGGGGTTCCCGCTATGCCAGCATTCTGACCGATCCTCCGGGGATCGACACCGACAACCCTGCGCTGGTGCGGAATCACTACGGAGAGGGAGAGGCGATCTACAGCGCCGGTATCATCGAGTGCTGGGAACACAGCAGCCAGAGGCGGATCCAAGTCGAGTTGATTCGTTCATTGGCCAAGCGGCCGTTCTATTTTTGCTGTGATGGTCCCAAATCAGTGGAGATTACGATGTTTCACCAGCCGGAGTATCGACGCTATATCCTCCACTTTCTCAACTCCCAGGGACAACTTCCCAATATACCAGTACGGGATCTGGTGGTGGAACTCGGAATTGCAGATGTGAAGCCTATAAAGATTTTTCAAGCATCGGACGGAAAGGAGCTCCCCGATACAGCTGAGGGCGGAACTATCAGAGTAGTGATCCCGGAGATTTCCGACTACCGGATGGTGGTTCTGCAGTACAAGGGATAGCGCCGCGGAGCACATCCGCCGTGTTCACCAATGGAGGACTGAATGGAACACATTGTCGTTGCGCCTAGCAAAGACCACTTCGAGCGGAAGGGTAGACCCTTCTTCTACTTGGCCGATACGGTATGGAGCGCCTTTACCAATGCCACCACCGACGATTGGAAGGAGTACCTGTCCTATCGCCGGCAGCAGGGATTCAACGCTCTGCAGATCAATATTCTGCCCCAGTGGGATCGCAGCAAGGGGGAGGAACCCTTCGAGCCGTTCGCCCGCAAGGGCAAGGGATGGGATTTTACGGATCCGAATCCCGGATATTTTGCGAGGGCTGGATTCTTAGTGGAAATGGCGGTAGCTGAAGGTTTTATCCCGGCACTGGTGCTCCTTTGGTGCGACTACGTACCGGGAACCTGGGCAGCAGAGGACCATCCGGGTCATACCATCACGGACGCGGAACTGGAGCCGTATATCCGATATGTCGCTGACACGTTTAGGGAGTTCAAGCCGATCTATCTGGTGAGTGGGGATACCAAGTTCACCCACCCGGACACGCTGGCTATCTACCGAAACGCTCTGTCTCTGATCAAAGCCCATGCCCCCGAGTCGCTGACAACCTTTCACCTGAATCCGGGCGTCGAGCTGCCATCGGAGCTAATAAAAGCCGACGAGCTGGATTTTTACATGTATCAATCCGGGCATGAAATCCCGCGCCAGAAAGATACCTACCAGCAAGCGGAGCACTTCACTGGGCGGCCAGTCAAGCGCCCTGTTGTCAATGGCGAGCCCTGTTACGAAGGCATCGGCTACCACCAGCGCTATGGTCGTTTCTCGGCTTTCCAGGTGCGAAAGGCAGTTTGGCAGAGCCTGCTGTCCGGGGCTAAGGCCGGAGTCACATACGGAGCCCACGGGCTATGGTCCTGGCACAGAGAGGGAATGGGCTTCGGTCAGAGTGAGACCTGGGATCCTCCCTATCCGTGGAGCACTGCCCTGCGGCTTCCCGGGGCCTGGGATGCAGCCTATGCCCGTTGGGTGTTCGAGACATTCGGGCTGTTCGATCTGGAGCCTTGCCAGGAGAAGGTCAACAACGACTCATCGGAGATCCGCCTGTCCGCCTCGAAAGATCTGGGTAAAATAGCAGCCTATATTCCCTTTGCAACCGCGTTGCGTTTGGGTGCGGATCTGACCGGCTACGACTGCACGATCAATGACTTGGCCGAGCGGCGTGTGCTTCAGCCGGTCCTGCGTGCCGGGGACGAGGAAACCATTGTTGAACTGCCTCTATTAAACAGCGATTACCTGTTCCTCGCTGTCCGACGGTAAGTAGAAATATACGTGGGACAAACAGACAAGTTGAGCTTGACATCACAGATATGCACATTATAATAAGGTGTCGAACTATTGTTCATAGTATCAACCGGAGGTCGCTATGAGTCCTGTAGCTGAAAAGGAGAAACAAATCCCTGCGCGAACCGACGAACGGGGCGTGTTGATTGCGGGCAAACCCACTCTGGGGATCATCGCCATTGCCAAGAAGAACCACCAGAAGGACGAGATCTATCAATTCGTGGGGTATCTGAAAGACCGGCTTTCCAAAGAAGAGTCGATCCACCTGATGCTGGAGGAAACGGTGCTGTACGACGAGTACGAGATCGTCAGCCGGGCCCGGCGCATGCAGGAGGAGGGGGCGGACCTGATCGTTTTGATCGTGGGTACGTGGATCTACTCCTCAATCGTGGTCACTGCTGTCAACGATCTGCACACCCCCTTCATCCTCTACGGCCTCTCCGACCGCATCGCCAACGGCAACCTGGGGGCTAGCCTGCAGATCCGCTACGTGCTTCAGGAAATCGGCAAGGACTTTCCCTATCTCTGCGGTCCGATCAAGGACGAGGAAAACCTGCAGTTCATCCTCAAGTATGTGAAGGCGGCCTGGGTGCGGCGCTACCTGCGCAATCGCAAGATCGCCACCATAGGCGGAAAGTGTATGATGATGTACCAGACCCAGGTCAACGAGTACTGCTGGAAACGGGTGTTCGGCGTGGATTTCCCTCAATACGACGCCGTCCAGGTGTTCACCGAGATGGAGAAGATCAGTGACGAGGAAGCCAAGCCGGTGGAGGAGGCCTTCCTGGCTAAAGTGGATGAGGTGCACTGGGAAGCCGGGGAGGACAAGATGGAGAAGGACGCCATCACCACCCAGGCCAAGATGTTCCTGGCCTTCAAGCGCCTACAGAAGCTCTACGACGTCGATATCTTCGCCAACAAGTGTATGCCCGAGATGTCCGCCATCCTCTACGGCTACGGCTACTGCGCCTGCCTAGCCACCAGCATGCTCAACGACGCCGGCATCATCACGGCCTGCGAGGCGGACGTGCCGGCGGGGCTTTCCATGTACATCCTGCACCTCCTTTCCGGTGGGCCGGCCTTCTTCGCCGACATTGCCCGTTTGAACAAGCCGGAGAACCGGCTCACCTTTTTCAACTGCGGAACAGCGCCGATCGATCTGGCCGATCGCAAGCAGGGGGTGCACGTCTGGCCCATGCCGGGAAACATCGCAGATGAGGCCATCCCCGAGGAGTACTTCATCAGCAAGATGCGTGGTGCAACGATCCGCTTCGATCTGGAGAACGGCCGGGAGGTGACTATGCTGCGCATCGGCGGAAACGATGACACGCTGCGCTTCCACGTCGCATCGGCCACAACGTCTCCGCGGGAGGTGGAGCCGGATGAGATCATCGGCAACCGCTGGCCCGGCTTCGGATTAACCTTCGCCGAAGATGCCTCGCTGTTTCTCAACAATACAACTGGGCATCACTACTCGATCGTGTTCGGAAACTACGTGGAGGAGCTGAAGCACCTGGCACGGATCCTGGGCATCAAGTTCGTCTACAACCGCTAACCGCCAAGCGGCAAACGGTCGGATAACCGGTACGAAAAATCAACGTAAGTCGCAATGATAAGGCGTCCAGGCGGCATATAGAGATCGTCTGATCCAAAAACGTAGATTATGGAAACGAACTGGCACGAAAAGTACTACCGGCGTATGCTCTTGGATTTCCACATCCCCGATTGGAATCCCGAGTTTCTGTCCCGGTTTGATGCGGAGGAGTTCGCCGACTGCGTCGCTTCTGGCCGTATGAAAAGCGCCACCATCATGACCAACACCCACACTGGCTTGTGCAACTACCCGACGTCTGTGGGCAAGCAACACGATGTCTGGAAGGGAAGGGACGCCATCGGCGAGATGATCGAATCCCTGCACAAACGTGACATCGCTGTCATCCTCTACTATTGCACGATCTACACGGACTGGTACTGGGAGCAACACCCGGAGGCGAGGATCGTGGATGCCGAAGGCAGAAGCGAAAAACTGCTGATGGGCAGCTTTGGCAATCCCCGGCGCTTCAGCGTACTCTGCCCCAACAATGCGGAGTATCGGGATTTCGTGGGTGCTCAGCTAAACGAACTGTGCGACCGCTACGAGTTTGAGGGGGTATGGCCGGATATGACCTTCTGGCCCACTGTCTGCTTCTGTCCGAGTTGCCGTGATCGCTACACCCAGGAGTTCGGAGGGGAGATACCCAGTACCATCAATTGGCAGGATCCACGCTGGGTGGGTTTTCAAAGAAAGCGGCAGGAGTGGCTGCTTGAGTTCATCCGGCTGGTGACCTCGACCATCAAGAAGCGGAAGCCCGAGGTGACAGTGGCCCACCAGTCCCAGACCTTCAATCATGACTGGCTGTTCGCCCCTTCCCTGGAAATGGTCGAGGAGAACGACTGGCTCTCGGCGGACCTGTACGGGGACAGGCACACGATCGGTTTTTTCGCCAAGCTTTTCCATGGGGTAAGCAAGAGGAAGCCCTTCGAGCATCTCAACACCTGGTGCTACCCGAACATCCATGAGCACGTGATCACTCGGACGGAGGATGAGCTTCGGGCTAACGTGTTCGCCGCCTTTTCCAACGGCGGGGCCATGTCATTTATCGATGCAGTGGATCCGGACGGAAACGTCCACCGCCGCAACTACGAGCGGGTGGCTCCGATCTTTGAGGAACTTGAGCGCTATGAGCCTTACGCGGGTGGACGCTTATGCCAGGATGTCGGGATCTACTACAGCTTCGACAATATCTTCGATTCGGTGGAGAATGGGCGGTCCTTGGCACCCGCCCGCTACTGCTTCCAGCCGGGCGTGCCGCCTCAGAGTGCCACCGCGCACCGCAGCGCTGCTGTGAACCTGGCCAAGACCCTGCAGCAGTGGCACCTTCCCTTCGGCGTGGTAACCCGAAAGGACCTGGGCCGGCTGTCCGACTACCAGCTGATAGTGCTCCCTCACCTGATCATGCTGGATACGGAGGAGGCGGATGCCCTGCGAAGATACGTGGAATCCGGAGGGAGCCTCTACGCAAGCAAGAACACATCCCTGATCACGGTGGAGGGCGTTCGCCGAAAGGATTTCGCACTGAGCGGCCTGTTCGGAGTCTCCTATAATGGTGAAACGGAGCCGATCCTCACCTATCTGGATCCGACTGCTGCGGCTTCCGGGCTGTCCGGAGAGTTCGGCGGCCAGTATCCGCTGACTCTGAAGGACAGTCAACTGCTGGTTTCCCCGCGGAAAGATGCGCAAGTTTTGGCCACGATCACCCTGCCGTACTCGGATCCCAAAGGTACGAAGTACGCCTCGATCCTGACCGACCCACCCGGAGTTCGGACAAAGTATCCGGCGTTGGTGCTCAACCGCTTCGGAAAGGGAAAGGTGCTCTACGCAGCCGGTGTATTGGAAAGCATGGATCACCACAGCCAAAGGGAGCTACTGGTGCGACTACTTCTCAGCCTCTGCGCGCAACCTCTGTGGTTCGAGGCGGACGGACCGAAGTGTGTGGAGCTGATCCTGTTCGATCAGCCCGAGCAGGGCCGCTGCCTGCTGCACCTGCTCAATATACAGGAGCCGCTGCCCAACGTGCCAGTTCACGGCATGACGGTACGGCTGAATCTCCAGGGAAAGACGCCCGGCAAACTCACGGTCCTTCCCTTCGGGCAGGCGCTCACCTATCGGATCGAACATCCCTGGTTGACCTTCACGGTACCGGAGCTCAACCTCTACCGACTGGTGTGTCTGGAGTACGAGTAGAAAAGCAACCGGCGTTTGCGGATCGGTTACAAACATGAGGAGGAAAGTATGAGTCGAGTGTTGTTTATCGGTGGACCGGGAAACATCTCCACCAGTGCTGTGGAAGAGATCCTGAGCCGAAATCACGAAGTGGCAATCTTCACCCTTCCGGAGAGCCCCGACAAGGGGATGAAGCGGAAGGTGAAGTTCTATCGAGGCGACCGCAACAATTCCCAGGAGATCCGCGCCACTCTGGTTGATTTCAAGCCCCAACTGACCGCGGATGTCTGCTGCTTTACACCGAAACAGGCCAAGGGGCTGGTGTCTGTGCTTCGGGGCAGGGTGGAGAAGCACCTGTTCGTGAGCACCTGCGACGTCTACGGGTATCCGCTGAAGCGGATCCCCCTTCACGAATCGGATCCCTTCAACAAGACCATTTCACAATACGCAACGGACAAGCTGTCCTGTGAAAAGGTATTCTGGGTGGAGCACAAGAAGGGAAGCATTCCCATGGCCGTGGCCCGGCCCTCCTACTCGTTCGGCCCGCCCTTCGTGCTGAACTTCTTCTCCCGCTTCGGAGGGCTGGAGCTCATGGCCCGTATGAGGGCGGGAAAGCAGGTGGTGGTACCGGGCGATGGGCAGACCCTGATCCATCCTTCCTCTGCCTACAACACGGGACGGATGATCGCCGAGATCATCCTGGAACCGCGAACCGCCGGTGAGGGTTTTACCTGTGGGCATGAGACCTATATGACCGGGGATGAGTACTATCAGCTGTTCGCCCGGGCGCTGAAAGTGGAGGCTCGGATCGTCCACATCCCCAAGGAGCTGCTCCATCCGTTGGAGAAGAAGTTGATCCCGGATGATCTTCTCAGCGAATTGACAGGTTTCCACGTTGCCTTTTCCGAGGAAAAGTTCAAGAGCTTTTTCCCTGAATTTCAGTGGAAGAAAACCCTGGACCAGGCAGCCCGCGAATACGTAGCGTATCACGACAAGCAGGGAGATATACCTCCATTCAAGAAGAACTACGAGGACCGGTTGATCGCAGCCTGGAAGGCTTGCAAGAAGGGCTTCAAACCGTAACGACTTTCGGACCGATCGCTCCCTCGTCCATAGCGGTCTACCCGGCATAGTCTTGTTCCTTCACCTCTCTCAGGGATAATCTGGTGGTGATAGAACGCAACGAGCCAGAAGGCCGATGGAGTCAATGATGAAGCAAGCTGTAATGGTGAAACCAGGTGTGATCGAGTTCCGGGAGGTGGAAAAACCGGTTCCGGACTCCGAGGAGATCCTCTTGAGGATCGAGCGCATCGGAATCTGCGGTTCGGACATCCACGTGTATCACGGGCTGCATCCGTACACCGGCTATCCGGTCTGAGGCGAGTCTCGAGGAAGGGGCGATGATCGAACCGGTGGCGGTTGCCCTGCACGCCCTGGGCAGGGCCGGGCTCGGGCTGGATGGCGGCGTGGTGGGTAAAAGGGTCGTTGTGCTCGGTGCGGATCCGATCGGCAACTTGGTCGCCCAGTCGGCAAAAGCTCTCGGCGCGCAAATGGTCCTAATCACTGATTTGAGCGAGTTTCGGTTGAAGATCGCCCGGAGCTGCGGAATCGATCTCGCTGTGAATCCGAAAGACGAAGATCTGGACCAAGCCATACGACAGAAGATGGGAGAGGAGCGGGCGGACCTGATGATGGAGTGCGTGGGCAGCGAATCGACAATCACCGATGCAATCACCTGCGCCCGCAAAGGCTCCACGATAGTAGTGGTCGGTGTGTTCGCTGAGAAACCTGCAGTTGATATGGGATTGGTGCAGGATCGGGAGCTTAATCTCTTGGGTACTCTGATGTATCAGCGCCGTGACTACGAAAAGGCGATACAGCTGATATGCTCAGGCAAGCTCGAGTTGAAGGCCCTCATCACCGATACTTTTCCCTTCAACGATTACCTGAAGGCGTACCGGTATATCGAAAAAGCCGGGGAACGGGCTATAAAAGTGATGATCGCCCTGCCCTGAAGATGCACGGGAAACTGTCCTCTTTGTTTTTGTACCGAGCGGTGTCCTCTGTCTACCGTGCTGACGATCGGTGAAAGAAATTGAAGGTTCAGCTGAGCGTTACCCCTAAATGAAGCAATTCCGAATCGTGCTCTAATCCCTGCTGTACTTGATCGAGTTGAGAAGCACGGCCAGGAGAATCAGGGCGCCGGTGACGAGGTTCTTCATATACTCGTTCATGTTTAAAAGCGTCATGGCGTTGAGGATGATGCCCATGAACACCAGTCCCACAAGAGTTCCCCAGGCTTTGCCCCGGCCTCCACCCAGACTGGCGCCCCCGATGATGACGGCAGCGATTACGTTCAGCTCGTACCCCTTGCCGAAGGTGTGGGAGCCGGACATGACCTGAGAGGAGACGAGAATCCCGCCCAGTGCCGCTGTGATCTGGACGATCATCATGACCAGGATTTTTACACGCCGGACATTGATGCCGCACAATCGCGCGGATTCCTCGTTGCCCCCCACCGCATAGATCGAGCGGCCGAAGCTTGTTGTGTTCATGATCACCAGCACTATGAGGAAGATAGCGATCAAAATGAGGGCGGGGATGGGGACAACCCCCCAAACGTAGCCGGCACCGAGCTTGTTGAACCAGAGGGGCAGCGTGGTGATGGGAAAGCTTTTAGTGATGAGTCCCGCGATGCCGTAGAGTGCTTTCATCATGGCCAGGGTTACGATGAAGGTCGGTATGCCGAAACTCACGCGCATGAGACCATTGAAGATTCCCGCAGCAGCCGAAGCGATGAATGCGATGAGCATGCCCACGATGACGGCAGACTCCATTGGCATGATCCCGGCCTCGGCAAGAAATCCCGTGAAGAACGCGGTGAGCACGCCGGCTAGAGCAACGGTGGAGGAAACCGAGAGATCGATTTCACCTGAGATGATGACCATGGTCATCCCGAAGGCGATAACTCCCTGGATCGAACTATTGCGGAGGATATTCAGAAGGTTCGTGAGGGTAAAAAAATGCGGAGCCGTGAAGCCCAGGATGACAACCATCCCCACCAGGATCAGCTCCATGATGTTCTTTTTGAGAATGTTCCGTATTCGCTCATTCACTGAAATCATTGTCCGCCGGCCCCCATGCATAACAGGTAGAGCTCATCCCTGGAAAGCTCGCTCGACATGCGTTCCCCTATGATCCGGCCGTTTCGCATCAGGAGAATGCGGTGACATACTTCGAGCAGCTCCTCGAGCTCGGATGAAACGATGATGCTAGATATATTCTTTTTCGATTGCTCCCAGATGATCTGGAAGATCTGCTGTTTGGCCTGCACGTCTATCCCCCGGGAGGGTTCATCGAAGAACATCACCGACGGTGAAGAGTTCAGCCAGTTCCCGACGACCACTTTCTGCTGATTTCCCCCCGAGAGGGACTCTACGGGAAGATCGATGTCGGAAACCTTGATATCCAGGTCTCCGACCTGCTTCTCGGCAAACTCCGTTTCCCGTTTCCTCACGATGAAGGAGTGGTTCGTGATCTTGTTCAGGGCGGCCAGAGTTAGGTTTTCCTTTACCGACATGTAGGGGCTCAATCCCTGCCGTTTCCGGTCTTCCGGCGCCAGGGCTACGCCGATTTTTTTCATCTTCAGCGGAGAGGGGGCGGTGATGCGTTTTCCCTCGAAGTAGATCTCACCGCTGTCGAAGTGATCGGATCCGAACAGCGAGCGCAGCAGTTCCGTACGACCCGCCCCTAGCATCCCGGCGATTCCAAGGATCTCCCCTCGTTTCAGGGAGAAGCTCACATCCCGGAATTTGGGTTCCCTAGTAAGATTGCGCACCTCTAGAACCACTTCCTCCGAGGTGCTGACCTCTCTGGACCGGCTCTGTACCTTCACGTCGCCGAACATCATATCCAGGATCTTGTTGTGGGTTGCGTCGGCCATGTCCATCTTGCCGATTAGCTCTCCGTCCCGGAGCACCGTGCAGGTATGGGCCAGTTCCCACAGCTCCTCCAGCCGATGGGAGATGAAGATAACGATGACGTCATTCTCTACGATTTTATTTACGATTCCGAACAGGGTCTTTACCTCGTTAACAGCCAGGGAGGATGTTGGCTCGTCCAGCAGAAGCACCCGAGGATTGAAGCTCATGGCCTTTAGTATTTCCACGATCTGACATTTCCAAACCGGGAGATCGGCAATCAGGTCTTTGGAGGATATAGCGACGTTCATGTCAGCCAGTAGTTTGTCGGCCTTTGCAAAGGTGCTCTCCCAATCCACGAACGGACCCTTGCGGGGAAGCCTGCCCATGAAGATGTTCTCGGCTACGGTCGTGTAGGGGATGAGGCTCAGTTCCTGGTATACCGTGGCGATGCCCTGGGCAAACGCCTCAGACGGATTTGAAAGTCTGAGCTCCTCCCCGTTGGATTGTATGCTTCCCGAGGTCGGTCGGATTGCTCCGGAGAAGATCTTGACCAAAGTGGACTTGCCGGATCCGTTTTTCCCGATTAGCGCGTGGATCTTGCCGCTTTCGAAGGAAACGGAGACGTTTTTCAGGGCCGTGGTTCCCGGGTATTCTTTCGTGATGTCGATCGCTTCCAGTACGTTCATTTCATCCCCGTGCGATTCCGGTGACCACCGCACTGTAGACTCAAGAATTATACGAACAACGAATTGGGTTGATCAACTACAAGATTCGAGCGGAAAAAAGAGGCAGAGGGGGGAGCCAGGCTCCCCCACCTGCGCTTGGATTTTTCTGGAAATCAACTACTGGTATTTCTTGAGATTCGCCACGTATTCATCGAGTTTCTTGGGATCATTCCTGCTCAGAAACGTTCCGGGGACGTAGGTTTTCTTTCCCTTGAACTCGCTGACATCCTCACCCTTGACCGCCATGCAGACGATCTCCATCGTCCGATAGCACAGCTGATAAAAATCCTGGGCGGTTGTGGCCTGAAGGATGTTCTTCGGATCTTTGAGCATGTTGACGATCTGTTCGCTTCCGTCGACGCCGAACACGAACACTTTCCCCTGTTTTCCCGCGTTGGCTACCGCCATGGTACATCCAATGGTACCGCCCTCGTTCGAAGAAAAAAGGATGTTGATTTCCGGATGCGCGGTCAGGATGTCACCAGCCGTGATGACCGCTTTGTCCTGAACCCAGGAGTCCTGGTAGGCCACGACTTTGACATCGGGCAGCTTGGTGACCTC
>Ga0180437_10004422_pt1 | contig 20007 bp, 18 predicted proteins | sample SS_ome_4_FD_132410 | JGI IMG/M metagenome (GOLD analysis project Ga0180437, IMG submission 132410) | Hypersaline lake sediment archaeal communities from the Salton Sea, California, USA - SS_3_D_1 metaG | ecosystem: Environmental > Aquatic > Non-marine Saline and Alkaline > Hypersaline >... | reverse complement strand
GGCGGCCACCCAGGGGTTGCTCCAGATGATGGATGAGGATGAACTGGAAGGGGTGCTCGCACACGAGCTGGCTCATGTGCGGAATCGAGATATTCTCATCGGGACCATTGCTGCGACCATGGCAGGGGCGATCATGGTACTGGCGCGAATGGCGCAGTTTGCAGCGATTTTCGGAGGGGGAGGCCGCGATAACAACCGGGGCGGTGGGGGAATTGGGGTGATATTCGTTGCGATTTTTGGCGCCGTCGCGGCGATGCTCATCCAGATGGCGATATCTCGTTCGCGAGAGTATCAGGCTGACGCGTCGGGGGCAAAACTGTCGGGGAATCCGAAGGGATTGGCGAAGGCGCTCGCGACGCTGCAGCAGGGAGCACAGCGCGTTCCAATGCAAGCGAGTCCGGCGACATCGCATATGTTCATTATCAACCCGTTCAGCAGAAAAGGCTTGACGGGGCTCTTCAGTACTCATCCCCCGATGGAAGAACGAATCAAGCGGCTGGAGCGGATGGCGGCAGGAGAGTGAGGATTTCTTGGTGGGCGCGTTCGCGAAGGCGCACTGCGGTAGAATCTGCTTCCGATCCAGTGGGATGGCCGAGTTGAGATCTTATGGGTAGTGTTTCGCGTCAAGTTATCGTAGGCGGCGTTCAGATCGGCGGCGGCGCACCGGTAACGGTGCAGTCGATGACGTCGACCGATACACGCGACGTGGCTGCAACGGTTTCCCAGATCCAGGAAATCGAAGAAGCAGGGGCCGACCTTGTTCGAGTGGCCGTGCCGGACATGGACGCGGCAGAGGCCCTTGAGCCGATCAAATCACAGATTTCGATTCCGTTGATCGCGGATATTCACTTCGACCATAGACTGGCATTGGCTGCCGTTGCGCGAGGCGTGGACAAACTAAGAATCAATCCGGGCAACATGGGACGACCGGAGCATGTAGAGGCTGTGGCGGCTGCTGCAGGCGAACGGGCTATCCCCATTCGCATTGGGGTGAACGCGGGATCGGTGCCAGAGAAGATTCGAGCGCGATACGAAGGCGAGGGTGATGTGCAGGAGCAGCTTGCACGGGCCATGGTGGAAGCCGCTCTGGGCCACTGCAAGCTGCTGGAAGCATGCGGTTTTGAGAATATCGTCGTCTCATTGAAGGCGTTCGATCTTCGATGTACATGGTTGGCGAACCGAAGGTTTCGGGAAGAGCGCGACTATCCACTTCACTTAGGAATCACGGAGGCGGGATTGCCGCCGGCTGGAATCGCGCGTTCGGCCATCGGTGTGGCGGCGCTGCTTCGAGATGGGATCGGCGATACGATTCGCGTGTCTCTGACCGGGGATCCAGTTCTTCAGGTGAGAGTGGGGCGTGAGATTCTTTCGTCGCTCGAGCTGAGCCAGGCCGGCGTGACCCTCGTGACGTGCCCGACCTGTGGCCGATGCGAATTAGATCTGGCGGGATTGGCGCGATCGGTCGAGGACAAATTGCGTCCCATAGATCGGGAGCTGCGTCGGGATGGGCGATTGCTTCGGGTGGCTGTGATGGGGTGTGTGGTGAATGGTCCCGGCGAGGCTCGCGACGCGGACGTCGGAGTCGCTGGAGGGGCGAGCAGGGGTGTGGTATTCGTTCAGGGCAGCCCCGTTGGCACCTACCCGGAGGGCGAACTCGTCGATGCGCTCCTCGGCGCGGTGAGAGGCTTCCTCGATCGAGAATCTTAGGGGCGAGGAGGACGGACCATGCCAGCACGCCAGCGGATGACCCTGATCGAGTTTCTGATCGTGATGGCCATCTTCGGGATACTGGCCGCCATTGCGATTCCTGCAATGGAGCAGGCCCGGCAGCGGGCACGAGCGGCAAGGTCGGGAGCAGGGCAAGCCCCAGCGGTCACTGCTGTGTCGCCGGATGGACAACTCAACACGATTGAGGTGTCGGAGCTTGCTCGGGACGGAGATCGAGCGCGCCCGGAGCAGTTTATTGGAGTCGTGATCGGGCTTGTGCCGGTGGTGGTTGGTGTGGCGATCATTTACGCTATTGTGAGCCGTCTCAAGCGGCAGATGGCACGCCGTGTTGAATAGAACGTTCGTCCATATTCCCGGCATTGGCACAGTGACGGAGCGGCGTATCTGGAAACGGGGTGTACAGTCGTGGGATGCGTTTCTGCGCGCCCCGTCTGCGGCAGGGCTTTCGTCTCGAAAGACGGAGAGCATACTCAAGGCGGTCAGTCATTCCCTGGAGCGGCTACGGTGCGAGGACTACGCCTATTTCTCTTCGACGCTCGCCTCGCGGGAGCACTGGCGCGCCTATCCGGATTTTTCACATCGAATCGCGTACATCGATATCGAGACGACCGGGATGGCGGAGGATGACGCGATCACAATGATCGGGCTCTACGACGGCCGCGAGGCGAGGGTCTATACGAAGGGCGAGGACCTTCAGGCGTTTGCCGATGATATTGGGCAGTACAGCCTGCTTGTGACATTCTTCGGGTCTGGCTTCGATTTGCCGTTTCTTCGACGTCGATTCCCTGCGGTGCAGTTCGATCAGCTCCATATCGACCTCTGCTACGCGCTGCGACGTCTCGGTCATACCGGCGGACTAAAACATATCGAGCAGGAACTGGGAATCGTTCGCGGCTCGGAGACAGAGGGACTGGATGGTTGGGATGCGGTCTTGCTTTGGCGGGAGTGGGAGCGTGGAAGCCGAGACGCCCTTCAATTGCTGAAGGCGTACAACCGCGAAGATATCGTGAATCTGGAAGAATTGCTTCGGTATGCCTACCGGGAGCTTTTCCAGCGGACCGGAATTCCAGGGTGGAACGAGCTGGCAGCGCCGTCGCTATGACGGGACTGTAGCATTTCATCGGCTAAGCCATTTTGACGAGGACGGTGCTGAGCCATGCGGCCATCGCGAGTCAGACATGAGGGAGAAACTATGGCGAGACGTCCCATGTCGTGGACGATGTCTCTGGCGGTTGTTCTATGTATGCTTGTGTTCTCGATTTCGATTGTCGAGGCTGTTGAGGAGCCGAGTGACCAGACGGCGATAGAAGCATCGACACCCACCGCCTGCGAGTTAGATCGGGATTTTGCCGATGTGACCGGAGATGGAGTCGAGGATAAGGTGGTCCTGGTGGGATGGAAGCAAGATCCCAGCGGTCATTTCTCGACGCGGACCGCTATCACCGTGACGGATGGGGCAACGGATGAGTCGTGGCACATTGAAGCAGGTCTAGTCACCAGCGGGTACGGCGGCCGGCTTTTTCTGGGGGACTTCAGCGCGGATGGGGTTGCCGATATCATGGCGGCTTTGCCGACGGGGGGCAGTGGTGGTATGGTGCTCTACAGCATCTTCTCCTGTGCGAACGGGAACCCCAAAACGCTATTCGATCAGGATGCATTGAGCGTTGGTCCTCGGTGTAGCGTGACGTTTAGGGCGGGGTTCACGGCGGCTGTTTTCAACCGCGAGTTGAGGCGGTCCTTCGATCTCGATTTGTCGAAATCAAAGCAGCGCTATATTGAAGCGGGCGTGTACGATTCTGAGGGGGCGCTGCTGGAAGACACTCACGGGGTAGTGAATCCGTACGAGTTGTTGCAACCAAGAGATATCGATGGCGACGGGACGTATGAACTGGTTGGCTTTCAAAGGGTTTGGGGGCTGTACCATGCGGATACGCTTGGCGTGGCCCGGTCGGTGTGGAGATGGAGTGAGGGCGAATGGGAGCTTGCCGAGCTCCAGGTAATGAAGCCAGAGGATCTTCTCGCCGGCATGTATTGGACGGTCATGGTGTCAGCATTGAGCCCGGGGATGCTCGTGACACTGACGCTGGATGAGGGTGGCGAAGCGCGGATGTCCCACGATTATGTCAACGGGCAGCCGGCAGTCGTGCAGATTGGAACATGGACTGCCAATGATAATCGAACGGTTTCGGTGCATTTCACTGATATAGATGGCCGATCCATCAACGACACGATGAGATTTCGACTTGAAGGGGATTTGCTCGTCGCCATCGAGTACGATGCTGACGTCTACGGTTGGGAAGGGTTGACACTGGAGCGACATTCACAGGCAAAGCCGCAACTCGTTACGGTTCGCCCGGATGCCGTGGGACAGGAGAAGACTTTGCGAGGATATGTTGTGCTTGGGCCTGAGGTCAAAGTGTTCACTCCATGTGATTCCAACGAGCGGATATGGGTGACGGATGAGTCGGGAGAGCTGTGGGATCTTTATCAAGATTTCGCAGTCGAGCCGTACGAGCCGATCTTTGTCGAGTTGGACGCGTGCGAGGCCGAGCCGCCAACTCATGGTGTGGGGCGTAGCTACAAGCAGCATCTTGTCGTCACGCGGGTGGTGCGGGCGGCGCACGAAGGGTGGGATTGTCGGGAGAATTTGGCGGGAATCGAATTCAAAGCGCGCGGGGTAGAGCCGTTTTGGAACGTCACCATCGATGAGAACGGAATTACGTTCTTCGAGCTGACTCGGATGCAAGTGAAGTTCTCGGCCGCTCCGGCTGCGGTGGCGCCCGGGCGATGGATATACTACTCGACGAGTACCGTTCCCAAAGGACACTGGATATTGATCGTAATCGACGAGAAGCGGTGCGTCGATCCGATGTCCGGCGAGGTCTATGGTTTTGTGGCTGAGGTGTTGATCGACGGCCAGCGTTATCAGGGGTGTGCGGCCAGAGGACTTGCCTTGCCAAAGTGACATATAGAATGCTGGTCATAACGCCTTTGATGGCACGCAATGTTCTAGGATGTTTAGAATAATGACGGGTGGCGAGTTCAAAGCATTCAAGTTCGACGAGCTATCGGTTATTATTTCGAGATGATTGTGCGCCGATTGGTCCTATTGATTCCCATTATGGGTGCTCTTGTAGTGGCGGCTGTTCCCGCACTACGCGATCAAACGCGTCTGCAATGGGCGATGATCCCGCGGGCTGCAACTCCGAAGGAAGGGGATCGCCGCGATCCAATTGTGGACTGGATAGAGAAACGAAGAGAGGAATGCGTCGAGTTTGTGGAGCGGGAACATCCAAATGATGCCGACCTGCTCCTGGCGGCTGGTGACCTGACAAATGACGGGGTTTCAGCGATTGGATTGCTACAGCGAGCAGTGGAGCTTCGGATGGATGGCATCGCCTATTCGGCGTACGTCGACGCCTGGCTCAGACAGGGGCCGTGGTACGATCGGGTGGAGACCTCGGGGGTGGATCCGGCGGACGCGGCCGGTCTATCTGCGGTACGCAATATCATCGAGGAGCGTCATCTTCAGGTGGCGTTGCAGCCAGAGGAAATAGCGCCGGTGCTTACCGCTGCAAAAGCATGGCAACGGGTCGATCCGGAAAATGCCGTCCCCGTGGCGGTAGAGGCGTGGTGCTTGCTAGGGCTGCATCGAGACTCGGAAGCGCAAGAAAGATGGTCGGCAGCGAGTGGGCTCAATCGAGCGACGGCGTATGAATTCCAACGGCGGCTTTTCGTGGCGCGCCTGCTGGCGGAGATGGGAATATCAGAGCCAGAAGCATTTCTTATGTCTGCGGAAACGCTGTCACCATCTTCATTCGCACGGATGAGCGTTTGTGCTACGGCGATGGGGTATTTCGGACATGTGGCTGAGATGTCGGGCGATCTTGAGGATGCACTGAAGTGTTGGCAAGATACGATTGCCATCGGCCAAACGACCCAACTCTCGGCCGAATCGAGTATGGGCTACCTGGCCGGTGTGCATGTGGAAAGCGTCGGGGCGGAGCCAATTTGGCGGTGGTATCCAGATTGGATGACGGGTCTCCGCGGGGGGCGGCTCGGTGGACGTTTCTTCTTCGGTCCCCACCACAATCTGTATGTAGCCGAGGTCGGCGAGGATGCTGACGAAGAGCTGGTTCATCGGCTCGTGGCAGCTCGGCTGAGTACGGAGCTGCTCGGAAGCACGATGACGGGGTCATTTGCTGTGGGCCGGTACGCAACCGGTATGGAATTGCTGGTGTTCGGGCTGCTGCTGGCCCTCATGATCGTCTTGATGATAGGGGTGGCTCTTTTTCTGGGTTTCGGCACAGGGAGCGACAATACAGGACGGGTGCTGGGGCCGATTGCGCGGGTCGCGCTAGCGGTGTTGCCAGTGCTCGTGATAACGGTGGCGGCAGGAGCCATCCTCGCGGTGGGGTCGATGTTCGAGAGATCGCCAATGCTGGCGCCAACGTGGATGCACCTCGGTGCTTCCGTGGGGGCAGCGCTGATCGTGGTCGCGCTGGCGTCACTCGTCGTGGCAAAGACAAGGACTGGAGGAAGCTCGACCCTGCGGGGGTGGCGGCGGATTATACGCGAGGTTCTTCCACTTGCGGCGGTCTTTGCCGCACTATTGTACCTCGTCGTGGGAGTCGCGGCGATGGAGTTTCGGGGGCGGTGGCTGCGCGAATGGAACCGACCGGAGGTGAATGAGATGATGCGGCTTCGCCGTTCGCTTGGGATCGGTGGCTTGAGGGCTCGGGTGCCGCGGAACTCATATGTTCGCGCATATCCTCCGGGTGTGGGGAATCCGGATACGTCGAAAATTCCGTAGGCGTATGTTCGAAGAATCATTTCCTCCGCTTAGAAATTCTCGAAACCCTCGAGTGCTTTGCTCTCGTCCGGAAACGCTCCGAGAACGATAGAATTCGCATTCGCCAGGATTCAGGATGATACCGTCACGGGTTGACCGGTCTCGGCAGACTGCTGAATAGCGAGCGCGATGCGTGTAACCTCGAGTCCTTGTTCGCCGGTGGCGAGTGGCGGAGTGTCGTTGACAACGCAATCGACGAAGTGTCGTATGCTTTCGCGCGCGAAGCCGACGTGGCTTCCATGGATGGTGGGGCTGCCGAGCAGGTCGGGATAGCTTATGCCGGATGGGCTGTCGATCTGAAGCATGCGATTTGACGTTGTGTCGATGGAGGCGGCGGCCCTGGAGCCAATGATCTCGCATTTCATGTCGACAACATTAGGAGCCGATTGAGGGAGCAACCAGCAGTTTTCGATGGTTGCGATGGCTCCGCTCGGGAATTCGAGCGTTGTCTGGAAGAAGTCTGGGGTGTCGACACCCATGTCTTTTAGGATTTCACGACGCGAGACAGCGTAGACCCGAGTCGGCCATTCGTCCAAGAGCCAGCACACCATGTCGATGGCATGGCTTCCCAGAAACCAGAGAACGGATGATTGGGCGGCCCACGACAGCATCTCGAGCGGCACGAAGGTTGTATTGCTCAGCCGAAAGGCGATGAGCCGAGGCGATCCGAGATCGCCTCGGCGGATGAGGCTATGCGCTTCGTGGAACGGCGGACTCCAGCGGTTGTGGAAGTCCACCATGAGCTTGGTGTGTGCTCTTCGTGAGGCGGCGATGATGTGCTCACATTCTTCAATGGTCGTTGCCAGAGGTTTCTCAACGAGAAGGTGCTTCCCTGCGTTGGCGAGGGCAATGGCAATTTCGGCGTGGGCGAAGTCTGGTGTTGCTATGGAGACGGCGTCGAGAGAGTCGTTTTCGATGAGTTCCCGCCAGTCGACGCAGGCGTGCTCTGCGCCATAGCTGGCGGCGAGGCTCCTCGCTCTCTGCTGATTGAGATCGCAGATGACGGCGAGCTGGGCCGCTGGATGGCTGCTGTAGATTTGGGCATGAATTTCGCCAAAGAGTCCGGCTCCAACGAGGGCGAATTGTTTTTGGGTCATATAATACTCTGCCACTGATTGGAATGGGTTGGCGTGATCTGAGTTGAATACGGTAACTTGTTGCGACAGGTTAGCGGGTATTCCTGTTGACGTAATGCTACGTGCCATCAATGGTTGTCGCGCGCGGAACGAGCTCATTTTTCGCGAGTGATCCACATGAGTCTATAGGAAAACAGTGATTGAGCGCCCCTGTGAACAGAGACCGTCGGCACTTCGTCTTGGATGGGTGCCGATGTGTTCCCATCCGGTTTGCGGGATAAGGTGGGACTATTCGTGACCACAAGATTGGGTCATCATAGGAACAGGCGCGTCGACGGGAGTCGGGAAATCTCACTTTGGATTCTTGGCGGAGCGTCCGAGAAATCGACGTCGAGCCCGTTGGGTGACGGAGTCGTATTGGGAGGATGTTTTGTCATAAGAGAGCATCGCGAAGTAAGGAACGGTGAAAGAGGAGATAACTGATCATGGAAAGAGACGAGATTATTGCCGCCGCTCGGGAATTAATTACGTCTGGGCGGTCGTTTGTGCTGGCGACTGTGGGCGAAGATGGTTTTCCGCAGATGCGATGGATGGGAGCGGCCTACTTAGAGGAACTTATCACGGTGTATATGGCGGCTGGAGCGGAATCGCGGAAGATGGGGCAGATCAGATCCGAGCCGAAGTCACAGCTTATGTTTCAGTCTGACGACTACTCTCGGGTTGGCACATTGACCGGGAGCAGTGAGGTGGTCGAGGACGCGGGAACGAAGCAAAAAGTGTTCGCGGGGATCGCGGCAGCGTCTCAGTACTTCTCGGGTCCAGATGACCCAAATTTCGGTGTCATCAAGTTCACGTGTCGGCGAGTCGAAATGTTGGGGCTTACTGAAGGAATGGGCACAGTCTCGACTGAGGTGTGATTCGAAAGAGATAGCAGAAGCGTCTGGATGCCAAACTCGGCTTGCATAGGGGAAAAAAGGGCTCCGACGGCGGTCGGAGCCCTGTGTATTGGTTTGCAAAGGTTAGAGAGGGCGGACCCTCATAGCTCGGGGTCCCTTGTCGCCCTGTCCGATTTCGAGTTCGACATCTTGACCCTCTCGGAGAGAGCGAAAGCCATCGGCTTCGATCACTGAATGGTGGACGAAAACATCACCCTCTTCGGTTTCGATGAAACCAAACCCCTTTGCGTCATTGAACCACTTGACTTTACCGCTGGTCATCAGCCAGTCTCCTTTTCGAAAGCAGCGCAGGTGTGGAGAGCGGCTAATGTTACGACTGCGTGCTCGCCCCGACGTGCCGCGCTTTCGATCTTGATATGCTGGTAAGCGCAGTGTGTACATGCTAATCAGGGGCTTATCTATTGTCAAGGGGCGCATAACAGTTCGCTCTTGATGAGAACGGGTTTGGAGAGGAGAGACGAGGTTAGGGGGCGCGGGTGCTGGCGGAGTTCTTCTGCCGGCCGAAACCTCTTGGGCCCATCTGAAACTGCTGGAGCAGGTAGGGCTACGCTGGGGGGCCAGATCTATATTGAGCGGCTCTTCAACACCCTCCAGAATCGTCTTGCCACCAGCTTGCGGCTCGCTGGCGTCCACCGGGATCGCCTCTGCCAACATCCGACACACCGGCATTGGAGCCACCAGAATCGCATAATGGGGACTTTTTTCCCCTGCAAAAGGGGGGGCATTTTCGCGTTGCCATGATGGAATCCCAAGAATGTGCACTAGCGCGTTGAGCGCTCATCGTCTAAACGCTCAAAACTAGGCTCGATTTGACCCCAGCGTTCCCAAATGCTAGAATCCCCACATCTGAATTCAGTATGATCCCACTGCGTGACGACAATCCAACTCGTACCTTCCCCATCATGGTCGTTTGTATCATAGCGGCCAACATCGTGATTTATCTCTACCAGGCCATCATGCCGGATCTGCCGGGCATACTCTTCATCTACACCTATGGAGCGGTTCCTGCCGTCTTGCTCGGTCAAATCGAGCTTCTCGACGTCCTTCCCCGCGAAATACAGGCGGCCGCTGCCTTTTCAAACGCGACTGTCGATCCTGTTCAGCCTATTTGGCTGACGATCTTTACCTCCATGTTCCTGCATGGCGGATTACTCCATCTTGGCGGGAACATGCTCTATCTCTGGATATTCGGGAACAACATTGAAGATGTCTTAGGGCACACTCGCTTCCTCATTTTCTACTTCTTCTGCGGATTTCTCGCTGCGATGGCGCAAATACTCATGAGCATCGGTTCGCCGATCCCGATGATCGGCGCCAGCGGCGCCATCGCCGGTGTGCTTGGTGCCTACTACATGAAGTTTCCCCATGCTCGAGTACGCTGTCTCGTTTTCCTCTTCTTCTTCATAACGGTTGTGATGCTTCCCGCCGGCCTGGTGCTGCTCATCTGGTTCCTTCTTGAGGTATTGCGTAGCCTACAGCCACAAAGCTTACAGGGGGGAGTTGCTGTCTTCGCTCACATAGGGGGTTTCATCGCTGGTTGGGCTCTGCTTCGGCGCTTCGAGCCGAGACGACGCATCCGCTTTGTCAACTGGTAGCATTGATGTTTCTGGGCATTGGGTGCAGGAGTTAAACAAGAAACCCCACCACTCGAAAAAAGCGAGAGGTGAGGTTATTCGTTACACTGAGATGTTACTTATTCAATGATAAGGTCCGTCGTAAGCCGGAAGCCGTAATCGAGTCGTGGCGGAATGATCCCACGCGTTGGCGCCGTCGTCCGACCCGGTGCAGTTCTTGTTCCCGTCGCTGCTCTGGCCGTTCCCCCACGAGCCGCGCCGCCCCGTCCGGCACTCATGCCACCTCGACCACCACGCCCCCCCCTGCCAGCGGTGAGCTTTACTTTGTAGCTCGGCGCGTGATTGAGAGCAGTCCGCGCCGCAGCCGTCCGGAATTCGACTTCGCCGAGGATTGTATCCTCGGTATGGATGACTTTGCCTGTATAGCGTGTGACATACGTGCGACGATTCCCTTCGAGATTCACCAGCCGCGCGCTGTCGAGATCGGTTGGAGACACACTTGTCCCCGGTCGTGTCGTGCGGGGAGGAGTTGTCTTGCCACCTCGTGCCGTTCCTGCGCCTCCCCTCCCAGCTGTCCCTGCTGTACGACCACTTCTGCCGCCCCGACCGCCGCGCCCGCCTCCTCCGCGGGCTGTAAGCTCAAGCTTCAAGTCAGATGCATTTATCGTGCGAGTGGAAGCGCTCCATGCAGCGCCTTGTTCGTAGATTGGGAGTTCGGGTATGCTGTACGTGGACGTAATCACCGCACATTCACGTCCGCGAAACCATCGAAGTCCCTCAAAGACGTGCCGCCCCTGCACGTAGACTGCTCGGCGCGAATAGAGATCGCACAGCACTCCGATGGGGGATACCCAAGTATCCCCCGGTAGTACCGGAAAGTCTCGTAGAGCCAACGAAACCTCTGCCAGCCCTAATCGGGGTTTAGTCGACGCAGTGTCCGCTGGCAGGGAGAGACCATTTCGGGAAACCTGCACCATCACGTACCGACCCACCTCGGGCAGACTTTGATTCGTCCCCTCCGTCGTCACCATCGCGGTTCGGAGCCTGCTCCTCACGAGAGCCGAAACTCCCTCATAGAATGGATCCATTACAGACTGACTGAGCTCTGCCCGAAGCTCAGCTTCGAGAACCCCGAACCCTGAAGGAAGCACCTCGTCTGCGCGCAAGGCTGAGAGCTCGCCACGAGCGGAAACTGTGCGGGCAGAGAGATCGTGCTCTCCAAACCTTACGGTAAGGAGTACTCCCTCCGGGGGAGTTGGCACCGAGTTTTCAACGATAACACCAATCGACGCGCCTCCAGCGTATTGAGCAGACGCGTTGTAGGCGTCCACGCTAATCAAATGCTGTCCGTCGAGCGCAGTGCTCGTATCCCACCGCATCTCAAACGGCGGAGTCGTTGCATAGGCAAAGCGATCGTCAATACGAAAGATCACATGTCCCAGTGGATTCGCCCAATCCACCTTGATTAGGGCCGTGCCTCGTAGTCTGGCGCCGGATTCAGGGCTGACAATCTCAATATCCCCCGGAAGTAAGGGCGGCTCGACTGCAGGCTCAATAGGCGGGGTCAAAGCCGATTCCGGCACGGTTTTTTCCGTCCGAGCAGGCGGCTCTGCCACTACCTTGCCTCCCTCCGTTGCTGCGAGCAGCCCGGCCCCTACGCATGCAAGAAGCGCCGTCGCACATAGCATTCTCACCAATTGCCAACATGCGCTTCGGTTTCCCATACCTCTGCTCCTTGCGTTCAGTATCATCTAGGGCAGAACGAAACCCCAATACTGCGCCATTATAATTCAAACAACCGCACGATTCAACCTGCCCGTGGAGGCAGGTCCGTTTCGATCCCGATGGGTCGCACCGTTAATCTCGCCAATATAAAGACTTCGCTCCACCGCCTGGAAGCCAACGTCATGATGGCAGACGTCCGACCATAAGACCGTTGCTCTGGCTGCACGTCATCCCCCCTCGCCCGAAGCGAGAGCTGGGACGGCGTCATCGTCGAAAGATTCGAGAAGGCTCATTGGTGGCAACTTCAAATACTACACCTAATACTGACGGGTTGAGTACGAGGACGGAGCAACACGTTCCGTGGATGTTGATTTATCCCTCTACACGAGCGTACGAGTCGGCGACTACTACTCCCGACCGGTCGGGAGCAGTATCTTAACCTCCTTGAGGAGCAAATGGGAGATGGGTTCCCTGATCGTTTCAGGCATCTCGCACCAGTCGAGGAGTGACATCGAAAAAGCGTCATTTTGACTACCCGTGCGACTCTTGACAAAGCCCTTTCGTATCCAGTAGCATCAGCAGTGGGTATACTCCACCTAGCTATGATCAATAACCACACGCCAATCGAGCTCTTCCGCACTGACCGGGACCAAATCAGAGACGTCCTGGTTCGAACCGCGTTCTTCCTAGCGGTTCGCCAAGGCTATCGCTGATAGAAAGAAGCCACACTCGCCCGCCGCGTTGTCTCGGCGGGTTCTTCGTTAGCGAGGTAGAAAAGACGTGAACTCGGATGCCGTTCTCATTCTCAATCACAACTACCAGCCGCTCAACGTGACGAACGCCCGTAGGGCAATCGGAATGTTATGCGTCGGTAAAGCGCATGTTGTAGAGACCGACTCCAAGATCTATCATGCCGAGCATGTGAGCATCGATCTACCTACGGTGCTTCGCTTGAACCATCACGTTCGGCGGCCTATGCCGGTGTTACGAGTTTCTCGGAAGAGCATTTTTGCGCGGGATCATCACACCTGTCAGTACTGCGGCGCGCGCAATGTCCCACTCACCATCGACCACGTCATTCCGAGAGAGCGTGGGGGCGGCGATGAGTGGACGAATCTCGTCTGTTGCTGTACCAAGTGCAACAACAAGAAGGGTAACCAGCTGCCGGATGAAGCAGGCATGAGAATTCGGCGCAAGCCTTTCCGGCCGAAGTACCTTCCGTATATCAGCTATACGAAGTTCCTTGCCGCTGCACAGAACCCATCGTGGCGACCGTACCTCGCGCCCTATGCCGACTTGTCCGTGCTCGCCAGCAAGGTCTAGAATCCTCTCCTTGACTTCTTCCTGAGATTCAGCACCAGCTTTGCCACCTGGGCCGCCGCCTCTGGTTTTCCCAACCCTTTGCTCGCATTCGCCATCTTCTGCAACCGCTCCCGGTCGATCAATAGTTCCCGCAACACCTCGTACAACCGTTGCGGTGTCAATTCCGCATCTGGAATCAATACTGCACCCCCCGCGCGTTCCACCGGTTCTGCATTCATCATCTGCTCTCCGGTGCTCGCGTCCGCCCACGGAATGAGCACGGCAGCTAATCCCCGCGCCGTAATCTCCGCCACTGAACTTGCTCCGGCCCGCGACACGATCAAATCAGCCAGGGCAAACGCCTCGGGCCCCGCGTAACCCAGCGAACGATAGCGAAGCGTGTTCCAACGGCCCTCGCGCGCTTGCGCCGCATATCGCTCCCCAGTCACATGAATGACCTGCAGTCCGTGCAACTCGGCAACTTCGGCAAGCCCGCGCACAGCTCCGGTCACGGCTTTGTTGATCCGATCCGATCCCAGACTTCCCCCCAGCACGACCAAAGTCTGCCGCCAAGGATCGAGCCTCAAAGCTGTGGCGCTTTCGTCTCGCGACGTCTTGACTACAGCATCGCGAATCGGCAGCCCCGTCGCCTCCACTCGCGTGCCCTTCCTCACTCGCCCCTTGAAAAATGCCACCATTTCAGGATGCGCCACCGCCATCACATCCACCAACCGGGCTACCAGTCGGCTCGTATGCCCCGGCACGCGATTGCCATCGAGCGCAGCGGCGGGGATCCGAAGAACTCGGGCAGCCAACAAGACCGGCCCTGAAACATACCCCCCCGTGCCGAGGACCGCATCCGGATGAAACTCCCGAATGATACGGATGCTCTGAATGAGCGGCAGGCCAATGGCGATTTCGAAGAGTGCCCGTAGTCTTTGCAATAGAGGAACTTTACGTCCGGCAATGCCGTGGACAGAGATTGAACGAAAAGGGAGACCGGCCTGTGGAACCACGTACTTCTCAATACGATCTCCCCCAATGTAGAGAAGCTCCACTCCAGGTTGCAGTTTTCTCAGAGCCACTGCCACCGCCAGAGCCGGATAGACATGTCCACCGGTTCCTCCTCCGGTCAGGACGATTCGCGGATCGCGCGCCACAGTTGGTTCTGGTGTTTCGTTCTTCACACGCTCGTTCAAGAACTAAAAAGGTCTCTCACCCAGGCGATGACGCGGCCAAGAACCGGCAGCAATCGGACCGCGGGGCGCTGCTCGGGACGTCGAGTCTGGGCCTCTCGGTGCGCGTAGTAAACCAAGCCGACCCCGGTCGCCAAAGAAGGGCTTTCCAGTAGGTGAATCGGTCCGGACGCCACGCGCGGACGGCCGAGCCGAACCCGGCATCCGAGGCATTCCTGTCCGAGGGGAGCCATACCCGTGAGTAGACTCCCGCCTCCTGTCAGTGCCGCGCCCCCAGGTGGCGGCCAATTTGCACCCAGCCGACGCATCTCCTGATTGATCATCCCGAAGACCTCGCTCATCCGCGCCTCGATTACCTCGGCCACAAAGCGTCGACTGACAGCACGCTCCTCTTCATCTCTAGGTAGCGCGACCATTTGCTCGTCTGGTACGAGGTCGACCTTAGCGCACCCGTGGACGAGTTTGATTTGCTCTGCCTGTGGATGGGTAATGCCTAGCGCAACGGCCAAGTCATGCGTCACGTTGCTGCCCGCGGCGGCAATGGCCCCAGTGTAGGCTACGCTGCCATCGGCAAAAAGCGCGATATCCGTCGTGCCACCCCCCACATCGATCAACAGCACGCCCAGTTCCTGCTCTTCCGAGGAGAGCACCGCGTCTGCCGTGGCCAATGGCTCGGCCACAAGCTCGGCAACTCCGTACCCAACCTGCTCCACACAGCGCACGACATTGTCCACGAGATTGCGGGAGGCGGTCACGACATGGGTCTCGACGGCCAATCGATTGGCGGATAACCCGAGCGGATTGCGGACTCGAGGCTCATCGTCGACGCGGAATCCACGGGACACAACATGGATCATTTGCCGGTCGGGTGGAATAGATATCGCGCTCACAGAAGCGCTCATCACGCGCTCGATATCCACCCAGGTGATCTCTCTATTGGCTCGGGCAAGCTGAATCTCACCTCTGGAGTTCAGGCATGAGATATGCTGTCCCGTGACGCCAACCCAGGCCGAATCAATCTCCACGCCGGCTATCCGCTGCGCCTTCGTCAAGGCTTCCTGGATAGCTTGAGTCGTCTCCGGAACATCCACGACATTGCCGCGCCGCAGCCCACTACAGGGCACGGAGGCCGCCCCGAGAATCTTGACCTCGGCTCCACGACCTCCGATGACTGCGGCGACTTTCGTGGTCCCGATATCGAGTCCGAGCAGCGTTTCCGGACCCGCCATCAAGCTCCTTTCTTCACACTATTCCGATGCGGTCGCGGTCCTCGCGCGCCGCGCTTCGAGTTTCGCTGATACCAGCAACGCGCGCATCCGACCGAGATTATTGAAAATTCGAATGCCCAGCGCCACGACCACTGCCAAATAGAGATCGACCCCAAGTTTATCCCCGAAGAACGCCAGCAATGCGGCCAGCGCCATATTGATGAAAAATCCGCTCAAGAAGATGGCCTCGTCGAAGCGGTGTTCTAGCCAGTTCCTCGCCGCGCCGACGAAAGCGTCCATACCAGCCACAATCGCAATCGCCACATAATCTGCCCAGTGAGATGGAACCGGCGGCAGGAAAAAATACACGACCAAAAAGCCGAACACAAGCGCGGCAAAGGGTATAACAATCATCGCTTCTCCCCCTTCTCCACCGGTTGGGCGTATTCATACACAGGTGCAACCATGGCTGGAGGGATGACGATTTCATCCTTCGAAGTCAACTTCACGGGAAACTGGAGCACCCGCAGCCCGTCTAGCACTCCGTCGCGGATATTGAGCGCCGATACAAGCTTGTCCTTGTTCCCGATGGCCTTAAAGATAAATGGGCTCGCAATTGTTACATTGTTTACTTCTATCAGCCGGGCCGAGCATACGATTGCGCTACCCGTTCGCAACCGTTGGCCATTGAGCGAAATAGCCTCCGCGCCGGCAGCCCACAATTCGTTGGCTATTTGGAGCAAATCGTAGTCGTGAATCACGAATACGTCGCTTGCGCCCGGCTCCCCGCTGACTCGCATTGTGCTGTCGGCAATCTCGAGTTCCACCCCAGGTCCCTTCACCGCAATGGTTCCCACGGCAAAACGATTTACCTGCAGTTCTTCACTCATGAGGCGAGCCAGACCACGTTCGCTGGCGGCTTCTTCCTCGTACTCCGCAATCTTGGAACGAAGCCGTTCGATCTCCTCGCTCTGCTGGGTGAGTTGAAGTTCGTTTCGGCTAAGCCGCTCTACGAGAAGGCCGGTTTGACGTCCAATAGCTGTTGCTCCCCTCAACTGTTGGCCGTGCACTTGGATCCCGAGAAGACCGCCGAGAACGACACAGACGATCGTGAAAGGAAGCAACCAATTTTTCTTGCTGGGGGTGCCTACCATACCTGTTTCTCTCGCTACCCAGACTTCCTCAATTCACATGGCTCCCAGTATGCCGTGGCAGGATTCGCCAGGTCGATTCGCTCAATCCTATGGACTCCGATCTGATCGAGCGTAGCCCTCAATAACTTCACTTTCGTCATGAGATCACCGCCTGCGCCGAGGTTGACGACAGGCCCGGATTCAAGAGTCATCTCTACCTCGCCATCTCTGGTCACCTGAACCCGAGTCTGCCTCAGGCACGGATCAGGTCCCAGTGCCTGCACCACGTCGAGCGTCATCTTGAGCTCGGCCTTTGCCTCCTTAGATGCGACGTCCCCGGATGCGGTTCTCGGTCCGACAAGCTCCGGCAATCCCCAGCCCCACTCCTCGGATACTGTAAAAACAACTCCTTCGGGATCGACGAGGACAGCTTCGCTTGACCCCCTGATTACGCCAATTGGCTCCCGGCGTTCCAACGTCACAATCAGTCTGTTCGGCAATGCTCGCTTGACCTTTGCCGTCCTCACCGCTGGCACCGCATCCGCTTGCTCTCTCACCAGCGTGAGCGGAGCCCAAATGATGTTCGAATTTGCCGGGAGATCGATGACATCGATAACCTCGGCCGCAATGCGGGAGTCCCCGACAACGGTTACGCGTCGCACCGCCAGCAGCGGAGAGCAGAGGAGGATGTACACCACCTCCGCAACGAGGAGCACAACGAGTAGGCGTAACGCTGCACGCAACTGTGACACCGGACAAGTTGCGCTGCGTGTACGCGTCCCAAGCGAAGGTCTATGTATTGCGTCCACCTTTACCCCCTCGATCATCCAAAGCCAGTTCGATCACGCGGTCCACGAGCTGCGGGAAACTCATCCCCATTGCCTCGGCCGCACGCGGAACCAGGCTCGTATCCGTGAAACCGGGAATCGTATTGACCTCGAGCACGTATACGTCTTCTGCGGTCGCCATCATATCTACTCGCGAGATACCCTGACACCCCAACGCTTCATGGGCGCGCAGCGTCAACTCCCGAGCTCGCTTGGCTGTCGATTCCGGTATCCGCGCGGGCACGATCTCCTCCGTCGCGCCCGGCGTATACTTCGCCTCGAAGTCATAAAATCCACTTGTCGGGACAATTTCTACCAATGGTAGGACTGCCGGACATTCATTGCCCAAGACAGGGCCGGAGATCTCGGTGCCGGAAAGAAGGGTCTCGACGAGGGCTTCTGTGCCGTACTCGAACGCTTGCTCGAACGCTGGCGTCATATCTTCGGCTTCTCCGACGACGGTAACGCCAATCGTTGACCCCTCACAGGCCGGCTTCACGATACACGGCAGTCCAATTCGCTCAATGATGGTCGCAATATCAATTCGAGTAGATCGCACGGCCACCCAGTCCGGTGTCGGAATGCCTTCCCGCTCGAAGATTTTCTTCGCCAGGATCTTGTTCATGGCGAGCGCGCTCGCCAGCACCCCCGAACCTGTGTACGGTACACCAAGCAGTTCCAACATGCCCTGCACGGTGCCGTTCTCCCCAGTTCCCCCATGGAGAGCGACGAAGACGACGTCTGGTCTTTCTCCCACACCAAAGGACGATACTATTGGCGTGACGTTGCCCGACCTCGTAACATCCGCAAGGTCCACGAACCTGCTTTCGTATCGCTCCGGATCCAGTGCATTCTGCACCTTGCGGCCGCTCATCAAGCAGACCTCGCGCTCCGCCGAGGTCCCGCCGGTGAGAACGACAACCCGCAGCCGTCTCTCGTCTCCCATCACTCTCCAACCAACTCGATTTCCAGTTCCAGATCGATCCCATAGCGTCTCAGAGCGAGTTCATGCGCCCATGCGACCAATTCCCGCATGTCGGATGCGGTCGCCCGCGCCCGATTGACGAGAAAGTTCGCATGCTTCCTCGATATCTGTGCTTGCCCAATTCGTCGGCCCTTCGCGCCCGCGCGGTCTAAGACTTTGCCAGCAGCCACGCCGCGAGGATTCTTGAACACACTACCGGCCGACCAAGCTCGGAGGGGCTGTCGCCCTGCCCGCTTCTGCCTCAGACGATTGACTTTCGCAATGATGTCCTCTTGCGTTCCGGGCTCTAGTCGCAGTCGAGCCGAGATCACGGTGGATCTGGTCGAACCGAGACTGCTGTATCGGTATCTATAGGCAAATTGCTCCGCCGTCCACTGCTGAAGTTCGCCCTCCTCATCTAAAACGGTCGCCTCAACGACCAAGTCGCCGATCGAGCCCGTATCCGTGCCCGCGTTCGTCGCCAAAGCCCCACCAATGGTCCCCGGGATACCGACCGTCGACTCCAAACCACTCAACCCGACCTCCGCCGACTCCTTCACCAACCGTGAAAGACGGGCTCCCGCCCCCACTTTTACGCCATCGTTGAACCATTCGATCTCGGAGAAGTTGGGGGCCAACCGGATGACCATCCCCCTGATCCCCCGGTCGCCTGCAAGAAGATTGCTGCCGTTCCCGATGACCTTGAATGGTATACCGTGGGAACTCGCAAAATGAACGGCCTGCCGCAAATCCTCTACGTCGTGGGGCTGAACGAAGATGTCGGCCGGCCCTCCAATTCGGAACGTCGTGTGCCGAGACATAGGCTCGGTCATGATGACCTTGTCCCGCAGCAGACGACCAAGCTCGCGGCCAGCCATTTCGATTTGGTCGCCCGAAAATGCCGCAGTTGGTGCTGTCACTAATATCTGCTGTCCCATATTCATTGTTTGGTGATGCTTGACCGGTTGGGGCGCGGTAACCCTCCAAGGTGTGCTGCCAGCTCTCGAGCCGTGCGGCCGATATCCCCTGCACCCATGACCAGCACGACATCCCCCGCTTTGAGGTTCGCTGGAAGCACAGTCACCACATCTTGCTTCGCCATCTCCGTAACCGCGTCCTTTCCGAGCAGTGTCCGCATATGATCGGCGATAAGTCCCGAGCTGATCCCCGGTATCGGGGCCTCTCGAGCCGGGTAGATTTCGGTGAGGACAGCCAGATCGGCCGACCCAAGCGCCTTCGCAAACGATTCTGCGAAATCTCGCGTTCGCGAGTACAGGTGGGGCTGAAACAAAGCGACAATCCGGCGCCCGGAGAATGCGTCTCTCGCAGCCGCGATGGTGGCATCGATCTCCGTCGGGTGATGGGCGTAGTCGTCGACGACTGTAATGTCGGGTCCCTCGCCGACCAGCTCGAACCGACGGCCGACACCCGAGAACCGCTTCAGCGACCGTTGGCAGTCCTCTACT
>Ga0180437_10004418_pt1 | contig 20011 bp, 33 predicted proteins | sample SS_ome_4_FD_132410 | JGI IMG/M metagenome (GOLD analysis project Ga0180437, IMG submission 132410) | Hypersaline lake sediment archaeal communities from the Salton Sea, California, USA - SS_3_D_1 metaG | ecosystem: Environmental > Aquatic > Non-marine Saline and Alkaline > Hypersaline >... | reverse complement strand
GGCAGCAGTACAAGCCGATAGAGTCAAGCCTGACCACTCAGCCGGAGGCCAGCCCATACTCAGCCTTGCCCGACGTGGTTAAGCTCGGTGAGCGTGACGATGTACTGTTCAAGTATGCCTGTAGCTGGCGTGCGAGGAACTACCCGATATCGCAGGCTGAGATCTTAATGCGAGAACTCTACTCTCGCTGCGAACCGGACCCACCAGAATGGGTGGACGATCCATTTACTGTTGACAAAGCGCTGGACAAGCTGCGACGTGCGTATAAGGACTACAATCCGCAGACCGCCACCAATTGGATGAACGTGGTGACGGCCGAGGGTGAGGTAGAGGTTCAGCAGAAGGATGTTACGACAATTGTCGAGGCGTTGAAGCGCTATGTCTTCATAGAAAAGCTGAACCGTGTAGCCGATCTCGACAGGCACCCAAAGAATTCAGTCCTTGCCCTACAGGAATTTAAGAATTCTCTCGGCAATGTGTATATCGGTAAGAAGCAGATGCCACCGAAGTGGATGAACCACCCGAAACGAAAGACCGTTGTCGACGTGGGATATAAGCCACTCGGTGGACGGATCTTCACTGAGTACGGGAGTGACTACTACAATACGTATTATGGCAGCGGCTTGACACTGCCGGCAATCGCAGACCCGGAGAAGATCGCAGTTCCGTTGGGGCACATGAGGTACATGTTCCCAAACGTCAATGATGGTAGGCGATTCCTGCATTGGGTAGCATTTACAGTGCAGAAGCCAGACGTGCGCATACCCTGGGCACCACTGATCGTGTCGAGTCCAGGCGTTGGGAAGGGCTGGATCTACCAGATGCTGCAGGTTGTTGTCGGTCGACAGAATTGTGCGCTCATTGGCCCGGAGGATTTCAGCATCAACTCTCAGTTCAATGAGTTCATGAGCGGCAAGGTCGTGTGCATGGACGAGCTTCGAGCGTCAGGCAAATTCAATCTGATGAACAAGTTAAAGCCGTTCATTACTGAGAACGAGATCGAAATAAATCGCAAACATGGGACGAAGAGGCAGGAAAGAATCTATGTCAACTTCATTTGTTTCTCGAATTACAGTGATGCTGCTGCTCTTACTTACGACGACCGCCGTTTCTGGGTACATAATGTACCAAACGACCGCCAAAGTCCTGCTTACTACAACCGACTGTTTAACTGGCTTACTTCAGACGGCCCTGCTCATTGGGAGCGGTGGCTGAGAGGTGTGGACCTCTCGGAATTTGATCACGCAGCTCCGCCACCAATGACGGAGGCCAAGCATCAAATGGTTGAGGATTCCATGTCGACAATCAAGGAGACTATCTACGACGCAGTTCGAGACCACTACGATATATTCAAGATGGATATCGTGTCCGCCCAGTTGATTGAGAAGTTTCTTGTTCGTGAGATCGACGACTTGAAAATCACAGGCCGAGAGCGGTACGAGATTAAACAGTGCCTGGCCGAGATGAGTAAGCCATTGCAGCAGAATCAATACCGGGTACCGTATCCAAACCAAAAAATAACCCGCCAGCTGCGACTGAAGTGTATACGCAACCACGAGAAGTGGATAACAGCTGCTGCCGACAAGGTGGTCGAAGAGTACCTTCGCGCTTGGAGCGTTGGGACCGGGGCTACAATAGAAACTAAGCAGGGGAAATAATCTTGAAACTACCAATATCCAGAGAAGAAGCTGAGAAGCAATGGTGTGAATTCGAAGAGTATCTTGTGTGGGAGCGGTACGCCGTGCGAGATCCGAAGACCGGCGAGCCGTTGGAGGGAACGTATGACAATGTATTACAACGTGTGACCAGTCAATTCAAAAACCAAGATGTACGTCAAGCACTGTGGCAGCGGAAGATCATCACAGCCACGCCCTTCCTTATGAATGGTGGCAACCAGTACACGAATCGTGCGGGATACTACTCATGCTACCCGCTCGGTGATGTCGAGGACTCGACCGACTCGATCTTCCAGGTGGAGCGCAACCTGGCTACGGTGTTCCAACATGCTGGCGGCGGCGGTATCGACGTGTCGAATCTGCGAAGTAAAGGGTCCGCAGTGGATAACGGTCAAGGTAATGCCTCCGGCCCAGTGTCGTTCGCCAAAGGTTACTCCCATTTATCCGAGCGCATCAGCCAGGGTGGTAAGCGGCGTGGGGCGCTCATGATCCAAGCTGACCATAACATCCAGGACATCCGGGAGTTCGTCACATTTAAGGGTGATACCAGAGGTACATACACTGGTTGCAATGTGTCGGTAAATGTAACCAGCGATAAGTTCTGGGAGAACACCGAGCTGATCGATCTGATCGCAGAGTACATGTGGAAGTCAGGCGACCCGGGGTTGTTGTTCACGGAGCGCAGCGTGCGAAATACTCCGGTGCCTGCGAAGTATAATCCGGTGTATTCCAATCCCTGTGGCGAGTACCTCTCAGTAAAGAATACGGCGTGCAACCTGCTGTCCGTTAACCTGCAGGCTTGCATTGGAAAACATTCAAGCATGCAGAATTTCTACAATCGAGTACTGGAAAACGCCAAGCTGGCGGCGATCGCCGGCAATGAGATCCTGGATATGGGTGGCTTCCCCCCAATCCCTGAAATCAAAGAGGCTACACTCAAGCACAGGCCGATCGGCGTTGGTTTCACCGGACTGCACGCAGCGATGGTAGATTTTGGAATTGATTACCGAAGTGCTGAAGCGGTACAGTTCGCACGTGAAGTGCAGGCTTGTATAATGATTGGGTCGATGCAAGGTAGTGTAGAGTACGGCCAGAAATATAAGCTCCCTGTAGTTGAGTGGAATATGAAATATCTCGACGAGCTTAGGTTAACATTTAATAACTCCAATTTACCTGTAAGCATCACAGATAAAGGCAACGAGGTTTTAAAATGGGTGTCGTACCAGGGCGGACTCTTTAACGCAGTCACGACGAGCCAGGCGCCGACCGGCTCAACCTCCCAACTACTGCACGTTTCCTCGACAGGAATCGAACCTTATTTTAGTATGATTCAGAAACGTAAAATAAGAACGGCGGACGGCGGGTGGAAAGAGTTCACCCTGGTTCCGCTGGAGTTCTATGACTACGATGAGTCGAAGCTTGACTGGATCGAGAAGCAGACGGCGCATCACATCAATCCTGAACAGCAGATCCAGATTCTCGAAGCAGTGCAGGACTTCTGCCACACTGGTGTAAGTAAAACCATAAACATGCCAGCGTCTACTACCGTAGCTGATGTCAAGGCCGTCATCATGCGTGCCAAGGACTCGAACTTGAAGGGGCTTACGATCTTCCGCGACTCGTCGATGGAGGGCGTGCTGACGGATGCTACAACTAAGGTTGTAGATGAGCCATTTACAGCAGCGGAAGATGTAGAACTAAGACTCAGCTATCAGGACGCGACTGGAGATTGGCAACCTATAGGGAAGCCCAAAGAAAGCTTACCTGAAAAACCTCGACGCTTCGGAGACATCCCAGACCGTAAAGGTGTGACGTACAAATTCTCCGGCCCGAGCAGTCTCTACATCACGGCGAACTTCGGAGACCGTGGCGACGTGATGGAGATATTCATCGCTTCAACCAAGCCCGGCAGCACGACGCATGCTATGTGCAACGCTCTCGGCCGGGCCGTCTCAGTCGGGTTACAGTTCGACAATGAGATGTGTGACCGCCTGATCAAGACATTGGCTGACCTCTCCAGCGACGGAGTGTGGACGAACGCCGTACTTGGCAGAGTATACTCCATCCCTGCCGCCGTGGCCCGGGTGTTGAACTTCCACTCCGGACAGGAAGAGGATCTTGAGGGGGAGCTTGTTGGTCCATTACATGATGGATCATTAGCTGCTTTCGGGCCGGATGAGAAAGCGCAGATAGTTAATCAGATGGCAAATTCGTCGTACTCCGATTGTCCGGCGTGCGGTAAGATGTCGTTACGGAGAGATGGTGGGTGCTCGAAATGTATCGAGTGCGGATATACAAGTTGTTAAGGAGGTAGAGATAATGTTATCGATAACTGCGATCATCATCGGTTTAGTGGCAGCAACAGCGTGGCAAGTGCTGCATGCTGAAGATGCCAAGCTTACTCTGGCAATTCTCAACCACGGTGGATACGAGAAAAACCCACTCATTGGGAAACATCCTACACCAAACAGGTTGAAGAAATTTATGGCTGGTTTTGCCGTGGCGCACGGAGTACTGTCGGCCTTCTGCCTATGCGTGCCAGCGGCTCAGCTGGTCTTCATCCCATTTACGCTCGTCAGTCTTGCGGCTAAGACGTATGTTGTTGTACATAATAAGAAAATTCTGAGACAGCTTGGAGGTTAAATGGAACCGCAATCACCGAAAGAATGTATCGAAGAGATCGTCCGCCTGGCCAGCATGATGGGATGGACCTTCGGAACACTCGACCCGGAAGATAAGAGTCGACAGGTGGACGGCATGGTTATCGGAACTGAAGCGTTCTGTAACGACGCCGTAGTCATTCTCACGAACGTACTCAACCAATTACAGGAGAGTATAGCATGTATGAACCAACCATCTTCAGAGATCTTGGGTGCAGACGGCACGCCTTTAGACAGCAGCCAGGAGAATTAAATTACGATTTCTGCGGTCGCAAGGCCATGGAGAAACAAGAACGCCGCCTGGCGCTGGTAGGCCTGGTGATCTGGGTGCCACAGATGGGACAGTTTCGCGGCCACACTCGCGGCCGTGCGAAGATGGAAGGGTAATGCGTAAGGCTCTCTACATACTCAAACTCTTTGCGCTACTTCTATATAGTATATGTTGGTGGTGTTATCGTAGAATTCGAGGTACGGCTCGGTATAAGCTGCCACTTACGCACCATGTAGAACCGCCACGTAAAAGAGAACATAGAATAAAAGTTCAAGAGCGAATAGTGTTTAACGAAGAAACTGGGCGAGATGAATTTAAGGTGGAGGTGTAGGATGACAACAGCAGAGCAGATAGAAAATAATTTTGTATACCACCCACCAAAAGATGGCCAAGCAGTAAAATATGCGACGATACGTGATGAAGCTCGAAAGTTCGCGCATCACATTGCCGGCATGTGTCCGGACAGCAGAGAAAAATCCGTCTTCCTGACCAAGCTTGAAGAAGCTGTCATGTGGGCTAACGCTTCGATAGCGCGTAACAGTTAATGAACCACTTTAGTTACAGCCTCGATCTTGAGACGGCAGGGGACGAGCCCGGCTTCGGGCTTCAGCCCTACCGTGCTCTGTGCGACCCGCCGCGTGCATGGATAACCTGCTGCGCAGTGGCGGACCTGGCCGCGAAGCGTTGCGTGCTTACGACTGAGAACTATCAGGCTGAGCTCGACAAGCTGGCTGGTCAGCGCGTGGTTGGATGGAACATGAAGTTCGACATCGCATGGCTGATCGCTACCGGCCATGACGTATCAAAAATAAAGTGGTTCGATGCGATGCTGTTGTGGAAGTGGGTGCTGAACTCTCAACGAACTGATGGTGGCGCATGGCGATGGTCGCTTGAGCACGCGGTGGAATACTATGCGAAGTATCTACCCGGCGCAGCAAAGTTTATAGAGATGAAAAAGAACGCCCCAGCTGATGGGATCGACGACATATACTGGAAGAAGCGTGCGAAAGCCGATACGGTAATGACCGTCTTATTAGGAAACCTTCTATGGGAACGCCTCTCTACGCAACAGAAAAGATCCGCTGCTATCGAAGCGACGAACCTCGTGCCGGTAGCACGCGGCTGGTTGATGGGTATCTATCTCGACATGGACATGGTCGAAGCAGCGGCGCCCTCAGTTACTCAGGGCATGGAGGACATCGAACTCCGCCTTGGTGTGCATAACGCTCCGGTATCTGGAGAACCGCAGGATCATGCGAAGTGGGCACCGTCAGCGATCTTACGATCACCGAAGAAGTTGGCCAACCTGCTGTATGAGGTATGGAAGTTACCGGTCGAGTTTAGATCCGAGAAGACCGGCGAGCCTTCGACACACAAGGCCGCGCTCACCTACTTGGCCGACCGGTCTGATCTGTGCCTTGAGATCCTGGCCTGGCGCAAGCTGAACACCGAGCTGACGAAATTTATTCAAGGGTTCAGAAAGTCTGTGAACTATCTGAACATGGGTGACCGGAGCTACCCAGAGCCGAAGCTGTTCGCGACAAAAACGGGTAGGCAAACTTATTCATCAAAGACGAGGGCAGAGTTTTGAGAAAAGACTTCCCGACACTTAAAGAAGCTGAAGAGTATAAAGCCTCGTTAGATTTGGCTGATACCAGAGACACTGTTCTATGTCCTGCACTGAGTCGATGGTGCCGTACGGATTGCGCATCATTCCGAAAGGCCTACATCACGCAAGGCATGAAGCAAATATGGTTCAGTGACGACGACTTCGAAGGTCTATTGCGCGACGCTTACGTCGAAGGCTACGACCCTAAAGAATATGCTAATCAAATGGTATGGTACCCATATATCGTTGCGGGTCATAGATGTGGGAATAAATCCGTCAATGAAGAAGAGGATTGGCTATAGTGGCCAAAGAATACCAAACAGGGATCTCCCTACATCAAATGCCGCGCAACAAGCCAGGCGTCGCGAAGGATAAACAGGTACGGTCAGCTGTCAAAGCACCTCCCGGCTACCTACTTGTCGAGTTTGATGCCAGTAATCAGGAAGTTCGTCTCGCCGCTGAGGTCTCGCAGTGTCCTGTACTGACGAAGGTCTTCCGTGAGGGGATGGATGTACATTCGTTTATGGGCGCACGGATCGCCGGTATGTCATATGAAGACTTCGTCATTGGCAAGAAAGCTAAGAACCCAGCGATCGTTGGGTCTAACGGTTACAGGTACTGCGGCAAATTCATCGTTCTGAGTAATTTGTATCGAGTTGGAGCCAAGAAAGCGAGGATCGTTGCACGAGTTCAGTACGGTTTGAATAAAGGTATTCCCACCATTAAGCACTGGCAAAATCTTTACTTCCAAACATTCCCGGGAATCAAACAGTACTGGGGCAGGGCGATAGAGAAGGCCAAGGCGATGGGTTATGCGACTACCTTTGCCGACCGTAGGTTCTACATCACCCAGTGGAACAACAAGGAAATGTTATGGGCCTGCCAGTCGAACGCCATCAACCATCCGATTCAGGGTGCCGGCGCCGACATGACAGAGTTAGCGGTCATGATGATGGCCAGGTACTTCCCGGAGTTTATCTATGCATTCAACGTGCATGACGGCATCTTCTTCTACGTGCCGATTTCAAATAATTGTGAGCAGCGCATCCTCGCAGCTCGTGAGATGCTGAGTGACCTACCTTATAAACAGATGTGGGGCTGGACCCCGACTATACCCTTTCCATTTGACTGTGCAGTGGGTGAGAGTTGGGGTACTTTATCTGAATGGGACTGATATGATCACACAAGATTTGGTTCGAGAATTGTTTTACTATAATCCAAATACAGGCACGTTTGAATGGGCTAAAGATTACAAACGCCAGAAACGTGGTTCGACTGCTGGCACAGCGGATAATAGAGGATACATAAGTATAAATGTTGGAGGTAAAAAATATTGGGCGCATCGACTCATCTGGCTATACTGGTATGGATACTTACCTGAGAAGACAATAGATCACATAGATCGTAATAAATCGAACAATAAACTTTTGAATCTTCGGGAAGCTTCGAGATCATGTAACGCTCGGAATACCTCAGAGCGATCTACAAATAAGACAGGTATTACGGGAGTGTGCTGGAGTAAACAACGAAATAAATGGGCAGCTCAAATCACGTTAAATACCGTAGCTATAAACCTTGGGTGCTACGTGGACTTCGCAGATGCTGTGTGTGCCAGACTTGCAGCAGAGCAGTGTTTGGATTGGCCTGGGTGTAACTCATCAACAACGGCATTTAAGTACGTCAGTGCCTGCATTAAAAGGAGATAGAGTGAAACGAATTGCATGGAGCTGGTCACGATTAAGCGTCTTCGAAGAGTGCCCAAAGAAATTTTTTGGGCTATTTATAAGTAAAGAAATTTCACAGGATAACGACAACCCCATCTTCGTGCGAGGCCGCGAGGCACATAGCGCGTTGGAAGTCTCGATGCAGAATCTACTTCAAGGAAGGCCAATTGATTTACCTGAGACTGTTTATCCAGACAACCCAGTCAGGGTTGGTCACGTTGCCCCACTGCTGCAGAAGCTGCATGCCGGTGCGAACTGGGACACGATCTACACTGAGCAGAAGGTAGCTTTCGACGAGGCAATGAACCGTGTTAAATATTTTAACAAACACCCTCCGGTATGGTTACGCGGTAGTTTCGACCTCAACGCTATCGATACACAGAAGCGTCATGCGCTCATTATCGACTACAAGACCGGGAAGAAGCGGCATGTCGAGCATGGCCGCGGCCAACTGGCATTATTCGCGATGACTGCGTTTGCGACATACCCACAAGTGGATACTATTACAACCTGCTACTTATGGTTGGAGCACAACGTGAAGACTGTACAGAACTATAGTCGAGCGGATTATGGCCAGCTGCTGCAGGAGTTCGGCGGTCGGTCGGAGTTGATACAGCTCTGTAATGAGAGCGGCAACTGGCCGGCGAAGAAGAATAATAGGTGTTGCTGGTGCCCTGCCCATTGGGGTTGGTGCGAGTACCAGGAGTAGACAAATGCTCCACGTACAACCAAAAGTCAGGCTGCTGTGGGCCACTACGGAGATCAATAAGCAAATTCAGAAAATGCGCAAAGCTGTGAAAGGTTTGACGAAGGACGAGATACTGCGGCATTTATACGCATCCTTCAGCATTACTATGGATAGGCGCACGGCGTACGACGTACTTAGGATTATACCGACAGCTACAGCGGAGAGTCTTAGATATGTGCAGCTCAAAGGCACTCTCCATCAGGAGTGCGAATTTATCGAGCCGGAGAATTTCACCGAGGAGCAGTGGAAGTTATGGTACATGACGTCGCAGGTAAGTACTGATCACTATGGTGCGCTGCTGGCGTCTGGAGTACCCGTAGAAACGGCCAGCTTGGTGCTGCCGAATAGCCTGAAGACCGACTTGATTGTCACAGGTAACATGCAGGAATGGTGTGAGTGGCTGCAGATCGAGGCGCTCTCCAGAGTGGCGCCACAGATCTTAGCAGCGCTGAAACAGAGGGCTCCGAAATTGTTCGGGGATATGGAGTTAGGGAAGGGAGGACTCAAATGAAGGTGCGTAGTATCATGGATGAGCCACAAAAAATTATCTCAATTGATATTGAGACACTCAGCACAGAGCCTGATGGAGTGATCCTCTCCATTGGCGCCTGTGTCGTCGGAACGGATATGACATTTCACACTTACTGCGGCATTGGTCGACAACTACTTAATGGCCGTACGATAAGTAAGGATACGCACAACTGGTGGCTGTCGCGGCCAAAAGAGCAGTTCGAGTCTGAGGTTTGCGCTGTTGAGAAGAAGACATTGTCTGATGCATTGCTGAGCTTACATGCTTTTATAGACAGCACTACAGATGGGAACGGCCTGATTTATTCTAAAGGTTCTATGGATATCTATATGCTGGAACACGCCTTTCGGCAGTACGACCTGGAGATACCATGGAAATTCTGGAACGTCCGCGATCTACGCACGCTGATGGAAGCTGCAAAGATTGACGTAAAGAATCTACCGTTCACGAATGATGACGCACATAACGCTCTGGCCGACGCGATATATCAGGCGAAGATCATCGAGCTTGCCCGGGAGGAGCTGAACCTGTGACCGATTACGAATGGGGTGATCTCTGCTTTAAAATATGTGACGTGTTACGGACGACACGCTTCAAGCGTACTACATGCCATATCTGCGGCACGGAATTCACAGCTGCCTATATACATATAGATCAACTGAAGACTGCGACATGCGGTGGCTGGAGAAATGGATGCGTAAATAAGGAGGAGCCTTGTTCATGAGCGCAGCGTCTGACACGCAAGTAGGCGGTAGCCACTATAAAAATATGGCGATCCAGCCGACGTACTTCTGTCATGTAAATGGTATACCATTCCTTGAAGGGAATGTGATTAAGTACGTGTGCCGGCACACACATAAAAACGGTAGGCAGGATATCGAAAAAGCAATTCACTACCTGCAACTACTTTTAGAGTGGGCATACACAACAACCGAGGAGGAGTAGGATGGATAATAACGAGTCAATCAAACAGCAGATGAGTGACGACGAAAAATGGGACGCGCTACAGGCCGAGGCCGAGGCCGAGCTGGAGCTGCAGCAGGAGAGCCTCAAGCAGCCGCTGCGGCATGGAGATTATTTCTCTGTCGGTAAGTGCCGCTACAAGTGCATCGCCGCACGGCGCCGCAACAATACCTTTGTCATCAAACAGGTAGACGCCGATGCGGTGGTAGGTAAGTAAACAATGGCAACCCCAGAGAGCAAAGTTAAAGCCAAGATCAAACGTACAATGAAGAAGAACCACCCTGGATCGTGGAGCTTCATGCCTGTTCAGATGGGCTACGGCCAGCATGGTATACCGGATCATATCTACTGCGTGCCGATGACGATCCGGCCGGAGCACGTCGGGAAAACTATCGGAGTGTTTGTAGGCATTGAAGCGAAGGCGGATTCCGGCCGGCTTTCGCGACATCAAGCCAAGCAGATCAACGATATACGGGAGGCTACCGGCCTTGCGTTCGTCGTTCGTGGGGTTGGAGAACGTTTCGCCATTACAATGGCGCGATTGAATAGGCTAATAAAAGGGCAGTAATATAATGATCGTTAAATTACTCGGCGGCAGCGACAAGATAAACGGCATGGAGATGGACGTCTCGATCTATGGCGGAGAGATCCGTGTCCGTGAGCGTATTGACGACAGCGTCAGTGGGCAGTACGTCATCCACAAGTATAAAGTGTTTGACGGTAAGGCCTATTGGTACGAGGTTGATTTTCTCGGCCGGAGAAAACGTATTATCAAAACGTTCGGTAGAAATATCGAGCCCATCCTCATGTACGACCGCGTGCCAGATCCACCGACTGCCGCAATGGTAAAGCAATTGAAGATAGAGATAGCGAAGAACAAACCAGCGACACCGGAGATACCAGATGAATCGACGAGGCTTCCTTAAAAGTACGGCTACTGGGCTGCTGTCCGTTCTCGGTCTGGCGACAACCGCCGAGGCAACGATGCACGCCGGAGAATGTTTTGAGAAGGGCTGGTTCAACGGGCATAATTTCAACCCGGCATATGGGTTATCGGAGCGTGTACTTGTAGAGGGTAATACGCAAGGTCTTACCATATATGATTACGAAAACAGCCGTATCCGATTTATCTTCCACGCAGATGCCAAGAGAGTATAAATGCTCCACGCCGCAAAACAAAAAGCTTTCCTCTTGCCGCAGCACGACGTGCGACATGTGCCGTTGACAGCGTTCTCGAAGTACAAGCTTCTACAGTACGCCGGGGCGCCGCACGTCGCAGTTCCTGACGACCTGGCTACATGCCGGGCACTGGCACACTTCGGTGTGAACGTACCGTCCGGCATCACCCGAGATTATAACTGGTCCGGACCCTGGACGCCATTCAAGCACCAGCTGCAGACGGCTGACTTCATGGTGCGCAACCCGCGGTCGTTTGTATTCAACGATATTGGTACAGGAAAGACGATGGCTGCGCTGTGGGCGATCGACTACCTGCAGAGTATTGGCGATATGGGCAAGGTTTTAATCTCCTGCCCGATGTCGGTGATGGACTCCGTTTGGGGTGACATGCTTTTTATGCACTTCCCCCACCTCAGCTATGAGATACTTCACGGTACGAAACAGCAACGACTTGACAGGCTCTATTCCGGAGCCGATGTATTTATCATCAATCATGACGGCTGCAAGGTTATCACTGAGGAGCTTAAGCAGGCGCCGTTCATTACGACCGTGGTCATCGACGAGCTGGCTGTCATGCGTAACTACTCGACAGATGTGACGAAAACTCACGATATAATTGCAGGTGCGAAGTCTGGACGCAAGTGTTGGGGACTGACCGGTAGCCCGGCGCCAAATAAACCTACGGACGTCTGGGCGCAAGCCAGTATCGTCAACCCAAAGGTAGTGCCGAAATACTTTACAAGATTTCGCGAACAGGTGATGAAGAAGGTTTCCATGTATCAGTGGGTGCCGCGCAGAGGTTGGGAGCGTACACTATTCTCCATGGTGCAGCCCTCCATTCGGTTTAAGCGTGAAGATTGTCTGGACCTCCCGCCATGTACTACGATCAACAAGAAAGTAAAGCTTTCCAAGGATCAAGCCAAGGCGTATAAAGATCTCAAGACAGAATGCCTCACGGAACTACGGAACGGGGCTGAAATATCTGCGGCGAACGAGGCCGTCAAGCTCAACAAGTTTCTACAGATCTCCGCTGGTTATGTGTATGATAGCGATGGAGTGGGGCATGCGCTGCCGTGCGCCGATAAGATCAAAGTGATGCTTGAGAGTGTGGAGGAGGCCGGAGGTAAGGCCATCGTTTATACGCCATTCAGAGCTACGCTGCAACCACTGGTGAACGTCCTTGAGAAACGTGGCTACCGTGTAAGGCAGATACACTCTGGAGTCAAGGCGTCTACGAGAGCTGACATCTTCAGGAACTTTCAAGCTGAAGACAGTGATATCGATGTGATCGTTAGTATACCAGGGTGCATCCGTTATGGCGTGAACCTCACCGCCTCGAACAGTATCATTAACTGGAGCGGTATTGACGACTATGATGTATACAGCCAGGCGATGGGTAGAATAACCCGTGCCGGCCAGACTAAGCCGCAGACAATCATCAACCTTACCGCGTCCCCCGCGGAGGAGAAAGTCTGCGCTCGTAATGAACGAAAGGAGAAGCTGCAGGGAATTTTACTCGAACTGTTGGAGAACTAATTAGCTACCGAATAATTTTTTCCTTGACAAGCTTATCGAAGTGTGGTAGATAGAGCGTAACAACAACAACAACGACAGAGGGTAACTATGGGTGAAGCAAGGAAATATACACCGAAGGATTACATGACGGCGTACCTGGCAATGAAAGATAGCCTCGATGCTGAACGGAAGAAGTGGAAAGCTCTTGAGTCTGAGCGCAAGGAGAAAATGGGGAAGGTTCTGGATCTGCTTAAAGCAGCTATGGCCGAGAACGATCTCGACCAGGTCAAGACTGCAGGAGTTGGGATTGCATTCTATAAATCCAAATCTATCCTCAACGTTACCGATTGGGACGCAGCGCTGGAGCACATCAAAGCCAACGAACTGTTCCACGTACTCACGAAGAAACTGTCGAAGGCGGCAGTACAGGAAATTGTAAACGAAACCGGAGAGGTGTTCCCGGGCGCAGAGCTTGGGGCAATCCGCGAACTTCACGTAAACCGTAAATAGGAGGATAGTATGGGTAACTTAATGATCCCTGAGACCGGCGCAGTCCCTGCGCATCTTCGACAATCAGCTCCGGTAGAGTCCGGCCTGGTCACAAGTAACGAGTCGCTGCCACGCATCTCGTTGCGAGGTAAGCAGTTCCGCTTCATCATTGACGGAGAGGAGAAAGCTGTGCTGCCTCTCGGCTCAAAGTTGCCAATCATTATTCTCGGTGCCAGTCCGAAAGGCAAGAGTTGCAGTAAGATTTTCTACGCTGGAGCGTGGGACCCTGATAGTGCTGATCCGCCTGACTGCTCCAGCTCCGATGGCCTATACCCAGATAGTGGTGTCGCGCACCCTCAGAGCGACATGTGTCAGACTTGTAAGCAGAATGCTTGGGGCTCTGGTACGAAGGCTGACGGCTCACCTTCGGCCGGCAAGGCCTGTCGGGATACGAAGACACTCTTCGTCGTCAGCCCGACTAAACCTAACGGTCACATCCTGCAGTTGCGTGTGCCGGTAATGAGCTTGAAAGCACTCAACAGCCTCGGGCACGAGCTTGAGAACCGTCGCATGCATACATATGCGATCGTTACCGAGTTGTCGTTCGCAGATGCCGAGTTTCCGCAGATTGATTTCGCATTCAAAGAGTTCCTCGGAGTCGATGCGTATGCTGTGGTCGAAGCCAGAGCGCAATCCGACGAAGTTCAGAAACTGATCAGCGCTGCTACAACACGTACGGCGCCCGTAGATCAGATCCCCGCCGAAGCCCCGACTCATGCAACTCAGGCTGCAGAAGAGCCCTCGCAAGCGGAGACTACGACGAGCATAGCACCTGAAGTAGAGCCAATTAACCTTGGAGATATATGGGGCGAGGACACTGCGACACCTGGACAGGGCGTGCATGACGACTCTGTACCTGGTGAGGCTCCAGTGGTTGAGACCGCCGCGCCGTTCAAAGGCCCGGGCCAGAATCCGGCTGATGGCCTGTGGTATGATAAGACAGGGGCTGTGTGGGATAAATCGTTACATGCCACTGGGCGCGACGGTAATCCTATATTCAACGGTGACGGTAGTTTCAGGAAGAAAGCCAACCGTACCAAGAAGGGGGCTCCGGACCCGGCTGGACAGCCATCTACACAGCCAGCCGCGCAGCAACCCGCGCAGCAGCCGGCCGCGATAAAGACTGAATCTGAGGAAGATCTCCTCGACGGCTGGACGTAATGGCCGTAATCGTCTACCTCAAGCAGGTTAAAGTCCATGGGGCAAGTGGCTTCGCAGTCCGTAACGGGAGCCACTGCCCCATCGGGCAAGTTGTATGCGTCACCGGAGACGGTGAAACATATTGCGCCTATATGCGGGAGTGGTCGGTGATGCGAAAGCTGTCGGAGAAAGTATTCTTGATGTCGTGCACGCCACCGGAGGAACCAGATGAGCATTAAATCAAATCTTAACGACGCAGAGATGGTCGCCGCTGCAGCTGGTGTCGGTGAGTCGTACTGTGAGTTAAACCATGGACCTGACACGATCGGGTCGGATTACACTGCAGCCAACATGCTAATCATTCCGATCGGCAGGCGCATCAGCGAGTCAGAGCTCGAAGAAGTTCGGAAGCTGTTTATCCCAGTATGTCACGAGTGCGCCGAAGGGCTAAATAGCGACGAGTGGACCTTGGTGTATTGTCTTGAGTGTGCATCCAACCATTGGATCTACAGGCCACTCGCGAGACTCCAGTATCGCCATCATGTGCTCTGGCTCAAAGGGTGCCCTGACTGTACCGGTAAATTCGGCGGGATTTACTTTTCGGATACTGATTTCCCTAACGCACCTTCGGAGGATCTATAATGGATCTTTGCGATCCGTACTACGGACCCACTACGCTCAAGACGCAGGCTGCAGCTACAGAGCCGGCCGCGTCCAACATCTCGAATATTGTCGTCGTGTCCGATCTCCACGCTGGGTGTCAGTTTGCATTGTGCCCTCAGAAGTTCCAGCTTGATGGTGGCGGTTATTACACTCTCAGTTCCGCACAGGAGAAGTTATGGGAGCTCTGGTCTGAGCACTTCTGGGGTAAGTGGGTGCCGAAAGTAACGCGAGGTGAGCCGTTCGCAGTTGTTGTGAATGGTGACTGTCTTGACGGCCGGCATCATGGTGCCACCACGCAGATCTCACAGAACTTGAAGGACCAACGCAACGTCGCACGGCAAATCCTGGAGCCTATAGTCGAACGCTGCCAGGGAAACTTCTACATGACCCGCGGTACGAGCGTCCACGTTGGCGAAGCGGCGGAGGATGAGGAAGAGGTCGCCAGAAGTCTCGGCGCCATCCAGGACGAAGATGGTAACCACGCTCGGAATGAATTATGGATCAAGATGGGCAACTGTCTGTCGCACATCCTTCACCATATCGGCACGACAGGGACGACCGCTTACGAACCAACTGCCCTCGCCAGAGAACTTGGTGAGATGTTCGCTGAGTCCGGTCGCTGGAAGCTCGACGCGCCGAACGTCGTCATCCGATCGCACAGGCACAGATTATCTGAGGTGACGCTGCCTACAGCTGATGGCTATGGCATCTGCGCAACGACGCCGGCCTGGCAGATGAAAACTCCGTTCGTGTGGAAGATTCCCGGGGGCCGAATCTCGACGCCACAGTTCGGCGGCATCTTGATTAGACAGGGGGATGAGGAGTTCTACGTTCGCCACAAAGTGTGGAATGCTAAACGATCGAGGAAGGTTGTGATATGAGCCATTATGATGATTTGAGAGATCGAGATAGCGTCACTCGCAGTATGTCACTTCGAAGTAAGCTCTGTGAATGGTTAGCTCAAACTGATGCGTCAAACCTGTGGGTAATCAACTACGTTTTCGATAATATAGAACGCGTAAAAATACTGTTCAGTTTTTTGAATGTAAAATAGAGGGGTAGCGGCATGAGCGACAATATATATGATGATATTGCAGACATAGTTATAGGCGCTCTGCGTGGAGAGCTCATGGCTGAAGTTAAAGCGTCAATCACTGCTGAAATGCAGCAGTACCGTGCGACTTATATATGTAGCGATAAGTGGTGCTGTCGACCAATGACGCAGTTCATGACTGAGGTATTCGGGGCTACAAAACCCATGTCAGAGGAAGGCAGTACTTACGGGTCTGCCTATTCTCTTCGAAACAATACGCTAAATTACTGCCCTTTCTGCGGAGTAAAATTATGAGCAATGTACCTTTAATATCAATGGATGAGCTTGAGTCGCAGCTCCGAGAGTTGGAGGGGAGGCAGCCGGAAGGCTTCTCTATCGAAGAGATGTCGGATCGAACAGGCCGGTCTGCGTACTGGTGTCGGGCGAAATTGAAGAAGCTCGTCGATGAGGGTAAAGCGAAATACAATGGGAAGCGTGCCGGCACGATGCTCGATGGACGGCGCTACCACGCACCTGTTTACGTTTTGGTTGGGGGATCTGATGGGCAACTGTAAAAGTTGTAAGTGCGAATGTAAATCGGATTTACCCGAGGTCGATCCGAACAAAGTAATTCGGACAGTGGAGCCGAAGGCAAAGCCAAGGGTTGGTTTCAATAAGATCAAGATCGTCGAAGCTTCGGCCGGCGTGTTCATCCGCAACGTTCGAACGCGGATCGGCAAGGATATGGTCACCTACCTGATATTCACTCTTGGTCCGACGCCGCATCCAATAGTCACCAACCCGGAAGAGTTCTCCCTGGATGTATCGATAAATATTCAACAGGGTGACCCGTTCGTGAAGCTTGTCAAAGCTGTTGACGAGATAGCGGAAAAGGGCAAGGGTGTTTACGTCAACCGGTCACATGTGGTGCAGTAAGATGCTGGGATGTAGCTCAGTTGGTAGAGCACCGGCCTGTTAAGCCGAGGGTCGCAGGTTCGAGCCCTGCTGTCCCAGCCATTTAAGGTGTGTATGTCTTCAACCGATCACAGTTCCGCGTATCAAAATGCAGCCAGCTCACCTCAAGCTCGATGCTGCGAACATAGCGGAAGGTCGGATCATCGAGATTTGCCTGTATATCCTGGCGAACCTCTTCTGCAGAGACGTTTTTAAATATGCAGTCAGCCGCTCGGCCGAACGTATGTTGGCTATAAGGACTGAAGTACGGGCTGCTCGCAGTTCTAAGTCCACTCCACTGCCTATCCCCACCCCAGAACCAGTTGTTCACTGTGACGCCGCCGTAACGCTTGCGTAACATATCGAGCGTTACGAGTAGGTTCACATCCAACAACTCCCACGCTTTCTCTCCACGAGAACTGTAGACTACGGGTGGTACGAGTTCGTGGATCGCAAAATATTCGCATCTACGCTGGCACATATTAGCACCTCTTATTGTGGTATTCTGGTGAGTGCAGTCCACGCCTCGTAGCCATGTGTTGCAAGGATGAAAGCTATTATTCCCGCAGCGCCGTACGTGAGTCGCTTCAGCCAGATTTTGTGTGAAGTGAATTGCCCCTGGCCAGCTTTAAGCCGTGCATTCTGTTGCTCGATACTATTCTGGATTTTAAGTACGGCACGTACGCTCTGTTCAATTTGAGCGGCAGACTCTTTCATCCCCATAGCCATGTGGTGAACTTGCTCGGAACTGTTGCGGAATTTCTCCTCGATGAGATTAAACCTCCCCTCGGTCTCGGCTATGAACGCCGCCATTGGCGTACATGGACAATCATCTGACATGTCAAAGTCCTTTAATCTAACAGTGTTTTTAATTTTGATGTGCCACTTCCAGTGACCGCACCGATCAATTTACTACGCACGCCGCGCTTCTCTGCGCTTCTCCCGACAGACCAGACTGATATAACACTGCCCCATGAAGCCCAGAACGCAGTAGGTAGTGGGAACTGAGTGATTGTAGAGTCGCCGGATATAGCTGAGATGGCAGGTACGATACAGTAGTTAAGGAAGATAAAAAACAGCCCAGCATAGACAACCGATGGCCTCGCACGCTTGGTGAAATCGTCACCCTGCGCCATCTCAGCTTCGATGATGCGAGTCTTGGCTTTGAGTTCTGTGCGGATAGTATCCTCCACCTCAGAGTCTCGCTGTTGGAGTAGACCCTCCATCTCAAGCTTGAATTTCTGCTTCTCTTCGCCGCTGAGGTGGAATTTATCCGCGACGTTTCCGACAGACTCAATTAGTTTACCGGCCGACCCGCCAAGTAATGTAGTTAAGAAAGACATATCATACCCCCTACCATGTAGCTATAGCCGCTCGTTCCCAAGTATTGGTAGCCGTGCAAATGTAAATGTAGCTTGTATCCCAGCCGATCTGACCTTTAATGCCGGTTGAATTTGATGCCGCTGGAGTTTTTGGTGTACGTAACAGTATGGTATCTCCGCTTATATCCAGTTCCTTGCCAACTATAATCTCTTCACCATCACGATATCGACTGCTCATGGTTTCACCTTATCCTTCTAACCTATAGATAACCTCTACCCCAACCGTGTTGGTATCAGTATTGGCAAAGGCGAAGACGATCTTGTCATCTTTACTGAAAAGACGAAGCTCGTCCTGGCTCAGCACCCATACGTTTGAGGACAAGCCTGACATCGGCTCAGTCAGCAGGTTGACATTAAAGTCAATACCGTTGCCAGAGTCCAAGTCTGCCGTGAAATTTTCTGCTGTGGTGACAGCTGTGGCTGCACCTGACCCATCTGAGACGAAGACTCTCGCTTCGACCAGTACAAAACTCTTACCTGGAAATAGCGTAAATGACGCGGTCTCGGTCCCTGCCGGCGTCTCGGCAACGTACGGCGCGACTATTTCAAAGTAGTTCGCAGCCACGGCTTTGAGTTGATACACGCCGTCGTAATTAGTAGTGCCATTAATATATACAAAACTATTTACTGCAAAGCCGTGGGCTGTAGCAGCAATCCGTACGATGTTGACGTTACCAAGTGCCTCGCTGACACCTTGATCAGCTACCGCGGTATTGTCAAGCGTGGCGGTTAGTGCCCCATCAGCAGCCATTATAATCGACTGGTAGATGCTATAACTGTTTTTCCATTGTGACGAGTGCATTACGCGCCTCCTTTTTTGTTATCTTCGAGGGTTTTCTGCATTGCAGCTACTTCTTTCTTAAGTGACTCAGCGCCGCTGGAGAGCTCCTGTATTAAATTCACTACTTCTTTGTACACATCGATCTTGCTGACAGGCACAATCTCACTCAAACTAATCAATAACACATTCACTGACTCTTGAGTTCTCTGCATGTCTCTTCTCCTATTCAACTATTGCCATAACTGCAGATTCTACATCTGCATCGACTCTTACTTGCACGAGATCTATATTGGCGTCCATTACTTTTCCCGCCGTGTACATTTCTCTCAGACTTTTAAGTAAAGCCATTTTAATGCAGTCCGTCTTCTCTTCAGTTGTACCCCCGCACCCCAAGTACAGTGGGATATAAGTAAGCGCTGAAGGTACAAACTCGTCTGGGATTTCTAATGATAGTATTGCCATTTACTTCTCCTTATGGATGCCCCGTAGCGTGTGTGTGATAGCCAATATCGTAATTGATAGTTATATTACCAGCATTTACAACCGCTTCAAGAATTAAATCTCCCGACCCTGGTGGAGTATCTGATGTTGCAGGGTCAAATAATGTGTAGAGATTTACATCAGTTTGATAGTTT
>Ga0180437_10004417_pt1 | contig 20014 bp, 15 predicted proteins | sample SS_ome_4_FD_132410 | JGI IMG/M metagenome (GOLD analysis project Ga0180437, IMG submission 132410) | Hypersaline lake sediment archaeal communities from the Salton Sea, California, USA - SS_3_D_1 metaG | ecosystem: Environmental > Aquatic > Non-marine Saline and Alkaline > Hypersaline >... | reverse complement strand
GGGCATAGCCAGGAAGGATGTCATTATTCGGCAGAGGAAGTGGTCCGGCTGGTGGAGATTATGCTGCGCAAGGCCGAAAGGCGGGGATTACCAATCGAGGTGGAAGCGCCGGAAAGCGGTAGCTGGGAAAGAGTAGTTGAGCCAGCGGGCAAAAACTGGAGGATTTCGCCGGTTTATCTCGATAGTCTGCTGGGCAACGGGTATGTGCGGGAGCGGATGGATAGTTACGCGCTCCATTCGTATTGGGCGAACCTCGAGCGGAAAAAAGCGTTTGGAGAGTATTTTTTTGCGAGGTATCCGGGGAAAAAGCTCCAAATGACGGAATGGTGTGAGATGAAAGGCGGGCGGGATTATGGGATGGATTCGGCGTTACGGCTAACGCGGGAGATAATAGATGATCTGGTATGGGGCGGTGTTTCCTCGTGGCAGTACTGGATAGCGGTATCGCGATATAATTTCCGGGACGGTCTGATTTATGTGAACGAACCAGAACGAGAGATTGTTCCGACCAAACGACTGTGGGCGATGGGGAATTTTAGTCGCTTTATCCGGCCGGGCTATCAGCGGTTCGAAGTGGAGCATAATTCGACGTTTTTACAGGTAGTGGCGTGTAAAAGTCCGGATGAGAGCAGGCTGGTGGTGGTGGCAATGAATCCGGGGACAGAGAGCGAAGAAATCGAATTGCATTTTGTGAAGGGAGTTGGGGCGACTACATTTGACGCGCATGAAACATCGAAAGCGAATGATCTACAGGCCGTAAGCCGCGGAGCAAAGAACAATAGGTATAGTCTCCCAGCAGAGAGTGTGACGACATTGGTTATCAAAGAATTTGCAGTCAAAGGCAATAGGAAGCATTTTTTTTGAGCAAGCAGACTGTGTCGCATAGCGCAATCGCCATAAATTTTTCCAAATAAATGTCAGGATTTCAATCCGTCAACCGTTTTACTTGCAAGATGGCAATCTCAAGGCAGAACATTCTGCGAACGTTAACTAAAACATGCGGCCGCATTGCGGCGGCTGTACGGGTAATGACTTTTCTCCTGGTATCCGTTGTGATTACCATCAGCGGGTGTTCGCGCACAGAGCACCGACTTCAAGCAGATCGGGAAGTATACGATGTGATCTCCGAGCGAAACGATGATTCACGACGGCGTACTGCCGACCTTAGCATCGAGATTGACCCTCGGAGTCGTTACTTCGATCCCTGCGATCCGGATCGCCCTCCAATGCCTAAGGACGATCCCGCTTCACACGAGTACATGATTCGGGTAGCCGGCGGAAAAGGCTGGAAGCACTGGAATGATAACGGCGTCCGTACGGACTTAGAGAATCCCGAATGGCGGAAGGCGCTCGCCGAATACGTCGATGTGAACGAAGGTGGCTCGGTCAAACTCAATATCGACTCTGCGCTTAAGCTTGCCTATATCCATTCTCCGTCCCACCAGAATCAGTTGGAGACGCTTTATCTGTCCGCTCTGGATGTCACGGCAGAGCGATTCCGCCTGGACACACAATTTTTTGGCGGGTATAACGCCACGCATAATCACGATGGAACGACGAGGAGCGATCAACTGACCGTGGGGGCAAATCCAGTACTCCAGGCAAGTCGGCTGTTTGCCGATGCGGGGGAGCTTTTGGTCGGATTCGCCAACTCATTCGTGGTCGACTTCAGCAATGGTAGAACAAGTTTCGCCTCTTCACTGGCCAATTTCTCATTCGTCCAGCCATTATTGCGCGGCGCCGGGCGAGATATTGCGTTGGCGCAGCTAACGCTTGTCGAGCGCGTTACTTGCGAACCTGCGGGCCTACCACCAATACCGCCAGGGTTTTTATACACAGATCGTCATCGGCGAACTGGGAGTTGCCGGACCACAGAGGGGCGGTGGTGGCACGGTCATCACGGGTTTTTCCGGCCAAGGCTTTGTGGGCGGCTACATTGGTTTGCTGCAACAACTCCAACAGATCCGCAACACCGAGGACAATCTAAGTCTTCAGGAGCGAACTCTTGCAAGGCTGGCCGCCTTCCAGGACATCGGCGTGATCGACCTGGTGCAAGTGGACCAGTTTCGGCAGAGCATCGAAAACGAGCGCGCCAACCTGTTGCAGATCCGAAATAGCTTTGAACTGACTCTCGACCGATACAAGACGGGAACACTTGGTTTACCGCCGGATCTGCCAATTGACCTGGACGATAGTCTGATTCGCCAGTTTCAACTGGTCGCGCGCGAGGCAACAGCGGTCGAAGACGCGATTGTGGCGTTGCAGGATCGTATAGGCGAGCTGCCGGACGATGCAAGTACAGAATCCTTCGATCTTGTCCTGGCAGATGCCTCAACACTTATGACGTCGGTTCGGCACCAACTGGACGCTGTGTCGCCGGACCTCTCGCGTATGGAAGAGGCCGTGCCGGCACGCGAAAAGTCGATGACCGATGAAGAAAAGGAAGCGTTCCAACGCGACAGAAAGCGTCTACATGAAGGATTGGCGGACCTGGAACAAAAGTCTGAGCAAGTCCGGACGGAACTGGAGAGCATACGAGAGGGACTCTCTGAAGATACCAAGAATGCCACCTTTGGCAAGACTATTGTCTGGCTCACTGACCTCCTTCGCCTGGTTCAGGCTTCCATCCTGGTTCAGGCGCGCGCGCCTCGAAACGGTGAGTGTTGATACGATTGCATTGGATTCCAGGGAGGCCTTCGACCTGGCTCTGGCCCGTCGTATGGATTTTATGAACGGCCGGGCGGCGCTGGTGGATCGCTGGCGCTCGATTCAGGTCAACGCCGATGCCCTCCAGTCGGTTCTCAATGTTACCGTAAACGGTGAGCTTCGTACGGCGCGAAATAATCCGGTCAGTTTTCGCGATTCCAGAGGAAATCTGCAACTGGGACTGGAATTTGACGCTCCGTTAACACGGCTGTGGGAACGGAATAACTATCGTCAGTCGCTTATCGACTATCAACGGAACCGTCGCAACTTCATCCAGTCACATGACTCGCTCCACCTGGGACTCCGAGGGCTGCTTCGGCAGATCGAACAACTGCGTATGGACCTGGAGATTCAGCGGCGTGCCGTAACGATCGCGATTCGGCGCGTTGATATGACGCGCGCTGCGTTTTATGCACCGGTACGTCCCCCGCAGCCTGGACAACGACCGGTCCAATTCGGCCCTACCGCAGCGCAGAATCTGCTAACGGCCCTCGCTGCCCTGCGCAACACGCAGAACAACTTAATGGGCGTGTGGCTCAACTACTATGCCGCGCGCATGCGTTTGGCGCGCGAGCTGGGCACCATGAAGCTCGACGAGGACGGCCGCTGGATAGACCATCCCGTCACGAATACCAGCCTTGCTTGCGCTTCCGACAGTGATGTGTCGAACATGCCCCCCGCCCTTCCAAACGACTGGATCGAGCTGGCGAACCGCTTACCAGAGCAGTCGGATGCACCGGCCCCAGTTGAAGTTGATACCCGACATAAGGAAGTCGTAGAGGAGACCGATCATGTCGATTGACCGGCTTTCGAAGATACAGAATTCACAGGCTCGTAACCATCCACAAAATGCTCCAGCCCCACGACAGTGGAAACGGATTCTATTTGTAATAGGCATACTCGTTGTATTGGCATCGGCTTTCTTGCTTATCCCCGGCGCTGTGACTCCTCGTGAATCCGGCCCCACGTTGACACACACGATCACACGCGGCGATCTGGTGGTGACAGTCACAGAGCAGGGAACCCTGGAGAGTTCCAACAACACAGAAATCAAATGCAAGGTGCGCGGCTGGAGTCTCGTGACCTGGGTGATCGAGGGCGGAACCATAGTAAAGGAAGGCGACGTGCTGGTGCGTCTGGACACAAAACGCATCGAGGATACCATTAGTCAGCAGACCACGGAATATCATACGTCGGCTGCCACGCTCGCCCAGTCCAAGGCCGATGTCGCCAGGGCCGAGATCGCCATCCCGGCATATCTGGAGGGCAGTTACCAAACCCAGTTGCAGTCCCTCGAGCGAAGCCGGACCATTGCTCAGACAAATCTGGAAACCGCTGAAAAGATGTTAGCCAATTCCAAAAAGCTGTTCCGGCAGGGCTACGTCACGGAATTGGAGGTCGAGGGCAATGCCTTCACCGTCACGCAAGCCAAACTGGAGTTGGAAGTCGTAAAGACTGAAATCGAGGTCTTGCAGAAGTATACCAAGGAAATGCGGCTGGAGACGCTAAGAGGCAACCTGAAGGCAGCCAAGTCAAAAGTGCAGGCAGATGAGGCGGGATTTGCCATGGATGAATCGCGTCTTAGGCGAGCCAGGGATGAACATGAAAACTGCATCATTAAGGCCCCGCGGAGTGGCCTGGTGATTCATCCCTCGGCTGCCGCATGGAAGGAAACACCCGATATCGCCGAAGGCGTCAACGTGCGTAAGGACCAGACCCTGTTGCTCATGCCTGACCTTTCCAAGATGCAGGTGAAGGTCGGTATCCACGAGTCCATCGTGGATCGCGTCAAAGCGGGGCAGGGCGCGCGCATTACCCTGCCCGACCGAATCCTGGACGGCAAAGTCGCCTCCGTGTCCCCGGTTACTCGCCCGGCCGGCTGGTGGACCGGCAACGTGGTCAAATACGATACGATCATCGAGCTACCCTCCGTCGAGGGACTCAAACCGGGCATGAGTGCCGAGGTCGAAGTGATCCTGGAGCGGCATACCGATGTGCTGACCATCCCTGTAGCCGCGGTCGTGGAAACCGAAGCCGGTGCGTCCTGTTGGGTAAAGACGGGCGAAAGCACAAATCGCCGGGCCCTGCAGCTCGGGGACAGCAACGACTCGTTCGTCGTGGTCAGGGCCGGATTGAAAGAAGGGGAAAACGTGGTACTCAATGCACTGGCTTTGATTGATGAAACAAAAGATGAAGTGCTCAAACCGGTTGAGAACACTAGAACCCGCAGCCCGGCAAGACCGGAGACCGATCATGTCAACTGATGTAGGTTCCGAAACGTCACTTACTCAGAAGCATCGCGGTCCACGGCGTTCCTCGCCAGTCCTGCGCAGGATAGTGACACTACTTGTGATTATTGCAGCGGCTGGGCTGGCGTTAGCTGCCAGACTGATACCAGCGACCACTTCATCACTGTCACATCAGACCGGTCCTGAGCCGACCTATACGGTCACACGGGGTGACTTGATCGTCACGGTCACGGAACAGGGAACCCTGGAAAGCGCGGAAAATACCGAGATCAAATGCAGAGTGCGCGGCCGGAACAGTATTATCTGGGTCATCGAGAGTGGCTCTGTGGTCAAACCCGGAGATGAACTGGTGCGTTTGGACACACTGGCCATAGAGGATGCCATTGCCGAACGCACGAAATATGCCCACCTGACACGTTCCGGGGCTGAACGCGCCAAAGCGGATGTGGCCCGGGCCGAACTGGCCATCCCGGAATACCTGAAGGGGCGATATCGCTCTCAATTGATGACCCTGCAAAAGGATATGGCCATTGCACAATCCGGCCAGCTCACTGCCCAGAACATGCTGACCCACGCAGAGACCATGGCCCAGCGTGGTTATGTAAGCGGCCTGGAACTCCAGGAAAAGAAATTCGCCGTCACGCAGGCGAGACTACATGTGGGGATCACACAAAGGCAAATCAAAGAACTCAATGATTTCACCAAAGCTATGGAACTTGAAACACTCCAGGGCGATTTGAATGCTGCTCGGGCCCGTTACGCGGCAGAGGCTGAACGCGCCCAAATGGATGCAGCCCGTCGTGACCTTGCCAAGGCGGAACTTGAGCACTGCATGATCAGGGCCGAACGAGCCGGCCTTGTGATTTATCCCCGGGGGAAAAGGTGGAAGCGAACACCCGATATAGAAGAAGGAGCGACCGTGCATCAGGATCAGACTCTGCTGCTCATGCCGGACCTGTCCAAGATGCAGGTGAGAGTCGGTATGCATGAGTCCGTTGTGGACCGCATCAAGCCGGGCGTGACGGCCCACGTCACGATCCCGGGGCAGACTATGGCCGGTGAGGTAGCCTCCGTGGCCCCGGTCACGCGCCCGGCCGGTTGGTAAACGGGCAATGTGGTCAAGTACGACACCATCATTACCCTGCCCTCGATCTCCGGGCTCAAGCCCGGCATGAGCGCAGAAGTGGAGATCATCCTCGAACGGCATGTGGATGTCTTGATCATCCCGGTTACTGCCGTCGTAGAAACCGCACAGGGCGCATTCTGTTGGGTTCAAACGGCTGAGGGGACGAAACGGCGCTCCCTGGAACTCGGCGATAGCAACGACAACCTCGCAGAGGTCAGGACTGGGCTGCAACCGGGAGAGGAAATCGTGCTCGATGTGCTGGCTTCGGTGGAAGAGGCACAAACCCTGGCCCTCAACCCCATGGACGAAGCCGGCATGCGCATGTCAGAACAGCAGGAGACCGATCATGACGAATGACGTCTCCACAAAAAAACTGCTATCAGGTCGATGGGGTAAACGCGGACTGCTCGTGCTCGTATTGGCTGTTGTGGGTGTGTCCATTGTCGTACTTCTGCCGCCGAGAGCATCACGCAAGAACGACTCCGGGCAAACACACGTAGTCCAACGCGGTGACCTGATCGTCACAGTGACGGAAGAGGGGGTACTGGAAAGTTCCGACAATACGGAAATCAGGTGCAAAGTGCGCGGCCAGAGCGTCATCACCTGGGTCATCGAAAGCGGCGCCAACGTTGAACCGGGAGATGAATTGGTGCGTCTGGACACGCTCGCCATTGAAGACGCCATTGCTGAACGCACTAAGTATGCCCATTGGTCGCGTTCCTCAGCCGAACGCTCCACTGCAGACGTAGTCCGATCGGAGCTCGCCATCTCCGAGTATCTGGAGGGACGATATCGTACGGAATTGATGGGCCTGGAAAAGGACCTGACCATTGCCAAATCCAACCGGCTTACTGCGCAGAATCTGCTGGCCCACGCCGAGACCATGGCCCAGCGTGGCTATGTCAGTGATTTGGACGTCGAGGAAGCCACCGCGGCCCGTATCCGTGCGAAACTGAACGTAGGTGTTACAAACAAGCAAATGGAAGTCCTTCAGCAATACACCAAAGCCATGGAGTTGGTGACGCTCAAAGGTAGCCTGAACGAGGCGCGAGCCCGGCATGCGGCCAACGTGGAACGGGCCAAAATGGACGAGGCACGACGCGTTCTCGCTGTAGAGGAATTCGGGTACTGTGTCATAAAGGCTGAACGGAGCGGCCTGGTGATTCATCCCTCCGCCGCTCGCTGGAAAAGGGGTCCCGAGATCGAAGAAGGAGCAACCGTGTACAACAATCAGGTGCTATTGCTCATGCCCGACCTCAACAAAATGCAGGTGAAGATCAGTGTCCACGAATCTCTTATAGACCGCATCAAACCGGGACTGGGCGCACGCATCATGCTGCCGGACAAGACCCTGGCCGGTGAGATCACCTCCATGGCTGAAGTTGCGGCCCCGGCCGGTTGGTGGACTGGAAACCTGGTGAAATACGACACGATTATCGAACTGCCTTCGGTACCTGGATTAAAACCCGGCATGAGCGCCGATGTGGAAGTGATCATTGATCGAAACGAGAATGTGCTGACGATTCCAGTGAACGCCGTGCTGCAAACAGCGGAGGGTACCTTCTGTTGGATCAAAACCGCCGATGGGGCAACGCAACGCCGTCCTTTACAACTTGGCGACACCGATGGCCAATCCGTAGTGGTGAAGGCGGGATTGCAGCAAGGCGATGAGGTCGTGCTCTATCCGTTTGCCTTCGAGGAGGCAAAGGCGTTGACACAGCAGTCGCGTGACGATACAGAGGTGCAAAAGCCGATGATAACTGATGCATCGAAATCATCGGGAACTGGTTCCAAGTCGAAGTCGTCCGGTGATCCAAAAGAACAAGACCCCGAACCACAGGTGGGCTCGAAATCGAAAAAATGAATAGCTCTTTTCTCCGAACAGTTAAACTAAGCCTGAAGAACCTTACGGTACATAAGATGCGCGCCGGTCTGGCTGCTCTGGGCATCTTCATCGGCACCAGCACAGTGATCTGGTTGGTGGCCATGGGTGAAGGGGTCAGTTACCGGGCCCAGCAACAGATCAAGGAACTCGGCGCCACGAATATCATCATTCGATCCGTGCAGCCGAGTTCCGCAAGCGACGGGCAGGATGCCAACAGCCGTCTCAAGATATACGGTCTGCTCAGAGACGATTATCGTCGAATCGTCGAGAATGTTCCGAGCATTCGCCGCGCGATTCCCATGCGTGAGCTTCGTTTCGAGCTGCGTCTCGGAAACCGAATGGCCGACGCCAAACTCGTGGGATGTGTCGAAGAACACCTTGAACTGAATCGATTGGAAATAGCAAGGGGACGATGGCTTACGTCGCGTGACCGGGGCAAGAAGGTCGTGGTCCTGGCCCACGACGCAGCCAAGCGGCTCTTTCCCTACGAAAATCCAATCGGCCGGGCGATCTGGGTGGGCAGCGAGTTTTACGTCGTCATCGGCCAAACCAAACCGCGGATGGCGTCAGCCGCGATCGGAGGCAGTCTCGACGCCAGAGAGTACAATCTGGATGCCTATGTCTCGCTGAAGACCCTGCGCCAACGCGTTGGTGATCTCGTCATGAGACGCGTGGGCGGAGAATTCCAGGGGGAAAAAGTCGAACTTAGCCAAATCACCGTGAGTGTCGAAAATGTGGACGATGTCGATGAAACAGCGGCAATCATCACTACCCTACTGAAAAAGTATCACGAAAAAGAAGACTATGCAGTCGTCGTTCCCAAGGAATTGTTGCGCCAGGCGGAAAGAACTCGAGCCATGTTCAATGTCTTGCTGGTGGTCATCGCCGGCATCTCACTGCTGGTGGGTGGAATCGGTATCATGAATATCATGCTTGCCACAGTGACCGAGAGGACGCGCGAGATTGGCATTCGCCGGGCTCTCGGGGCAAAACGCGTGAATATTATCCAACAGTTTCTCACTGAGACGGTTGTGCTCACGGCCAGCGGCGGCCTGCTGGGAGTTCTGTTCGGCCCTCTGTGTGGTCCGATGTTTCGAGGCTTGCGATCGGGGGTGACGATGATGTCGCCGGACTTGCTGCCGCCGATTGTCTACACACTCGAACCGCGCATCGCCCTCTGGTCGGTCGTTTTGTCACTGATTATTTCCCTCGGTGTGGGAATTGTATTCGGAGTTTATCCGGCCCGGCAAGCCGCATACATGGATCCGATAGAAGCACTGCGCCACGAATAGTCTTTCCGGAGTTACATCGTGGAACACCTTTTTTAGCTTACTCATGTTCTACGATGGCTTTAACAATTGTCCACAACTGAATATACTGCTCTAATAGCCGATGGCGTTGAGATAGAAGTCAGGATTCGTATTCGTCAAACGTTTTACCTATAGGATGGCAATCTCGGAGCAAGACATTCTGCAAACGTTACTCAAATCGCGTGACCGCATTGCGGCGGCGGCTTGGGTAGTGGTACGCGATGCGCATGCCGCGGAGGACATCTTTCAAAGCGTTGCGCTCAAGGCGCTAACGAAAGAGGTCAGCTTTGAGGCCGAGGGACCCGTACTTTCGTGGGCCTTCATTACTGCGCGCCGAGAAGGGATTGACTGGTTGCGGCGGCATCGAAGGGAGTGGACCGGCTTGGACTCGGAGATTCTTGATTTATTGGAACAGGATTGGTTGCGCGAGAGTGCTCATCATGGTGAAGTACGGATGGAAGCCCTGCGGGCGTGCCTTAGTGCGCTGCCGGAAAAGTCAAGTCTATTGCTGCGATTACGCTATTTCGAGGGCAACAGTTGTGGAGAGGTCGCAAGGAAACTCGGCATGGGGCTCAATACGATCTACAAGCGCTTGTCCCGTCTGCACCAGGGCCTTAGAGAGTGCATTGAACTGCGGCTAAACGAATCAGAGGTGACAGAATCATGAAAAACGCAGAATCACACGAGGAACTTCTTTTACGGTATCTGGATGGAAATCTCCTTCCGAAAGAGAAAGGCCGAGTTGCCGAGTTGCTTCGTCGCGACCCGCAGGCAAGGGCATTTCTTCGAGATGTTGCTGAACAAGCCGTCACGGCGGCGGATATAGAGCAAGCGGAGGAACGTCGCCGGAGGGAGTTGCAAGCGAGGCAGGACTGGGCGGGCAATCGGCGCAAGGCGCTTACGAGAATAGGAGGACCACGTATCCGATTCGCCCGATGGCCGTGGGCGGTAGCCGCTGCCGCTTGCATCGCGCTGATTGCAAACATGTACTACCAGCGGCCGAGTGATGAACGGCAGATCGCGAAGATCACCGGATTAAGTGGATCTCTGCAATGGACCGGCGACGGCGGTCGGGTCTTTCACGACCTGCACGTAGGGACAGAACTGCCGGGAGGAACCATCGAAGGGATGGTGCCCGGCTCGTGGTTTGAACTGGAATTCAACGATGGTTCGACCGTCACGATTTCCGGGAACTCGACACTTACCTTCTCGGACGATGGGCAGAAGAAGCTGTATCTCAAAGAGGGCAATGTGTCCGGCAACGTCAAACCTCAACCGGCGGGTAAACCGATGCTCATCTACACTCGCTCGGCCGTGCTGGAAATCCTGGGTACGCAGTTCGAGGTCGAGGCAGGGCTTGCCGCCACGATGCTGAACGTCAGTTCAGGAAGGGTAAAAGTCAAGCGGCTCAGCGACGGCACGACGGTCGATGTGCCTGCCAAACACCGCGTGATCGCGGCTGCCGATCGCGAGATGTTGCCCATTCCTGCTCCCGAGGCGGTAAGTCAGTGGAGAAGTCAATTGCATCTTGGACCGACGGGCACACATGGGAAGTGGTCGCCTGGGGCAGACGGCCACGAGGCAAGGCTTGGGACAATCCCCTACACTCTGCCGCAGGGAGCCACGATTTACACAGCGGGATTTGGCCTTTCTCGCGGTGACCAATCGCCTGTGGTGCTGCAGCCTGGTTGTCGTTTGAGAGTCCGAGGGCGCATTGCCTTGGCTAACGACATATACTTTGGCGTCACCGTCAGGTATGCTGGCGGAGGATTCGCAGGTCGCTTTCAAACCATCCGGCCGGCTGTGGAGTCGCCCAGCGGAGAAGACTTTGAGGTTTTCCTCCAACTTGCGGATTTTCAGCCCGATCCTTCTCTCGTCAAAATCAAGGACAAGCTGCCAAACACTCCCTTCCATTTGTTGGCCGAATCGATATGGTGTCACACTCTGGACCAGCAGTCGGGACTGGAGATCACCGAGGTGGAATTGCTACCCCCAACGACATCGGCGAATGCGGCGCCGCCCGAGCCGCCTGTCATTGATATCTGGGCAGCCACGTCGCAAGGCAAGCTGGAGGTGGTCAAACACCATCTCGCCGCCGGGACTGATATTGACGCGGCTTTCATTGCACCGGGGGTTCCTGCTTCCGGAGCGACACCTCTACACATGGCAGTCCTGTTCGATCAACGAAAGGTGGTCCGGTATTTAATCGGCCAGGGCGCCAATGTCAACGCCCCGGCCCAGGATGAACACGGCGGCACACCGCTGCACTGGGCAGCCGCGTTGGGGCGTGTGGAAATGGCCAAGCAGTTGATTGATGCCGGGGCGAATGTGAATGCCATAGACAAGAACGGCTATACACCTTTGGACGCGACCACCCTCGAGCAGTTTTCCCAAAGCAGATCCAGGCTCGCGATTGCCGAGCTTCTCCGAAAGTCGGGCGGCGTACCAAAGAAGTCGGTGCAGGAATGAACAGGCCTTGCATAACTTCTGATCGCAACGCAATTCCGCAGGCTTCTATAACTGAGGTTTTCATTGATTATAGGAGACATAGAATGAATAAAATTAACACATGGCTTTTAGTAACCGCCTTGATCGTAGCATGCGGACAGGTAACAAAATCGGCTGCTGCTGAACCAGACGTCGATATTTGGAAGGCGGCCGCGAGTGGTAACATAGAGGCTATCAAGCAGCACTTGGAAACCGGTACAGACGTCAATGCCAAGGAGTCGGCCGGGGGCGGTACCCCGTTGCTGGTGGCGGCGACCTTCGGTCGGGCCGATGCGGCCAAACTGCTGATTGAGAAGGGGGCGAATGTCAATGCCACAAGCAACGACGGAGCCACGGCTCTGCATGGGGCGGCCTTCTTCTGTCATACCGAGATCGTAAAGCTACTCTTAGATAAAGGCGCAGTAGTGGATGCCAAGAACGTCAGAGGCGAAACGCCCATTGATGCCGTCGCGGGTGATTGGAATCAGGAGTTGGAAGGTATCTACACCTGGTTAGCGGAACTCTGGAAACTCCAGTTGGACCTTGAAAGAATAAAGGCTACCCGACCCAAAATCGCCGCGATTTTGCGCAAAGCCTCCCGCGAGAGCGCAGAGCCGCGAAAAGCGGCTGAGGTGAGAAGTACTGGCTACCGGGGATCTTATTTCAAGAACGGCGAGATCCACGTAAACACCTACGGCACGCCGGAAGGCAAGCCGCTCACCAGCGGGCATCAGGACTTCAAGCCGTCCTGGTCGAAGACCGGCGACATGCTCGTGTTCTTTCGACGCTTGAAGAATGACCGCGTCGTGACTAATTGGAAAACCGCAATCTGCATTATCAATGTCGATGGTACTGGTTTTCACCAGTTGACAGACGGTACGCACACGGATTTCAATCAGACCTGGACGCGTGACGGATCCAACACGCCCATCTGGAACCGAAGACATCCGGACAGGGTGAGCTTCCAGGTGATGGCCAGCAAGGTGGGCAACAAGCCCGGCCAGGAAATCGCGCTGACCGACAAAAGCTACCACACATGGGCCTACAGTTGTCTCATGGACGGGCGCATCCTGGTGCAGTGCGCGCATCCCCGGCAGGGGCACGGCTACTACCTGATGACGCCCAATGCCAATGGGAAATCCACGTTCGAACGCATAGACTGTGCCATGGCTACCCGCGGGATTCTGGATCGTGTGAGCATCTCGCCGAGCGAGACCAGGGTCTGCTTCGAATACCAACTCGGACACCAGTACAAGGACACAGGACGCACGCTTTACATAGCTGACTTTGATGCGAGTAAACCTTCAATCACAAATGCCAAGGCCTTTGCCAACGAGGCGCGTGCAGATCGCTGGTTTGCCTATCCGCGCTGGACCAGGGATGAAGCCGCGATTGTGTATCATGCCAGCCCGTCTTTGTACCTGTACACATTAAAGGACGGATCCACGCGTAAGGTCTCGACCACTGTAGGTGCTGACTACCGTTATCCCCATACAGAGGCGACGCCCAAGTAGATGGTCTCGGAGAGCGTCCCAATCAGTATTTGGTAGAACACATTGGAGTCATCATCATGCAAGCAAAGAACCAGGACCTGGATCGCCGCGACTTCTTGAAGAAAGGGGCGACGGCCACTGTGGCAGCGGCTGTGGCTGCATCTGGGCTGAACCGGGTCAATGGGGCCGTGCCAGTTGACAAGAAGATCACATTCACAGACGTGCTGCCCACACGTGTGCTGGGCAGGACAAAAGTTGAACTGCCCATTCTGGGCTACGGCGGCGCCGCCCTCCCCAGGAAGTGGGGCAACAGCCTGTCAACCAAAGACCGTGTGAAGCTGGTACGCCACGCGTATGACAAGGGCATACGGTATTTTGATACCGCCATCAGTTATACGTACGAAGACAGTCAGGCCATTATTGGCCAAGGCCTGAAGGATGTGCGTGACAATGCCTTCATTACCACCAAGGTGGACTTCTGGAACACATCCAGGCCTGACGGACACATCACAAAGGTCAACAAAAGAGACGTGGCACGCCAGGTCGAGAAAAACCTGGCAGAACTGAAATCGGATTACATCAACGCCATATTGATCCACGGCACGCCCGGTGTGGAACAGATGACTGTGGACCAGTGCATGGAGGTCCGGGCAGAACTGGCCAAGGCGCGTGACAAGGGCTTGGTCCGTTTCGTCGGTTTTTCTGCGCACCACTACTTTGACAAGGCACTGGCCCTGATTTCAACCAATGAATTCGATCTGTGCATGCTGGCCTATGGGTACATTCCCCGCGGGAACACCCGGCTCTTCTCTCCTCGCACCATAGAGCTGCGCAACGCCTGTCTGGCCAAGGCGCATGAGCTTGGCATAGGCATTGTGGCCATGAAGGTGCTCGGTGCAGGCATGCTCAGTGGCTTCGGACGCAAGGACCTGGAAAACCTGCCCGCAGCAGCCTGCCGTTACGTGGCCCAGGATGAACGCATCCACATGCTTGCGATCGGCATGCGCACCCCTGCTGAGGTCAACGCCAATGTCAAGACGCTGGCTGAAGACATTACGTGCACCAGTGAGGAACACGCACTGCTTGCAGCAGTCAGCAGCGCAGTGCTCAACGATAGAAACGTCAAAAAAATACCTGTGGAGTGAAAAGATGCATGTACTCTGGGGAAGTCTGATCATGGCAGCAGGCCTGTTCATGCTGGTCTGCGCAAGTCTAAAAAGTCAGTTTATCATCTATCGGCTTTTTGTTGCACGCTCCAAAATACTGTGGGGTGAGAATGTGCATCGTTTCCACCAGATCACAGGGACTATGGTCATCGTTTTCGGAGCATTGGTGGCCCTTGGGTACATTTGACCGTTGGAGAATGATACACGTGGTCGGGCACCGTGATACCGCTGAGCTTTAGTGTGACGGCTACGACCACTGTGGAATGAGAAAGTACAAAGGTGCTTGTCCAAACGACAACCCTGGATTCAGGAACATTAAACTGACACTCCTCCAATGAACACATTACAGGCTAAACATTAGAAGGATATGGATATGAAGACGACTGAGGGAAATGACCAACCAGGAATTACAAGACGGCGTTTTGTTGGTGCTGCCGCGTCAATCACTGCGTTTACAATTGTTCCGCGGCACGTCCTGGGCGGCTTTGACAAACCGTCGCCGAGCGAGAAGCTCAATATCGCCTGTATCGGTGTTGGCGGTAAAGGATTCGATGACGTCAGGAACGTCATGACCGAGAACATTGTTGCTATTTGCGACGTTGATACCAAACACGCAGCCGAGGCTTTTAAGATGTTTTCCGAGGCAAACAAATACAGTGATTACCGCCGGATGCTCGACAAGGAAGCCAAAAACATCGATGCGGTCGTAGTCGCTACACCCGATCATACACATATCCCCGCCAGTGTCATGGCCATGAGGATGGGAAAAAACGTCTATTGCGAGAAGCCGCTGGGCCAGAATGTGACCGAAGTACGTTTGGCGGCCAAAGTGGCAAAGGAAACAGGCGTGGTAACTCAAATGGGAAACAGCGCGCATACCGGATACAACTATCGCAGCGTGGCAAAGATGATTAAGGATGGAGTCATAGGCCAGGTCAAAGAAGTTCACTGCTGGTGCGATCAGGCATGGCCGCCTGGAGATCGGCCAAAGTACAATCCTCCCGTACCGCCACAACTGAAGTGGAACCTGTGGCTCGGCCCGGCTCCGGTTCGTCCCTATCACCCCACCTACCACCCGGACGGCTGGCGCTGCTGGTGGGATTTCGGCAACGGTCGTCTTGGTGATATGGGCTGCCACATGATCGACCTTCCGTTTATGGCACTCGATCTCAAATACCCGCTCACGGCAGAGGGGCGAAGCGCCGCACCGGCCCATGAGGAAAGCGCACCGGGCTGGATGATCTGCGAATGGACCTTTGGCGCCAGAGGCGATCTGCCGCCTGTGCATCTGACATGGTACGATGGCAACGCCGGTAAGCGCCCGCCGCTGCAGAAAGAGCACAATATGCCGGACTGGCCCGAGGCAACGCTTTTCGTCGGGTCCGAGGGCATGCTGATAGCGGACTACGGGCACTTCAAGCTCTATCCGGAGGACAGATTCGAGGGCGTCCGCCGTCCGCAGATGCCGCGCAAGCCTTCCCACACCGATGATTGGGTCCAGGCCTGTAAAACCAATGACCCGCTCAGGCCCGGCACGAACTTCACCTACTCCGGCCCGCTCACCGAGACTGTCCTGCTGGGAATCGTCGCTTTCCGTGCCGGGGAGAAGATCTCGTGGGACGCGAAGAACCTCAAAACCACCAACAACCCCGAAGCGGAGCGTTTCATCCGGCGTGATGTATACCGCAAAGGCTGGGAAATCTAAGTGAGAAGAACAATGAAGACTATAGGCTATGCATCGATTATCCTGCTCGTGATGTTCCCGGCGACCCTGGGGGCTGACGAGAGTGATTTCAGCACCTGGCACAACAGCGACAAATGGGATGTCGCTGGTGATGCCGCGCTTAATCCGGACAATCACCGACGTCTGGTCGGGAAGGCAGGCAGCGGTGTCCTGATCAACGGCAAAGAAGGCAAGTGCCCAAGTCTCGTCACTAAGCGGCGTGATTACCGTGATGTCGAAGTCCATGTGGAATTCATGGTGGCAAAGGGGTCGAACTCGGGCGTGATATTTCATGGCAACTATGAAATACAGATACTCGACAGCTACGGAGTTAAGAAGCCGACGGCGGGACATTGCGGGGGGGTATATCCGCGGGCCGAGACCAAGCCTACGTACCATCACATCGACAAGGGGTCTCCGCCCGGAGTTAATGCCGCTAAACGGCCGGGCGAGTGGCAAATGATGGATATTATCTTTCAGGCGCCGAGGTTCGACAAAGACGGCAAGAAGACGGCTCATGCCAGGTTCGTTAAGGTGGTACACAACGGGAAGGTGATCCAAGAGGATGTGGAGGTGCCGTACGCATGCGGCCCGAACTGGGATCGTAAGCAGCATCCGCAGGGGCCGATTATTATCCAGGGCGACTATGGGCCGATAGCGGTTCGCAATGTTCGTATCAGGGAATGGAAAGCAGACGAAGAGAAGAAACTGAATGTCCCACCGGAGGGATTTACTGTCCTCTTCAACGGCAAGGACTTCTCGGCCTTTAGAATACATCCCAAGGTCGAAAAAATGTGGACCATCGAGGATGGCGTGCTCAAATCACACGGCCTGCTCGAGGAATGGGGTGCGGACCTGGCGACCAAGAAGAAGTACAGGGATTTTGTGCTGCTGGTCGATTTCCGTATGCCCACGGACTCAGACAGTGGCATTCACTTCCGCAAACTCATCCCCGAGATGGGCTACTTCGGGCAAACCGAGCAAATGAACCTGGGTACCGGGCCTCGCATGGGCCAACTGGAGAGTATCGGCTTCATGAGGGCCAGCAAACTGGCGGCTGCCCAGCGTTTAAGAGACAGTGACATCCCAAGGGTGAAGCGGCTCGATCCGGTGATCGGCCAGTGGCATACGCTCAAGATCACCATGATTGGCAGAACCCTTTCGGCCGAGCTTGACGGCGAGGTCATGATCGACCACTACGAATACCCCGAATGGCTCCTCAGCGCCGAGGCGGAACAACTCCGCTTCCAGAAGCACCGCTACCTGGAGAACGAGCGTACCGGAGAGCGGAATCCATGCCCCATCGAATTCCGCAATATCTTCATCAAGGAAATACCGGCGCCTATTGAGCGCAAGCCCAATGTCGTGGTCCTGCTTGCCGACGACCTCGGTTGGAAGGACCTCGGTTGTTACGGTGGGCCGGTGAAAACGCCCACACTTGATGCGCTGGCGGCGCAGGGCGTGCGTTTTACGGACTTTCATGCCGGCTGCGCCGTGTGTTCACCGTCACGCGCGACGCTGCTGACCGGGCGGCAGCACATGCGGACCGGTATTTATCACGTGCTGCAGGACAGCATGCACAATGCCCACCTGCTCGAGCGCGAGGTGACGATTGCCAAGGTGCTGAAGGAGGCCGGCTACGCCACAGCGCACTTCGGCAAGTGGCATCTCGGCCTGACCTGGGGCAATCGCAAGAAACCGTCTCCGACGGAACATGGATTTGACTATTGGTTCGGTTTGGCTAATGGTGCGGGTCCCAGCCAGAAAGATCCCGTCAACTTCATCCGCAACGGCAAGCGCGTCGGACCGCTGAAAGGGTACTCGTGTCAGATTGTCGTGGACGATGCAATCCGGTGGCTGAATGAGCATCGGCTGCCGCATCAACCGTTTTTCCTGAACGTGTGGTTCAACGAGCCGCACTCGGTTCTGGCGGCGCCGGAGGAGATCGTGTCCCAATATGGCGAGCTGAACGACCCGGCGGCCCTTTACTCCGGGGCGGTCGATAACACGGACCGCGCAATCGCGCGCTTGTTGGCAAAGTTGAAAGACATGGGCGTCATGGAAAATACGCTGATCATCTACTCTTCGGACAACGGCAGCTACCGCCACGATCGCAATGGCGGCCTTCGGGGCGCCAAGGGCTCCAATTTCGAGGGCGGCATCCGATCGCCCGGCATCTTCTGTTGGCCGCGCGGCATTAAAGGAGGACGGATTGAGACAGAGCCAGCCGGCTCTGTGGATCTGCTGCCGACGATTTGCAGGCTGCTCGGCATTGACAAGCCGAAGGGTGTGCGTCTCGACGGCGCCGATCTGTCGCCGCTGCTGACGGGACGCGGCACGTTTCAGCGGCCCCAGCCCTTGTTCTGGTATCTGCCCACGTCCTACCCGGCTGCGGCGATCCGGGATGGCCGCTATGTGCTCATGGCGTATCGCGACTACCAACTGCCGCAGGACCGTCGCGCCATGTCGGAGGTGTTCAACAAGATCGCCGCACTTGTGCGAAAGGAAGACGGCGAGCCGAGCGACGCCGAGCTGCGCGGGCGGATCTTCAATCAGGAATTTGATGAGCCCGAGGCAAGGCGGTTGAGCATTCAGTATGTTATGTTGAACACCTTTCAAGAGGCCTGGATTCCATTGATCAAGACCGGCGGATTTGGCCGGTTTGAACTATATGACCTGGACACAGATCCAAAACAAGAAAAGGACATTTCTGCACAACACCCCGAGGTCGCTGCGCGACTCAAGCAACAACTGCTGGCGATTCAAGCCAGTGTAATGGCCGATGGCCCGGACTGGCACCTGAAATGAAATGAGGACTCCAATATGAAGAACCACAGGACAAACCATACAACAGAACTGACAAGACGTGGATTTATAGGCGCCGCCACCGCGTTTGCGATAGTTCCTCAGCACGTTCTTGGCCAAACAGCCCCAAGTAACCTGGTCAATGTCGCTGTTGTCGGCTCCGGAGGGCACGGGGCCTTTGTTATTACTCAAATGCTCAAGGCGGGCGGGATCAAGGTGGCTGCCCTCTGTGATGTGGATGCCGATTTTGCAGGCCACATTGAAACCAAAGAGTATGGTGATCGCAGAATCGTAGGCCTCTATAGACAGTTCCCTGATGTCCCAAGATACAAGGATTTCCGAGTTATGCTCGATCAAGAGCAGAACAACATCGATGCGGTTGTGATCACGACACCCGAACATACACACGTCCCTGCCAGCGCGATGGCGATGAAGATGGGGAAGCACGTCTTTAGCTCGAAACTACTTGGACATAACGTCTATGAAATACGTCTGGCAACCCAGCTAGCCGAGCAATTCGGGGTGATTACTCAGATGGGAATCGGAAACCACACCACCGAGATATTCCATCAGGCTGTCGAGATTATCCAGGCCGGCGATATCGGTGAGGTTAAGGAGGCTTATGTCTGGTGTGACAATGAATGGGATCCATACCAGGGGCCAGGGGCCTGGCCGCCAAGAGCCGTGAGAGATTATAACCCCGACTGGGCGGACAAGCAGTTGCCGGAGAAACTGCCCATCCCAGCTCACCTGGATTGGGATTTGTGGCTGGGACCGGCCCCATACCACCCCTATCCGGGTTTCGGACGCGGCCTCTACCATCCCTCGAACTGGCGCAGCTGGTGGGATTTCGGGAACGGCAGGATAGGGGACATCGGCAGCCACGCCGTGGACCTGGTGTTCTGGGCACTGGACCTCAAGTATCCCTTGACTGTTGAAGGGGAAGGGCCCGACCGCGCCGGGATGGAAAAGATGCCCAGCTGGCAGAAGGCTACTTGGACGTTTCCGGCGCGAGGGAACAAACCGCCGGTAACGGTGAGGTGGTGCCACGGCAATACGCGTTT
>Ga0180437_10004416_pt1 | contig 20021 bp, 15 predicted proteins | sample SS_ome_4_FD_132410 | JGI IMG/M metagenome (GOLD analysis project Ga0180437, IMG submission 132410) | Hypersaline lake sediment archaeal communities from the Salton Sea, California, USA - SS_3_D_1 metaG | ecosystem: Environmental > Aquatic > Non-marine Saline and Alkaline > Hypersaline >... | reverse complement strand
TGAGAAATGCGATAACAGTCCAGGAGGACTATTACATAGAACAAGATGTTTATTGTATGACAATAGCCGATTTAGTTGGGGCTACCTATGGTTTGTATACTTCGCAGAATGTTACTGTGAGTGTTGTGGGTGTTACTACAGGGTATACGATGAAGGCATATCATTCTGCTGGGGATACAACATGGTCTGTTGTTGGGCCAGGTGGTTCTATCACAAGCTAAATTAACCCAATTAATATAAAGAGGAGGAAATGCCCTCGGGCATCCTTTTTTTATCGTAAATAGTATTCTTAAATTTATTCAGGTAAAAATCAATTTTCTTTTGTAGCGATACTTTCTTTTCACCATACGTTTTTGATAGGAGCGGTAGTATAATACTCATATCGGGACGTATATTTAAAAGACTCTCGCTTTCTACCAAATTTTCTAATAATGTAACGAGATCTTTGTGTTGTATCATGTCTACAAATTGCGATAAGCTCTTTTGAGCATTGAGTGTATCTCCCCTGATGGCATATATTTCGGCTAAATATAGAAATGCTTTGATATTTGTGGGTTTTTGATTAAGTGTCCTTTTAAAATAGAGGGAAGCCGTTCCTAAGCGCCCTTTTTTCATATTTGCATATCCAAGTCTTTCCAATGTCGGTACATATAGAGGGTCTATTTTAAAAGCCTTTTTCAAATTTACAATGCCTTCATCAATTTTTCCCATTTTTATTAATAGCATTCCCATATTACCATATGCTTGCATGCTTGTTGGATCACATGCTATAGCCTTTTTGAGCTCAGTAAAAACCTCTTCATAGTTATTGCTTGTGTTAGCAAGGAGCACAGCAAGATTATTATGAACTCCTCGGCAACAGGGGTCTATGTTTATTGCTTGTAGATAGTATGTTTTCGCCTTGTTGTATTCTTTTTTTTGGAAATATATTACTCCCAGGTTAAAATAGGTTATAGCCTTCTCATCCGTTGTATTTATTAATCTAAGTTTTAATGCATTTTTGTATTCAGTTATGGCCTTTTCATTTTGATTATGTTCAGAGTAATATTTGGCTAAATTGTGATGAGCGCGAAATAGTGCAGGATATTTATCTATGCAGTCTATCCAGAGGCTCTTTTCATTTTTCCATGTAAAATTTCGCATGAAGGTAGCATGACCTTCTACTATGATAACCAAAATTATAGTGAGAGTCAGTATCGCGTGCATTGATTGTTTATACGAGAAGAAGGATATAACACGCATTACACCAATCGCTATAGGCACAAAAAAGAGCATGGAAGGAATGTAATTTCGGTGCTCAAAAATTAATTCCAAAGGAAGGATAGTAGATTCTATTATGTGATTTAAAAAGAAAAAGAAAATAGAAAAGGCGATTAAAGGTCTTCTTTTTGATATTAAAATAGTGCCGACCACTACTCCTAGAATAACGATAATAGATACGATGGCAGTAAAGGGGTCAAAAAGTGAGCGTGAAATAGCGATATCATGATCTAAAGAGAGTCGCGTAGACATAGGATAGAATAAAAGGCTTATGTAAAAAATGATGACCCTGGGCTGTGTGATAACCCGCTCCCAGAGCGTAAAGGGCCTCTTTTCATATAAATGGAAAAAGGAGGAAAATGTCGCTTCAGAAAGGGCAAAATAGATGATGCCTATGCACACAGTGAGTATAGCGCCGGCTATAAGAATCTTATAATTCTTTTTCGCGGTTGCCCTGGAAATTCCCTGGATTAGCAAGAAATCATAAAGAAACAGGCTTGCTGGGAGCATAATGCCATTTTCTTTAGATCCAAAGGCTAATATGGCAGAAAGAGCGCATAAGAGAAAAAATGTGATTTTTGCGTGGCTGTGGGTTGCTGTTCTGCCCTTGACATAAAAATACATGGAAATAATGTAGAACATACCTACCATACTGGCCATTCGTTGTACGATATAGGTAATTGCTTGGGTCTGGATGGGGTTTATTGCCCATAAAGTGGTGGACAAAAGTGCGATAAAGTAAGAATTTGTACTATATTTTGCCTTTAATAATGGAAGGTTGAGGGTGTGATATATAAAAAGAAATAGAAAGATGGCTGCCAGTAAATGGATTGAAATGTTAACAATATGGTAACCCAATACATTATCCTTGCCAAAGTAATAATTTAAGGCAAAACTGAGGCATGCAACTGGACGATACAGCTCCCCTGGTGACCTCGGAGCAGCAAAAAATGACCCCTTGATATTTGACCAAGAGAGTGTTGTTAGGTGTAAACCATTATTTTCTACTATATTCGGAATATCATCAAAATGCCACGATGCCTGAAATGTATTGGAATAGATACTCAGGATTATTATGAATAATGTGATGAATGCAAAGGCTTTTTTTCTGCATTCTGTGAGGTAACTTTCTGATTTGAGGGCAAATATTTTCATTTTCAGCAGATTTTTAGCTCTTATCTCGATAGACAATAAACAGGTTGTGTATGCATAGCATTACAGAAAGCAACGAAAAGATCCTCCTCCCTCTTCTCTTATCTTTGTTCATAATTGCTGCCTACGCTCCCACTTTTTCAGGTAAATTTATACTGGATGATAAGCCCCTGGTCAAGGATAACCTTTCTCTTAGAGAATTTAGCAGACCAGCTTTTTATCTTTCACATGAAGACGGTGTGAGTGATGAGAGTCTTCCTGGCTATCATACAGGCTATTATCGTCCCCTTGTAAACCTGTTTTATACGATCGATTATAAAATATGGGGAATGAAGCCTTCAGGGTTTAGAGCAACAAATCTCGTACTGCATCTGTTAACATGTATAATACTTTACCAATTCCTCAGGAAAATTCTGGGTAATAGCTTTATACCTTTTTTAGTAACCCTCCTGTTTGGTCTTCATCCAGTAAATACAGAGTCGGTAGCCTGGATTACCTCAAGAAACAATATCCTGGTTACACTCTTTTCTCTGATATCGTTTTATTATTACCTGAAAGAGAAAAGTGAAAGGAGGGTATGGGCTGGAGTACTTTCGTATATTTCCTTTGTGGCGGCCCTATTGTGCAAGGAATTTGGTGTTATGCTTTTACCCATATTTTTTTTATACAACAGGCTTATGGCAAACAATAATACAATTTGTAAAGATGAAATTTTTGGTTATATCCCATTTATTCTTATTATCTTTTTTTATTTTATCCTTAGAGCTAATGTGATTGGATCTGTATTGACACCAATTTCGACCCCGAATCTTTTCAGAAATCTTTATTTTGTCCCATTTTTGATTGTATACAACCTGAAACTGATTTGTATTCCTTACAGTTTACATAGTTTTATCGTTCAGTATCCTGATAGTTATTTGAGCTGGAAGGCCTTTGCTGGCTTTATTTGCCTTGGTTTATTAGTCTTTTTTTTGTGGAGAGAAAGAAAAAGTAACATCCTCTTATTCTCTTTTGTTGCTTTTCTTGTAGCACTTTTTCCTGTTTGTAATATCCTTCATACCTCGGCAGTGACAAAGATATCCATGAGGTGGCTTTATTTCCCTATGATATTTCTATCTTTTTCTTGTGTCTGGTATTTTAAAAAATTAATAAAGATACATCGTCTTGTTGTCATAAGTGGCCTCAGTGCAATAATTATTTATTTTGGAACATATTCGTATCTTTTAAACCAACACCTCTGGCATGACGAGAAGTCCTTTTTTGCACAGGAGATACTGCATTTTAACAATACATTGTATGTTGGTGGATTTGCCGAAAGCCTTTTCAATGAGGGAAATGTAAGGGAGGCAGAGAGATATTTTCAGATAGCTATCAATGATTATCCCCATGAAGCAAAAAATTACATCAACTATGCTGCGCTATTGATTGATACGGGCAGACCTGATGCCGCCCTCATGTATCTTAATAAGGTAAAATCGTTACCCATGGCCTCTAATGAGCGAGGCCAATGGCTTAACAATCTAGGAATGGCCTATTTTCAATTAAAAAAGCAGGATAAGGCAGAAATGAGTTTTAAGAAGGCAGTTATATTTAGCCCACACGAATCTCAATTCTGGGCCAACCTGGGAAGTGCCTATGGATCAGCAGGCGATTATGAGAACTCAGTTTTTTTCTTACAAAAAGGTCTGAATATTCATCCAGACTCTATTCAACTAAGGAAAAACCTTGCAATTACCTATATAAACATGGAGGACTTTAAAAACGCAATAGTAACCCTTGAAACAATACCATATCAAGAACGAGAGAAAGATATTGAAGTCAATGTGTTATTAAAAAAGGCAAAAGAAAAATTTCAGAATACGCTGTAATGATTGTAATGGAGTGTGATGCAATGGATGAGCAGCCTTTCCTTTTTTATTCATAGTTTTTAGAGGGAATAGAATCATGATAAATGGAAAAAGAATCCTTGTTGTATTGCCGGCCTACAATGCTGAGGAGACCCTTGAGCAAACCTATAACGAAATACCTTTGGATGTGGTGGATGAGGTGTTACTGGTGGATGACTATAGTGTAGACAGCACGGTATCGTTAGCAAAAAGATTGGGTATTAAAACTTTTTTGCATGACCGTAATTATGGCTATGGCCGGAATCAGAAGACCTGTTATGAAGAGGCATTACGACATAATGCTGATATTGTCGTCATGGTTCACCCGGACTATCAATATACTCCCAAGCTGATCACAGCTATGGCCAGCATGATTGCCTTTGATGTATATGATATCGTGTTAGGTTCACGCATTATTGGCGGTGGTGCACTTAAGGGAGGAATGCCTGTGTATAAATATATCGCCAATCGTTTTCTTACTGCGGTGGAAAATTTGCTTCTGGGAAGTAAGCTATCAGAATTCCATACGGGCTACAGAGCCTTTTCTCGGGGAGTACTGGAAAACTTACCTTTTCAAGCAAACTCTGATGATTTTGTCTTTGATAATGAGATGCTCGCTCAGATCATATTTTTTGGATATCGAATAGGTGAGGTGTCCTGTCCCACGAAGTATTTCAAAGAGGCCTCCTCAATCAATTTTAAGGATAGCACTATATATGGGTGGGGCGTTTTAAAGACATCTATGAAATTTAGAGCACAAAGGTTAGGCTTCACAAACTTTAAGATTTTTATTCAGAAAAGAAATGCGGTTCATCAAACATATTACCAGAAGATAGAATGATGCTGAGAGATAAGCGTATATTTAGGAAGAATCTGTCCGCCACATGGCCAGATTTGTTATTAATGGTATTTATATTCTACGTGGCTTTTGTATACGTGAAAATTTCAGGCAATCGTTATTTTAATTTCGATGAATTTGAGGTTCTCTATACAGGCGCTTCTCTCCTGAGAGGCAAGACCCTCTATGCAGATAAGATTGAACCTCATTTTCCCCTATTTAATATGTGCATAGCCTATCTTATTGGCCTGTTTGGTTTTAAAACCACCACAATTATAATAACTCGATATCTTATTCTATTTGCTAATCTCGTTGCCCTGATTTTTGTGTATAAGATCGGGGAAATTGCCTGGGATAAAAGAACAGGTCTACTGGGAGTCTGTTTAACGCTGTCTTCAATCGTATTTCTCAATAAAGGAATAGAGATCAGGCATGATGTCTTTAATATGACCTTTAATGTTATCGGCGCCTATTATGGCCTCCGATACATCAAGGAAAAGGAGAGATATCGCTACATCATTCTTTCAGGAATCTTTTTGGGGATAGCTTTCGCATCGACACAGAAAGCGTTGGTATGGAATGTAGGGATCATTAGCGGTCTGTCATTATACTACATCCGCAATAGGTCATATAATATAGTGTGGAGGATCAATGTATTGTATTTTATTGTGGCAATAGCCCCGTTAATTATTACCCTTATTTATTTGATAATCAGATATAATGAAAATATCTCCATGTTTTTACGGTTTGCTATAGCTGACCAAGTAAATTTTTATGCGCCCAACACCAAGGAACTCTATCCATTTCCATATAATAGGTATGATTTATTTAAGGATTTAATCTTCCAGAATCATTTCCTGTATGCTCTTGGTATAGGGGGTATTTTTTCCCTTATAATACTTTGGGTACGAGCCAATACAGAACGTATAGTTATCGTAGTGTGGGCCCTCATAGGAGTGTTATTTTATCTTTGTGCTAAAAGGCCTTTTTTCCAGACTTTTTTACCATCTGTTCCACCCATAGCTATCTTGGCAGCAGGCTTCATATCAGATACGCGTGAAGACTTTAAAGGTCTCACGGTTGGTAAAAGAATCGGTATAGGTATACCGGCAGTATTGCTGCTTTTTATTTGGCCTGTATTTTTAATGTCTCATCAGATTCCTGCACCCACGAAAGCCATGCATCAGATGGACAATGTCTCTTTCTGTTTGACGAATTTAAAGAAAGATGACAAAGTACTATGTTTTACTCAAAACCAGATATTTTTTGATCCAGTCTTTACGGTCAGCTGGGAGGAGAACGCACGGCGCATCTTTGATTATGACGCAATGTATTTTACTCAAACAATGATCGACCAGCAATGCAAGGTAATCATTAATGACTACAGAACGAAACTATTGCCTAATAAGATTAAAAAGAAAATAGGCGAGAATTATCTTCCCATCAAGACAGGAGATATTCTTATCCCTGGTTTTAAGGTTGAGCCAAAAACATTTATTAAAAAAACAATCTGGATAGAAGGGAACTATTATAACCCAATCCTTTCCTTGAAGGTAGATGGGAAAACGATTGGTGAGAATGTGATTGAACTGAAACAACAAAACTATACATTTTTTAATCCATTAACTCGGCCTTTTTTCATATGGTATATATTTAATAAAGAGAATTTTTTACAACACTCTTTGATTGAATAAAATCTTTAAACTCAAACATGGTGGAGAGTTCATTTCAAACTTTTTGCTGGCAAAAGTGCTTAGAAAAAGAGTATATATTTCTCGGCTCAATTATTTAACACAGGTTATTTACTATAATGTACTTACAAAAAAAGATTGCAGTCGTTGTTCCTGCCTATAATGAATCGAAACTCATAGCTCAAACATTAATGACAATGCCTTCGCTTGTAGATACGATTATTGTTGTGGATGATAAAAGTAATGATACTACGGTAGAGATTATTAAGGAAATGGCGAAGGGAGACAGCAAAGTAATCCTGATTCAACATGAAGTGAATCAAGGTGTGGGAGGGGCTATTGTCACAGGATACAAAAAGGCAGTGGAGTTGGAAATAGATGTTACCGCTGTCATGGCCGGTGATGGACAGATGGATCCAAATGATCTCACAAATATTTTAGATCCCGTTGCAAACGGGGATGCGGACTATACTAAGGGAAATAGGCTGTTTCAGGGTGATGCCTGGAATATGATTCCGCATTATCGGTATTTTGGTAATTCGTTTCTTTCCCTTTTAACCAAAATCGCGTCAGGTTATTGGCACATTGCTGATTCTCAGACTGGGTATACAGCCGTTTCCTTAAAGGTACTTAAAAAGCTTCCTTTGGATAAGATTTATAAGCGGTACGGAATGCCAAATGACATGCTAATCAAACTCAACCAATATGATTTTAGGGTGAGAGATATACATGTAAGACCTGTGTATAATATTGGAGAAAAATCAGAGATAAAATTATTTAAGGTGATCCCTAAGATAAGTTGGCTCTTAATCAAAGGATTCTGGAAACGGTTATTTTTTAAATATGTCATTAAGGATTTTCACCCACTGATATTCTTTTACATCCTTTCGTTTATTCTGCTTGGTGCCAGTGTCCCCCTTACCATTCGCTTATTTTATATGTGGGCTGTCACTGGTAATATACCTGGTATCAATACCATGGCACTTGTCTTTACACTCATTAGTGGACTTCAGACCCTTTTCTTTGGGATGTGGTTTGACATGGAGTATAATAAAGATTTGAAATAACAGAATGCATATCTCATTATATGTATACCCTTTCTGGGTATTTTCTCTTTCATCTGGTGTATGCGATAGTGTAGTAACACGAGTGAATAAAGGAATGGGAGCAGAACAAGAACATTAGATAGTTGAGCTGTACAATAATTGGCTATGTCGCACACCATCATTATATAAAAGAGGTTTCCCACAAAGGCAATGGGAAAGGATTTCAGTCTCACAATTTACAAGGATCTTATTGCGGAGATTACAAAGACCGGTTTCAAGGTATTGACACTCAAGGATTACTTTCAGCAACAACAGGATGCTCAAGCATTTTTTATTATACGGCATGATGTTGATAGGAGACCTGGACATGCATTAAAAATGGCCTTGATTGAATCCTCATTTGGAATACCATCGACTTACTACTTTCGAGTTAATAAGCGTGTGTGTAAAAAAGATATTATTCAAAAGATTGCCGAGTTGGGTCATGAAATAGGGTATCATTATGAGGTAGTGGATAAGGCGCATGGTGATATGGGCTTGGCAGGGCGTATTTTTGATATTGAATTGGCCCAATTAAGGGCATTGACGGATATATCTACGGCTGCCATGCACGGAAACCCTCTCACTCCTTGGGATAATAAAGACTTTTGGCAGCATTTTTCCCTTTCGCAGTTTAATTTACTTGGCGAGGCCTATATCAGCGTTCATAACCCAGACCTTTTCTATGTTACAGACACCGGCAGGGGGTGGAATAGAGCTGCGTTTAATCTTAAGGATATTTTTTCGGATTCTTCTGTGAGCCTTTTACCATCGATTTCTACAACCGAGCAATTAACCAATCTTATCCGCAAAAAAAAATATTCGAAAATGTATTTACAGATCCATCCAAATAGATGGAGTTGGTGGTGGCTTCAGTGGTACAGACAATTAGGGGAAGATTTGTTACTTAACTGGATGAAAGTGTTTTTGGCCTATTATCACAGAAAGAAATGAGATGATATGAGAGTTTTACTCATCAATCCACCGTATACAGCCGAGGACAGATATGGAAAGGACTTGGGAAAATTTGGTCCGTTGAATGAGCCCTTAGGCCTTGCATATCTTGCAGCGAATCTTGAACGGGGGGGGCATATGGTATCTATTTTGGATGCTCCGGCCCTTGAACTTACATCCGAGGGAATCTGTAAATCAATAGAAGCAGAATCCTATGATTTAATTGGTGTTACCATGTTAACACCTATGTACCGCAGAAGTGTTGAGGTAGTAAGAGCAATCAAAAAGGCCTTTCCTGAGTTACCGATTGTGGTTGGTGGACCTCATCCAACTATCCTTCCTGAAGAGACATTGATTGAAAATAAGGAGATTGATTTTGCAGTTATTGGTGAAGGAGAGATTGTTTTTTTAAACTTTGTGAATGCCCTTGAGAAGAGTGAGCATACTGAAGATATCCCGGGTATTGCCTATAGAAAGAACAATACTGTGATTGTGAATCAACCACCGACAATGATCGCTCATTTAGACGATCTTCCTATTCCAGCCCGGCATTTACTCCCCATGCATGCCTATCGCATGACAGAGAGCAGAACTCAGTCAGAACATGCGTTTACAGTCAGTGTATCCCGGGGGTGCCCTTTTAATTGCGCGTTTTGCTGTAGAATAATATTTGGCCGAAAGGTTCGTCACCATTCCGTAGAAAGAATAATAGATGAGATTACTATCCTGGTTAATGATTACGGAGCAAAGGAAATCAATTTAGAGGCGGACACCCTTACCGTTAATAAGCATTTTATTAATTCCCTTTGTGAGAGAATTATTGATTCCGGCCTATGCAGAAAGATTACGTGGACGTGTGAGAGCAGGATAGACACGATTAATGAAGATATGCTCAAGAAAATGAAGGAGGCTGGTTGTTGGGAAATAAGCTATGGCGTAGAGACCGGTTCTCAGCGTCTTCTGGACCTTATTCACAAAGACATATCACTTGATCAGATAGAAAAAACCTTTGCCATTACCAAAAGAATCGGCATTAGTATTAGGGCATTTTATATGCTGGGTATCCCTACTGAAACAAGGGAGGAGAGCATAAAGACTATTGCATTTGCGAAAAAACTGGATGCCAGGTGGTCCCAGTTTACCGTGTTTACTCCTTTTCCAGGCACCGAGCTCTACGATATAGTTGTGAAAGAAGGGGCTCTGAAGTCCCACAATTGGGCTGATTACAAAACCCATGGAGGCTGGACAAAGGGGGGGTTAGCATATGTACCGAAAGGCCGATCTATTGAAGAGATGAAAAAACTTCAGAAACAGGCCTATAGAGCTGTATATCTGCGCCCAAGGGTCTTTATACGTTTTTTAAGGGATATCAATTCAATAAAAAAGATAAAGGAATATATCACTGGATTCTGGGTGCTTTTAAAAACCATGGTTCCATCACGAAATAATAATGCAAAAGCAGTGAGGATCGACAAAGAAGACCTTAAAAAATTTGCCAAGGATGTATACGTCGATTCCCCAGTGTATTTCAGTCCAAATAGACTTGTGAGGTTTATCAATTGGAAGAAACTTGATTCAGTGCTGTCGTTACTTTTGCCGCAGGAAAGTCACCGTGCCCTTGATTTTGGTTGTGGGAATGGAGTGATGTTACCAACATTATCCGGCATATTTGATACAGTTGTTGGAATTGATCTGCATACCAGTGCTGCCTCAAGAGTGATACATGAGTATAGTTTAAATAATGTTTTTCTGATCAGAACAAATGGAATGAAGCTCCCTTTTAAGGATGACACTTTTTATACTGTATTGACTACATCGGTATTGGAGCATTTTACGGATTTAGAAGAGGTAGTGGCTGAAATAGCTCGAATTATCAAACCAGGTGGTTCTCTTTTATTTCTCTCTCCGACAGAGAATATGTTTTATCGATTTGGCAGATGGCTGTTTGGATTTAAAAAACCTGAGGATCATTATTACTCCGCCAAGGAAATTAAGGTTATTCTTAAGAAATTTTTTTATGTGGAGGTTGAAAAACATTTCCCTGTAAACTTCCTCCCTTTTATTTCCATGTATCGCCTCGGCAGGTTTAGAATGAAGCAATTATAATTGCGAGGGCAGCAAGAGGCGATACAGGATGTTGTTTCCTGCCAGAAATTTTTTCAACATTGATATGTATAGATGCGTTTTTCATTAAAAAATACTGCGATACGTTGCTTCCAGATAATCACCATTGTGATTATTAGTATATACTTTATCAATATGTATAAGTCAGTATCAGCACTAAGTATTTCTTTCTCATCACATAATATCTGGTCAATTCTACTGAGTGTTGGATTAATTTCCGCCGGTTTTTTACTGCTGCCAGCACCAACGTTTTTTTTACTCCAATCAGTTGGTAAAAAGATTAGTTTTGTCAGTTCTATGAAGATATTTTTTTTCTCTGAAGTTGGAAAATATTTGCCCGGAAAGGTATGGGTAGCGGTCGGAAGGATAATGATGTATTCCAAAATGGGTGTTGAGAGGGAGAAGGGTATTTTTATACTAATTTTAGAGTTAAGTGCAATGATAGTTACTGCGATTATTTTCCCTGGGAGAATTATCCTTCATTATATTACGTTGAAGCCCGCTATTTTAACCATATTTCTGTCTGCCATTCCAGTTCTCCTTTTTTTAATCATATGGAAATATCACATCACCGTTGAAAAAATAAAAAAATATACCATTCAATTTACTATTCCAGCCATAACAATATTGATCAGTTTCACCCTTTTCTGGTTTATTTTAGGGTGTGCGTTTCAATATCTTATTTATTATTTTACTCAAATAAATATTGGTTCTTTCCATGCAATGCAAATATTTTCAGCCTCCTGGGTCGTAGGGTTTTTAGCCTTCTTTATGCCAGTAGGGTTAGGTGTCAGAGAGGTATTTATGACAGAGTTATTAATCCCTGTCATTGGAAATCAAAATGCTCTCTTAATCGCAGTGATAGCGCGAATATGGTGGACATTCATAGAAGTGATATTTATCGCATTCTCATCTGGCAAGATGTTTTCGGAATTCCTTAAAACCAATGCCTTACCTGAAATTAAACACTCATGACCTTACTATCTGTAGAGAGACCGTAATAATTTTCTTACTCGCCCTCATCTTCGCATACTATCTCAGCTCTTTTTGTAGTCTCATTTTGACTTTTCATTATGAACGAAATATATTTATGTAAACCACACCCTATCAATGTAAATAGAGAGATAATGTACGAGTATGAATTCTACTCCTCTCACGTATCAGATTATTGATCATACAGCGGACCTGGGAATAATTGTAGAGGGCACAGATGAAAAAAATCTTTTTATCCGGGCTGCCCAGGCCATGATTGATCTTATGGTGAAGAGTAATATCACCACAAAAACAGTTATTAAGGATGTTTCCCTTCAAGGGGAAGATTTTCCTGATCTTATGGTTAAATGGCTCGGAGAGATCCTCTATCTCTTTCATGGTGAGAAATTACTCGTACATTCAATTAAAATCACATCTATCAGCCCGATCATGCTGATATCTACCCTTACTCTCAGCAGGTTCGAGCCGGAATATCATCAGGTCAAAAGAGAAATAAAGGCAGTGACCTACCATCAGATTTTCGTTGATAACGTCAATGATAGGTGGCAGGCAAGGATTATATTTGATATTTAGAAACTAGTACTATTGAGGTATTATGGATTGAGGAATTGAGGAATTATAAAAATTTTAGGCACGTGATCAGTAAATTATGGATTTTACAATAAAAAAAATAGATGAATGGCGTTTCCTCATACCTAAAACTGGTGCTATGAGGGTGCCGGGCCTTATCTTTTCCAGCTCTCAACTTATGCCGGATAGTAAAGACGATCAGAGCCTTGTTCAGGTAATGAATGTGGCCACGCTTCCTGGTATTGTCAAACACGCCCTTGCCATGCCGGATATACATTGGGGGTATGGATTCCCTATAGGGGGGGTGGCAGCTTTTAGCATGGAAGAAGGGATAATTTCACCAGGAGGCGTTGGCTACGACATAAACTGCGGTGTCAGGCTTCTGACTACCTCTCTTATGGCACATGAGATCAGGCCCCAGATAAAAGAGCTTGTTTCCGCCCTCTTTAAAAATATCCCTACAGGCGTTGGCTCCAGAGGAAGGATACGCCTGTCAAAAAAAGAGGAAAAGAAGGTAGCTGTTGAAGGCGCTTCCTGGGCTGTGAAAAATGGCATGGGAGACAAAGAAGATCTCGAAAGAACAGAGGATCATGGAGGTATGAAAGGGGCTGATCCCGGGGTTATAAGTGAAAGGGCATTGAAACGGGGGCACGATGAACTCGGAACGCTTGGCTCTGGTAATCATTTTTTGGAGATACAGGTAGTTGATGAGATATTTGATACAAAAATAGCAAATGTTTTTAATCTTTTTGAAGGTCAGCTCACTGTACTTATTCATACGGGATCACGGGGATTTGGTCATCAGATCTGCGATGATTTTTTAAAAGAGATGGGAGCCCATGTGAGAGAGTCAGGATTTACTCTGCCTGACCGACAGTTAGCCTGTGCGTATATTACATCTGACATGGGGAGGAGATATCTCTCGGGTATGGCCTGTGCAGCAAATTATGCCTGGGCAAACAGGCAGATAATCATGCACTGGACAAAAGAGACATTTGAGAAAGTTCTGCACATACGCCCCAATGACCTGAATATGGAGCTTCTCTATGATGTTTGCCACAACATTGCCAAATTAGAGACACATGTAGTCAATAACAAAGAAGTTACCCTGTGCGTTCACCGAAAAGGAGCTACCCGATCCCTTCCACCTGGCCACCCAGATGTCCCCCAAAGATACAGGAAGGTTGGGCAGCCGGTCCTTATACCTGGTGATATGGGTACATCCTCCTATGTATTGGCAGGTGCTCAAAAGGCTATGGAAGAAACCTTTGCCTCCACATGCCATGGGGCAGGCAGGATTTTAAGTAGAAGGCAGGCCATCAAAATGGCAAAGGGCAGGGCAATACATCGGGAGCTTGAAGACAAGGGCATCTTTGTGCAATCAAGGGGAAAGAACACATTAAAAGAAGAGATCTCCGAGGCCTATAAGGATGTATCGTTAGTGGTTGAGGCTGTCCATATGGCCGGGTTGGCCAAAAAGGTAGCCCGCTTACGGCCGCTTGGTGTGATAAAGGGCTAATGGTACTCATTCAAGAAGGAGGTAGTAAGCTTTTTTATCTAACCTTTCTTGCGTACCCAGAGATCCAAACCCCAGACAACCAGAATACCAGTCAACATAAAGAGCAGCGCACAAACAACCTCACTGGTAAAAGAAGAAGGGATGATATTGCTTTGAAGTGAGGGAATTTCCTTTCCATGACTGTCGATAAACGTGGTTACGGTCTCTTTCCACGGCCAGATTTTTCTCAACGAGCCACACATGAGTCCAATCAGAATTGCCATGGTCAGGTCATGGTATCTTTTAAGAAGCCATCCTAATATCTGAGCAAAGCTTATAAGTCCCACTAAGGCGCCGACTCCTATAATGAAAAGGGTAAAAAAATCTTTGTTGTTTAATGCCTTAAGAATGTAGTGATATTTTCCCAGCAGCACAAGGATATAGGCACCTGATATCCCGGGTAGAATCATTGCACAGATGGCAATAAAACCGCTTACAAAGATAAACCATGGGGCATTCGGTGTAGATACAGGTATCACGCCAAACAGACCATAGGCGGTAATTGTCCCTACTGCTATTGCAACAATGGTAGGAATCCTCCATTGTTTTATTACCCTGCTGACTGTAATGACAGAAGATACAATCAAGCCAAAGAAAAAAGACCAGACTATAACCGGATACCTGTCTAAAAGCCAACTCAGTGCCTCTGCCAAAGAGAAGGTGGCCAGCAAAACACCCAAACATACAGGTAGGAGAAATGGCCAGGAAATAGATGAGAGTGCCTCTTTGATGTTGAAGTTAGTAATACGCCGCACAAACTTGAGGTTAATGGAGCGGATTGCATTAATGAGTTCTTCATATATGCCAAGGATGAGGGCCATGGTTCCCCCCGATACGCCAGGGATAACATTTGCTGCGCCCATTAAAAATCCTTTCATTGCAAGGATAATAAAATTACGTAACGATTGTGATGACATAATGTGCAATTACTGCTCCATCTCTGTGTCTCCGCGAGGAAATTTTTTTCAATAATCAAGCAATAAAAATGGCTACAATGCCTGCCAGAAGACAATATGGTGAAAAGTAATAGAGATTTCCTTTCTTTACCATATTCATGGTTATCTTCAGGGCGATTAGGCCTACCAGAAAAGAGATACCAATCCCAGCGAAAAAAGGCATAAAGCCGATTTCACTTATCTTTGTCATGTCAAATTTGAATATCGTTGCTCCTATAATAGCAGGAATAGAGAGCAGGAAAGAAAACCGGCCAGCGAGTTCCCGGTTGAGGCCGCAGAAAAGACCGCAGACTATAGTTGCACCAGATCTACTAATTCCGGGAATAATCGCGGCTCCCTGTGTGATACCTACTGCGATGGATATCATGAGCCCAACGTGGCTTTTTTTTGTAAAATGAACAGGAATAAGTCGGCTTGCTCCCAAAAATACCCCGGTAACTGTTAACATGAAACCAACGAAGAAGGGTGATCCAAACATTTTTTGAACAAAGGAGCTAAAGAATATCCCTATAATTACTGTAGGAATTGTGCCTGTTATAATCCATACAATAAGCGCCGCATGTGGGGATTGCTGCGTTTTGCTGCTGGATTTGTTTTGTTTTTGAAAAAGGTTTCCAACAAGGCCTATACTTTCATAGATCATCATTTTTATGTCAGCCCGGAAGAATATCAAAACCGCGAGAAGGGTCCCTACATGGAGAGATATATCTAACAGAAGTTCAGGATTTTTTAATCCAATGAGGTGTTGAAATATAACCAGATGGCCAGAGCTACTGATAGGTAAAAATTCTGTTAGTCCCTGAATAACCCCTAAAAAAATGGTTTGCGCAATATCCATTCGAAATAAATCTCATCGTTTAAAAATATCCTTATTTTTCTATACGCTAATTAATAAAATAGCAAACGCTAAATGACAGCCATAGAATAGACGTAAGCGTTCACAGGTTCAGAGTTCATCGTTCAGGGTTGATGGCCTTTTCTTCATTTCTTCATTGTTAATTTCAGTGCAAGCTCACATGATATATCCAAAGAATCTGATTAATTCCTTATTGGATACAGAATCGTAGCCTTCCTTTATCACTCTAACCGTGAACCTTGAATCCCGATTTTATCGGGAAACCCGTGAACAGTTACGAATAGACAAACTGCCATTACAAGGTGAAAATTACCACCAAAGATGAACACCCTTAAAAAATAAGAAAATCAGTCAATCAGCTGATAATTATTACCCCCTTTAAACTTGACACAAAACCGTCAACTCCCTATACTCCTTCCCACAGAAATAGCGTAAGAATTTCCTTTTTGGGTGCAGAGTATAAATATTTTAAATATCTTAAAAAATATCTGCGGATATCTGCATCCTAATTTAAAAAAAGGAGGATCGTTATTATGGCTTTGCAAAAAGGAAACACATCCAAGGAATTTAAAAAGGCGACCCAGATTGGTCGTCCGCCTAATATTGTCCAATTATTTCCCAATTCCAACGCATTGATCGTTAGCGGGAAGGTTGTTGACCGGGCCATGATTGAGAAAGGGAAGGCCATGACCATTGCTGCCAACGGTCGAAACCATTTTGTAATTCGCGGGGTCCTTAAGGCCGCACAGCGGGCAAATGCTGTTATCATTATTGAAATTGCCAAATCCGAGGGGGGCGCACGTGCTTATTGTGCGGTTAACTATTGGAATCTCGCAAGACAGGTAGATGCAGTTTGTAATGAGTTGAGCATTACCGTTCCAGTGGCCATACATGCAGATCATTACGGCATCAAGGGTGATGGGGATGTGGAAACGGCAAAAACCGAAATACCGTCACTCTTTGATGCGGGCATTACCTCCATTGCTATTGATGCCTCACACCTACCTGACGACGAAAACCTTCTGGCAAATATCACCCTCAATCCCTATGTGCCCACGTGGGCCGGATATGAGACCGAAGTAGGTGAGATAAAAGGAAAGGAAGGCCTTTCAACGGTCGATGAAGCCCTATTCTTGATCCAGGGCCTTAACGCTCACGATATTTTTCCTGACTGGATCGCCTTGAATAATGGAACCACCCATGGCATTGAAGCCAGCGATAAGGGTATACAGGTAGCGTTAACAACAGAGATCCACAATGCCCTAGCCAAATATAAGGTATCAGGGGCACAGCATGGGACCTCGGGCAACAATTCCGAGCGTCTCAGGGATATAACCCAAAAGACCCACACTACCAAAGCCAATGTGGCGACTGCACTCCAGATGATTACCTGGGGTGTGAAGGTCAATGAATATGGCAACGCCCATTTGGATGAAAATGGGGAATTTGTTAAGATGGCCAACAAAGGGGTTACAGAAGGTCTGTGGACTGAGATGGTCGAGTATGCCAACAAAAATGGTCTCAAAGGCGGAGATTATAAAAAGCTCAACCTTCCCTTTGAGAACAAGATGCATGGTCTGCCCCGTGATGTGCGTGAAAGGATGGCAAAAGGGGTGGAAGACTTTGTCTATGAGCTGCTCATGGATGTATTTAATGCCAGAGATACAGCACCTTTGGCCATTGAGGCCATTCTCAAGGCGGATTCCTATGACCTGGGTCCGAAAGGGACCCGTATTGAAGATCCTACCCAGTGGATTGAGAGACTGATTCATGAGCGGGCATCCAAGTTAAATGTGGAAAAAAGTACGGCAGGAGATTTTGATGATTGAGGTGAATACGTAAACTGGATATACATACAACTAATGCCAGTGATTAGTAAGCCTCTCAGCTAACGTAAGTACTGTGTTTGCATAATACACGCTGTTGTTGTATCTGAGGATGATCTTTTGTTTCTTTTTATAACTATTGCCCTCTCTCCATTTATGGGCTTTAAGGTATGAAGCAATGCTGGCAATGGCATCGTCGTGCTGAAAAAGATTAATCGTATTGTCTCCGTTTCCATCAGATCCGTATTTTTTGATATTTGAAGGAAGGAACTGCGGCAATCCAATAGCACCTTCTGATGAGCCCTTTACACTAAAGGGATCGATATTTTGATCCTTGGCATAGATGAGAAGGGCCTTTAGTTCCCTGTAGGCCCTAACACTCTTTTTCTTGAGCTTTGTTTTAATCTGTTTGGGAGTCAGGGTTGATTTCTCTTGTAAGGGAATTTGGTTAACAATCTGTTGGTAAATGTCTGAATCTAAAGAAAGTGCCTGTGTTACCAAAATATTTACTGTGTTAAAGGAGCCGGTATATTTTCCAAATGCAGTCTCCACCGAAAGGATTGCTACCACCACAGGGGCGGAAACACCGAAATGGTTTTCTGCCTTTTTAAGGTTTGTATCATGGGTTTTGAGGTAGGAGACAGCTTTGTTTACTGCGTCTTGTGTAAGAAACTGGGCATAGTTAAGATTGGCCTCTTTTCTGATCAGGCTCAGAGCTACTACTTCGTACATCAGCTCAAGCTTCGGATGAGTGAAAAGAGTGTGGAGGTATTTTTCCTCTATGCCGTCTATCTGTAAGCGCGTAACTAAATTTTTATAGACTGGATTCACATCTTGTGCATGGGCTGGATGCAAAAATAGCAGCTGCGCTGTAAGCAAAGAAATAAAAAGAATACAGGTTGTTAGATATTTCATACGATTATAAAAACTGGTATAGAGGATAACATTTCAATCGATTATAAAGATAGAGATTAAACTACAGCGAACTTCATTAGTCAATAGTTTCATATGTTGCTGGTTATACTATAGACCTTTTAAAAACTGAAGAAGAGTCCATCCTCGGTACAAAAGTAAATTTTTTAAAAGTCTCAATAATGTTAGTTGTTATAGATGTAGAAAATGGCCAATGACAAATGCCGAATACCGTTGACTGTACCGGTTCAATACCTGTTATAGATTGGAGATATTATTATGGAGTGTAACCAACAAGAGAATCGCGAGAAATGCAACTGCACCTATGAACCATGTTCAAGGAAAGGTATGTGCTGCGAGTGTATCGCATATCATTTACGATTACGGGAGCTGCCAGCATGCTGTTTTCCCGATGATGCAGAGGCGACCTTTGATAGATCCTTTGCATATTTCTCCAGATTAGTTCAAGAGAGAAAAATTTGACCTCCCCTAAAGGATTTCGATTTCCTTGAGAGATCGTTCTTTTGTCTCTAAGGATACGCCATTTTTTAATGCCTTATCAGCTATATCTTTTCCGAGCAAGGCGGCACCAACAGCCCCGGTCAGCAGAGGTTCAGGTGGGATGGTCGTGGTATAACCCAATTTATCAGAAAGTGCCTTTACCAGGCCCGCATTTTTTGCTCCACCACCTGTAACAACGACTTCCTCTGCTGCATGGAGTCTATTTACCATCCTTGAGACTCTGTTCGCCAGTGATTCATGAATACCGGCAACTAAATTCTGAAGAGACACACCTTCTGCCAACCTGGCTACCACCTCCTGCTCGGCAAATACGGTGCAGATATTGCTTATTTTTGCAGGATTGTTGCCCTTCAAACCTATTTCACCCATTTCTTCTATTTTAATCCCTAATGCATCAGCAATAATCTCCAAGAATCTCCCGGTACCCGCAGCACACTTGTCATTCATAACAAAATCCACGGGTTTGCCATTGTTGATCGTTATTCCTTTACAATCCTGACCTCCTATATCAATAATTGTTTTGGCCTCAGGGAAAAAGTATGCCACTCCTTTGGCATGACAACTAATTTCCGTTATTTGTTTGTCAGCAAACGGGACATTGATTCTTCCATACCCCGTTGCCACTACATAGGTGATCGCCTCGAAAGGGAGATCAACTTCGTTCAATGCCTTCTCCATCACCTTATTGGCCAATCTTCTCTGTTCCGGACCGGTGGGCCCTATAATAGAGGAGATGATCCCGCTATCCATGATTACCACCTTTGTCATGGTGGAGCCTATATCAACGCCAGCAAAATACTGCATCATGCCTGCTACCTTGCTCTACAATGGTAGTGTA
>Ga0180437_10004414_pt1 | contig 20023 bp, 19 predicted proteins | sample SS_ome_4_FD_132410 | JGI IMG/M metagenome (GOLD analysis project Ga0180437, IMG submission 132410) | Hypersaline lake sediment archaeal communities from the Salton Sea, California, USA - SS_3_D_1 metaG | ecosystem: Environmental > Aquatic > Non-marine Saline and Alkaline > Hypersaline >... | reverse complement strand
GGAGCCCTTCCGAACCCTCGTGACCTTCAACGGAGAACGCTTTGATATCCCTCGGCTGGAAGCGCGCTTCACGATGTGCTCCCAGCCGGAGACCCCGCGCGACATGACCTCATGGGATTTGTTATATCCTGCCAGGAGGTTGTGGTATGATCGCCTGGAGAACTGCAGGCTGGGGACGATCGAGCGAGATCGGCTTGGCGTTGTCCGCGAGGGCCTGGACATCGCCGGCGATCAGATTCCCGGGCTCTACTTCGATTACGTCCATGACGGGGATGCGCGGGAAATGGACCGGATCGTGTACCACAACGCCATGGACGTGCTGACCCTGACGACTTTGGCCGTCCACATAGACCGTAGCCTCGAGGAAAAGGATCCGGTCCGCTCGAACCTGTTCTCCGTGGGAAGATACTACGAGAGGAAGGGGATTCAGGGGCTTGGGGAGGAATACTTCGAGGTAGTATCTAGTCGAGGGTCCGCTCCCCGGGAGAAGGACAGGGCACTTCTTCACCTTGCGAGACAGCGGAAGCGGGAGGGAAGGATCGAAGATGCCCTTAGAATATGGCACGAGCTGATCGAAGGGGAAGGATACGGAACCGTGGACGGTTGTGTGGAGATGGCCAAGCACCTGGAACACCGAACAAGGGATTACGATGAGGCGATAAAGGTGGTCTTGAATGCCCTGGTACGGGTACGACCCGGCGAGGCTCGTCTCAGAGGGGATCTCGAAAAGAGGTTGGAGAGACTCAACCGCAAGAAGGGAAGAGCGTGAACCCAAGTCCCGTGAAGTCCGTTCTCTTCGTATGTACCGGCAACCTGTGCAGAAGCCCGATGGCAGAGGGAATCCTCAAGGATCGAATCGAGAGGAAGGGGACAGGGGGAATTCGGGTTTCCTCAGCCGGCACATGGGGACTCGAGGGGGAACCGGCAGCCAAGCATGCCATCGATGTGTGTTCAGATCGAGGGATCGATCTCGCCGGGCATGTTGCAAGACGGCTAACCCCGGCAATGATACAAGAAAGCGACCTGATCCTCACCATGGAGATGGAGCACCTCCAGGGTGTGCTCGATCTGGCCCCGGATGCCCTGGGCAAGACGAGGATGTTGAGTCAGTACGGTCCCGAGGAAACCCGTATCGACAGAGAGATCCGGGACCCCTACGGGAGGCCGAGGAAGGCGTATGTCAGCTGTTTCGAGGAAATCGAGGGGTATGTGGATGCCCTGTTTGATCAGCTGCTGGAGGGCCTTTCTTGAGGCTTCGCGCCCGGGCCCGCACCCGCACCCGAAAGGGCAAAGGTGAAAGGAAAAAGAGTTCAGGGATAATGGGTTAGGGGTCAGCCCCCGCGCCCGAAGGAGCAGAGTGGAAGGGTTGGGACCTAATACCTGAAACCTAACACCTAACAGCCAATAGCCAAGGGGTGGACGGGTGGCAAAGCCTCGCGAAGACTTGGACCCCCGGGCGAGCGGCGACCGCGCCTTGCGGGACTTCCTCCGCCAGGCACCCACCTACGGCATAGAACCCTCCTCCCTGCAGGTCGAACGAATCCGGACCTATGTAGCGGAACTCCTTCGGTGGAACGAGAAGATAAACCTGACGGCGGCCAAGGATCCAGCTGAGGTCCTGAACCGTCACGTGCTCGATTCCCTGGTGCCTTTGGCCCAACTCTCGGGCGTTCGCAGAATCCTGGATGTGGGTCCCGGGGGAGGGTTCCCCGGGATCCCGCTCAAGATCTTCAGGCCTTCCCTGTCTGTTGTCCTCGTCGAGGCGCGCAGGAAGAAGGCCGCCTTCAATCAACACGTTGTGGATAGGCTCGGCCTGGACGGAATCGAGGTGATCTGGGCAAGGCTGGGGGACGAGGAGATCGACCAGCGATTCGGGAGAATGCCCTTTGACGCTATCATTACCCGGGCTGCGTTGTCAGGCACCCGGATCCTTGAGCTCGCCTTTCGTGTTTTGCGCCCAGGAGGCACGATCTTGCTGATGAAAGGGTCCTTGGGTGGACGGGAGCGAGAAGCATTGCAGAAGGGAGCCAGGAACAAGGGGCGTAGCGTGGTACAAGTCTTGCCTTATTGCCTGCCCGGCTCGAACCGTACAAGAAACCTGGTTGTGATTCGCTGAACACTACTTGTTTCACGTGAAACATTTCGATCAATGTGTGCTCCCCTCTTGTCTTTCTCGGCCCTTTGTGATAAGAACCATCTCTTCTTGTGTGCGCCTGCTGAAAGCCCCCTGAAGGTGCCGGTTTGTCCATGGGCAGGATTGTATCCGTAGCGAACCAAAAGGGTGGGGTGGGGAAAACCACTACGGCCCTGAATCTGTCTGCAACCCTGGCTGCTGCGGAGAAGAAGACGCTCCTCGTGGATTTGGACCCACAGGGGAACTCAACCAGCGGTTTGGGGGTAGATAAGCACTCCCTTCCTGCGACCGTCTACGAGGTGTTGATAGGCACGAAGCGCCTCAAGGAAGTGATGCAGAAGACAGAGCTTGCCTATCTGGATCTCGTGCCCGCCAACACTACGCTGTTCGGAGCAGAGGTGGAGCTCGTAGACATAGACAGCCGTGAAAGCCTTCTTCGACGCTCCCTGGAGGAGGTAAAGGGGACCTACGAATACATCCTCGTCGATTGTCCCCCTTCTCTCACCCTGCTCACCATCAACGCCCTGGCAGCGGCGGATTCGATCCTCATCCCCATCCAGTGCGAGTACTATGCGATGGAGGGCCTTGGCCAGCTGCTCCACACGATCCAGCTGGCACGGGATAAGCTCAACCCGGATCTTGAGATTGAAGGCATCCTGTTTACGATGTTCGACGGCAGGAACAACCTTTCCCACCAGGTGGCGGAGGAAGTGAGGAGGTACTTCCCCGACAAGGTCTTCCAGACGGTTATCCCGCGGAACATCAAACTGAGCGAAAGCCCGAGCCACGGAAAGCCCGTGATCCTGTACGACATCGGCTGTAAAGGCGCAGAGAGCTACCTGGAGTTGACCAAAGAAATCTTGTATTCGTAAGAAGCTCGATGAGCAAGAAACCAGCACTGGGAAAAGGCCTCAACGCTCTCATACCCACCGGTGGAGCGCAAGAGGGGGTGCCGAAAGGGGCCTTTCTCTGCCCGGTGGAACAGATCGAATCCAATCCCGGCCAGCCTCGGAAGCGTTTCGAAGAGCAAGGCCTCGAATCCCTGGCCCATACGATCAAGGAAAAGGGCATCCTGCAGCCCTTGCTGGTTCGTAGGGTAGGGAATCGGTACGAACTCATCGCGGGGGAGCGGCGCCTGAGGGCGGCCAAGAAGGCGGGGCTCGAGGAGGTGCCGATCCTGATACGGGAAGGCGAGGAGGCGGACAGCCTCGAGCTGTCGATCCTGGAGAACATCCAGAGAGAGGACCTCAACCCGATCGAGGAGGCCAAGGCCTACAAGGAGATGTTGGTCCGGCTCGAGCTCACCCAGGAGGAACTGGCCAAAAGGGTTGGAAAGGATCGGTCCTCGGTCGCAAATATGATGCGGTTGCTCCAGTTGCCCGGGGAGATACAGGAAGATCTTTCCACGGGCGAGATCAGCCCTGGACATGCACGGGCTCTTCTGGGGGTAGATCGGGAGATTCTGCAGTTGAAGTTGTGGGCCCTGATCAAGGAGAAGGGGCTTTCGGTCCGGGACGCGGAGAGATATGTTCATCAGTTCAGGGATGGCAAGGGTCACCGGGCCAGGACCGCGGCACCTCTTGATCCGGATATGCAGGTGCTGCAGGATGAACTCTGTCAATACTTCGGTACCCGGGTGAAGATCCAAAAGGGGAAGAAGGGCGGGAAGATACAGATTCGGTATACGTCCGCGGATGAGTTGAATCGGATCTGCTCGTTGTTGATTCAGTAGCGCAAGGAAAGCGGAGGCTAGGGACGAGTATGGAACAGATCATGCCGAATTATTCGGTCATCGTTCAGGCGATCATCTTCTTCGTTGCTCTGTACGTGATCAAGTCATTCATCTTGAACCCGATTTCCGAGGTGCTCAAGGGTCGCAGCGAGCGGATCGAGGGCTCCGAAGAAGAGGCTCGAAGGTTCGGGGAGGAGAGTGCCCGGCTCGACTCGAGCTACAGGGCAAGGATCGCGGAGGCGAGGAGCCAGGCCCAGCAGGAGAGAGGAAGAAGGCGGGAGGAGGCCCGAGGGGAGGAGAGGGAGATACTGGGCAAGGGCCGCGAGGAGGCCCAGAAGATCCTCGAAGGCATTCGAGGGGAGATCCAGAAGGAGAGCAAAGAGGCGAGGGGCCGGTTGCGCGAAGAGGCGGCCGGACTGTCCCGGATATTGACGGAGAAGCTATTGGGGAGACCGGTTTCGTGAGTGGAGAGAATTGCAGCAAAAGAACGGTTCGTTGCGAGGCTTGGTTCGTGAGGTTCTCGGTTGCCATCCTGATCGGTGGACTCTTTCTCGCCCTGGCAAGTCCTGTATGTGGGGGGGCCGGCGGGGGGGAAGAGGGCGATCATGAAGCCCATCACGAGGTCCATTTTGGAAAGGAGATGGTCTTTCAGATCATCAACTTCGCCCTTCTCCTCTGTCTCCTGGTGTATGTGTACCGAAAGAACTCGGCCGGTGCATTCGAAAAGAGGAGCCTGGAGATCCAGACGGCCATGGAGGAGGCGGCCAAGGCCAAGAAGGATGCTGAGGATAAGTACCTAGAATACCAGGCCCGCATCGCCCAGCTCGACGAGGAAATCAGCAAGATTCTCGATCTTTCCAAGGAGGACGCGGAAAAAGAGAAGGCGTCGATCGTCGAAGAGGCGAAGAGGCAGTCCGAAAAGATCGTCCAGCAGGCAGAGCTGACGGCCAAGCACGAGGTGGTTCTGGCCAAGCACGAGCTGCGCAAGGAGGCCGCCGAGCTTGCCGCCGGAATGGCAGCGGACGCTATCAAGAAGGCGACGACACCGGAGGACCAGCGGCAATGGGTCCAGGCCTACATCGATAAGATCGGAGAGGTCCAGTGAAAGAGGAAGTCATTGGAAGAAGATACGCCAAGGCACTGATAGCTCTCGGGCAGGAGCAGGGTGCATGGCAGGAGGTCGGGAAGAACCTTTCGGATTTCATAGCCGTCTTTGAGGGGAACGAGATCCTCAGGAAGGTGCTCTGTGACCCGATTCACGATCGGAAGAAGCGCAAGACCATTCTGCAAGGTGTTGTCAGGAAGATGGAATTGGGCAAGATTTGCTCAAATTTCCTCCAGCTTCTCGTGGACAAGGAGAGGATCCGTTACCTGACAGCCATCTTCGCCGCCTATGAGCGCCTGGAGGACGCCCTTGCCGGCCGTCTTCGTGCCAGGTTGGTGACGGCCCAGAGAATTGAAGAAGAGGAGGTTGCGGCCATCCGGAAGGCCCTGGAACAGCGGTTCCAGAAGGAGATAATACTCGATTGGTCCGAGGATTCGGAGATCCTTGGGGGGGTCATTTGTAAGGTCGATGGGATGGTTTTTGATGGCTCTGTAAGGACCCAGCTCGAGACCCTAAAAGAGAGCATGAAAGGGGAATAGCCGTGGCAGTCGGAATCCGTGCAGAAGAGATCAGCGAAATCATCAAGCAGCAGATCGCAGACTACGAGAAAACGGTCGAATACAGCGAAACCGGGGTTGTCCTCTCCGTGGGAGACGGAATCGCCAGGATCCATGGGCTGGAAAAGGTCATGGCTGGGGAGTTGATCGAGTTTCCCGGGAACCTGTTCGGGATGGTCTTGAACCTTGAAGAAGACAACGTGGGCGCCGCGGTGCTGGGTGAGGTGACCCACATCAAGGAGGGGGATACGGTCAAGAGGACCGGTAGGATCGTGGAGGTTCCGGTCGGTGATGCCGTCATCGGTCGGGTGGTCGATCCCCTCGGACAGCCCCTGGACGGAAAGGGGCCGATAGAAGCAAAGGAGCAGCGCCGGATCGAGATCAAGGCGCCGGGCATCGTCGTCCGCCAGCCCGTCAAGGAACCTGTCCAGACAGGGATCAAGGCCATCGATTCGATGATCCCCATCGGGCGGGGGCAGCGTGAGCTGATCATCGGTGACCGCCAGACCGGTAAGACGGCGATTGCCATAGACACGATCATCAACCAGAAGTCCACCCACGAGACCGATCAGCCCGTCTTCTGTTTTTATGTGGCTGTCGGCCAGAAGCAGTCCACCGTTGCCCAGGTGGTCGACAAGCTGGAGAGCTTCGGCGCCATGGACTACACCTGTGTGGTCAGCGCGACCGCCTCGGATCCGGCGACCCTGCAGTTCATTGCCCCCTATTCGGGATGCACCATGGGCGAGTTCCTCCGGGACAACGGCGGGCATGCGCTCCTGATCTACGACGACCTCTCCAAGCACGCCGTGGCCTACCGGCAGCTCTCGCTCCTGCTCCGCAGACCTCCGGGCCGCGAAGCCTTTCCTGGGGACGTCTTCTACCTCCACTCCCGACTGCTCGAGCGCGCCGCCAAGATGAGCGACGAGCGCGGTGGGGGCTCTCTGACCGCCCTGCCGATCATCGAGACCCAGGCCGGTGACGTTTCGGCCTACATCCCCACGAACGTGATTTCGATCACGGACGGGCAGATCTTTCTGGAGACCGACCTCTTCTACTCCGGCGTCAGGCCTGCGATCAGCGTGGGCCTCTCCGTTTCACGTGTCGGCGGAAATGCCCAGATCAAGGCCATGAAGCAGGTGGCCGGATCGCTCCGCCTCGACCTTGCCCAGTTCCGGGAGATGGAGGCATTTGCCCAGTTCGGGAGCGATCTCGACAAAGCGACTCTGGCCCAACTCGAAAGGGGAAGGCGGCTCGTCGAGGTTCTCAAGCAGCCCCAGTACAAACCTCTTGCCGTCGAGCAGCAGATATTGCTCATCTTTGCAGGGACGAACGGATACCTGGACGATTATCCTGAGGAGGCCATACCGAAATACGAGTCTGAATTGTATCAGTTCGTAGCGTCCCGCCACCCGGCCGTTTTTGCTGAACTCAAGGAAAAGAAGCAGATCTCGGACGAATTCGCGGATCAGGTGAGCAAGGTCCTCGACGAATTCCAGAACACCTTTACCGGAGAAGGATGATGCTCCCAGACTTCCAAGCGAGGGATGGCGGGAAGAATAATGTTTTGATGAGACTAACCCAGTTCCTTCGAAGATAGAGGCCGTTGTTGGACAGCCTCGCCAGGAGTACTGAATGGCAACGCTCAGGGACATACAGAGACGAATTCAGAGTGTGAAAAAGACGGCCCAGATCACCAAGGCCATGCAGATGGTGGCCGCGGCCAGGCTCCGTAGGCTGCAGGAAGGGCTGGACAGTACCCGTCCCTATGCTGACAAGATGAATCAGGTGGTGGGTCAACTCGTCGGACAGATCGAAGAGGGAACGCACCCCCTTCTGGAGGAGCGACCCGGCCCCCGGAAGCTGGACTTGCTCATCGTGAGCACGGACAGAGGGCTCTGCGGGGGGCTGAACACGAACCTGTTCCGGATGGCCCGGGACTTCCTCCGTGCGAAAGAGGATGCCTATGAGTCGATTTCCCTCTACCTGATCGGACAGAAGGCCCGGGACTTCTACAAGCGGCGGGACGTGAAAGTTCGGCAAACAAGGACCCATCTGTTTTCGGGGACGCCACAGTTTGAGGTCGTCAGGCCCATAGCCAGAGACCTGGTCGGTTCCTTTCTTTCCGGTGAGGCGGACGAAGTGGGTGTGATGTTCACCCAGTTTCAATCTGTCATGACCCAGAGAGCCACCTTCCTCCCACTCCTTCCCCTTCAGAGAATGGAATCCGAGGAGCAAGAAGAGGCGGCGCCCGAGGACATGGGGGATTGCATCTTTGAGCCTTCCCGCGAGGCCATACTGGAGAAGCTCTTACCACGGTATGTGGAGGTTCAGTTGTTCTGGCTCGTCCTCGAGGCGCAAACGAGCGAGTTTGCCGCCAGAATGACGGCCATGGACAGCGCAACGAGCAACGCGAAGGAGATGATCGACCGGCTCACCCTTACCTTCAACCGGGCCCGTCAGGCAGCCATTACCAAGGAGTTGATGGACATCGTGAACGGCGCAGAGGCACTGCGATAGCAATGATAGAAAGAGGAAGCGAGAAAACCTGAGAAGGAGTCAGTCCATGGAAGTGGGAAAGGTCACCCAGGTCATCAGCGCAGTGGTGGACGTAGAGTTCGAATCCGGGAATCTGCCAGCCATCTTCAATGCCCTCACGCTGACGAACCCGTCCATCAGCGACAAGGAAGACAACCTCGTTCTCGAGGTGGCGCAGCACCTTGGGGAGAACACGGTTCGGTGTGTTGCCATGGACTCGACGGAGGGCCTGGTTCGGGGAATCCCGGTGAAGGACACGGGGGACGGGATCACCATGCCCGTCGGCAAAGAGGTGCTGGGCCGGATCCTCAACGTGATCGGGGAGCCCGTGGACGAGGCGGGTCCCTGTGTAACGGAGAAGCGATTCCCCATCCACCGGGAGAAGCCCGAGTTCACCGAGCAGGACACTCGCGTTCAGGCCCTGGAGACGGGCGTGAAGGTGATCGACCTCCTCGAGCCCTATGCCAGGGGAGGTAAGATCGGGCTCTTCGGTGGTGCGGGCGTGGGAAAGACCGTCATCATCATGGAGATGATCCACAACATCGCCATCCACCACGGCGGCTATTCCGTTTTCGGCGGTGTGGGTGAGCGAACGCGCGAAGGCAACGACCTATGGCTCGAGATGAAGGAGTCCGGGGTGCTCGAGAAGGCAGCCCTCGTTTACGGACAGATGAACGAGCCGCCGGGTGCGCGCGCCCGAGTGGGCCTTTCAGCCCTGACCGTTGCCGAGTACTTCCGTGATGAAGAAGGCCAGGACGTGCTGCTCTTCATCGACAACATCTTCCGATTCACCCAGGCTAACTCAGAGGTGTCCGCCCTGCTCGGCCGAATGCCCTCAGCCGTGGGCTACCAGCCGACCCTGTCCACCGACCTCGGCGAGCTCCAGGAGCGGATTACATCGACCAAGAAGGGTTCGATTACGTCCGTTCAGGCCATCTACGTACCGGCCGACGACTTGACCGACCCGGCGCCGGCCACGACCTTTGCCCACTTGGACGCCACTACTGTTCTCTCCCGCCAGATCGTGGAGCTGGGGATCTACCCGGCAGTGGACCCGCTGGACTCCACCTCCCGGATCCTTGACCCTGCGATCCTCGGGATGGAGCACTACCTGGTTGCCCGAGAGGTGCAGCGAATCCTCCAGCGATACAAGGACCTGCAGGACATCATCGCCATCCTCGGGATGGACGAGCTTTCCGAGGACGACAAGATGCTCGTGGCCCGGGCAAGGAAGATTCAGCGCTTCCTGAGCCAGCCCTTCTTCGTGGCAGAGGCCTTCACCGGTACCCACGGCAGGTACGTGAAACTGGAGGACACGGTCAAGGGCTTCAAGGAGATCATAGACGGCAAGCACGACGAACTGCCCGAGCAGGCCTTCTATATGGTGGGCCCCATCGAAGAGGTGCAAGAGAAGGCAGAGAAGCTGATGGCCTGAGGCGGCAAAGCCGCAGGCGAAAGACGAAAGGGTCAAGGCGAAAGGAAGAAGAAGCAAAGGAATCAGGGGCCCGCCGGCGCGCCTTGCATCTGGACCTCTTTGACCGGCCCGCGAGAAATCATTTTTTCAACAGGCTGCTAACGAGGTGAAGCTGCAGGCGATTTCACAGTTGCCTGATAAGGAGAAATAGCTGATGGCCGACACGTTCCTTCTTGATCTCGTTACCCCGGAGCGAACCCTGTTCAGTGGATCCGTTCAAGAACTCGTTGCGCCCGGCTTGCTCGGTGAGTTCGGTGTCCTGCCGGGTCATGCAAATATGCTGGCCGAGTTGACCGCGGGCCGGCTTGTCTACAGGGACGAGAACGGGGAGAAGTTGATGGCAGCTGCCGGCGGTTTTGCAGAAGTCACTGGCGAGCGGGTGACGGTCCTGCTCGACGACGGGGCCTATGCACAGGATCTCGACTCGACGGAACTGGACAGGGAGGTCGAGGAGCTTGAAGCGCAGGATCTGCAGCCGGACGATGAAGGATACACCGACTGGCAGACACAGGTTCGGTGGAAGAAGGCCTGCAGCGAGGTTGCGAAGCAGACATAAGTAGTGCGAGCCCTGTTCCGTATCGGTTTTCTTGGGCTCCGTCTCCCCCTCCCTCAACAAAGTCGCCCTGCGAAAACCGATACGGAAGAGGCGCTCGCACCAGATGCCCCCCCCCTCCACCGCCTGGCGATTGTCCCTGCTCAGTCAGGAAGATGGAGGATGGCCTCGATCTCGATGTCTGCGTCCTTGGGTAGAGCTGCGACCTGGATGGCAGCCCTGGCAGGGGGATTCGCAGGGAAGGTTTCCGCATAGACAGCGTTCACCGCCCCGAAGTCGTTCATGTCCTTCAGGAAGACCGTGGTCTTGACGACATCTTGTAGGCCTCCGCCCGCCGCCTCTGCGACCGCCCGGATGTTCTCGATGACCCGATGGGTCTTCTCCTGAATACTCCCGGAGACGAGTTCCCCGGTTGCAGGATCGATCGGCAGTTGACCGGAAATGAAGAGAAGGTTCCCGCACACGATCCCCTGCGAGTAAGGCCCGATCGCAGCAGGGGCTGCTTTGGTCGAAACAGGCCTCTTTTGGGTTCTTCCTGGCATTCTTTCGTGTCCTCCTGAAAGCTTGAAAACAAATCGGGGGCGTTCCAGACCTGTCGGAACCGCCCCCGGAATGAGTCTAAGTGACTGAGAAATGAGAGAACTACTTCACAGCGTCGAGGGCTGTGAAGATCGCGTCCCGAATTTCGTCCACCTTGCCCACGCCCTCGATGCGGATGTACTTGGGCGCGCCGGCCTCACCCGAGGCCTCCCACTTCCTGTAATAGTCGATCAAGGGCTCGGTCTGGTCGTGGTAGACGTCCAGCCGCTTCTTGACGGTCTCCTCCCTGTCGTCGTCGCGCTGAACGAGGGGTTCGCCCGTCACGTCATCCTTGCCTTCTACTTTGGGAGGGTTGAAGATCACGTGGTAGGTCCTTCCGCTGGCCAGGTGGGCGCGGCGGCCGCTCATCCGCTTGATGATCTCCTCGTCCGGCACGTTGATGTCGACCACGGCATCGATCGGAACGCCCGCCTCCTTCATGGCGTCGGCCTGTGGGATGGTCCTGGGAAACCCATCGAACAAGAAGCCCTTCTCGCAGTCCGGTTCCTTGATCCGCTCCTTGACGAGCCCGATGATGACCTCGTCCGGCACGAGTTTCCCGGCATCCATGTAGCCCTTTGCCTCCTTGCCGAGCTCAGTGCCTGCCTTGACGGCAGCCCGGAGCATGTCGCCGGTGGAGATTTGCGGGATCCCGAACTTGTCCTTGATGTTGTTTGCTTGTGTTCCTTTGCCCGCTCCGGGGCCACCTAAGAGAATCAGACGCATGGGTTCTCCTCCTTTGAGATAGCTTGAACAATCGCTCCCCGGTCCGAGAGGGGTTCGGCGCGAGGTCTTCTGAAGCGATGATTGCAGGATGTTCGTGAACCTTATGTGTATGACGGAAAGAGCGTTCCCTGTCAAGTGCGATGTTGATATACTACATATCGGCACACCAGGACCTGCGCAGGTTGATCTACCAGAGGACCGTCCCACCCCCTGAGGGTTATCTGGACAAGCCCATTGACGAGAAAGGCCTGTTGTTGAAGATAGGAAAGACCTTGTCCCTGCCACACAGGAAGCGTTGACCCAACGATACACCCTCCTCTGGTCGCCTTGATTGCTTCGTTGCTCTTTCGTGGCGGACTTCTGTAGACTGTGAAGTGCCTGTCGATTGACGATGGAGAAAGAACATGAAGGACATGAACAAGACGAAGAGGCAACTCGTGGACGAATTGGAGGGTCTCCGTGAGCGCATTGCTGCCTTGGAGACCTTGGAGGCTGAGCGCAAGCAAACCCGAGAATCGTTGCGGGAGAGTGAGCAGAGGTTCCGCGCCATTTTCGACCAGACCTATCAATTCATCGGTCTGATGGACCGTGAGGGGATACTGCTGGAGGCGAATCGAACAGCTCTGAACTTCTTGGGGCTGGAGGGATCGGACGTAATCGGCAGGCCGTTCTGGGAAACGGCATGGTGGACCCATTCGCCGGAACTGCAGGAACGCCTGCGGGATGCTGTAAAAAGAGTCGGAGCAGGGGAGTTCGTACGTTTTGAGGCGTACCACCCGGCCCCTGATGGCGAAATTCACTACCTTGATTTCTCTCTCAAGCCCGTAAAAGACGAGACCGGGGGTGTTGTGCTTCTGATTCCGGAAGGGCGCGACATAACCCACCGGAAACGAACAGAAGCAGAACTGGAAGAATCCGAGAGAAACTACCGGAACCTGGTGGACAATGCTCTCGTCGGTGTCTTCAAGAGCACCCTGGCGGGCGAAATCCGTTACGTGAATGACGCCCTCGTTTCGATCCTGGGATACGACTCGGCAGAGGAGCTACAGACGGTCAGTGTTCTGGATACATATGAAGACCCGCAAGCAAGAAAGGCTCTGATCGAGGAGCTTGAAGAAGAAGGCAAGGTGGCGGGTCACGAAATGCGGTTGCTTACGAAAACGGGAAAGACCAAGAACGTGCTCGTGAGCGGAGTGCTGGAGCACGGCATCGTGTCCGGGATGATGATGGACATCACGGAACAAAGATCGATGGACCAAGAACTTAAGCAGAACGAGGAACGACATCGTGCATTGTTCGAGGGTTCCCTCGACGCAATCGTCCTTGCAGATCCTGAATCCGGAAGAATCATCGATGCGAACCCAGCAGCCTCGGAGTTGTTCCGGCTGGAGAACCGTGAAATGGTAGGCCTTCATCAATCCGAACTCTATCCGTCGCGGTTGAGGGAGCACGCCACGGATGTGTTTGACACGATCGTGAACGAACAGGACCAGGATCACCCAGCCGAGACCACGGTTCTTCGTTCGAATGGAACCGAAAGGCCTGTGGAAATGCTGGCCCACATCATCCAAATCGACGGCAGACTCGTTGTGTATCAAGTCTTCCGAGATATATCCGAGCGAAAGATGACGGCCGCGGCACTGCAACAGGTGGCGGAAAGGTACCGCAGGCTCTTCGATGACTCACCGATCTCACTCTGGGAGGAGGACTACTCAGAAGTGAAGAAGCGTATCGAGCAGTTGCGGCACGAAGGGATCACGGATTTCAGGAAATACTTCGAGGGGCAGCCGGAAGACGTCGAACAGTGTGCCGCCATGGTGAAGGTAGTCAATGTGAACGAAGCCAGCGTGGAGATGTACGAAGCGGAGAGCAAGACGGACTTAGTCAAGGGCCTGGCGCCGATCTTCACGGAACAGTCCTACGAGGTCTTTCGGGAAGGGTTGATCGCGATTGCGGAAGGGAGGACCTTTTTCGAGAGTGAGGCGGTCAACCGAACACTGAGGGGAAGAAGGAAGGACGTCCAGATCCGATGGTCCGTACCCAAGGATTTCGAGAAGACACTCAGTAGACTGCTTATATCGATTGTTGACGTAACGGAGCGGAAGCGGATGGAGCAGGAGCTGGCGAACATCCAAAGACTTCAATCCTTGGGTGTCCTTGCCGGCGGCATCGCCCATGATTTCAACAATATTCTGACCGCAATCATGACGAATCTCTCTATGGCGAGGTTCTACGGTGCCCTGGACGATGAGGTCTCTCAGATGCTGGCAGATGCGGAAAAAGCCTCGTTGCGTGCCAAAGGCCTGACGGAACAACTCCTCACCTTTTCCAAGGGTGGGGATCCGATCAAGAAGACGATGCGCGTTTCAAAGTTTCTCAAGGATAGTGTTCTCTTTGCCTTGAGCGGCTCGAACGCCAGGTGTGAATTCTCCATGCCAGAGGAACCCTGGATGATCGATGCGGACGAGGCTCAACTCAGCCAGGTCTTCCAGAATCTGGTCATCAATGCCGACCAGGCCATGCCCGAGGGTGGGGTGATCAGGATTCATGTTGAAAACGTGCACGTGAGAGAAGAGGCGAGCGTGGGGTTGAAGGCAGGACAGTATGTGAAAGTGTCGGTCCTGGATCAGGGGAATGGAATGCCCGAGGCACAACTCTCCAAGATATTCGATCCCTTCTTCACGACCAAGGAGAGGGGCAGAGGGTTGGGGCTTACGATCGCCTTCTCGGTTGTTCGTCGGCATGGGGGTTATATCGAGGTGGTTTCGGAACTCGGCGAAGGGACCGTGTTTCACGTCTATTTGCCTACCACGGAGAGCCCGGTGGAGCCAAAAGGGACAGCCCAAGAGAAACTTGTTCGGGGTGAAGGCAGGGTGCTCGTGATTGACGACGAGGAGGTTGTGCGAAGATCCGCCGGCGAAGTGCTGAAGCGGCTGGGTTATGAAGTGGGCTCTGCCAAAGACGGAACAGAGGGGATCCGAATCTATGAAGAGGCTATGGAAGGGCAACACCCCTTTGATGTGGTCATCATGGACCTGACGATCCCGGGAGAACTCGGGGGAAGGAAGGCTGTTGGAAAACTCAGAGACCTGCATCCAGATGCAAAAGTGATCGTTTCAAGTGGCTATTCCGATGACCCCGTCATGTCGAAGTTCAGGGAGTACGGTTTTGACGGGATCCTGGTCAAACCCTACAGGGTCGAAGATCTGGCGGCGGTGATCCACAGAGTCCTGGTATCCGGACCAGGAGATGAGCCGCAGAACGAGATCACATAACACGTGAAGCCCTCCAATGGATCCAAACGGCCGGAAAGAGCAGGACCAGATCTTCTCTGATACAGACATGATGCGTTGCAGATAACGTGCTGTTTATCTCAGCAGTTCCAAATCCTTCTTGAAGATGAATCCGGCAACCATTTCGAGGCCCGCCCGAACGGCGGCGGGGTCAATGTTGTCCACCGTATCTTCCATCGTGTGGTAATAGAGTCCGTCCCGGATGAATCGATTCTCCATTCCGAGCAAAGAGGTCGCAGCCACCCCGATTCTAGCGAACTCGGCTGCATCCGTGCCACCTCCACCCACCGTAATAGGCCCCTCTGCTGTTCGATGCCCTAGTTGTTTTGCGACCTCCATGCATTCATCGACCATGGCTTTCGATAGCGGGACGCATTGATTGACGTCCTTTGTGAGGAAAGAAAGTTCGTTCACATTGTAGATAGATTCCAGGTTCAAGTTATAGGTGGGAATCGACTTCAGGGCCTCTCTGTTCTTCCTGCAATACGCCCGGGAACCACGCAACCCTGACTCCTCGGCATCAAAACTCGCAAAAACTAGCCGGGTATGCTGCAGTAGATTATGACCTCTCTTCTTGGCAATCCCGAATCGTTGGGCTAATCTCAGACACATGGCCACCGCAACTAAATTGTCACCCGCGCCCAAACAGACTTCCTTCGATTTAAAGAAAAAGAATTGAATTCCGAATAGAAAACCTACCCCCCAGAAGACCCGCACAAAATTGGCGAACCCCGGTGTGGAAGCGTGCAAGAATTCCGCGAGGCCCCATAATACTAGCAACAAGAGCATGATATGATATGCAATCACCCCAAGGATGATGCGAGGCGCATACAGCTTTTGATGTTTCTTGAAGAAATTGAAGACATACGCGCTATCGTGGTGCCCGGAGACGACGATCTGCTGCTTCACCTCCCCGGCCGGCTCGATGGATCCGCTTATGTTATGTCCGGTATGCTTTCGGAAGAACCTGTCAAAGGGAGTCAGATACAACAGGAATTCGGTTACTGCAAAAGCAGACCCAAACAGCAGACCCAGGATGGCGGGAACGAACGAATAGCCTCCGAAGATCAATACGGGAATCACCGCTAGATAAGCTATAGACAATACTCTCACGGAACTCAGGAGCGCTTCGCGGTGAAAAGAGAAGGATTCGATTTTGGCCGAATCACATGCCGACGCGAGTTCATCATGGATCCCCTCCGCTGCCTGTAAACACTGGGGGGTTCCTGCAAGCCGTGGTCCGATCTCATCAATGAGGTCGGAGGTGAATTGCAGTACGTCCGTCACGTCACTTTCTGTGATATGTAACATATTGATCGCCTTTGACTGCTCTGCGTTTGGGTCGGAGTCAATCACGTGACGATCTTTGCATGGGCCGGTATGTACTTGAGGCTTGGGTTCCATATGTACCTTCTCTTTGGGGCAGCGATCTGATCCCGGCCAAGGGTGAATTAAATGTTGTCTTCCAATCGGGGAGGTCAACGTCCGCGGGGTGGGCTTACAAGTGCTTGAGCTTTCCGTTTTCCAGCTTGCGGTAGTAACAGGTGCGGCGAGGCAGACCGCTCTCGTCCTTGGTATGACAGGCTCCTTTCCCGCGGGGACGCACCAGGTAAAGAAGGGAATTCTGTTCGCAGTTGACGCGGATCTCCACCAGGTCGAGCAGTTCCCCTGAGGTGGCCCCCTTTACCCACAGCTCGTTCCTCGAAGTGCTCCAGAAGGCAGCCACGCCGTTCTGTATCGTGTAGTCGAAAGCCTGTTTGTTCGCATAGGCGAGGATGAGCACCTCTTTGGTTTCCGCGTCCTGTGCGGCAACCGGCACCAATTCCTGGCCGCAGGCAGCCACCTTTCGGATCTTCTCAAAGTCGAGGCAAAGCTCTGTCCCTTCCTCTAACGGATTTTCTTTGGAAGACATCGTTCGCGTTTCCTATGTGAGTGGTTCGAAGTGCTATCCCTGTTCCGTTTTCGGTCTTCTTGGGCTCCGTCTCCCCCTCCCTCTACAAAGTCGCCCTGCGAAGACCGAAAACGGAACAGAGGATAGCTTCGGAGGCCCCAGGACTCACCTCACCTGGGTTCCGTCTGTCCCACACCCGCGCCCGAAATAAAGAGCGAAAGCCCCTAATGTACGTACTCGACGGTCAGGGCGAGAACCTTGTTGATAGCCCCGTCAAGGGTTGTTCCCTTGATGACCGCGGCGGATGCATTCTTGTGGCCACCACCACCGAGTTCCCTTGCCAACACATCGACAGCAACGTCATTTCTGGAACGGAAACGCACCCGTACTCGATCCGGTGCCTGCTCGATGAACAGAATCGCTATCTGCACCTCTCCGATGCTCCTCGGAAACTCTGCAAGTCCTTCGATATCCTTTTCTTGAGCACCCGTCTCCTCAAACATCTGCCGACTGATCTTCATCCACGCAACCTTTCCGTTGCAGGCCCGTTCAAGGCCGCTGATCGTTTCTGCAAACAGCATGCTTTGGTTCCAGGTGTTGCTCTCGTAGAGGTGCCTGTAGATGCCGTGATGATCGATGCCCGTCTCGAGCAACTCGGCAACCACACGATGTGTTTGGGCCGTTACGTTGGCGTATCGAAAGCACCCCGTATCTGTGACGAGGGCGACGTAGAGCGCCTCGGCGATAGACGGGGGAATATCGTGTCCACCCTGTTTCAGGAGAAGGAATACGAGTTCTCCGGTGGCAGCAGCCTGATCATCGATCCAGGCCAGGTGGCACGACGCGTTCTTCTGCGGATGATGGTCGATACAGATTCGTAGGGGACGATTCTCTGCGAGGACCCTGCCGAGGGCACCGAGCCGATCGGTGTTCGATAGATCGAGCACAAAGAGGGCGTCTGCATCCAGAAGCGTGTGCGCGTGGTGCTCCTCATACTCCTGAATCCTGGTTCCCTCCGGATCCAGAAATCGGTACATACCCGGCAGGGGTGAAGGGTTGAAGATGTGTACTTCCTTCTTAAGACCCCTCAAGTGATGATAGAGAGCGAGTTCCGACCCGATTCCGTCTCCGTCCGCGTTGACGTGTGTGGTCAGTACGAATCGCCCTTGCGTCCGGATGATCTCCCGGATGCGATTGATTTCCGCCTGGTGATGCCTCATAGGCCCCACCCCATCAGGGTGCCCCGGATCACGCCTGATCCTCCTTCCTCAAACACGCAGGGCAAAGTCCCCACAAGTACATGGCCTGGGCCTCGATGCGGTGTCCCTCAGCGTCGACCGTTGGAATGGCGACCCCATCGAGGCACTTGATCCTGCCGCAATCGCGGCAGGTGAAGTGGGGGTGACAGTGCCCGCGGTGGCCGCAGTGGGTGATTGCGAAACGCCATGTCCGGTCTTCGGTGACGATCCGATGAACGATGGATACCTCCAGGAACGTCTGAAGGGCCCGGTAGATCGTGACACGGTTGAACCCCTGCTCCTCGAGGCTCGCCATGAGCTCCTTCTGTGTCAGCGGCTCACCTTCCTCGAGCAGGAGCGCCAGCAGCGAGCGCCGGCACGAGGTGACCCTCAGCTTGGCCCCTCGCAGGATGTCGGTTGCTTGCTTGCTCTGGTTCCGCGTGACCCTTGCGCTGGAATCCCTCTGCATGATCGATTTGCCGTCCTCCTCGTTGTGGCATGCCAGGCCCTAACTAACTATAGGAACATTACCGCCCAAGTGCAACCGGGTTGCATTCTTCCCAAAGTGGGCTGCTGAGGAGCAGCACATTTGGCGTGCATGCAACTGTGTTGCATTTCCGGCGTGCGAAAAATATACTCTCTGCGACGGAGGTGGGGCGAATGTCTATCAGGAAGTGGGCGGGAGGGCGGACGCTCGTTTGGACCGTTGCGGGGCTATTTCTTCTCTTGGGGTGCCAGAAACAAGAGGAAAAAGGGAAACCTCGGGTGGTTTGCAGCCTGTTCCCCCTCTTCGAATTCGCCCGAGCCGTGGGAGGGGACAAGGCAGAGGTGCGTCTTCTCTTGCCTCCGGGCGTCGAACCCCATGCGTGGGAGCCCAATGCCGGTGATATGGTTGCCATATCCAAGGCGGACCTCTTCCTGTGCGTGAGCAAAGAACTCGAGCCGTGGGCCAACGATGTCGTAGAGGGCGCTGGTCGTCAGGGACTTCTGTTATTGGTGGCGTCCGAGGGAATCGAGTCGTTGGGCGAAAAGAGCCGCGACCCCCACGTCTGGCTTGACCTGCGGTACGACCAAGTGATCGTGGAGAGGATAGCCCGGGCCCTGTCATCGATCGACCCGGGCAACGGGGACCACTACCAGCACAATGCCAGGGCTTACGGCCGGAAACTCCTGGCCCTTGATCAGCGATACGAGGAGGCACTGGCCGCCTGTCGCCACCGCCATCTCGTGTTGGGCGGACATTCCGCGTTTTCCTATCTTGCCAGGAGATACGGTCTCCAAGAGATTCCTCTCTACGGGATCAGTGCGGATTCTGAGCCCACCCCGCGGAGGCTCGCAAAGGTCGTCGAAATCGCGAAGGACAGGAAGGTGAAGTATATATTCTTCGAGACCCTGGTCAGTCCCAAGCTTGCCCGGGTCGTGGCCGACGAAGTGGGGGCACAGATGCTCGTTCTCAACCCGGGCGCCAACATGACGAAGGACCAGTTCGCCGGGGGGGTGACATTCCTCGGGATCCTGGAAGAGAACCTGGAGAACTTGAAGAAGGGCCTGGAGTGTGATGGATGACCGTGCGTTGATCCGGATCGAGGATGTAGCGTTCCGCTACGGGCGGGACCCGGTTCTCGTCGATATCGAGCTTGCGATCCAATCTGGGGATTTTCTTGCCGTCATCGGTCCGAACGGGTCGGGGAAGACCACCCTGATCAAGATCATGTTGGGGTTGCTTGCGCCCTCCAGCGGAACCGTCTCCCTTTTTGGGACGCCGATCCGGGAATTTCGAAACTGGGAAAGGGTTGGATACGTTCCGCAGAAGGCGACCCATTTTGATCCCTATTTCCCTGCTTCTGTACAGGAGGTCGTGGGGATGGGGCTCGTGGCAGGGGGAACCCGTGGACGACTTCCGGCCGGGGAGCGGAAGGCGCGCGTACGGGAGGCCCTGGAGTCGGTTGGGTTGGGAGACGAGCAGAGCCGCCCGATTGGGGAGCTTTCAGGGGGCCAACAGCAGAGGGTGTTCATCGCAAGGGCCCTGGTTCCGTCCCCTGAGATCCTGGTCCTGGACGAACCCACAGCAGGTGTGGATGTGGGAGCGCAGAACACCTTCTACGGCATGCTGGACCGTTTGAACCGGGAAAGAGGCCTTACGGTGGTGTTCTCGACCCACAATGTGGGTGTTGTCACCCAGCATGTGAACAAGGTTGCGTGTATC
>Ga0180437_10004412_pt1 | contig 20025 bp, 11 predicted proteins | sample SS_ome_4_FD_132410 | JGI IMG/M metagenome (GOLD analysis project Ga0180437, IMG submission 132410) | Hypersaline lake sediment archaeal communities from the Salton Sea, California, USA - SS_3_D_1 metaG | ecosystem: Environmental > Aquatic > Non-marine Saline and Alkaline > Hypersaline >... | reverse complement strand
GCCCATGTGCGCCGCGACCGTTCGTTCAAGTCCGGCTCCAGAGACAGGAACTTCGTCCGAATCCATTCGACGACTTCTGGGTTTGGCATACACCAGATATCGTCACGCAATCAGTGAGAACGTAAGACATATTGGATGGGTTATTCTGGGACGGCGCCTAACGAACCTGACACTTCCTGGAGCCAGAGCGCGCACAAGTGCGAGCCCCCCATAGCAGGCGTCCATGACAAAGAGCAGATGCTTAGCAGGTATGAGTTCGGCATTCCTCGTCAAGTCATCCCAGCGCACGAGACTCGCCAAGTTGTCAATATCACCGTCAACAGGAATGAGGTAACCAATCTCCTGCCTCCGACCTGGTCTCGTGTGGCCGTGGCCGGCGAAGAAGAACACGATGCGATCATCAGGGCTGCATTTGTCCCCCGCAAACCCAAGGAAACTCTCCATAACGTTGCTTCTAGTCGCCTCTTCGTTCAGCAGGACCTGAACGTTCCCAGGAGGGAACTTGAATGCATCCACAAGCAGCTCGGCTATAGCTTCGGCATCGTTGACTGCGTACGACAGCGGGGAGACGTTGCTGTATTGGTTGATCCTCACTACCAAGGCGCGGCTTGCAGCATACACAGGTTGTAGATTGTCCATCTGAGTCTCCGGGTCGGTCCCACCGGTCTGCTGCCAGGACAGTGTCCAAGTATCTGGCGTCCCCACAGCGTGTCGGGTCTCGTACGCGACACCCCAACTCTGATGTCGAATTCAGCCTAACCGCAAACCCGAATCACATCAAGGAACACTTGGGCTTCCGTACTTCGGCAAGCTCCCTTGACGGCAGATCCGGCGCTGAGCAAAGCCCCGCCCTTGGCAGCCCGCTGGTCACGACAGGTCCGGCACGGCGAACGGCTCGCGGTAGTGGCCGCGGGCCAGGTCGTTGGCGGCGCGGTTGTTCTTGAACGTCTCGCTCTTCGCGTCGATCTCGAGCCACGGGCCCAGCGTGACGGTCGCCGCGTCGGTGTCGATCTGCCAGCCCTTCAGGTACACCATCAGGCGGTCGAACATCGCCTCCCAGACTTCGATGCCCTCGACCTGGCGGCGCATCTGCTTCCTCGTGGCCTTTCGGCCGAGGCGGTAGGAGATGTTGCCCACGTGCGTGATGGCGGTGGACAGATGGCCGACGGCGACGTCGGCGCTCAGGTCCTCTCGCCTGCCGCTCCGGACGGCGCGGATGAAGTTCTGGAAGTGGTCCTCCCCGCCGCTGAACGTCTTGATCCGCCTGCCGGCCTTGTCGAAGGCCTGCCCTGCCGGGATGTTCACGTGCCCGCCCTCGCACTGCACGCAGATGCCCGTCCGCTGCCCGCGGAAGGTCGGCATGGACTTCTCGCCCCGGGCGGCCGTCATGTTGTGCACCTCGTACAGGATCGGCGCCTGCGGAAAGTCGTAGTAGATGATCTGCGTATTCGGCACGTCGGCGGCGTCGTCCCACAGGAACCGCCCGCCGATGCTCATCACCCGCCGCGGCAGCTCGGTGACACCGAGGCACCAGCGGGCCATGTCGATCTCGTGGACGCCCTGGTTGCACGACTCGCCGTCGCCGGTGTTCCACACGAACGAGCAGTCGTACTGGAGGCGGTTGCGGTACAGCGCCAGCTTCTTTGCCGGGCCGCACCACAGCTCGTAGTCCACCGTCTCGGCGATCGGCAGCGGCGTCGTCCGCTTGCCGATCGACCCGCGGAGCTTGTTCGCGAAGGCGGTGATGTACTTGATCCTGCCCAGGTTCCCCGCGCGGACCCAGCGGATCGCGTCGATGACCGACTTCTGGCTGCGCCTCTGCGTGCCGGTCTGCACGATCCGGCCGTGCTTGCGGGCGGCGTTGACCATCTGCCGGCCCTCCCAGATGTAGTGAGAGAGCGGCTTCTCGACGTAGACGTGCTTGCCCGCCTGGCAGGCGAGGATCGTCGACAGCCCGTGCCAGTAGTTCTGCGTCGCGTTGGAGACGACGTCGACGTCGCCGCGGTCGAGGAGCTTGCGGACGTCGGTGTACTGGTCGACCTCGAGCTTGTAGCGTTTGGCGAGGTCGGCGGCGCACTGGCCCATGCGGCCGCGGTCGGGGTCGCAGACGGCCACGACGCGAACGCCGGGCTGGCTCTGCATTCGCGGCGCGTGGCTCTTGGCGCCGCGCCCGCCGAGGCCGACGACGCCGACGCGGATCTCGTCGTTGGCGCCCAGGACTCGCGACGCGGCGGCGGCCGGCAGGGCCGCGGCGGACGAGGCGGCGAGCGAGTGTCTGAGGAACGTCCTGCGTGTGGTGGGCACGGTCGTCTCTCCTTCCCCCCCGGCGGTCCCGATGGGTGGGGCGACGGTTAGGGATGCGTCTGCCTCTCGCGAGGTGCTCGGCCGCGGGGGCTTGCGCCCTCTGCCGTTCGCTGCCGCCCCGCCGGGGCTCTCTGTCAGCCTGGCGCGTCTTCCGGGGGCTTGCGCCCCCGGCTATCTACTGCCGACCCTTCGGGTCTCCGGAGGCGGCCGTGCCGGCCGCCGCTAAACCGCACCGATCACGTGCGACCAAAACCGCTGCAACCACTCGCCACATGCGCCGAGCAACGCGAAGCCATGGCTGTTGATCGTCCTCGTACTCGTTCTCGTACTCGTGCTCGGCTGTTTCTCCTCTGCGTTCTCGGCGTTCTCGGCGATGAAGGATCCCCCCGTCGCCGCGGCCGCGGGCTACTCGGGCTTCTTCTTCTCCCGCGGAATCTCGCGGATGTAGACGTTGCGGAACCAGAGGGTCGAGCCGTGGTTTTGCAGCTCGATCTGGCCGGAGGGGTAGATCGGCTTGCCGCGCTCCCAGTAGTTCTCCATGACGGTGTTGTCGACGACCAGCTCGCCGTTGAGCCACACCCAGACCCGCTCGCCGATCATCTTGATGCGGAAGCGGTTCCACTGCATCGGGGGATTGTCGGCGCAGACAAGCGGTTTGCGGGGGTTCTTCTGGTTGTTGTAGAGCCCGCCCGAGCCCTCCGGGTGCCTCTTCGGGTCCCAGATCTGCACCTGCGGGGAGCCGCGGAGGTAGATCCCGCTGTCCCCGCCGGCGTGGATCTTCCAGTCGACGTACATCTCGAAGTCCTCGTAGTCCTTCGCCGTGCACAGCGGCCCGCCCTTGCCGTCGAACACCAGCGTCCCGTCGTCGACCTTCCAATGCTTCCGCATGTTCTCGTCGGCCTTCTCCTGGGCGGCGGCGAGCTGCTCGGCCGTCATCACGGCCCGCCTCTTCGGGTTGCCCACCAGCCCCTTCCAGCCGGTCAGGTCCTTGCCGTTGAACGCGGCGGTGAAGCCGGCGGGCGGCTTGTTGTGGGGCCCGACGGTGTAGGGCGGGAAGGGCTTGATGCGGATGTTGCGCATCTGCACCCTCGCTCCGTGCCCGAGGAAGCCGATGTGGCCCTTGTGGCGGGCCAGGCCCGGGTGGCGCTTGAGGATCTGCGGCTTGGCGGCGATGACCTCGTCGAGGTCCGCGTCGACGATCGTCGTCCCGTTGAGGATGACGGTGATCTTCGAGCCGAGGGCGCGAACCTCCTGGGTGTTCCACTCGCCCGCGGGCTTCATGAAGCCGCGCTTGGCCGCCACGACGTCGTAGATGCTGCCGTGGTACTGCACCGGACGGAGCCTGGCGTACTGCGGAGCCTTGTTGTCGAGGATCTGCAGTTCCATGCCCACGTAGGCCGGGTTGCCCTTCAGCGGCGACCGGATGCCCAGCCCGTTGTTGCCGCCCGGCGGGACGATGAAGTCGAACTTCAGAATGAAGTCGCCGAACTGGTGCGCGGTGAACAGGTTCCCGCCCCCGCGCGGCTTGCAGAACATCACGCCGTCCTCGACGCCGTACCCGTTGACCGACCCAACCCACCCGGTCAGGTCCTTGCCGTTCAGCAGCGAAATGAAGCCGTCGGAGTCCGGCTTGGCCAGCGGCGGCGGGGTCGCCTGTTTCGCCGCGGGCTTCTTCGCGCCGGTCGCGCCGGTCGCGCCGGTCGCCCCCTGCGCGCCGATGTGTTTGCCGGCCGCCTCCACCGTCCGCTTGTTCTTCGCGAGCTTGACGACCTTCCCCAGCACCTCCCGAACGACCGGGCCTCGCAGACCCTTGTCGCGCCGCCCGCGCGGGCAGGCGATCGCCACCGCCGCCGCGGCCGCCTCCTCCGTCAGCGACGGGTCGTCCAAACACGAGCCGGCCAGCCTCAACGCCTCCAGGCTCCGAACCTTGCCCAACCCGGCCAACACCGCCTTCTTCTCCGCCGGCGTGCCCGCGACGGCCAACGCCTGCTTGTACATCCCCGCCGTCTTCGCCGCCGAGCGCTGGCTCGGCTGCGACAGCAGCCGCACGCACCCGCGAAGGGTCAGCACGCGGTGGATCTCCGTCTTCGCGTCGCGCGCGACGGCCAGCAGGTTCGACGCGGCGGCGGGGTCCTGCCAGTCGGCCAGGGCGCGGATCGCCGCGTCGCGCGTCGCCTCGTCCGTGCTGCCGACATCCCTCATCACGGCCGAGAGGGCGTCGGGCCCGCCGATCCGGGCCATCGCGCCCAGCAGGGCCGACCGCTCCCGGCCCGACGCGCCGCCCAACGCCGCCAGCAGCGGCTTGGCGCCGAGGCCGGTGTCGCGGCAGAGCGTGACGAGAACCGTGCGGGCCTCGGCCTGTTCGCGGCTGCTCTTGGCGGCGAGCATTCGCTCGACGATGCGCCCGGCGTCCTTCGCGGCGGCCACCGCGCCCAGCGCGCGAATCGCCGCCTGGCGGACGCCGGCGTCCTTGTCGTCGAGGGCGGCGAAGACGGCCTCCGCCTGCCCCCTCGCCCCGCGGGCGCCGAGCAGCCCCAGCAGCGCCACGCGCCCGGGCACGGAGGCGGTCGGGATCGCGGCGGCCGCCGAGGCCGTCAGGCGGTCGGACTTCACCCACGCCAGCGTCTTGCTGGCCGCGTCGACCGATCCGCGGTCTTCCGACTTCATCGCAGCCAGCAGCGTCTCGGCCGCCGCGTCCGCGTCGAGCCTCGCCAGGGCCTCCATCGCCGCCGCGCGAACCGTCGCGTCCTCGTCGGCCGTCGCCGCCTTGACCGCCGCCACCGCCGACTTGTCGCCTCGCCGGGCGAGCATCGCGACGACGGCGGCCTTCACTTCGCCCTTGCTCTCGGCGGCCTTCGCGGCCCAGCGTCTCGTGGCCGCCTCGCCGGGCATCTTCTCGGCCAGCTTCAGCGCCGCCTCGCGGACGTAGACGTTCTTGCCGTCCACCGCGCCCAGCAGCTCGCCGGTGGCCTTCGCCCCGACCGCGCCGACCAGCACGTGCAGCGCGGCGCACTGGACGTTGCCCTCCTCCGCCGTCGTCCTCTTCGCCAGCAGATCGCGGCAGATCGCCGCCGCGCCGGCCTCGTCGCCGTCCTCGGCCAGCCGGCGGGCGAGCTGGAGATAGCACTTCGTGCCCAACGCCCGCTCGTAGCCGCCCCCCGACGCCGCCGCCTTCGCCAACGCCTTGGTCGCCCGCGCGTCGGCGATGTCGGCCAACGCGTACCACGCCGTGTGCCGCAGCTTCGCCTCGTCGGCCGACGCGCAGGCCAGGATCGCCTTCGCCGACGCCTTGTCCCGCAACAGGCCCAGGGCCTGGACGATCGTCATCAGCCGCTTGCCCTTCGCCGCCGGCAGGGCCCGGCGGAACTGCGCCGCCACGCCGCCCGTGCGGATCCGCAGCAGCGCCTGCGCCGCCGGCTCGCACAGGCGATCGCTGGCCAGCAGGCTGCCCAGCGGCGCGACCGACCTCGCCGAGCCGATCAACTGCACCTGGCGGATGAAGAACGCCTTGACCTCCTCGTCGCTCGCGCCGGCGATCGCCGCCAGCAGCACGCCCTCAACCATCGCCCGCTCGGCCTCCGCCCCGCGGCGCTTGGTGTGAAGCACCAGTCCGTGCAGCGCGTAGCGGGCCTTCGCGTCGCCGACGTCCGACGGCGGGGTGATCAGGCCGCAAAGCTGTTTGACGCCGCCCGGGCCGAGCTTGGCGATCTGGGCCAGCATCGGCTGGCCCGCCGCCGCGTTGTCCGCCGGCAGCTTCGCGACGATCTCGGCGACGTCCGCGGCACCCGCCACAGCCGATACGGCCAGCACGGCCAGGACGGTCATCCACACTGTCTTGCGATGGTTCATTTGGTGTTCCTCGTTTTGGCGGAAGCCGGCTTCCTGTCGCCCCTTCGGGGCTCGTCTTCCATTGGGTCCGCTTTCCGGGGGCTTGCGCCCCCGGCTATTGCCTGCCGCCCCTCCCGGGCTTCGGAGGCGGCGCTAGGTTGGCTGAGCTGGAAAAGGGGGACAGGCACCTGCGCTGCGCTTCGGAGCCAGTCCCCCTTTTCCTTCGGGCTTCGAAGGCGGGCGTGCCGACCGCCGCCAGACGGCCTCGGCCGACCGCCGGCGCCCTTCGACGCGAAGCTCTTGCTCTTGCCGTCCTCGTCCTCGTCCTCGGCAGTTTCTTCAGCATTCGACATTCAGCATTCAGCATCCGACATTCGCCCGAAGGGCGCTATAGTCTCCACGGTGCCCTCATGGGCTGGTCGGCGAGGCGGTTGGCGCCTTCATCATCTATGAACCGCTGCGTGACGGGGTCGAACCGCAGTTTTCGGCCGGTGCGGATGGCCACGTTGGCCAGGTGGACCAGCAGGTTGCTGCGGTTGCCGTTGACCTCGTTGAGGGCGAACCTCTTCCGCGTGCGGACGGACTCGGCGAAGTCGGTCACCCGCGGCGGCTGCTCGGGCAGGAGCTTGACCTGCTCGGCCAGCTCCGGCGGGTCCGTTCGGAAGCCGCGATAGAGCTTGCCCTTCGGTCCCTCGAGATAGGGCTTGCCCCGGGTCTGCTGGTCGCCCCATTCGGCGGACTCGAGGATGATCTTGCAGCCGTCGGCGTACTTCATCTCGACGCGTCCCCAGGGCCCGCAGGCGTCCGGATGCGTCGGCCAGGGGGCGTGGGCCTCGATCTCGGTCGGCGAGGTGTCGTCCTTGTCGAGAAAGTACTGGACGGGGTCGAGGTAGTGCTGGCCCATGTCGGCCAGCCCGCCGCCGTCGTAGTCCCAGTAGCCGCGGAAGCTGCCGTGCGTCCGGTGGCGGAAGTACGGCTTGTAGGGGGCCGGGCCCAGCCAGAAGTCGTAGTCCAGGCCGGCCGGCACGGGCTCGGGGGGCACGTTCGTCCTGCCCGACCAGGCCCGCACCTTCCACCCGAAACCGGTGTGCGGGCTGACGCGGGCGGTCAGCGGCCAACCGAGCAGGCCGTTGGCGACGAGTTTCTTGATCGGCCTGGCCGTTGAGCCGAAGCCGTACAGCCCGCCGGAGAAGCGGAACCACGTGTTCAGGCGAAAGACCCGCCCGTTGCGCTGGATCGCGTCGATGACGTGCCGGCCTTCGGCGATGGTGCGGGTCATGGGCTTCTCGCACCAGACGTCCATGCCCGCCTCGGCCGCCGCGATCGAGATCAGCGCGTGCCAGTGAGGCGGCGTGACGACGTGGGCGACGTCGATGTCCGTCCGCTCGAGGACCTCGCGGAAGTCGCGATAGCCCTTGCAGCCCTCCCCCGCCCGGTTGGCGGCGGCCGTCTTCAGCCCGGCGTTCATGTGACGCTCGTCGACGTCGCAGACGGCCAGTAGGCGCTGTCCGCCCCCCAGCGACATCCTCACGTGCCCGCGCCCCATCCCGCCGATGCCGATGACGGCGTTGGTGATCGTCTCGCTGGGCGGCGTGTAGCCCCGCCCTCCGAGGACAAACCGGGGCACGATAGTGAACGCCCCAATCGCCGCGCCCGACCGTTTCAGAAGCTGCCGACGCGTCGTCCTGTTGCTGCCATGTGCCATGACTTCATTCCCTTCCGATGGTTTCAGATGAAAGACAAGCTGGTACCGGCGGCGTATTATACGGACAATGCCGCCGCAACGCCGCAGAAGATCCGCCGCATTCGTAGCGAAATGGGGACCGGCCCCGAAGCGGCTTGTCCTTCGTAGCGGCAAGGCCGCGAAGTAGGAAGCGCAGGTGCCTGTCCCCTTTTCGCGGGCCGCGAGTGAGAACGCCGCCCCCACGGCAAACAACCGCAGCAGAAAGGAAGCCAAATGGGAACCATCGGCCTGGGCATCAACATCGAATTCGTTCGCCACGACGACAAGCCGTTCGAGTGGGGCGTCGAGAAGGCCGCCGAGCTGGGCTACGAGTACGTCGAGCCCATGGTCCATTGGGGCCGCGAGCTGCTCAGCGAGGCCGGGTACTTCCACAGCGTCTCCATGCTCGACGATCCGCTCCGCGTCAGCCGGGCCTGCGAGGCCGCGGGCGTGAAGCTGTCCGGCCTGTCGGCCCATACGCCGCTGTGCAAACCGGAAATCGGCACGGAGTACCTCAAGCAGGCCGTGCGGTTCGCCGCCGAGTGCGGCGCGCCGGTGGTCAACACCGACGAGGGCCGCAAGCCCGCCTGGACGAGCGTCGACGAGGACCACACGCTGATGAAGTACGTCCTGACCGAGGTCGCCGCCGTCGCCGAGCCGCGCGGCATTCTCATCGGCATCGAGCCCCACCAGCAATACAGCAGGACGCCCGACGGGCTCGACCGCATCTACGAGCTGGTCGACTCGCCGGTGATCGGCATCAACTTCGACACGGGCAACAGCTACCTGTCCGGCGAGGACCCGGTCGGCTGGCTCGAGCGGGTCGCCGACCGGCTGATCCACCTGCACGCGAAGGACATCTCCGTCCAGCAGTCCGACAGCGAGCGCGGCAAGGTGAGCGGCACGCCGGTCGGCTGCGCGTGCGGCGAGGGCGTGACCGACTGGGCGAAGGTCGTCGAGATCTGCCGCGCCCTGCCCCGGGACATCGTCTTCTCCGTCGAATGCGGCACCGTCGATCAGGCGGCCCGGAGCATCGAGCACCTCAAGCCGCTGCTGTGACGGCAAAGCAATCTGGCAAGGACACGCGCGGAGGCGCGCGGAGGCGTGTTAGAATAACAGGCACTCAACGCAGCACAATCGAGTGAGACGCGCCGGGCCGTCAGAATCGATCGATCCGGCGGAGCGCAAAACTAAGGAGCAACGAGATGGCCGGTAATGAGTTGAGCAGGCGGGAGTTCATCCGGAACAGCGCCGCGGCGGCGGGTGCCCTGGCGACGGGGTTGGGCGGCAACTTCGTGGCGGCGGCAACGGACGAAGCAGCCATCCGCAAGACCCGAAGCTACAACGCGGACATGGAGTACCGCCGCCTCGGCGCGACGGGGCTGTGGGTCTCGGCGGTCTGCCTCGGCGGGCACTGGAAGCGCGTCGGGCAGGTCACGGGGCACAAGATCAACTCGTATTCTCCTCCGGCCGACAAGACCGCCGGCGACGTCCTGCGGAAGAACCGCTACGACGTCCTCACCCGCTGCATGGAGGTGGGCATCAACTACGTCGACGCCTGCACCAAGGGCGAGATTTCGGTGTATGGTCCTGCGCTGAAGGGGCGCCGCGACAAGATGTACATGGGCTTCGCGATGTGGCCTGAGTGCCCGCGGAAGAAGAAGTACTGCGACGCCGAGACGCTTCTCCGGACGTTGGAGGAAGGTTTGAAGCTGGCGCAGGTGGAGTACGTGGACGTCTGGCGGCTGGTCGCCAGCTCGCCCGGCAAGCACAGCGAGGCGGACGAGCAGGAGTTCATCAAGGCCTTCGACAAGGCCACCAAGCAGGGCAAGGCCCGTTTCACCGGCGTCTCGTCGCACGGGCGCAAGTGGCTCAAGCGGCTCGCGGAGAACTACGCGCAGCATTTCCAGGTCATGCTGTTCCCCTACACCGTCCAGTCGAAGGAACTGCCCAAAGACAGCCTCTTCGAGGCGATCCGCAAGTACGACATCGGAACGTTCGGCATCAAGCCGTTCGGCAGCAACTCGCTCTTCCACGGCGCGAAGGACGAGGCCGAGAGGAACAGCCGGGCCCGCGTGACGATCCGACACATCCTGGGCAACCCCGCCATCACCGCCCCCATCCCCGGGCTCGCCTGTGTCGAGGAAGTCGACAACATGGCCATGGCGGTCAAGCAGCGCCGCAAGCTCAGCACCGCCGAGGCCGCCGAACTGCGCCGACTCGGCGAGAACATGTGGGCCAATCTCCCGCCCAACTACGAGTGGCTCAAGGGCTGGGAGTATGTGTAAGAGGATCGTGGCCGACAGCCGTCGGTGCTCGATGACTGATGCTCGGCGCGTGGAGGCGGCGAGGCCGGACGATGCCTGACGCCGCCGCCGATCGACTCGCTTCGGCCGGGCCGGGCAGGCCCCGCGGGCGGCGCATCCGCACGCTGATCGCCCGGGGCCTGGCGGTGATCCTCGTGGCGGCGGGCTGTTCGCTGGTCGCCGTCGAGGTGAGCGAGCCGCTGGCGGAGCCGTCTTCGTGCGCGAAGTGCCACGAGATGTCCGGTGTCTACGAGAGCTGGCAGGCGTCGGCCCACCACACCAACCTCAGCGGCGTGAAAGTCACGTGCATCGCCTGCCACCTCCCGCCGCGGGAAGACCACTTCGCCCACCTCGCGAGCAAGGCCTCCAGCGGCGCCAAGGACGTGTGGGTGCACCTGTTCGGCACGTACGACGCCAACGCCGCTCGCGCCACCGTGCTGCGGACGCTGCCGAGCGAGCGGTGCCTGCACTGTCACGACAACCTCCTGGCGGCGGCCAGTTCGTCGGCGGTCGGCATCGTCCACGGCGTCTCGGTCAAACGGGGCGACGGCGGCGGGCGGGCGCATGCTTGCGTGACGTGTCACGACTCGCTGCACGGCCCGACGAGCCGGCCGGCGCCGAAGGAGTACGAGGAGGCCGACAACTCCTTCTGCTTCGTCTGCCACCTCAACTTCAAGACCGAGGAGTTCGTCCTGGGCCACCAGGCGGCGAACGTCGGGTGCGTCGAATGCCACGGCGAATCCCTCGAGCACGCCGACGACGAGGACCACGTCACGCCGCCGAGTATCATGTACGTCAAGGAGAGTGTCAACGCGTCCTGCCTGACGGCCAAGTGCCATCCAGAGCCGCGAATGAGGACCGAGATCGGCCACAGGCCCTTCTACGCCGGCGCCGACGCCGAGAGGAAGTACTGCACCGACTGCCACGGGAAGCATCGAATCGAGAAACGCCAGAGGAAGTGGGACAGGGTCTCACGCAAGCTGATCTGGCGGGACGGCTATGCCATCGAGAAAGGCGGCGAGGCCGCGCCCTGAGGAACCCAAACATGCCGATACCGACCAGACCGCTTCGGGCCGCACTGGCGGCGATCCTGCTGGCTGCATCCGTTGCGGCCGCCGGGGCCGCCGAGGCGACCACGATCCGCGTGCTGCTGCTGAGCGGCAGGAACAACCACGACTGGAAGACGACGACGCCGGCACTGGTGAAGATCCTCGAGGCGTCCGGGCGGTTCACCGTAACGGTCGAGAACGACCCGCCGAGCCTCGGCGCGGGTGACTTCGCGAAGTATGGCGTCATCGTGAGCAACTGGACGCCCTGGCCGAATATCAAACAGCGCGTCTGGGACGCCGAGACGGAGAAGGCGTTCCTCGAATTCGTGCGCGGCGGCAAAGGTATGGTCGTCTTCCACGCGGCGAGCACGGCCATGCAGACCTGGCCGGAGTACCAACAGATCGTCTGCGCGACGTGGGGGATGGGCCAGACCGGCCACGGCAGGCGGCACGAGTTCAAGGTGAAGATCACCGACAAGGCCCACCCCGTCACGTCGGGGCTGGCCGACTTCGACATCTTCGACGAGTTGTGGCACCGCGTGCCGGTCCAGTCGGGCGCCAAGGCGCTTTGCACGGCCTTCTCGGCCAAGGCCAACGGCGGGACGGACCAGGACGAGGCCGTCGCCTTCCATACGCGGTTCGGCAAGGGGCGGGGCTTCAACCTCGTCCTCGGCCACGACGTCAGAGCGATGAGCTGCCCCGGCTGGCAGGCGCTGATGCTGCGCGGCACGGAATGGGCGGCGACGGGCAAGGTGACAATCGCCGCGACGAGCGACGGCGCGCCGAGCGAGGCGCAGATCGACGCGGCCCTGAAGGCGGCGGGGGGCTATCGTTTCGGTACCAGCCGCGCGCCGCTGGTGGCGGTGGAGAAACTGGTCAACGCGGCCGCGGCGGGCGATGCGGCCGGGAAGGCGAAGCTGGCGACGAAGCTGGCGGGCGTGCTGGCCTCTTCGGAAGCGACGACGGACGGCAAGGAGTTCATCTGCGGGCAGCTGTCGCTGATCGGGTCCGACGCGGAGGTGCCGGCATTGGCGGCCCTGCTGGGCGATGCGAAACTGTCGTTGGCGGCGAGGTCGGCGTTGGAGCGCTTGCCGGGCGAAGCGTCGCTGACGGCGATGCGGGCGGCGCTGGCCAAGGCGACGGGATCGCTCCGCGTGGGGCTGATCGACTCGCTCGGCGTGCGGAAGGACGCCAAGGCGGTCGGCCCGATCGCCGGCGCGCTGACGGGCGCGGATGCGGCCGCCGCGACGGCCGCCGCGGCGGCGTTGGGCACGATCGGCGGCCTCGAGGCGTCCGGCGTGCTTCGGGCGACGAGGGCGAAGATCCCACCGGCGGCCCGCGGGGCGGCCGCCGACGCGCTGCTGAAGTGCGCCGCCGGCCTCCGTGCCGCCGGACAGATGAAGCAGGCGGCGGCGATCTACGAGGACCTGTCAGCCGCCGGGGAGCCGAGGCACGTGCGCGTGGCCGCCTTCCCGGGCCTGGTCGCCTGCCGGCAGGATGCCGGCGCCGAGCTGATGCTGACGGCGCTGGGCGGCACAGACAGGGCGATGCAGTTGGCCGCCGTCCGGGCCGTCCGGCTCATCGGCGACGAGAAACTGCTCAAGCCGCTAATCGACCGCCTCCCGTCGCTGAGCCCCCCCGTGCGGACGATGATCATCGGAATGCTCGCGGAGCGCCGGGCCGTCGCGGCCCTGCCGGCCGTTGTGCGGGCCGCGAGCGACGACGACGCGGGCGTTCGCCGGGCCGCCGTGGCAGCGATGGGGCGGCTGGGCGATGCGTCGACGGTCGCGCCGCTGGCGAAGATGGCCGCGGAGCGGTCGGACGCGGAGCAGCGTCTGGCCCGGACGTCGTTAGTGCGGCTGCGGGGCGAGGCCGTGGATGCGACGATGATCGCGAAGTTGACGTCCTCGCCGTCGCCGATCCGGCGCGAGTTGATCGTGGCGCTGACGCAGCGCCGGGCGGGCTCGGCGGTCGCCGCCCTGCTGGGCGCCGCGGGCGAGGAGGATCGAGCCATCCGCAGCGAGGCGGTCAAGGGCCTGACCGCCCTGGCCGACGCGAAACACTGCCCCGCGCTGATCGCGTTGCTGGGCCGCGCGAGTTCGGACGCCGACCGCTGGGGGCTCGAGGCCGCCCTGGTGGCCGCCTGCCGGCGATCCGTCGATCCGGCCAGGGCGCCGGAGCCGATCCTGGCCGCGCTGGAGGGCGCCGACGCGAAGCGGACGGCCTCGCTGCTGAGCGTGCTGGGCCGGCTCGGCGGGGCCAAGGCGCTTGCCGCCGTCCGCAAGGCCGCCCGAAGCGGCGATGCCGACACGCAGACCGCCGCCATCCGCGCGCTCGGCGACTGGGCCGACGCGACGCCGCTGGAAGACCTGCTGGCCGTCGCCAAGACGGCAACGCAGCCCGTGCCGAGGGTCCTCGCCCTGCGCGGGTTCGCCAAGCTGTCCGCCAAGGCGACCGACCGCAAGAGCAAGAGGCTGGCAGGGCTCTACAGGCAGGCTTTCGCCGTCGCCGATCGCGCCGAGGACAAGAAGACGCTGCTGGGCGGGCTGGCCGGCGTCGGTGGCCCGGCGGCGCTGGAGCTGGCGTGCGACTGCCTGGCCGAGCCCGCGCTGGTCAACGAGGCCGCCCTGGCCGCGACGAAGATCGCCGATACGCTGTGGAAGTCCAGGCCGGACCCGACGCGCCGAGCGATGCGGCAGGTCCTGGCCGCGAAGGTCTCCCAACTTGCCGCCGCCGAGGCGACGCGAATCCTCGTCGAGCTGTCCAAGCCCCGCAACATCGCCCTGGACGCGAAGGCGACCAGCCCCGACGGGCTCGAGTCCGACGGCCAGGCCTCCGGCGACCAGGCCGCCATCGACGGCAACCCGGGCACGTACTGGGACGAGGCCAACGGCGCGAAGCTGTACCGCCTCGTCGTCACCTTCCCCGAACCCCGAAAGGTCGCCGTCCTGCGGATCACGGGCTTCAACCACCACGACTACGCGCCGAAGGACTTCGACGTCCTCTGCGACGGCAAGGTCGTCAAGGCCGTCCGCAACGCCCAGTACAGCGACAACCGCCTGACGCTGGCCGTGCCCCAGACGGCCTGCAAGACGGTCGAGCTGAAGATCACCGGCTACTACGGCGCCTCGCCCGCCGTCCGAGAGCTGGAGATCTTCGCGATCGACCCGTTGAAGAGCATCGAACGAGAGTGAAGGGAGCACGAACATGATCATCGGATGTTTCGCCCTGGTCGAGCCGTTCGCCCCGATGGCCCGTCAGTTCCAGGCCATCGCGGAGATGGGCATCGAGTACGCCGACCTGACCGACAACCACAACGGGGGGATGCTGGGCGTGGAGTACGGCTTCGCGGCGTCGGTGAGCCTCGACAGCCACCCGGCCGGCATCCGCGAAATGGCCGACGCCGCGGGCGTGACGCTGACCAGCTTCTGCGCCCACGCCAACCTGCTCGACCCGCCCGCGCCGGAGGTCTACGGGACCACGGAGATCATCAAGGCGATCCGCCTGGCGAAGCTGCTGGGCGTCGACCAGGTGATCACGACGGAGGGCGATCCGAAGACGGCGTTCGGCCACGGGCTGTCGGACGACGAGCAGATCTTCGCCATCCGCGAGAAGCTGCACGCCCCCATTCTCTGGGCCGAGCAGCTCGGCGTCGAGCTGCTGCTGGAGACCCACGGCGTGGTGACCGACTCGGTCGAGCGGATGGGGCAGCTTCTGGGCGCCCTCGGCCACGAGCAGACGGTCGGCCTGTGCCTGGACACGGGCAACAGTTGGCTGGGCGGGGCCGAGCCGCTCGACTACGTCAAGGCGTTCGGCCGGCGGATCAAGCACGTCCATTGGAAGGACATGGGGTCCGAATGGCAGCAGAAGCGTTCAACAATGTACGGTTGCGGGATGGCGACGATCGCGTTGGGAGACGGCGTGATCGACCTGCCGCCGATCGTCGAGGCCTTGCTGGACGCGGGCTTCGACGGGCCGACGACGCTGGAGATCGTCGGTGGCGATAACGTGAAGGCCTCCGTGGAACGACTGAAACAGTGGAGCGGATCATGAGGACAAAGAAGCACGAGCTGAACCGACGTGGATTCCTGAAGGCCGCCGCGGGCGCGGTGGCCGCACCGTACGTGATCACCTCGGCCGCGCTGGGCGGGAAAGGCAAGCCGGCCGCCAGCGAGCGGATCGGGATGGGCCACATCGGCGTCGGCGGGCGAGGCAGCGGGGTGATGGGCGGCTTCCTCGGGCTGAAGGACTGCCAATGCATCGCGGTGGCCGACGCGTTCAACAGCCGCCGGCGGCGCGCCGCCCAGCGGGCCGACAGCCGCTACGGCGGGAAGGTCTGCAAGGCGTACGCCGACTTCCGCGAGCTGCTGGCCGACAAGGACGTCGACGGGGTCGTCATCGCCACGCCGGACCACTGGCACGTGCCGATCGCCATCGCGGCGGCGAAGGCGGGCAAGGACATGTACGTCGAGAAGCCGCTGGGGCTTTGCGCGGCATGGAACCTGAAGGCCCGCGAGGCGATCCAGCGCTACGGCGTGATGTTCCAGTACGGCACGCAGCAGCGGTCCAGCGGACACCTGCGGCAGGCGTGCGAGCTGGTGCTCAACGGGCGGATCGGCCAGCTCAAGAAGATCGAGGTGCACGCCCCGGCCGGTCGGGGCGGCGGCTCGACCACGCCGATCCCGGTGCCCGAGGACCTGGACTACAACATGTGGCTGGGCCCGGCGCCGAAGTCGCCGTACACGAAGGACCGCTGCACGGCCAACGGCACGTACCACGTCTACGACAACGCCATCGGCTTCATCGCCGGGTGGGGCGCCCATCCGCTGGACATCGCTGTCTGGGGCTGGGACCTCAAGGACGCCGTGCCCGTCGAGATCGAGGGAACGGGCAAGATCCCGACCGAGGGGCTGTTCAACTCGATCACGCACTGGAACGTCAAGGGCCGATATGCCAACGGCGTCCAGTTCGAGTTCAAGGACGGCTCGGACCTGACGATCTTCTACGGCACGAAGGGCACGGTGCAGGTCGGGCGGTCGCGGGGCAAGTTCAAGACGGACCCGGTCTCGCTGGCGACGTCGAAGATCGGCCCCGACGAGCGCCACCTGCCGGTCAGCACGCACCACGGTCAGAACCTGCTGGACGCGATGAAGACCCGCAGCCAGCCGGTGAGCAATATCGTCGACGCCGTCCGCTCCGACACGATCAGCCACCTGTCCGATATCGCCATCCGCACCGGGCGGAAGATCCAGTGGGACCCGGTCAAGGAGCAGATCGTCGACGACGACCAGGCCGCCCGGATGCTCAACCGCCCGCTGCGCGCGCCCTGGAGGCTGTAGCGCGCTTCGGGCGAATCCTGAGCGCCGAACGCCCGCGGGCCGGACCCCCACCGGCCCGGCCGCGGCGAGGCGGCCACCGGACGACCTGACATGAACGAGGCGGCTAGACAACTCCTCCGCCGCGGCACGGTCATTCCGGCCAGCCCGCTGGCGCTGACGGCGAAGCGGACGTTCGACGAACGCCGCCAGCGGGCGTTGTGGCGCTACTACGCCGCCGCCGGGGCCGGGGGGATCGCCATCGGCGTGCACACCACGCAGTTCGCCATCCGCGATCCGCAGGTCGCCCTGTTCCGCCCCGTCCTGGAGTTGGGCGCCGAGGAGTTCGCCCGCGCCGAGGACGCCCGCGACGGGCCCCTCGTGCGGATCGCCGGCCTCTGCGGGGCCACCGGGCAAGCCGTCGAAGAGGCGACGCTCGCCCGCGACCTCGGCTATCACGCGGGCCTGCTGAGTCTGGCCGCGATGGCCGACGCCGACGACGACGCCCTGCTCGCCCACTGCCGCACGGTCGCCGAGACGATCCCGCTGGTGGGCTTCTACCTCCAGCCGGCCGTCGGCGGACGCGTGCTGGGATACGCCTTCTGGCGACGCTTCGCCGAGATCGACAACGTGGTGGCCGTGAAGATCGCCCCGTTCAACCGCTACCAGACGATCGACGTGATGCGTGCGGTCGCCGAGTCCGGCCGCGACGACGTGGCGTTGTACACGGGCAACGACGACAACATCGTGCTCGACCTGTTGACGGGCTTCCGTTTCCGGACGGCCGGGGGAATCGTCGAGCGGCGGATTGTCGGCGGGCTGCTGGGGCACTGGTCGGTCTGGACGCGCCGTGCCGTCGATCTGCTGGCCGAGGTCCAGGCCGTCGCGGCCTCCGGGGCGGAGATCCCGCCCGAGCTTCTGCGGCGCGGCGTCGAGGTCACCGACGCCAACGCGGCGTTGTTCGACGCGGCCCACGGCTTCGCCGGCTGCATCGCCGGCGTCCACGAGGTCCTCCGCCGCCAGGGCCTGTTCGAGGGCATCTGGTGCCTCGACCCCGACGAGACCCTCAGCGAAGGCCAGGCCGACCAGATCGACCGCGTCTATCGGGCCTATCCCCACCTCAACGACGACGCCTTCGTCGCCGAACACCTCGACGAATGGCTGCGGTGACCGCGAGGGCGAGGGCGCCGGCGCGGCCCCCGTGGGCATTGCCGGGCTGCCGGGCACAGCAGGGCCCCCGGCCTGGCGGCACGCCCTGCTTGCACGCCGGGGGCAATTCGCGTATCACGTCGGCACAGAAGCGCAGGTCAACGGAAGGAAGGCACGAGATGTCTGATCCATCGCTGACGAGGCGGCAGTTGCTGCGGGCGGCGGGGCTCGGCGTGACGGCGGCCGGACTCGCGCGGGCCGGGCGCCCGGGGGCCGCCGGCAAGAAGCAGCCCAACATCCTCATGATCACCTGCCACGACCTCGGGCAGCATCTCGGCTGCTACGGCGTCCAGACCGTCCGCTCGCCGAACATCGACGCCCTGGCCGCCACCGGCTGCCGGTTCGAGCGCTACTTCGCCGCCGCGCCGACCTGCTCGCCCAGCCGGGGCGTCATGCTCACCGGCCGATACCCGCAGTCCAACGGCCTGATGGGGCTGACCCACGCGCCGTGGTGGTGGAAGCTCAACGGCTCCGAGCGCCACCTCGCCTCCCTGCTCGCCGAAGCCGGCTACGACACGACGCTGATCGGCCTCCAGCACGTCACGCAGGGCGACCCGAAGGAGCTGGGCTATCGCACGGTCCTCTCGCCGCGCCGCAAGGCCGACCAAACCGTCGCCGCCGCCGAGAAGTTCCTCCGCGAGGCCCGTCGCGGCGCGGACCGGCCGTTCTTCGTCAAGGTCGGCTTCTTCGAGGTCCACCGCGCCGGCGGCAGCTACCTGCACCGCCAGCCGGACACGTCGAAGGGCCTCCACATCCCGCCCTACCTCAAGGACACCGAGGCGATCCGCGACGACCTCGCGCGCTTCCAGGCCGACATCCACGCCACCGACGCGCACATCGGCAAGATCCTCGCCGCCCTCGCCGCCAGCCAAGTCGCCGACGAGACGCTGGTGATCTTCACCGCCGATCACGGCATCGCGTATCCGGGCGCGAAGTGGTCGCTGCGAGAGGCGGGGCTGTCGATCCCCCTGATCCTCCGGCAGCCCGGCACGGCCCTGACCGGCGGAAAGGTCCACCGCGAACTGATGAGCAACGTCGACTTCCTGCCGACGCTGCTGGACTGGGTCGGCGTGAAGATCCCCGCCAACGTGGAGGGCGTCAGTTTCAAGGACGTCCTGCTCGGCCGCGGCGCGCGGACGGCCCAGCCGCCGCGGCAGTACGTCTTCGCACAGCGCGTCAGCCACGCCCTCCGCGACAACACGTCGCGGTCGGTCCGCGACGAGCGGCACAAGCTGATCCGCTACTTCGAGCAGGGCCGCAGCGTCGTCTTCCCCACCGACGCCGTGCCGATCGACGTCTCTCGCCACGTCGGCCGCCCCCAGCGCCGCGGCGGCGCCCGCCCATTCGTGCAGCTCTACGACCTCCAGAGCGACCCGAACGAACTGACCAACGTCGCCGACCAGCCGCGGTACGCCGCCGTCCGCCGCGAGTTGTCCGGTCGCCTGCTCGAATGGATGAAGCAGGTCGGCGACCCGATCCTCGACGGCCCCATCGCCACCCCCTACTACCGCAAAGCCATGCAGTCGCTCGCCGACGACGCCGGCGACGAAGCGAAGTAGTCCGCCTGTCGAAAGCCGCCAGGCCGAATGGCGGATGCCACAGATCTCGCGGATCGCACGCTGCGCCACGCTCCCGAACAGCTCCCCCCGCACATTCCTTTGAAACGCCCGATCCCGGGTCCGCCGAAGGCGGGCGAAAGGTCGGGGCTCTTCAGGACGCTCCCGCCCGCCAGCCGGCCGCCCAGCCCGCTTGTCAGAACCTCCCGTTGCAGATAGAATGGTCCCGGAATCACGGGCGTTTAGCTCAGTTGGCTAGAGCGCTTCCCTTACAAGGAAGAGGTCACTGGTTCGAGTCCGGTAACGCCCAGTCGCGTCAGCTCTTGTCGAGGACCCGCCCCCCGGCCGCGGACGTTGTCGCCGTAGGCCGGGGCGGGGCTCGCCCGGCGCTTCGACATGCTGGTTGTGGAGGCGGGGCGGCGGGGCCGTGAACGTGCGGTGAGTGCTCTGTCGCCGATGAATCGACGGGTGCCGTGGCTTGCGAAGCGAAGCGGAGCAACCACGCGGCGACGCCCCCGCGTGGTTGCTCCGCCCCTGTCGGGACTGCGCAAACCACGGCACCCGATCCATCGAAGGATCCCCGACAGAGCGCTAGGACGCCGGCGGGATGAGGTACGGCTTGGCGACGGCGTCGTTGTTGCGGGCCGTCCAGTCGGCCAGCAGGCGGCGATGCCTGTTGAGCTCGTCCCGGCAGGCGGGGCGGGTCGCGAGGTTGGTCATCTCGCCGGGGTCTGC
>Ga0180437_10004409_pt1 | contig 20038 bp, 20 predicted proteins | sample SS_ome_4_FD_132410 | JGI IMG/M metagenome (GOLD analysis project Ga0180437, IMG submission 132410) | Hypersaline lake sediment archaeal communities from the Salton Sea, California, USA - SS_3_D_1 metaG | ecosystem: Environmental > Aquatic > Non-marine Saline and Alkaline > Hypersaline >... | reverse complement strand
TATTGCCGCCTTCTTCCAGGATTTTGAAGCACGGGTGGCCCGGTCCCTGTCCATGCTGGATGCCATCCAGGCGCTCCCTTTTGTGCCTGACGTGGTGAGCCGGGTGGCTACCGCTCGACAGAAAAAAGAGCATTTTGGTCAGGTTGTACCTGTCGAGGACGTGGACAGCATTCTGGACATGGTTGATTCCATCGTCCGGCTGCCCTGCGCCTGCCGCAGCCTGACGACGGGCCGCCGTGAAGCGCGTTATTGCTACGGCCTGGGCGTCGGCGCCAGCGCCACCGACTCGATCAGCCACTTCCCTGACTATGGCGAGAATCTGGAACGGCTGACCCGCGAGGAAGCAAGAGAAGCGATCCACGGGCTGGACCAGGAAGGGCTGGTGCACTCGGTGTGGACGTTTGGCACGCCGTTCATCGGTGGCCTGTGCAACTGCGATCAAGACTGCGTGGCCTACCGCTTGCAGGTGAGCAGTGGCATGATGCAGGTCTTTTTCCCGGCCGAGTACGTGGCGACGGTGGATTGGGATCGATGCACCGGCTGCAAACAATGCCGGGCGCAATGCCCCTTTGGCGCCATTCGTTACACGGCCAGCCAGGACAAGTGTGTCATAGAACCGGCGCTGTGCTACGGCTGCGGACTCTGCCGGGCGGTGTGCAAGCAGGATGCGGTTCGGCTGGAGCCGCGCCGGCGGGTCTTTCGCTGGCAGCGCCGGGCAGGGGCGACCCAGCGCCACAGGGTGACCGTCCAACCTTGTCAAGACGCCCGGAACTGCCGCGCGTGCATCGAGGTCTGCCCATCGCGCGTGTTCGGCATGGTGCCGCGCCAGGAGCGGGCGTCTGGCCTGCGTGCCGGCGATTGGGTCGTGCGCGCCCTGACGCCGTCGCGCTGTACTGGCTGTGCGGCCTGCGTGGACGCCTGCCCCGAAGGCGTGATTGCCGTCGCGTGACAAAAGCGCTTACAGTTCCAGATAGCGTTCAACCTGCGCTGCGATGACGTTCAAGCTGTCTTTCCAAAAGCCGGGTTGGCGGATGTCTATGCCAAAGCGCGCTGCCAGGTCGGCGGGCCTGGCCTCGCCCGTGCTGGCCAGCAGCGCTTTGTATTGTGGCACGAAAGCAGACCCTCTGTGGCGATACACGGCGTACAGCCCCGTGCCAAAGAGGAGCCCAAAGGCATAGGGGTAATTGTAGAACGAGAGACGGGCGGAGTAATAGTGGGGCTTCCAGGCCCACATGTACTTGTTCAGGTACCTTTTATCCAACCCGTCCCCGTAGGTTGCACCCTGGCAGCGAAGCATGATGTCGCAAAAGTCGTCCGCCGAGAGCTCTGCCTTCTCGCGTCTTTCAAAGACCTCTTTCTCAAAGAGGTAGCGGGAGGTAATGTCCACGATGACCTGGGTCGCCTGGATCAGAGATGTCTCCAGGATGGCCAATTCCTCTTCGGCGCTGGCGGCTTGCGCCAGCGTGGCATCGGTGACGATGGTCTGGCAAAAGTTCGACGCCGTTTCGGCCAGCGTCATGGGTGTGATTCTTTGCAGACACGTCTTGCCGGCGCGGCACTCGGTGTGGTAAGCGTGGCCCAGTTCATGGGCGAGGGTGGACACCTGGTTCAGCGAGCCGTCAAAATTGCACAAGACGCGCGACTCGCCCACGCCCGGCAGTGACATGCAGAACGCTCCACCTGTTTTGCCGTCGCGAGGTTCGGCGTCAATCCAGCGGTTGTCGAAAGCGCGCTGAGCGAAATCTGCCAGCCGGCCGGAGAAGGTGCGAAACTGCTCGATGACAAAGTCTCTCGCCTCCTGGAAAGTAAAGCGGCGTTCGACTTTGCCCACCGGAGCAAAGAGGTCCCACCAGGGGAGCGATTCTTTGCCCAGGCGCGCTGCTTTTGCCTTCAAATATCGTCGAAAGAGGGGGAAGGCATCTTGCATCACACCCAACATGGTCTCGAGCGTGTCACGATCAAGGCGCGCCTGATCCAGGGAGGTGTGCAGCGCGTCGACCCGCCCACGGCGCTCGTTCAACGTCGCCACGGCCCCTGTGACGCCGTTCAGAGCGGCGGCCAGTGGTTCCCGTGCCGCCTCCCAGGCAGCCAGTTCCGCTGCGTATGCTCGCTGGCGCACCTCGCCGTCTGGACTGAAGCGCAGGTTCTGCAGGGCGGCCACGGGTAGCTTTTCGACCCGGCCGTCTTTTTCAAAGGGCACGGTGAGCTGGGAGCAGATCACACCGTGCAGCTTTTCCCACGCATTGGCCCCGCTCAGCAAGAGTTCTGCCGCCAGCGTTTCTTCCGCTTCGCTCATCAGGTACTGGCTCTGCTCAGCGGTCTCTTGCAGGTAGAAGGCGTGTTCCTGGGCAGAGCCCTCGTGTGCCAAGACCTGGGGCAGCAGGTCGGTGATGCTGCCTATCCAGCCTTGAAAGCGGATGCGCTGCTGCTGCAGGGGCACGCTCGACATCTCCAGTTCGGACAGAAGACGCTTCGCCGCCGTGTTGTAAGAGTCGGTGGACACGTAGGAGGTGAGATAGGCACGCAAGGTGAGGTACAGTCTCAGCGTGGCATTCACGCGGTCCAAATAGTCGTCGATAATCTCGGCCAACTGCGTTGCGTCTGCCTCAGCCGCCGTGGGTGGAGGTTGGCGGGCAATGTGGTGCTCGGACTGGTAGCGGTCGAGGTCGTCGAGGCGAGCTTTGAGGTCATCCACCGCCTGCGAAAACTCGTCAGATTCCAGGCCGGGATAGACGTTGGACAGGTCCCAGTGGGGCAAGGGCCCCAAGTCATCACTTTTTGGATTCATGCTTTCTCCCTATTGTCGCTTGCGCCGAGTCGGTAGTTGTTCTATAATGTCTGTGTGGCTGGCACGATTACTGTATGTGCGGCGGAGAAACCGGTTTCTGCCCTGGAAGTAGCGTCCGTGGCGGGCGGCGGTCCGCCTGGCGTGATTTTGGGATGGGTTCTGACAACAGATCCTGACGAGGAGGCCTAGATGGGCATCAAGGTTCGGCTGGTAGAAGGCACGCCGGTGATCGTCGGACAGAAGACGCTGACACCGGTCATGCGAGCGTTCACATGGACCAAACGACAGGCCACGGTGCGACAGGACGGCGCGAGCGGTTTTGGCCTCGCTGCCGCGTGGTTGCAGCCGGTGGCTGTCGTGGAGGAGACCCCGGACGGCCAGCGGCGCATTCCGATACGCGATGAAACGAGTCGGGCGATGTTCAGATTGTTGGCCATCGCCCTGGCTGTGCCTGTGTTGTTGGGCCTGTTGGCCTGGCTCGTCAGAGCCAAAGATTGAAGTGCTGACGTGAAAGGTGGTAGCAGATGATGGAACTGAACCGGCTGTTTGACACAGTGGACAGGGTCCAGGAGAACGCGACCGTTGGGGCCGTGTTTGGGCCGCGGACCAGAGTGGGCGAGAAGACGATCTTTCCCATTGGCCGGGTGGCTTATGGCTTTGGCCTGGGGTTCGGTCAGGGCCCGGCACCCACAACGCCCGCGTCCGAAGCGACAGAAGGCGACGAGCCCGAGGTCGCCACTGGCAGTGGCGGCGGCGGTGGGTTGTCCGTCCAGCCACTGGCGGTGCTGGAAGTGACGGCCGAAGAGACAACTCTCAAGCCGATCGTGGACAATGACAAGATCGTCAGGATGGGCATGTGCGTCGGGGCGTGGGTCGTCTTTTGCTTGACCAGGGTGCTGGTCAAGATCTTTGGCCGGCACTAGCTTCCTCTGCTGGTGCTAGGTCATCTTGATGACGATGTCTGTGATCACGTTGGCCGCCTCGTCTCCCCTGTCCGCGCAGTTGCTCAGGTGGCGATAAAGCTCGCGCAGCTTGAGCATGTCCATCACGTGATGAATGTCTTCCGGCCCGTTGAACAGGTCAGCGATGGCCTCGCGGTAGATAAGCTCCATCTGGTTTTCCAGGGCCTTGGCGCGAATGGCGTGATCGCTGGCCACGTGTGGATTTTCTTCGAGGCGCAACATGGCCATATAGATTTCATAGCTCGCCTCCCGCAGCAGTGACACCATGCGCCGTAAAAAGGCGTTGGGCTTAACGTCGAGGATGACCATCTCTTCGACGGTCGTGTAAGCATAGTCTATGACGTCGTCGATGGCACGGGAGAGGGCGGAAATGTCTTCGCGGTCTATGGGCGTGACAAAGGTGCGGTTCAGCTCGTCAATCAAGATGCGCCGGACCTCGTCCGCCTCTTTTTCCAGCAGGCGGATTTGACGCGCTCGCTCGTCGCTGGGTTCTTGCATAAACCCCTCCAGGCATTCCAGCCCTTCCAGCGTCTTGGCTGCATGCTCGACGAGCAAGCGCAGAAATTTGTTCTGTCTTGGCTTAAAGAAATCCTTTATTCCCACCGAATACCTCGCCTCACGGTTATCGTTCGTCTTGTACCCATGCCATTCTAATCTAAAGCGCCGTGAGCCATACCGCAGGGTAGTACAGCAAAGCCGCCATCAACGCACTGACCGGAATCGTGACCACCCAGGCGACGGCAATGTTGCCCGCCACGCCCCAACGCACTTTGCTGAGACGCTCCGCCGAACCCACGCCCAAGATAGAGGAACTGACCACGTGGGTGGTGCTCACCGGGCCGCCCAGCAACGCCGCCCCCATGATGACGGCTGCCGACGTCAATTGTGACGTGAAACCGTGAATGGGTCTGATGGTGTAGAATTTGCCGCCCAGTGTGCGGATGATCCGCCAGCCACCAAAGGCTGTGCCGAGGGCAATCGAGGTGGAGCTCAAGAGGATGACCCACCAGGGCACCTCAAAGCGCGAGAGGTAGCCCGTGGCAACGAGTCCCATGGTGATGATGCCCATGGTCTTTTGGGCGTCGTTCGTGCCGTGGCTGAGTGCCAGCCCCAACGACGTGAGCCACTGGAGCCGCCTGAACAGCGTACTGACCCGGGGAGAAGCGCCTCGCGCCAAAAAGAGCACCAGTTTCATGGCCGCATAGCCTATGGTCAAACCCAGCAGAGGCGAAAAAAAAAGGGCCATGAGGACCTTGCCCAGACCGCTCAGTTGAATATCTCGCAGGCCAAAGCTGACGGCCACAGCCCCCACCAGCCCGCCGATCAGGGCATGGGAGGAACTGGAAGGAATGCCCAGCCACCAGGTAATGATGTTCCACACGATGGCGCTGAGCGTGGCGGCCAGGATCACCGAAACCGTAACCGCCTCGTTGGCGACGACGTCGTGCCCAATCGTCCTGGCCACGGCAACGCCAAACAGAAACGGCGCACAAAAGTGAGCGACGGCGCTCATCAGCAAAGCGAGGCGCGGCGGCAAAGCCCGTGAGGAAATCATGGTGGCGACGACGTTGCTCGAATCGTGAAAGCCGTTAAAAAAGTCAAAGAGCAACGCTATGCCAATCAAGACAACGATTAGAACAGTTGAGGCCATCATCGGACGCTTTCAAGCTGGCGGTCATTGCAGCAAAGATTATCCCCCGGAAAGGGGGTAAATTATACCACATCCGGCAATCCTGTCAATCACCGGCGACCTCCCTGGCCCACTCGAGATCGCGTGGCGAATTGATGTTAAAGAAGGAGAGGTGCCGGGGATCCAGAGTCTCGATCTCTTCCTGCTCCACGTAGCGCACCCGAACCTGGGAGTAGAAGGAGATGACCTTGAGATGATCCTGTTGCAGCAACCGCTCCATGGCTGGCAGACAGGCCTTTGAGTAGAGCGCGTGGAGCGGTTCTACCCCCTGCTCTGTCCGAGGGACGACGACGTCGTATTCCGGGGCCAGGGAGATCATGTAGCGCAGCAAGGAGACATTAAGAAATGGCATGTCGCAAGCGACGACCAGCGCATGCCGGTAGCGCGCTGCCCTCAGGCCAGAGTAGATGCCTCCCAGAGAGCCCTTGCCGGGATAAACGTCGGGCACCGTAGGGTAGCCCAAGTGAGCATACTCGTGAGGGCTGTTGGTCACCAGGATGACTTGCTGGCCAACGACCAATACTTGGTCTATCAGCCTTTCAATAATGGGGCGGCCGCCAACCTCCAGGAAGGCTTTGTTGACGCCCATCCGTTTGCTTTGACCGCCGGCCAAAACGACGCTGCTGATGGCAGGCATGTGGTTTCCTTGTTTCAATCTTTTGCCCTGGCGTGAATGCTGCCAGGATAAGAACGTCCTTACCAGGCCTATCCAGGCCTATGGTAAGGACGTCTTGCGGTCTGTGACGCTCTTTTTTGAGGAGGGCTATCCGCCTTCGACCAGGGCCTTGATGTTGGCCAGGCTCTGCTCCATGCTCTTGGCATTGGCACGTTCGACGACCAGTCTGTCGGCGATTTTGCCCAGCCCGGAACCTGGCACCGTATATTCCATATCGCAAGTCAGGCGAGTGCCTTCGCCCTCGGCCGCGTAGGTCCAGGTCCAGGTGCTGTCAATGCCGCCCGTGGACTCGAGGACGGCTTTTCGAGGGGGATCGAGCGAGACAATCCGGCTGGAGCCGGCGAACTTGATGCCCATCATGTTGTAGGTCCACTCAAAAGAGCTACCTTCCCCCCGCTCGCCTGGAGAGATGTTGCGCACGTCCTCCATGCCGACCATCCACTTGGGGATGCTTTCGAAATCGTAGAACACGTCAAAGACTTGCTGCAACGGGACGTTGACCAAGATGTCCTTCTTGATGCGAGCCATGAGTCTCTCCTTTCGTCTGACACGACAGTGTAACACGTCACCCGCTCGTTCGGCACAGGGTTCGTCGTGAGCGACCGGCCGAACGACCTCCTACCAACCTATTATACCATCACTTGTTTTTTGACGTTTTTTGGCAAGTGTGCCGCCTGACTTTGTCGCAGCACGAAACTAGCCAGGCGCTGCGGCCTGGCGCAAGGATGATCCACGATTCAGCCCACTGGGAGGTAGAGATGTTTACCAGGGGGCATTGGCAAAGAAGGCGATGGTTATGCCTGCAAAGGCAACGATGCACGCGAGGGCAACAATTCCAGCGACGATGATGGCGGCGATCATCACTCTACTTGTGCGGGAATTTCCGTTTGTTTCACTCATGAACGACCTCCTGTCGCAACTTGTGGGCAACTGAATGAACAAAACCATCTCGCCTTGACCGTTCGCATTATACTCCAAAATCTGACCAGGGGCAAGCGAGCCAACTGAGAAACAACATAGTTGTGCATAGCGCTCTGTCTTTCCTCGTTCATGGGCGCTCAAAAAACTGCACATTGTCCCAGTCGGTGGCCTTGGCGTAATACACGCGCACCTTGCCAGTTCCAAAGTGCTCCGCACGTTGGGCAGAGTACTGGACGCCGTAGACTTGTACGTTAAATTCGGGCGAGTTCGGCACAAAGCCGTCGGCAAACATGCGCCTCTGCAGGGCAGCATCGAGGTTGAACTGGATCGCCTGGCGCGCGTCGGCCTCGGCCAGAAGCACTTTTGCCAGTGGTTGTGGCGCTGCTCTCTCCAGGGTGAGCAGCGCCCACACGGTGCTGAGAATGGGCAAGCCTTGATCCTCCCAGCTAGTCTGGGGCCAGGAACCGTCCGCATTCTGGTGCGCCATCAGAACGCCGACAAAGTCCGCAGGTGGCAAAGCTGGCGACTCTTGTTCAAACCAGTCATCGTCGCGCTCGCCGTCTCCGTCTGTGTCTATCCATTCGATATGGCCGTACTCCAAGCCCTTCATCAGGGTGTACATGGCCTGGTAATCAGCGGGCCAATCATCATAGCCCCACCCTTGCTCGGTGTCTGGATCCCGCCAGTGGCGCTCGATGTAGCTCAGGGCTTTCTCGAAGCGCGGCGCGTTGGGACGCTCACCGGCGAAGGCCATCTCGAAGATCAGGTTGCCCGTCGCTAACTCGTTGACCGCGTCGCAAGGCTCCTCGTACCCCGATCCCCCGTGTTCGTCACCTTCGGTGGCACACTGGATGTAGTGAGTCCACACGTCAAGCTCAGCGCGCACCCAGTCGGGAACGGTACAGTCAAAGTGCTGTCCGTACACCAGACCCAGCACGGCGTAGCCAGAGTTCGAGCTGTCTGCCCGCTCACCCTCATTGTCCTGGGCGTCATAGCCCCAACCCCCCTCAGGCCACCCAGAGTCCGCTTGAGCGAAGGCCAGCCAGTCTACTACATCCTGGGCGATCTCCTCGAACGTGTCGAGGGTCTCGTCCTCGTTGTAATCCAGCCCGCCTTCGTTCTGCCTGTCTGGCGTGCCGCTGGCGGCCAGCGCCATCAGACAGATGCCGGTAGTATATGTCTGGTGCTCTCCCGCCGTGTCAAAGTAGATGCCATACCCATTGCCATTGGTATCCGGGTCATCCGCGCTGCCGTTGTGCGACTGCACACTCAGCGTCTGCACGTGGGCATGAGGTTCGCCGAAAATGTACTGCCAGCCGCGGATGACGTTGTCTGAGAAGGGATAGACAGAGTCAAACGGCGAGTTATAACCCAGTTTGTAGGCTCGTTCCTCGAGCACGACCAGGGCAAAGCAGGTCACCGCTGTTTGTTCCCAGTTTCCCCACCTGCCATCCTCTTCCTGCTGGCTGGCCAGCCAGTCAACTCCGCTGGCTGTTGCTTCTTCGATCTGATCTTCGGAGGCCGTGTTTGCAGCCCGCACAAAGGTTGCGTAACTTCCGGCTAGCACCGCGGCGCTCATGGCCGCGATGATCAGCAGTCCAACCAAAGTCTTGCTTTTCATGGTTTGTCCCCCCTCATCATCCTGATGTGGCGGACGCCAGTCCTGGCGTCCGGGTCAGATAGCCGCCGCCCTAAAAAGTGCGCACTGGACTCACCCCCTTTACAAGAGAAGCCAACCGCCCAACCTACGGCGCTGCTGCCAGCGATCGAAAACTGAGCAGCTTTTGCTGCTTCTCGTCCCACAGGTTCATCCGGAGGGATTTGAGGCTACTGAGGATAGTGAGCGGCTCGACCGCTTGAAAGGCAGGGACCTCAGCGTAACACTGCTGCAGGTTGTAATTGGGAATGCGCGGTCGAACGTGGTGGATGTGGTGCAGGCCAATGTTGCCCGTAAACCACTGCACTAGCCTGGGCAACTTGTAATAGGAGCTGCCCTCCAACGCCGCTGTCATCGGGTCCCACACCTCATGGCGGGCCCAATACACTCCCTCAAACTGGTGCTGGACGTAAAAGAGCCACACGCCGATGGCACCGGCAATGATCATGACCGGCAACTGGACGAGGGCGTAAGCCCGGAAGCCGATGGTCAAGCTCGTCAGTCCGATGATGGCCAAGATTGCCAGATTGGTGAATATCACGCTGTAGCGCTCGCGCTTCCTGGCTCCCCGGTGAGAGAATCGCTGGGCAAGGAAGAACACAAACGCAGGCCCCAGTCCGAACATGACGAGGGGATGGCGAAAGAACCGGTAGGCGATCTGCTTCAGCCTGGGCGCTGCTAGATACTCCTCCACCGTCAGCGTCCAGACGTCGCCCCCGCCGCGGCGATCCAGGTCACCGGCCGTGGCGTGATGCCCAGCGTGGGCACGCCGCCAGTCTTCGTACGGCGTGAAGGTCAATATGCCGGTGACGTAGCCCAGGATCGTGTTTGCCCGCCGCGAGGCGAAAAAAGAGCCGTGGCAGCAGTCGTGGAAAAAGATAAAAATGCGCACCAGCAGGCCGGCTGCCACCGCGGCCAACGCCAGGGTGAGCCAGTACGAATAACCCAATTGAACGGTGCGGACCATCAGCACCCACAGGGCCAAGTAAGGGACAAAGGTGTTGACCAGTTGCCAGATCGCTGTGCGGAGGTTCGGCTGCGAGTATTTCGAGACGGCCTGGTACCAGGCTGGCTTGGCCTTGACGGCACTTGCTTGAACAGACATGTCGCGCCTCCTTTGCACTTGTCCAGAAATAACACCTCATTTTTGAGTGCGTTTTACACTGTACTGGGCGTACAGCACAGTGCGCCTGATTTCAGACCCAAAGTGCGAAGTTAATAATGGACAAGTACTTTGCTGCTGCTCAACGTGAACCCCGCCCTCGGAGGTCACCGTAGCCGTCGCATTTCCCTGGCGCGCATGCCGTGGATGGGTGCAGTGAAGCTCTAGGCGAGAAACGCCTTGACCGCCCCAAGGATAAATTTGCCGCTAAAGAACAGAAGAAAAACACCGCTCATGGCGAAAACGATCTTTTGGAACTTTTGTCCAAAGAATCGTCCGCCTTTGAACGATAGCGCCGAGAGGAAATAAGACCACAAAAAGTCACACAGCCAATGAAGCAGGGCGAAAATCAGAAAGCCCAGGATGCCAAAGCTAACGGCACGCAGAATGAGAGCCGTTCCGACGGTCGCCCACCAGATGAGAAAGTAGGGATTGCCTACACTGAGCACGATCCCAGCTACGAGGGGAGAGCGGGTGTATAGGGTTAGATTGACTTCGACCTGTTTGACACTATGAAACATGCCCACACCCATCACCAGGAGGAGCAGTCCCCCCACAAAGGCAATGACGGCCTCTACGTAGGACAGGTTGAGCAGATAGCCAAAGCCGTAAAATAAGGCTATCATGAGCGGGAATTCGACGATGCCGTGGCCTATGGCCACCCACGCGCCAGCGTGGGGAGATTCGCTTCCTTTTCCCACCGCCACGGCCGTTACCGGGCCGGGGGCCATCACACCAGATAGGGAAATCACCACTGCTTCGAGAAGAAAGGTCAAAAGAGGCATGTTCTGTCCTTCACCGGGTCGTTTTCGAGAGCTGTTTCATGCCATAGCAACCGACCGTATTGTACTCCCGAAGCGAATCAGGTGCAAATGCGCGGCGAGACCTCTGAAGGACAAGAAAGGAGGGCCAGCGGAGCTGAGGTGCTGGCCCTGGGTGAGCTCGAGCCGATGATTGAAATCACCGGCTGGGAAAAAGCGCGTTCAAACGGACTGAAAAGCGGGGTTCAGAGGTGCTCCGTGAACTCGCCCACCGCTGGCTGCGCCAGACGTGCAAAGTCGTCGTAGGCGACCTTTATGGTGTGCCGGTGCGTGCCGACCCGGAAAATGATGTTCTCTTCCTCCGTCAAGGTCCGATCGACATAGACCGGCACGTCGTAGAGATTGCCAAAGGGCGGCATCGCCCCGGTCGCGCAGTCGGGGAAGAGGTCAGCGAATTTCTCTTCCCTGGCCAGGCTGGCCTTCTTTGCTCCGAGCAAGGCGCGCACCTGGACAAAGTTCAGGCGGCGGGAAGCTGGGACGACGAGCATGACCATTTTCCCGTCGGCCTTGACGACGACGACTTTGGCGACCTGCCGGCCGGGCACGTGGAGCGCGGCAGCCACCTCCGGCATCGTAAAGGCCTGGGTGTGGGTCATGGTCTCGAAAGGAACGTCGTTGTCGCGCAGGTACTGCTCCAGTCGCTCTCTGCAGTCCATGTTACCAACTCCTTTCGTCAACTTTTTCCACTGGTTCCGATCTTTCGCTTTACCAGGTGTTAGAGACGGTCGGCGTAGGCGTCGGTGTGCAAGTGGGAGGTAGTGTCGGGATGGGTAAAATCTGGGACAGCAGGTTGTTGTTTTCGTTACTCTCTGTCACCTGGAGGGCCGCATCGACCAAGGCTGTGTTTTCTCCAGGGTACACGTATTTGGGGATCCACAGGATATCTGTCTGTCCGGCGCGCAACCCTGAGGCGACGCTTTTCTGAGCGCCGTTCACGTCAACGACAAACGGTCCGGCGTCTGCAAGGCCGGCGTTTTCGAACCAAACTCGGACACCGAGTTGGGTCGACAGGTAGTCACAGGCACCTCCTGTCTCCAAAGCGATGCCCATACCGTTGACGGTCAAATCAGGAAGGCTTGGCGAGGTGGGCGCAGACAGTCTTAGAATGATCGGTAGGTGGAGCGCCATTGGTGTTGGCGTCGACGTGGATGCTGGCGCAGGCGAGAACGCAGTAGTGAACTGCGCTCGTAAGAACGCGAGCGACAGAAGAAGAACCAGACAGGCAACTGGAGGGACGATAGTCGGGAATCGTTTGATCACAGAGGTCACTCCCGTCAACCACCTGAGGCGGCCTGCCGGGCGATTGACAGACAGCCGGCCACCGGCCAGGATCGATCCCTGTGCAGTGATCGGCTGTCAATCGCTCACGCTACACTCCTCGGCGTACTAGGGCTGCGACGGTTCTACACTCGATTCATACACCTATCATACCACAAAACGGGACAAAATTCAATGGGTGTTTTAGAGACCTGACCGTGTCAGGCGGTCTGCTGGGTGTAGACCTGGTAGGCGTCGCCGACGGTGTTCACCTCCCAGGCGGCGTTCAGAGGTATGTTGATGCCCATCTCTTCCATGCGCAGCATCAGATCTACCAACTGGATGGAGTCGGCGAATAGATCATCTGTGAATGATGCCTCGCGGATGACTTGATCCTCCTCCACTTGCGGTTCCTGGGCAACGATTCGCCTGAATGCTTCGAAGGGGAGGGGATCGTTATTCGGGTTTTCTGTCATGGTGACTCACCTCCTCGATCTTGTGCTGCCCGGCGCAGTCTGAACTTTTGTGGCTTGCCCGTTCCTGAGCGCGGAAAGTCGGTCACGAATCGCACACGGCCCGGGATCTTGTAGGGTTCTAGCAAGGGTGAGTTGTCAAAGTCAAGTCACATTTTGAGGCCTCAAAAAAAGAGCTGTAATTGCATTGGAGCGAGAAGGGGCGGACCTGGACGGATCGTCGCACGGGCCGAAATCATGACGATTTACGTCATGATTTTGTGGTATAATAAGGCTACACATTGCGGTTACCGTACGGCGTGAAACCGCGATGTGGAAATCGCGGCTACGGATTCTGGCCACGCTGAAATGATGTGGGGTGAAATCGCGATGTGGAAATCGCGGCTACGGGTTTTGGCCACGTTCATATGATGTAGTGAAACCGCGATGTGGAAATCGCGGCTACAGATTTTGGCCAAGCCCATGGGATGGGTGGGGCCTGAGCACCTACTTGGAGAGAAGGACATGAGCAACGTCGCCACGCGTTTGTTGTCGCTCATCTTGCTGCTGCAGTCGAGATCGAGTTGGAAGGCCTGTGAACTGGCCGTCGAATTGAACGTCTCAGAGCGAACGGTGCATCGCTACATGACAATGCTGGAGGAGATGGGCATCCCCATCTATGCGGAGCGGGGACGATACGGCGGCTTTTCACTGGTGCGGGGCTACAAGTTGCCGCCGCTGCTCTTCACTGCGGAAGAGGCGACGGTGCTGTACATGGGTGCCAACCTGGTCAGTGAGGTGTGGGGACAGACGTATGACGCCGCGGTCACGGGCGTCACCGCCAAGCTGGACAACGTCTTGCCCGACGACTTGCGCCAGGAGGTGGCCCGCGCCCAGCAGAGCCTGGTCGTCGGTGGCCTGACCCGCATGGATTACCGCCCCTGGGAGCCGACGATTCACACGCTGCGCCAGTGCATTGGGGAGCGGCATTGCGTGCGCCTGCTATATAGGGGCTTTGCCCGCCTGGAGGACACCGACCGGGTGGTGGATCCTTACGCGCTGACGTTCCAGTGGGGGCTGTGGTACCTAGTCGGTTTCTGTCACCTGCGGCAGGATATGCGGACGTTCCGGGTGGACCGCATCCGGCAGATCGTATCGCTGGAAGATCAGTTCATGGTACCGCGCGACTTTTCGGTGCGGGACCATCTGGCGGGCAGCACGCGCTTTGAACCTGCCTACACGGTCGTCGTACGTCTGGAGGCCAGCGTGGGCCCTCAGGTGCGGGAGAGGCACGGCCATTGGATGGACATCACCGACCAAGACGACGGTGCGATCACCACGCGCTTTGGCGTGGCCGGACTGGACTGGGCGACCGGCTGGGTGTTGAGGCAAGGTCCGGCGGCGAAAGCCCTACAGCCACCAGAGTTGGTCGCGCGGGTGCGGGCGGCGGCAGAGGGAATCGTGCAGCGGTACAAGGATTAGATGCTGTTGTACGTCATCGCGTCGAGCGACGGATCGCGTCCAGCGTGGCCCGCGCGTCCGGGACGAAGCCGAAAAAGCCCTCAAGCTTTTCGCAGGCATAGTTGTCGCAGTGGGCGCAGTTGGCGACGCCCCGCACCACGCCACAGGCGCGGATCTCGCACTCGGAGCAGTGGCTGCAGTGTCGCCCCTCATTGCCGAGGCAGCCGTCACAGATGACGGACTCGACGGTGATGTCTGGCGCGTTGTACTCTTGCCGCCATTGGGCGGCCACCTGCTCCAGCGCGGCGCGATCGTCTGCCTGGGTGGCGATGTAGGCCGGGCAGTCGGTGCATACCAGTCCGCAGTAGGCAATGATTTTGTCCATCAGGTTTTCTCCTTTAGTCGAACGCCCTACGGTCTCTTATCCAATTGCTTCGAACAGTTCTATGGCCTGCCTCATCCTCGAGATCACATCCACGCCGAAGGGACAGCGCTCGACGCATGCGCCACATTCGGTGCAGGCCGAAGCCGTCACCGGAAGCGCGTCGTACGCCATGCGTAGCCCCTCAGCAAGGCCCTGTTGTGCAGTATCAAGGAGGCGGTTGATCTGCCCAATATCGATCACGGCTGGACAGGGCAGGCAATGGTTGCAGTATACGCACTCTCCCTCGACGACCTGGCCAAAATGGCTGATAATGGGGCTGTAATCCCGCTCCGCGCCGGTCGCTTCCAACGTATGAAGCGCGGCCAGCAGTTCACCTCTGTCCTTGACGCCGGGGACGGCCGCGGAAACGCCGACCTGTGCAAGTACGTAGCTGAGGCAGTGGACCGGCGTTATCTGAGTTGCGATCTTTTGCTTGTAGCTTTTGCCGCCGGTCTGGTACCTGGCCAGGCGAACCGTGGCCTTGTGCAGCAGTTTGCCGCCGGCAAAGGGTTTCATCGCCACCAGGCCGACCCCTCGACTGGCGCACAGGCTGAGTAGTTCCTTTCTGCCGGGCATGGCGTTGCCGGCCAGGTTGACCGGAAACATGAGCACGTCAATCACCCCACTCTCGACTGCCTCCGTCGCCACGGCGATGTCGTGCGCGCTCAGGCCGATGAACCGCGCTTTGCCCTCCTGCTGGACGCGGCGGGCGAGGTCGAGCAACCCCCCGGGCTTTGTTATGCTCTCATAGTCTTTGAGCGTGTTAAAGTTGTGGAGGAACAGAATGTCTATGTGATCCGTTCCCAGCCTTGAGAGGAGGTCGAGGAAAAACGGTTCGCTCTTTTTCACGCTTCGCGTTTTCAAGTACTGCCCATCCTTTTCCGTGGCACCTAAATGCCCGGTCAGGATGACGCGCTCCCTGCGTCCTTGCAGCGCTGCCGCAAAGCTGTCGCGGTATTCGGGGAAGGGGAAAAGCAGGTCAATGTAATTCACGCCGCGGTCAACGGCCTCGTGGACAACCGAGACCACCGTCTCGCGTGGCTGGCCGTTGAGGTATTCTGTTCCCAGCCCGATGACGCTCACGTCGAGACCTGTCCTGCCGAGCTTTCGGAACTCCATGGTCAAGTTACTCCTTCGAGTCTGTGAGGTTAATTGTTCTCACCGTATCCTCCGTTGCCCTGCCCTTCGAGCAAGAGGGTCCCTGGCTGGCCGTATCGCTGCAACTGCTCCCCCAGGGCGACCAATAGACGGCCTACCTGGCACAACAGCCAGCAACCCTGACGAGGCAGCCAGCCGCGCTTATCTATCCCAGCCTCGCGCAGCAGGCGACGCCTCTCACGCCGGCGGGCTACCTCCTGAATATTCATGTCCATCAGTACTTTGGCCAAGTACCAGCTATCGTAGAACATCTGTCATCCTCCTGGTACTCTTGGGAATCGTCCAAACTTTTTTTCAGCCAGGCGTTTCAACGCTCGGCGCCGAGCCAGATGAACTTGCCAATGTGCGCTGCAAAAACTGGCCGGTGTAGCTGTGTGACACCTGCGCCACCGACTCGGGTACTCCTTGAGCGACGATGTAACCTCCGGCGTCGCCCCCCTCCGGCCCCAGGTCAACGATCCAGTCGGCCGTCTTGATCACGTCCAGGTTGTGCTCGATGACAATGACGGTGTTGCCGGCGTCGGTCAGGCGGTGGAGCACGTCCAGCAGTTTTTGGATATCGGCAAAGTGCAGGCCGGTAGTCGGCTCATCGAGGATGTAGACCGTGTCACCGGTGGACGCGCGAGCGAGTTCCTTGGACAGCTTGACGCGCTGCGCCTCGCCGCCAGACAGCGTGGTGGCGCTCTGGCCCAGCTTGACGTAGCCCAGCCCGACGTCGGCCAGTGTCTGGAGAATGCGCTTTACCTTGGGCACGTTGTCAAAGAACGCCAGTGCCTCGTCGACGTCCATGTCCAACACAGCGGCGATGTTCTTGTCTTTGTAGTGCACTTGCAGCGTCTCCCGGTTGAAGCGCGACCCCTTGCAGACGTTGCACGTCACCCATACGTCGGGCAGGAAATGCATCTCCACTTTCTTCTTGCCGTGACCCTTGCACGCCTCGCAGCGGCCGCCCTTCACGTTGAAGCTGAACCGGCCTGCCTTGTAACCGCGCGTCCTGGCCTCGGGCGTCATGGCGAAAAGTTCGCGGATGAGCGTCATCACCTGCACATAGGTCGCCGGGTTGGAACGTGGCGTGCGCCCGATGGGGGACTGGGTGATGTTGATCACCTTGTCCACGTGCTCCAGCCCTTCGACGCGGTCGTGTTCGCCGGGTTTTTGCGTGGCGCCGTGCAGCACCCGGGCCAGTGCCGGGTAGAGCGTCTGCGCCACGAGCGACGACTTGCCGCTGCCGGAGACGCCGGTGACGCAGGTAAAGAGCCCCAACGGAAAGTGAACCTCGAGGCTCTTGAGGTTGTTCTGCCGGGCGCCGACGACGGTGAGCCACTGGCCGTTCGTCGGCCGGCGCTGGCCGTTCGGCGACGTCACTTCCAACTCTTTGCGCAGGTAGCGCCCCGTCAGCGAGTCGGGGTGCTCGACGATGGCCTGCAACGGGCCAGAGGCGGTCACCCAGCCGCCGTTGACCCCCGCCCCCGGCCCCAGGTCCACGATCCAGTCGGCGGTGCGCATCGTCTCCTCGTCGTGCTCGACGACGAGGACGGTGTTGCCCATGTCGCGCAACTGCTCGAGTGTGTCGAGCAGGCGGCGGTTGTCGCGCTGGTGCAGGCCGATGCTGGGCTCATCCAGGATGTAGAGCACGCCGACCAGCCCGCAGCCGATCTGGCTGGCCAGCCGGATGCGCTGTCCCTCGCCGCCGGAGAGCGTCGGCGCAGGACGGTCCAGCGTCAGGTAGTGCAACCCGACGTTCATCAGGAACTGGAGTCGTTGTTGAATCTCCTTCAATACCTCTTCGGCGATCTCTATCTGCGCGGGGGACATGTGCGGCCACAGACCCTCGACCCACTTGAGCACTTCGCCGATGCTCAAGGCGGTCACTCTGTCGATCGTCTCGCCACCCATGGTCACAGCGGCGCTTTCGGGGCGCAGGCGGCGGCCGTGGCAGGTGGGACAGGTCTGCTGGCTCATAAAGCTGGTATACCACCGGCGCATGTATTCGGACTTTGTCTGGCGATAGCGGCGACGGGTCGAGTTGAGGGTGCCCTCGTATTCCCATTCGCCTTGCCACGAAGCTCGCTCGCTTGCCGATTGCCAGGTCACTTTGACACCGCCGTACAGAATGACCTGCTGGCATTCGCGCGGCAGATCGCGCCACGGCGTATCAAAGTCCTGGCCAAACTGTTCGACGATCTGCTGGGCTATCTTGTACGTTCCGCTGGATCTCTTTTTGCCCAACTCTCCCCAGGTACGCACGCCGCCTTCGTGTAGGCTCTTGTCGGGGTCGACAAAGCGGTCGGGGTCGAACTCGACCTTGGTGCCCAGACCGTTGCACGTGGGGCACATGCCCAGCGGCGAGTTAAAGCTGAACATGGCTGGCGTCAGCTCGGGGAAGCTCAGGCCGCACGCAGGGCACGCATTCTGCTCGGAGAGAAGCCACTCGTCGCCGTTCCCACGGTCAACGACGACCAGGCCGTCGCCCAGGCGCAGAGCCGTTTCGACCGAGTCGGTGAGGCGGCTGAGGTAGTCGGTTGGGAGGGGGGATGGTGGGTCAGGGTCAGTTAGCTGGTCGGGCACGACGAGTCTGTCTACGACGAGTTCGATGTTGTGTTTCTTTTTCTTGTCGAGTTCGATCGTGTCGTCCAGATCCCGAACCTGGCCATCCACCCTCGCTCGAGAAAAGCCATCCGCGCGGGCCTGGGCGAAAAGGTCCTGGAAGGTGCCTTTGCGGTTACGGGCCAGCGGAGCGAGTACTTGAAAGCGCGCACCGGCCGGCAGCGCTGCCACCCGTTCGACGATCTCTTGTGCCGACTGGGCGTGTACCTCGCGGCCGCAGCCCGGGCAGTGCGGCGTGCCGACGCGGGCATAGAGCACCCGCAGGTAGTCATAGATCTCGGTGACGGTGGCGACCGTCGAGCGAGGGTTCTTGCTGACCGCCTTTTGCTCGATGGCGATGGCCGGGCTGAGGCCGCCGATGAAATCGACTCGGGGCTTTTCCATCTGGGCGATGAACTGGCGGGCATAGGCCGAGAGAGACTCGACATAACGGCGTTGGCCCTCGGCGTAGAGTGTGTCGAAGGCGAGCGACGATTTGCCGCTGCCGGAGACGCCGGTGATGACCACCAGCTTGAAACGGGGCAGCGTCAGGTCAATGTTCTTGAGATTGTGTTCCTTGGCTCCACGGATGACGATCTTGTCGTGGTACATGGTGCGTATGGCTCTCTCCAAAGTGACTCAAGTGGAGGGTAATGGCTGGGCGTCAAGCGACACGTCTAGTATACCACCAATACCTGTCAGATCAAGTCATATTTATGTAGGAATATGGCATGAATCTAGAAAATTTGTTCGATTTTCCCCGGCAAGCTGGGGCGTCCAGCGGGCGGTTTGAGAAGAAGGTTTGCTCGACGCTCGTATCAAGTTGCGTTGGGTATCACTCTCTGATATACTGTGCAGCCAGTGGGGTAGGGCTAGAGCCAAATTGGGATTAAAGTGCACAAAGCACTTGTCCAGAAGTAACACCGCATTTTTGAGTGTGTTTTACACTGTACTGGGCGTACAGCACAGTGCGCCTGATTTCAGACCCAAAGTGCGAAGTTAATATGGACAAGTACAAAGGAGTCTGATATGGTTTCTCTGGCGCACGTTGAACTGCCGGATTTTGGCGATGAGGTCAGAACGCCGGTCATCGGTACAGCCGAGTATGAGGGGCGGCTGGAAATGACGGTTGAGCGGATGAAAGAATCTGGCTTGCAGTTCCTCGTCGTGTATGCGGATCGCGAGCACTCGGCAAACATGAGTTATCTTATTGGGTTTGATCCCCGCTTTGAAGAGGCGGTCCTTCTTCTTGACGCCACAGGGAATCGGTTGCTCCTGGTGGGGAATGAGTGTCTGGGCTATCTGCCTGATCCGGCGCTAAAGTGCCGGGTCGAGTTGTTTCAGGAGTTCAGTCTGCCGGGACAGCAGCGGGATGATTCGGCGCCGCTGCGGCGCATCGTCTCAGACTTTGGCGTTGGCAGGGGCGCGACCGTGGGGTGCGTGGGGTGGAAGTACTTTGCCGGTCAGAACGTTGACGATGCGGCACATGCCATGGAGGTGCCGAGCTACCTCGTGGACCTGGTGCGGGATCTGGTCGAGGACCGGCAGGCCGTGACCAATGCCACGCATCTGTTTATCCATCCCGATAGCGGCCTCCGGATCGTCAATGCTGTGGATCAGATCGCGCGCTTTGAATATGCGGCCATCAAGACCTCGCAGGGCATCTTTTCGGCGGTCACGGCTATCAGAGAAGGGGTTGCAGAAAAGGAATTGGAACGGCATTTTTGGGGTGGCGGACTGCCGCGTTCCTGCCACCCGATGATCAGTTTTGGCGAGAAGGTACGCCGGGGATTGTCAAGCCCGTCGGACAACGTGGCGCATGTGGGTGACGCCTTTGTCATGGCCTTCGGCGTCGCGGGAGGCTTGACCTGCCGGGCCGGGGTCGTGGCGCGAGGACCTGAAGATCTGCCCGACGACATAGGCGAGTTTTACCAGAAGTTGGCCGCCAACTATTTTCAAGTGGTCGCGAGGTGGTACGAGTCGGTCAAGGTGGGCGCCATCGCGGGTGACGTTTTTGCAGCCG
>Ga0180437_10004408_pt1 | contig 20042 bp, 20 predicted proteins | sample SS_ome_4_FD_132410 | JGI IMG/M metagenome (GOLD analysis project Ga0180437, IMG submission 132410) | Hypersaline lake sediment archaeal communities from the Salton Sea, California, USA - SS_3_D_1 metaG | ecosystem: Environmental > Aquatic > Non-marine Saline and Alkaline > Hypersaline >... | reverse complement strand
GTGCGCGGTGGGCTGCTGTGGAGCGTGGCCGCCACCGGCGCAGGCACAGCGGCGCTGCTGGCTGTGGCGGCTGTGGCCATCTCCCGGCGGGGCGAGAAAGGGCTGGCCTCCCTCAAGCGCGCCAGGGGAAATCCCGCCAAAGCTCCCCACCACAGAGAGGTCGAGGACGCCGAGACAAAATGAGCGTCGGAAGAAGCAGCTCACTTTTGCGCCACGATAGCCATCAAGTCGGCCTGTGACTCGTCTTCTGCCCCCATCAGGGAGGGAAAGAAGGCCACGTCGTGGAAGCCAGATTCGATCAGGGTGGCGCGATACGCCGCGTCGGTATGGGCCTGGAAGCTCTGGGCGTAGGGCATCACCTCCCCGGTGGCCGCATCCACAATCAAATAGCGCACCGTCGTGGCGTTGGTGCCGGCGTGCCAAAAGCTCTCCTTCAGGCAAAGGTGGGGTTTGTCCGAGAAAAGGCCTACCTGAACGGCGTACCAGGAGGGCGGCCGCTCTCCGATCTGGCGCACGGCGGCAAAGGTGTGCGGCTCCAGCAGGAGCAGTCCGCTGCCGGCGAGGGCGCGGTGAGCTTTATGGAGGATGGCCGTCGCGTCGGCCGGACGGAAGACGTTGAACTCGCCATATATCAGCATCGCCAGCCCAAAGCCCGTCCCATACTCGGCCGCGCGAATGTCCTCCTGCAGGTACGTGCAGGGCAGCCCCTCTGCCTCGGCCGCCTCGACGGCGTAGGCTATCGAGGCCGGAGAATAATCAATGCCCAGACAAGTGTGTCCCAACCTGGCCAGCCGGCTGGCATAGAGGCCGGGGCCGCAGCCCAGGTCCAGGATTTTCGTCGGCCTACCCGACAGCAGGTGGCCGTGGATCCAGGCGACGTGGCGATCGATCTTGTCGAAACGGCGGCTGGCCGCGTCGTGATCCTGGCTCAGGTGTTCGGCGAGCATCCTGCGGCTGAAGCCGGGATCGTGCCACGGGATGTTGTCCCCTTCACTCCAGGGCTCGGGCATGGCCGAGCGACTTACCAGGTCGAGCAGGTGCATGGCTATCCCCTCTCTCTGACTGTGTCGTCAACAAAGCGACGCAGGACGATTATAACTGATTTCGGCCCCCGCGTCCACCACAGAAAACCCCAAGACGTAGGGCGGGTTGGCTACCCGCCCCAACCTCCCATCTGTGACGCACAGCGCGAAAGCAAAGTGCGGCAGGTTGGCTACCCGCCCCAACCCCCCGTCCGTGAGGCAGGGTGAAAGCGAGAGTTGAGATTTAAGGCAAAGTCGGTTATAATGGTAACAACAGGCACAACAACGAACCTGGGGATGGAACGAACTCTTGAAGACTGGTGACTCGAAAGAGTGAAAGAAGGGAGGGAGGACATGCGTTTTATCAACCATCTGATCTTTCTGGGGGCCTTGCTGGGGGGCGTCGTCTTTGCTGCCGTCAACTGGCGCTGGCTGTGGACGTTTACCCACGTCAACTTTTACTTTGGCACGGCGCCGGTGCCGCTGAACCTGATCGTCCTGGCCAGTTGCCTGGGGGTGCTCTTTTTGCAGTGGCTGGTCGTGCAGGGGGCCTGGATCTTTCGCCACAAAAAGCTGGATCGGGCGGAAAAAGAGATCACCCGGCTGAAGGCTCGATTGTACGACCTGACCGAGGGCTCGCTGCTGGACGACATCAAGGCCTCCATCACCGAGGCGCGCAAAGAGTTGCGCGATGACATCAAATGGCTGGCAACCCAGCCGTACTACAACACGGCGGCGCAACTGACAGAGGGGCAACACGAGCAGCGGGAAGCACCACCGTTGCTGAGGGAAGGTGGGGAGTAAGTAAAAGGGAAAGAGGGGGGTGATCTATAAGCAGATGCGGCTAACAGCTTAAAGCCTGACGTTTGGCGCACGATAGACGCAAGCTTGGAAAGGAGTTGTTCTATGGACGGAATTGGTGTTTCCCTGCGCCGGGGGTGGAACGCGCTGCTGCTCAAGGATGAGGCCTACGAGGAGATGCGAGAAGCGGCCAACCCGTTCCTCCAGGGGTTGATCATGATCGTCGTCATCGGCCTGGTCATCGCGCTGCTCAACCTCATCGGCACGGGCCTCGAGTGGGCCAGCATCCCCAACATGGGCGAGATCAGGGACACGGTCTTTCGCTACATGACGCAGATGCCGTGGTACAAAGAGTTGCTGCGCGACGTGCCCGACTTTCCTGAAACGTTCCGCTGGTGGTACGACTTGAGCTGGCAGATCTTCCCGCGGACCTTTGGCGCGCCGGACCTGGCCACGGCCGGCGTGGGGGTCATTGGCACGCCGCTGAGCCTGGTCGTTCGCTGGATCGCCTACGGACTGCTGGCCTACATGGCCGCCCGCATCCTGGGCGGGAGCGGTGACCTGAGCCAGACGCTGGGCGTGCTGGCCCTGGCCGTCGCCCCGCAGGCGCTGCGGGCTCTCACCCTGCTGCCCTTCCTGGAGCTGGGCGGCCTGGTCAGGGTGTGGGGGGTGCTGTGCGCCTACATGGGGCTGAAAACGGCCCACAAGCTCTCCTGGGGGCGGGCCGTCTGGGCAACGCTGCTGCCCTACCTGCTGGTTGTGGCCATCCTGATCCTGACAGGCTGCCTGGGCACGGCCATCCTGGGCGCGGTGGCGAGAGGAGGGTAACCATGAGCAACGTGTTGAGCGTCCTGGCTAAAACGGTCATCCTTGACGATGCGGCCTACCGGGAATGGCGCGACCGGCCCAACCCCTTCCTAAGAGGGATGGCGCTGATCGTCGTCATCTCGCTCGTGGCCGGCCTGGCCACCTTTGGCATCAGCCTGGCCGACAAGGTCAAGCCGATTGACGTGGCCCAGGTCGAGGAGGCCATGAGGAGAGGCTTTGAGGAATCGCTCCGCTGGAACCCAGGCTGGCAGGCGATGGACCCCAAGATGCGCAAGATGGCCGAGGAACAGATGGACGTGATCGTCGAGATGGTCATCGACATGGTTCGGATCGGAACGCCGCTGCCCCGGGGCGTTAGCGGCTTCTTTGAGGCGTTAGGTGCCTTCCTGTCCCGCGCGACAGGCGCGCTGGCTGGCTGGCTCTTCTACGGCGCGCTGGTCCTCGTCGCCGTCAACCTGCTGGGCGGCGCGGCCAGGCTGCCAGGCTTTTTGGGCAGCGTGTCGCTATACGTCATCCCCGGCTTGCTGGGGCTGCTGGGCTGGGTCCCCTGCCTGGGTCCCTTGCTGGGGCTGGTCGCCTGGATCTGGGGCGTCGTCATGTACGTCAAGGCGGTCTCGGTCGCCTCGGGTTTAGACACCGGCCGATCGGTGCTGGCCACGTTCGCGCCAGCGATCGTCATCCTTGCGCTGGGCCTGGCGCTGACCACCCTGTGGATCGTCTGGCTGGTCATCGTCTTCTGAAATGGGTTTGTCGGGCCGTCCACACATTAGTGATGCGTGGTGCGTGGACGGCCCACGGCACTCTCAACCATGGGCAGATCGACCGTGCCCCCTATGCTCAAACAATACCGCGCGTTGAAGGCCCGCTACCCCGACGCGCTGCTGCTCTTCCGGCTGGGTGACTTTTACGAGCTGTTTGACGAGGATGCCAGAGTCGCCGCCCGGGAACTGGCGATCGTACTCACCTCGCGCCGTTTCTCCAAAGAGATCCGCCTGCCGATGTGTGGCGTGCCCTACCGGCGGGTCACGGCCTACGTGGGCCGCCTCATCGAGCGTGGCCACAAGGTGGCCATCGCCGAACAGATGGAGGACGCGCGCCAGGTCAAGGGGCTGGTGCGGCGGGAGGTGGTGCGTGTCGTCACGCCCGGTACGGTCGTCGAAGAGGCGCTGCTGCCAGACAAGGCGGAGAATTACCTGGTCGCCCTGGCCGCCGGCCACAAGGGGGGCTATGGCCTGGCCGCCGTGGACCTCTCAACAGGCGAGTTTGCTGCCGCCCAGACCGACGACTGGCCCGCGCTGCTGGAAGAACTGGGCCGCCTGCAGCCCCGCGAGTACGTGTTGCCCGCCCGTCTGGCCGCCGACGAGGCGTTCACGGCGCCACTAAGGGCCGTGCGACCGGCGCGGTTCTCGCCGCTGGACGAGGCGCACTTTGCCCCGGAAACGGCCCGGCGGCGGCTACAGGCCCACTTTGGCGTCGCCTCGCTGGAGGCCTATGGCTGCGAAGGGCAGCCCCTGGCAACGAGCGCCGCCGGGGCGGCGCTGGCCTACCTGCAGGGTAGCCAGCTCTCCGACCTGCGCCACCTGCGGCGGCTGACGACCTATTCGCTGGCCAATTTCCTGAGCCTGGACAGCGTCACCCGCCGCAACCTGGAGCTGACCCGCACGCTGCGCGAAGGCCGCGCGCCGGGCAGCCTCTTTTGGGCGCTCGACGCCACGGTGACAGCGATGGGTGCGCGGCTGCTGCGCCGCTGGATCCAGCAGCCGCTGCTGGATCGGGGAGGCATCGATGCCCGCCTGGAAGCGGTGGAAAACTTGGTGAACGACCACTTTTTGCGGGCCGACCTGCGCAAACTCCTCGATGGGCTGTACGACGTCGAGCGGCTGGTGGGGCGCATCGGCTTTGGCAACGCCAACGCCCGCGACCTGGTCGCGCTGCGGGCCGTGTTGGATCGGCTGCCGGACGTAAAAGCCCGGCTGGACGAGGCGACCGCCGCCCGCCTGAGAGGGCTGAACGCGTCGCTGGACGCCCTGCAGGACGTAGCCGACCTCATCCGGCAGGCGGTCGTGGACAGCCCGCCGATCCTGGTGCGCGAAGGGGGCCTCATCCGCCCTGGCTACCAGGCCAAGTTAGACGCGCTGCGCGCCGCCGCCGTCGAGGGCCGCGACTGGCTGGCCGCCTTTGAGACGAGCGAGCGGGAGCGCACCAACATCCCCAACCTGCGGGTCAAGTACAACCAGGTCTTTGGCTTTTTCATCGAGGTGACGAAAAGCCACCTGGCAAAGGTGCCACCCGACTATGAGCGGCGGGCCACGGTGCGTAATGCCGAGCGGTTCGCCACGCCGGAACTCAAGCTAAAAGAGGCCGAGATCCTCTCGGCCGAGGACCGGGCCGACGAATTGGAGTACGACCTGTTCGTCGCGTTGCGCCGCCAGGTGGCCGCCGAGAGCGAACGCCTGGGGGCGGCCGCCCGCGTGCTGGCCGAACTGGACGCCACAGCCGCACTGGCCGAGGTCGCCGCCCGGCACAACTATGTCCGTCCCAGCGTGGACGACGGCGACGCCATCGCGATCGTCGAGGGCCGCCATCCGGTCGTCGAGCGATCGCTGCCCGCTGGCGAGCGCTTTGTGCCCAACGACGCCACGCTCGACGGCACAGGCAGCCGCCTCGTGATCGTCACCGGGCCAAACATGTCGGGCAAGAGCGTGCTGATCCGGCAGGTGGCGCTGATCGTGCTGATGGCCCAGATGGGCAGCTTTGTGCCGGCCGTCTCGGCGCGGATCGGCCTGGCCGACCGGATCTTTGTCCGCGCCGGGGCCACGGACGACATCACCCAGGGGCGCAGCACCTTCCTGGTCGAGATGAGCGAGACGGCGCACATCCTGCAGCACGCCACACCCCGCAGCCTGGTCGTGCTCGACGAGGTGGGGCGAGGCACGAGCACCTACGATGGCGTCGGCCTGGCCTGGGCCGTGGGCGAGTTCCTGTACGACGAGGTCCGCGCGCGGACGCTCTTTGCCACCCATTTTCACGAACTGACGGCGCTGAGCGAGGAGCGCCCCGGCGTCCGCAACGTCTCGCTGGCCGTGGCCGAGCAGGGCGACGAGATCGTCTTTTTGCGGCGCGTCGTGCCCGGCGGGATGGACCGCAGCTACGGCGTGCAGGTGGCGCGGCTGGCCGGCCTGCCGGAACGGGTCATCGTCCGTGCGACGGAGGTCATGCGCCGCCTGGAGCGGGCGGGCGAGGGAGAACAGCAGGGGACAGGGACGGCGGCAAAGGCCCTGCGCCAGGTAGGCGAGCGGCTGCTGCTCCCGGCCGACGACGAGACGGCCTGGCTCGTGCTGCGCGACCTATTCAGCCTGGACATCGCCAACCTGACGCCGGTGCAGGCGCTGGTGGTGTTGAACGAACTGCAAACGAAGCTGAAACGTGACGCGTGACCCGTGACAGCACAAACCAACCTTCCAACCCCCAACCTCCAACCTCCAATATCCAATATCCAATCCCCAACCTCTAACCTTCTAACCTTTTAACCTTTTAACTTCTATGCCAAACCGTATTCACATCCTGCCGCCCGAGCTGGCCAGTCGCATCGCCGCCGGGGAGGTGGTAGACCGGCCGGCCTCGGCGGTCAAAGAATTGATAGAGAACAGCCTGGACGCTGGCGCGCGAGCGGTCAGCGTCGAAATCCAGGACGGCGGGCTGGCGCTGATCCGCGTCTCCGACGACGGGCACGGCCTCGCCCGCGCCGACGTGCCGCTGGCGCTGGAGCGCTTTGCCACGAGCAAGATTCGCACCGACGACGACCTGGCGGCCATCCGCAGCCTGGGCTTTCGGGGCGAAGCCCTGTCCAGCATTGCCGCCGTCTCCCGGCTGGAGATCCTCACCCGCACCGCGGATGAAGTGGAAGGCACGCGCCTGGCCGCGGAAGGCGATCAGGTGCAGGTCTCACCGGCCGCCAGCCCGGTAGGCGCCAGCGTGACGGTGCGCGAGCTGTTCTACAACACCCCCGCCCGGCGCAAATTCCTCAAGAGCCCCATACGCGAGGGCGAACTGGTGCGCAACACCGTCGTCCGCTACGCGCTGGCCTGGCCGGGCGTCGCCTTCCGGCTGGTGGCCAACGGCCGAGAGACACTCGTCGCCATGCGAGCCACGTCCCTGGAGCGACTGGCCGCCGTACTGGGGCGAGAGATCGCGGCCGACATGGTCGAGATCGACTGGCAGGCCGGCGACCTGGGCGTGAGGGGGCACGTCAGCGGGCCGGCGGTTGGCCGGAGCAACCGCCAGGGGCAGCATTTCTTTGTCAACGGGCGACCCATCCGCAGCGGGCTGCTGGCCGTGATGCTGGAGCGGCCCTACGCTGGCCGCTTGCCACCCGGTCGCCATCCCCTGGCCGCCGTGCATGTCGAGATAGACCCGCGCCAGGTGGACGTGAACGTCCACCCGCGCAAGGCCGAGGTGCGCTTTGCCCAGGAACGGGCCGTGTACCAGGCCCTCCTCTGGGCGGTGGAGGCCGCGCTGTCGCCCTTCCCGCGCCAGGAAGGCTACCCCACCCTCGATTGGCCCTTCGTCAAAGCCGAGGACTGGCCCTTCGGCGACGTGCCCCTCACGCCGGGGATAGCCGCCCGCGAGTTGGCGCCGGAATACGTCGTCGCCGGCGGGCTGCGGGTGCTGGGACAACTGCGCAACACCTACATCGTCGCCCAGGGCAGCGAGGGGCTGGCCATCGTCGATCAGCACGCCGCCCACGAGCAGGTGCTTTTTGAGACCCTGCTGCACGGCGGGGATCGGGCCAGCCTGGAGCCACCCGTGCAACTAGAGCTCACCCCACGCGAAGCGGAGCAATTGGTCGGCCAACTGCCCCTGCTGGCCGACCTGGGCCTGGAGATTGAGCCCTTTGGCAAGCGCAGTTTCCTGCTGCGCTCGCTGCCGCCGGCGCTGATACACGTCCGGCCGCTGGAACTGGTGACCGCCCTGCTCAACGAAATGGAGCGCGACTGGCACCTGGACGAGGAGCGCCTGCGCGAGCGGATCGTCGCCCGCGCCGCCTGCACGGCGGCGGTCAAGGCCGGCGACAGCCTCTCGACGGAGACGATGCAAGACCTGGTCGACGACCTGCTGACCGTCTGGTCGCCGGCCACCTGCCCCCACGGCCGCCCGGCCTTCGTCACCCTCAGCGTCGAGGAGCTGGAACGCCGCTTCCTGCGGCGATAATTCCCCGCCCCTTTTGTCGCCTCCGCCTCCCCGAAAGCTTGGTCGTTTCTTCACCACATCTCCCCCACCCCTTCATAATTCCTTCACAGGTTTGCGGCATACTTGAGCTGAGTCATCAGCCAGGGGGTTGCACAATTGCCCCCACCAAGCAGAAGAAAGCCGGGCCGTATCTGGAGGTGCGATCGTGCAAATAAAGAGGGAAAGAAACCGGGTCACTCAGGCCGTCGTGGGCATCTTGTTGCTCATCTTGTTGGCCGGACTCTGGGCCTGCCTCTGGGTCCCGCCACGGCTCGTCTTCTAAAATCCGAGGAGGTAGGACATGTCTCACAAACGGTTTCCTTGGCTGGCGCTGGCCGCTCTGATCGTCGTCGGCCTGCTGATCGCGGGCGGGACGGCGATCCACCGCAGCGGGTGGACGCAGGGTTACGTGATGGGCCGGCTTGCCGCCGGCGGCGAGGACGGCGTGGCAGTGCCCTATGCCTATGGCTATCCCGGGCGGCATTTCGGTTTCGCGCCCGCCCTGTGCGGCGTAGGACCGCTCCTGACCGTCGGCCTGCTACTCCTGGCGCTCGTCGCCGCCGGCAAGTTCTTCCGCTTCCGGCCCTGGAAAAAGGCCGCCGGGCCGGAGGGCGAACGCTGGGCCAGGCATTGGGCCAGACACTGGCACCACGGCCCCACGCCCCCCTGGTGCTGGGGTCGGGAGGAGCCAGCCGAGGGTACGGACGAAACCGCTGAGCCGGACGCCGAAGCCGAGAGCTGATCCGCAACGTGTGGTCAGGAACTTCACCGCCAAGACACAAAGACACAAAGCTTTTTTCATCCTTCTTTGTGTCTTGGCGTCTTGGTGGTAAAAAGCCCTTGTTCGATTCCGGTTTGGCCGGAATAGGAGGTTATCAATGTCACTAACTGATAGAATACACTTTAGGCTCATGTCCCTCGTTCACGAGGATCTCTACGGCCTGTTCCGAGACCCGTACCAGGCCCTGCGCGTGGCCGGCCTTGAGCCAGGGCAAAATGTCCTGGAAGTCGGCTGCGGTCCCGGCTTTTTCACCCTCCCCGCCGCAAAAATCGTCGGTCAGGGCGGCACCATCTACGCGCTGGACGTCAATCCGCTGGCCATAGATAAAGTCCGGCACAAAGTCGAGCAAGCGGGCGTGACCAACGTCGAGACCGTCCTGGCCGACGCCGCTCGAACCGGCCTGCCCGAGGGGAGCTTTGACCTGATCTTTGTTTTCGGTTTTGCGCACCCCGTCGGGAGCCTGGAAAAGATCCTGAACGAATTGCACCGCCTTCTGAAACCGGGGGGAACGCTCTCCGTCGAAGGGCGGCTCCCCATTTCGAACGGGCGCTTTCAGCCTGTGAAGCGCCAGGGCAGGATCTCCCAATACAAAAAGCAGCCTCGATAGAATAGCGGCCAGTCCTCCAGCTTTTTATCCGCGTTCATCCGCGTTCGTCCGCGTCCCATCCACAAGCACGAAACTAACAGATTTGCAAATTCGTCACGTTCGTGATAAAAAGGGGTTGCCCAAAAGCAAAGAATAGCAATGGTGCAGAGCGTGAACGAAACGATCCTGGTCGTAGACGACGAACCGAAAATCGTCAAACTGGCGCGGGACTACCTGGAAGGGGGCGGGTTCCGCGTCGTCACCGCCGCAGACGGAAAGACGGCGCTGGCGGTGGCGCGCCACGACCGGCCCGACCTGATCGTGCTCGACCTCAACCTGCCGGGCCTGGATGGCCTGGACGTCTGTCGGGCGCTGCGGCGCGAGTCGGACGTGCCGATCATCATGCTCACCGCCCGTGTCCAGGAGGCCGACCGGCTCATCGGACTGGAGCTGGGGGCGGACGATTACGTGACCAAGCCCTTCTCACCGCGCGAACTGGTGGCCCGCGTGCGGGCAGTGCTGCGCCGCGTGCGGGGCGGCGTCCACCAGCCCGGCCTCATCCGCGCCGGTGAGCTAGAGATCGACCTGCACGGCCATCGCGTCACGCGCGCTGGCGCGCCGATCCGCCTCACCCGCACCGAGTTCAACCTGCTGGCGACGCTGGCCCAGCACCCGGGCCAGACCTTCACCCGGGCCCAGTTGCTCGACCGGCTGCACGGCGTCGCCTACGAGGGCTACGACCGCAGCGTCGACGCCCACGTCAAAAACCTGCGCCGAAAACTGGAGCTCGACCCTGCCGAACCGAGGTATGTGCTGACGATATATGGGATCGGCTACAAGTTCACCGATGAAATCTAGCCGTGCCCAAGCGGGTTGGAATCAAGGCAGAGGCTCTCTTGGCAGTTTGACGGTTTGGAGTCCAAAAACCTTGCCCTGTGTGGTATAATAAGTGGAACTAGAGCTCGTTCTGGATATGGAGGACGTATGGCTTTTCAACGAATCACTGTAGACCCAGGGATCTGCGGCGGCAAGCCCTGCATTCGAGGACTGCGGTTCCCGGTGTCACGCTTGCTCGGCCTATTGGCCGCCGGGGAAACGACCGAGTCTATTCTGCAGTCCTATCCCTACCTCGAGTTAGAAGACATTCAAGAAGCGTTGTCCTATGCCGCTTTCCTGGCTGACGAGCAGGTGATCGAATTCGCATGACCAGATTCCTCCTCGACATGCCGGTCTCCTCGCTGCTGCTGACCATCCTCCACGACTATGGACACGAAGGTGTCCACGCTCACCAGATCGGCCAGGACCGTGCCACGGATCGTGAGCTACTGGAGATCGCACGGCGTGAGCATCGGATCGTGATCACCGCAGACCTGGATTTTCCCCGGCTCTTGGCTCTCACCTCAACCGAAGGACCGGGCTTGATCCTATTTCGTGGCGGCAACTATTCGGACGCAGAGATGTGTGAGTTGCTAGAACGCGTCCTGGCAGAAGTGCCGCCAGAGCAGTTAGAAGTCTCTGTCTGCGTGGTAGACAGGCGGCGAATACGTCTGACTCGATTACCGCTGTAGCGCGGGTCTTGAGCTCTCTCCCTCATGCCAAAACGCGCGCTTGACACCGTGTTCTGTGCTAGAAAGGGGAGAATACTCTGAATGTCCGTGCGAATGTCAGATACTGTACATCATATGAAGAACCTGCGCCGAAAACTGGAGCTCGACCCCGTCGAGCCAGGCTACGTGCTGACCGTCTATGGCGTCGGTTACAAGTTCACCGACGAGGTGTGATCGTGGGCAAAAAGCTCTGGAAACATCGCGGGCACAGGCCGCCTGCGCGCCGGCCGTGGGCACGATGGGGCCATCACGACCACGAGTTTCCCCGCTGGCTGCGGACCCGGCATCGCAAACGGCGATTTCTCTTTTTCCGCTTTGCCGGGGCCTTTGGCTTTTTGGCCCTGCTGATCCTGGGCGGGATGGCAGTGCTGGCCTTTCTGCTCACGCGGCTGTTCGGCGGCGATGGGCAGACAGCGGCCCTGGTGTGGATCGGAGGTTGTGGCCTGTCGTTGGCCCTGCCGCTGCTGGCCGGTGCGCTGGCGGTGCGGGCCTTTCGCGGCATCGCCACGCCGCTGGCTGACGTCATGGCCGCCGCCGACGCCGTGGCCGAGGGCGACCTGAGCGCGCGGGTGCCGGCCCACGGCCCTGGCGAGTTTGGCCAACTGGCCCGCTCCTTCAACCGCATGGCCGAAGAGCTGGAACGCGCCGACCGGCAGCGCCGCAACCTGACCGCCGACGTGGCCCACGAGCTCCGCACGCCGCTGCACATCATCCAGGGCAACCTGGAAGGCATCCTCGACGGCGTGTACGAGCCGACGGCGGAGCAGATCGGCGCCACGCTGGACGAAACGCACGCCCTGGCGCGGCTGGTGGACGACCTGCGCACGCTCTCGCTGGCTGAGGCCGGCCAGTTGCCGCTGACGTGGGAAGCGGTCGACGTGGCCGAGTTGCTGGCCGACGTGGGCACCAGCTTTAGCGGCCAGGCCGAAGCGGCAGGCATCGCTCTGCGCGTGGAGGTTGGCGGCGACCCGGCCACGATGGCCGTCACCGCCGACGTGGGGCGGCTGGAGCAGGTGCTCGGCAACCTGATGGCCAACGCGCTGCGCCACACGCCCCCCGGCAGCGCGATCACGCTCCGGGCCGAACCCCTCGCCAGCCCGGCGTCTCCTCCGGGCCAGGACGGCGTGCGCATCTCTGTGCGCGATACCGGCGAGGGGATCCCGGCCGAGGACCTGCCTTACATCTTTGACCGCTTCTGGCGCGGCGACCCGTCCCGCTCCCACGCCGGTGGGGTGGGCAGCGGCCTGGGGCTGACCATCGCCCGGCAATTGGTGCACGCCCACGGCGGCCGCATCAGCGTCGAGAGCGAGCCGGGCCAGGGGACAGTTTTCACGATCGAGTTACCAAGACTATAACCATTCACGGGGGTGTCAAAAAACGCTGGCTATTGAGCCGGGATTAGAGGATTAGGAGATAACAACCCATAGGAAAATCCCTAATTCCCCAATCCCGGCGAAAAATTTCTCTCGTGACATTTGTACTCATGACTGACGAAACCCATCTCCGTATCAACGACCAACTGAGCATACCCCTGGCTGAATTGCGCTTCCAGTTCACGCCCAGCAGCGGGCCGGGCGGCCAGCACGCCAGCCGGTCGGCCACGCGGGTCGAGCTGCTCTTTGACGTGGCTCACTCACCCAGCCTGGACGACGCGCAACGGGAACGGGTGACGGCACGCCTCAAGCGATACATGGACGGCGAAGGGACGTTGCACCTCGTCTCTCAGGCCAGCCGCAGCCAGGCCCAGAACCGCCAGGAGGTGACAGCCCGGTTCCAGGAACTGGTCGCCGGGGCCTTGAAACCCCGCAAACGTCGCCGGCAAACGCGCGTGCCCCGCGCCGAGCGGGAGCGCCGCCTGGCGGAGAAGCGCAGCCAGAGCGAGAAAAAAAGGTTGCGCCGGACTCCGACAGAGGAATAGGCAGGATCTCTTCATCTGCATTTTGCTGCCGGACGAAAGACGAAGGACGGATGACGAAGGACAAAGACGCCATGTCTGAAGAAGCAGACAGTGCGCTGGAACAGGTTATTGCCCTGGCCGAGCGGTACGACTATGAGGTCGAACACTCGCACCAGGACGCTCGCCTGGCCCTGCGCATCTTTGACCTGACAACCGGCCTCCACGGCCTGGACGATGGGCATCGCGACCTGCTCCATTACGCGGCCGTCCTGCACGACATCGGCTACTGGTACGACTATGAGGATCACCACAAGCACGCCTTCCGCATGATCGTGGCCGCCGAACTGCCAGCGCTCACCCCCCGCGAAAAGCTGATCGTGGCCAACGTGGCCCGCTATCACCGCAGCACCCGGCCCAAGCTCAAGCACCGTGGTTTTGCCGCTCTCGAGCCTGAGGATCGGGAAACCGTGACCCAATTGGGCGCCATCCTGCGTTTCGCCGACGGCCTGGACCGCGGCCACGCGAACGCCGTCGAAGACCTGGATGCCGCGATCTATGGCGACGTGGCCGTCTTTACGCTGTACCCGCCAGAAGGGAACGAGTTGGAGCGCTGGGCTGGCCGCAAGAAATCCCGCTTTTTTGCCGATACGTTTGGCGTGACGGTGATGATTCGCTGAACCGTTAGAAGGAGTGACAGGACAATCGGAGGCACGAATGGCCAAGAAAAAGAAAAGACGGTCGACTCGCCGCCGGCAGGCAACACGACCCCGCCAGCCGAAGGAAAAACGCCTCTCCCGGCGGGAACAGATCGCCCGGGCACGGCGGCAGAAGCAGCGCCGCGGGCGACTGCTTACAGCCCTCGTCGTCGCCGTGGTCGTCGTCGCTGTCGGGGTGCTGATCTGGCTCAACAGCCGGCCGTTGCCGTTGACGACGGTCGAGAGGGACAACCCTGCCGGCGCCCACCGGGCCGCCTGGGGTCCTCCCGGCGCCGTGGTGATCATTGAGGAATGGAGCGACTTTCAGTGACCGGCCTGCGGGCAGTTTGCCACTGGCGCGGGTCGCCAGATCGAAGAAGCGTACGCCGGCACGGATCGAGTGCGCCTTGAATTCAAGAATTTCGCCTTTATCAGCGCCGCATCCAAGCTAGCGGCGGAAGCCGCCCTGTGCGCGGGCGACCAGGGGCAATTCTGGCCCTACCACGACATGCTCTTTGCCAACCAGGGCGTGCTTTTTGAGAAGGGCGCAGACAGCCGCCGTGGTTTCAAGCAGATCGCCGAGGGTCTGGAACTGGACACCAGAGCCTTCAACAGATGTCTCAGCCGTCGGGAACACCGCCAGGCGGTGCAGCAGTTGCTGGACGAAGGGCGAGCCCAGGGCATCAACTCGACGCCGACGGTGATCGTCAACGGGGTCAACCTGGGGTATCCGCGCTCTTTCGAGGACGTCCAGCGCGTCATTGAGGAGGAATTGGCCAAGAATAGTTAGGGGATTTTACTTTCCTTGACATATCGCGAGGTTCTGTGGTAAAATAAAGTCAACGTAACGTGTGGGCCTCTCCTCAACCACGAACGCCATCCAGCCTCAGGAGGGGCAAAGAACCCTTGAAGAAACTTGAGGAGGATACGATGAATGCCAAGAAAAGCGAATTGAGCCGCAAGCTACTCCCGCCGCTGGCCGCGGTGCTGGCGGCACTCGTCCTCCTGAGCCTGGCCTTGCCCTCAGTCGGCACCCGCGCCACCGGCCTGCAGGACGCAGCCCGGCAAGGAGCGCAAACGGTCACTGCCCGGGCACAGGGTTCGACCGGCCAGGACGTGCCTCTGGCTGGTGCTGAGGCGTGGGCCCAGGCCACGGTCGAGATCAGCGGCGCACCCGACGACGCGCTGGTCAGCTACGTGCGGGTCAAGTATCAGGTCGCTCGCGCCCAGCCCAGCGGTCTGAGGGTGCAGTTGCAGGCCTCTGGCGCTGAGGTCTCCCACACGCTGTGGGACAGGCAGAGCGCCGAGGGGGACCTGCTGACCCAGAGCACAGAAGAGATTGCCGCCTTCCAGGGCGTGCCAGTCAACGGCACCTGGTCTCTGGCTGTGCAGGGCGGGGACGCAGAGGGGTACATTGACGGCTTTAGCCTCGTCGTCTACTATGAGACCCATATGCCCGTCCTGCAGGTGGAGAGCGATGGCCCGCCGGGGACGCCAGGCTTCCTGCGCCTGCCCCAAGGTGCAACCCCGGCCAGCCCCTCCCCGGACGATGACGACGAGCCATCGGCCGGAGGATCCTCAGTCGTGCCGCAGCACGTTCCCCCAGGGGCGACGATCATCAAGACAGAGGACTTTGTCAGCTTTAATCGCTCTGAGCCTGGTTGGGACGTCCTTGACCTCAGCGACGACGGCTACGAGCGCTACTGGGATGACGCCAACTGCGACGAGTGTGGAGGGGACCAGGCAGGCTGGCCTGCTGACGCTGGGCCGGACAAGGTATATGTCTGCTCGGGTGATGACTATCCCAACGACATGTTTACCTGGATGATCTATGGCCCCTTTGACCTGAGCGACGCTGGCGACGCGGGCACAGAGTTCGTCATGTGGCACGAGATCGAGGCAGATTATGACTGGGTCTTTTTTGGTGTCTCTGCCGATTGTACCGACTTTACCGGGATCTTTTGGGACGATTATGCTCCCTGCACGCTGTACAACATCGCCTACTCCGAATGGGTCGGCGACCCATCGGTCTGCGTGGCCTGGGTGTTCTACAGCGATTACGTCGTCACCCTCGACGGGCCCTGGGTGGATGACGTCGTGATCTGGAAAGGTGAGCCTACCTGTCCCACCGTCGGCATTGACCCACCCGAAACGTTTGTCTCTGCCGGCAACGCCTTTACCGTTGACGTGGCCATCGCCGACGCCGTTGATCTAGGTGCCTTCGAGTTCGACTTGGTCTACGACCCCGCCTGCGTGACAGCGACCGATGCCACGCTGGGGCCCTTCCTGGGCAGCACCGGTCGAAGCGTCAGTCCGGTAGGCCCCACGCTTGGCGCTGGCAGTGTGACCTACGGGGCCTATAGCTGGGGGGCCGATCCCGGGCCAGACGGGGATGGCATACTGGCCACCGTCACTTTCGACGCAGGGCCGGCCACGTGCGATAGCGCCTTGCAGCTTCAGAACGTGTCGGTGACGGACACGGCTGGCGACCCACAATGCGTCTACACAGAGGATGCCGTCGTCCACGTGATACCGGGCTGCAACCCCGATTGTCCCGAAGACATTAACGGGGATGGGGCGATAAACATCATAGACATCATGTTGGTGGCCAGCAAATGGGGTGAATCCTGCCCCACCAGGTAGCCCCTGGTATCTACCGGGTCCTCCGCACGCTGTGAATCGCATTCAGGCCCGCAGCATGCGGAGGACCAGGGGGGCGTCATGACGAGGGGGTAGTTGTATGAAAGAATCGCAGTCAACCGCAGGAGCCAGACCGGAAAAGCCTTTCGGACAAAAGAAATACCTGACCCTGTTTGCCTGGGCCGTCGCCATCTGCCTGTCCTTCGGCGCGTACACCCTGCTGGTCAACGCCCTGGCACGCGACGTCGCTGACCCGGCCCACGGTCCATCCCAGCCGCTCACGGTCCCGAACCTGGCAGCGGCCATGAAAATAGATCCGGTCACTACTTATGTAGATCCCGGCGCGTCTTTTGTCGTCACGGTGACGATCGACGACGTGGTCGACCTGGGCGCCTTCGAGTTCGACTTGACCTACGATGCCACACGCCTGGACGCGACTGGCGTCGTCTCAGGAACCTTCCTGGGCAGCACCGGTCGAACTGTCGCCGAGTTGGGTCCCGTCTTTGGCGCCGGCAGCGTGACCTACGGGGCCTTTACCTTTGGGACGGACCCCGGGCCAAACGGGGACGGGGCGCTGGCCCTCGTCACTTTCCAGGCAACGAGCGTGGGCACCAGCACCTTGCACCTTCAAGATCAGGTGGCGACAAATACATCTGGTGTTACGCTCTCCCCCAGCGCCGAGGACGGCGAGGTCATCGTCGGCGCGGCCGCGCCAAACGTGACGAGCATCACCCCCAATTTGGGCCACGTCGGCCAGGTGGTAAACAACGCCATCGTCGAGGGTGAGTACTTTCAGGTGGCCGCCTCGGTTCAATTGAGCAGGACCGGGCGCAGCCCAATCCTGGCTTCCTTTGTGAATGTGGGGAGCTCGACCCGGATCAGTTGCACCCTCAACCTGGGGAAGGCCACCCCGGGCCAGTGGGATCTGGTGGTGACCAATCCGGATGGAAAGAGCGGAACGCTAGAAGACGGCTTTACCATAGACGCATGCCTCTACCTACCCATCGTCCTAAAGAACAGCTAGGCATCCAGCCTCTGTCGCCCTTAAAGGAACTAATCGAACGTCGGATGGGACGACCTTCGATTAGTTCCTTCGCCTTCACCTGTCTGCTGATCGTCTACCTGGGACTCTCGCCCTACAACGCTCTAGCCCACCTGGGCCCGCTGTGGGCAAGCCCTGGCCTCGGCGTAAGAATCGATCCGGCCATCATCAACGTAGCGCCAGGCCAGACCTTCAGCGTCAACGTGATGGCCGGCGGGGCGACGGATCTGGGAGCCTTTCAGTTTGACATCCTCTACGACCCTGCCGTGGTGAGCGTGACGACCATAGAACTGGGTCCATTCCTGGGCAGCACCGGCCGCACAGCCCAGCCCCTTGAAGCCAGTATAGACAACGCCACCGGGACAGCCACTTTTGCCGCCTTCAGCTTTGGCAGCAGCGCCGGACCTGAAGGAACAGGGCTGCTGGCCGCCATCACCCTGGCGGCGTTGGGCCAGGGCGCTAGCGCTCTGAACCTCCAGAACGTGCTGGTGACGGACACGATGGCCCGTGCGCGACCTACCTCTGCCTCAGGCGGTAGGGTCGTGGTGGCTGTACCGACGCCCACCAGCCCACCGACCGTAGCGCCGAGCCCAACAGCGCCGTCAACGCCGACGCCCACGCTGACCAACACGGCGACGCCCACCGGAACAGCCGAACCCACACCTGCAGATACCGCCACAGCGACGGCAACGGGTGAGCCCACACGTACGCCCACTGCTCCCCCAGTTGCTACAGAGACAGTTACACCAACGACTGCGGCCGTCCCAACGCCGACTGAAACGCTGGCGGCGGGGAAAGCGACAAAGGCACCCCCGCCCCTCCCAGTCGACAGGGAGACAGCCGTCCCGGCGCCGGCGACTTTGCCCCCAACGCCGACCGAGGCGCCTCTGCCTCAGGGGACGGCCACAGGCACGGCCTCACCAACGCCGGGCGTCATCCCCGCCTGGATGTCCACGGGCGACCTGGCGACCCCAACAGCCTCACCTGTGTCACGGCCATCCTCAGTAGCCGACCCCGATGGCCTGCTGCTCTGGCTGGCGGTCGGGGGAACGATCGTCTTCATAGCCGGTTACGGTTATGTCATGTTACGCAAGGGCAGAGCGTGATGCCAGGTTGGCCAACCCACACCACCGTGCCAGAGGCGCGCCGCCCTACAGAACGTTGCCTATCAAGCGGGTTACGTCTTGCCATAACAACTCAGCCTGCTCGGCCTGGATTGCCAAATCCAGGCCAAGACACGAACTTTCGGCGATCCCCGGTCAAATGCTGGCCTCTTCGAACCACCTGGCTGCCGGATCTGGCGATCCGTCAGGAGCAGCCGAGTGTCTTGCCTAACCGGGATGCAAACAACTCAAACTAGGGAGCTATAGATGAAGCAGAAAAATATCAAGCTGAATGGGAAACTCGCAGCCATGCTGACCGCCAGTCTGGGATTGGCCATCGCCCTGTTTCTGGTCTCTATGACCCCGATGGTCGGCTCGCCACTGCCATCGCGCGCCCCCGCTGGCGCGGAGACGAGACCGCTCCCATGGCCACCCACCTCCGAACTCTCGGGCCAAATTGTGCCGGTGAGCGAAAACACCGACCCCGCCACTGACCCAGGAACCGATGCCTCCGCCATCCAATCGGCCGACATCGAGGTCTCCCCTGCTTCTTTTGACGAGACGCTGGCCTGGGGGGCGAGACAAACCCGGACGCTGACGGTCACCAACAACGGCCCAGACGCGCTGGATTTCGACCTGGTCGAGATCGAGGGATCGTTCGCCCCTCTACAGGTGCCCATCGGCACGGCGCTGGCAGTGCCGCCCACGGCTGAAGAAAAGGTGGAAGCACAGGTGTGGGCCGGGTTGGAAGCCGCCGCCGATGGACAGGTTGAGTTCTTTGTCCTCTTTGGCCAGCAGGCTGACTTGCGGCCTGCCTACGCCATCGAGGACTGGGAGGCGCGCGGTGCGTTCGTGCTTCAGGCCCTGCGCGAGACCGCAGCCGCCAGTCAGGCAGGCGCGCTGGCCCAGGTAGATAACCTGATCCAAACTGGGGAGGCGGCCACCGTCCGCTCCCACTATGTCGTCAACGCAATGTACGTCAGGGGCTCAGCCGAGGTCGTGGCAGCCCTGGCTGCCCGGCCAGAGGTGGCCGCCATCCGCGCCGTGCGCTACCACCCCGTGCCCGAGCCCATCATCCAGGGTGAAGGATTGCCCACCATCAACAGCGTCGAATGGAACATTGCCCAGATCGGCGCCGATCTGGCCTGGAGCGAGTTCGGCGTCCGCGGCCAAGGCATCGTGGTGGCCAACATTGACACCGGCGTGCGCTACACGCACGACGCGCTGGTGAACCAGTATCGAGGCAACCAGGGCAACGGCAGCTTTGAGCATAACTACAACTGGTGGGACCCGGATGGGCTGTACGACTATCCGGCCGACAACAACGGCCACGGGTCGCACACCATGGGCACGATGGTCGGCGACGACGGGGGCAACAATCAGATCGGGGTGGCTCCCGCCGCGCGGTGGATCGCTGCCCAAGGGTGTGACAGCGATACCTGTTCGGACGCCGACCTGATCGACTGCGCCGAGTGGATCCTGGCTCCCTGGAACCTGAGCGGCAACCGGGGCACCGCCGACCCAGCCAGGCGGCCACACGTGGTCAACAACTCCTGGGGCGGGGGCGGCGGAGACAACTGGTACATGAGCTACGTGGATGCCTGGCGGGCAGCCGGCATCTTTCCCGCCTTTTCCACTGGCAACGAGGGCCCGAACTGTGACACGGCCGGCTCGCCCGGTGACTATGCGCAGTCCTTCGCCAGCGGGGCGACCGACAGCAGCGACCGCATCGCCGGCTTCAGCAGTCGCGGCCCTTCCAGCTTTGGCGTGATCAAACCGGACGTGAGCGCACCAGGGGTCAACGTGCGCTC